>Ga0210036_1000864_pt1 | contig 34945 bp, 32 predicted proteins | sample CryGeymeta201515_FD_185469 | JGI IMG/M metagenome (GOLD analysis project Ga0210036, IMG submission 185469) | Groundwater microbial communities from Crystal Geyser aquifers in Utah, USA - Crystal Geyser metaG 2015-15 (SPAdes) (version 2) | ecosystem: Environmental > Aquatic > Deep subsurface >...
AGGAAGATACCAGTCCCGCCAGGATGGCATAAACTATAAAAACAATCCGGCATAATAGAGGTTTTTTGAAATCGGGAGGCTCAGGGTTTTTACTTCTTTGGAATAAACTATAAGCCCGTAAGCAGTCATGAGTCCGCCGATAAGACCGAAGGTATTTCTTGCGCGCATGTCAGCCATTTCAAAAAATGGGATGTCCATAGTAAATCCATACTTCCACAAATGGATAACCCAGATAATAAAAAGAACCGCAGGGACTGCCTTTAACCATTTGGCCCACTTATTATTGCTTACCGCGCTTATTAGTTTAATGCCAAATGCCAGAAGCAGGACAAAAGAGAGCACAACACTCAACACGGTTACAAATTTTATGTAAAGTATTTCAGTCATTGATATGTAACGCCCCTGCAGGAGGAGATAGAGTTCAAGCCATTCATGGCTGCCGTGCGTGAATCCAAAGCCCGCAAGCATCCAGAGGCACCCCGCAAGTTTCAGTTCGCTTCCCTTCATGTCCTTTACCGCAATGGAAGCGCCGAGAAAGAAAAACGCAAGGCCGTAAAAGAAATAGAGCAGACAGATAGACGGGATATTTGTAATAAAATTGAGTTCAGGTATTCCGATTTCTATCATAAGTTTTTATTTTAACGGTATCAGTTTCGCATGAGCCTCAGCGATTACAGTTCCATCCTTCTTCTTTGAGATGCTGGAGAAAGCCTCAATGAGTTTCGTGCCCCTTTTTGTTATTTCTGCTGTTACGATTGTCTCTTCGCCTGCCATCAGGGGTTTCTTGAATCTTATATTTATTTCGGCAGTCACGGGATTTATGCCTTCGGCTATCGCAGCCTGTATCATGGCCTCATCAAGCACAGTTGTTATAATCCCGCCGTGTGTTATGTCTTTATATCCCTGATGCATCTTCACAGGTGTAAATTCAGTTGTGAGCTTGCCTCCGCCTGAGGCGGAGGAATAGTGGAAGGAAAGTTTTAACCCGCAGGGATTTTCCCTGCCGCAGGCAAAACAGTAGTTGTCGTCTTCAAGTTTTATTGAATACATTTCAAAACAGAATATAACATTACGCTGATTTATAAGGCAAGGAAATTGGCAGACGGCTAATCTTCCTTCATGAAAGGACCTGCCGGGGACTGTCCCGGATTTACGGACACAACCCCCTGTTTCCCCCTTAACAAAGGGGGAATTAAAGGGGGTTGTAGAATCGGGACTGTTGTCCCCGTTCTATAAATATCAGGGATGTTTAAGAAGCGGCGCCCGGGGGATTATGCGTTTATACTCTTCGTAAGTTACTTTAGAATTCCACCTGTCTGCAATCTGGCCCAGGCCTATTGCGCCAAAAAACAATCCAATAATCAAGACAGCGAAAACAAGGGGATTTAAAATCCTGCTTTTTGTGAAGGACATATCAAGAGCGCCTTTTGCAGGGCAATAGCTTACGCATGCAAGACATCCGGTGCATTCAGGGGATTTTATTCTTACCTTTTCTCCGACAGGCAAAGCCGCAGGACAATTTTTTGTACACTTCCCGCAGTCAATGCAGGCGTCAGAATTTCTTGTTATTTTTACCGGGCTGCAAAGGCTCAGAATTCCGAGAAGGGCTCCGTAAGGGCATAGATACCTGCACCAGAAATTCTTAAAGACCAGCGAGGCTGCGAATAAAATCGCGAGCGTAATAAAGGTAACCAGTGTCATCTTTGTGAAAAAATAAAGCATCTTAACGTCCGCAATTACGTAATAGTCTCCCTCAAGAAACTTGAATATCTCTGAAGGAGGCATTTTTACAACAATCACATAAATAAAAAACGTCAGGAGCAGGTATTTCAGAGACCGCAGGGGATAATCGGCAAAACGGTGAATCGTGAAGTTCCGCCCAAAAAGCCTTTTGCCGAGCTTCCATGTTAAATCCGACAAAGCTCCGACAGGGCATATCCACCCGCAGAAGCTCTTTTTCAGAAGCAGGGACGTCGCGACTGCCGCAAGAAATATCACAAGCCCGGCAGGATGGATGCGGTCAAATATTCCTGTCGTGAGCCAGAGCTTGAATGTCATCAGAGCGCCTATTGGAAGGAATCCTTCAACTGAGGGCGCGCGCAGAGACAAAATGGTTTCAGGGGTCAGGTTCCGGGTATCAGGAGCTGCAAGATGCTCAATAAAGATATAGAATTTAGACCCTGCATAAATGAGAAAGAAAAATATTCCCCATTGAACTGCATACCTTATATATCTCAAATATGAACGGTCAATCTTTTCCATTGGCAATCCCTCTTGTTTGTCATCGCGAATCCCGATATTCACGGGATAAACTCCGTGAAGCAATCTCGTCTTTCAGATTGCCACGTCAGTCGTTCCGACCTCCTCGCAATGACACTTTATTGTATTCTATAGGATTTTTCTGTGGAGAGGATATGATTTTAGTCAGGTGGTCTTAGAGGTCAGGCTATAAGAGCATTATTTGGATAACAGAAGTTGCTGCGATATTGATAGCCCGGATAGATACCCTTCCTGCTTCAGAAGTTTTTTTTGGGCAAGGGGGAATGTTTGAAAAGGTCTATTGAAGTTCAACCTTGATAGAATCTTAATCTTTCTCAAGGCAAGCCTTGTTTCAATATGTTTTGAATATTTTATTTGCATTACTATTTTTTCCCCTCCACAATCGCAATCTCTTCCGGCGTGAGGCCGTAGAGGACATAGACCATTTCGTCGATCTGTTTTTCGAGGGCGGAGGTGTCGGTCTCTTTAAATTCCCCCTTAGAAAAGGGGGATGAAGGGGGTTGTTTTTTGGCGGAGAGGATTTTATTCATCAGACTTAACCATTATAAGCATCACCGGCAACATCATATCTTTTCTCATTTGATTTTATTTTTTATTGGTAAATAGTTCTGTTTGCTTACAATACTTCTGCCCAACTCCTTTTCCGTTTCTTTCCGTGCTATGCCTGCCACACTTCCTCCACGCCTGGCCACCTTTTTACTTTTATTGAAGGTGTCAGGTTTTTCCTTGTGTGATATTTCAGTAGTAACTTTTTCGCCAAGCATTGTAAAAATCAATTCCAAATCGGTCATGTGATCGCGAAGGTTATCATTCTTCTTGATCAAACCTTTTAATTCTTTGTATTCAGAAGGCGTTATGCCGAAAGTCGCTTTTGATATTTCAGCAGTAAGAATGGCATAATCCGATTCAGTTTCGAGCCCCCTTTCCTTCCATTCATCAGTCAGATTTTGGCGGATAGCTATGCCTCGCAATCGTTTGTCAATCCAATCCTTGGGATATCCTTTTTGCTCATACAATTGTTTCATGCGCTCCTGGGCAAGTTCAGGGTTTTCAATTTCCTGAACTCTTTCATAGCCCACTTTGGCAAGCCAGCGTTTAAAAGGCTCTGCTTTAGGCGAAGGAATTGATTGAATGATACGGAACATCCCTTCAGTATTGGCACAATCTGTTTCTCGCATTTTTCCATCCGGTGCAGGTAGTTTCAACCCGTGACAAAATGTCACGACTTCACTTCCTTCCTCTTGGAGCCTTTGTTTCAACTTTCTCCAATACGCTCCAGCATCAATGCTATCCGTTAGTGCTTCTACAACATCAACAACGGAAAAATACCATTTGTCATTGTGCCAAGTCCGCCTGATTTTTTTGCTTCCAAAAACTACAATTTTATTTTGTTCCATTATTGATTTTCCTTTTCATTTATTCCGTCTCTCCCACAATCGCAATCTCTTCCGGCGTGAGGCCGTAGAGGACATAGACCATTTCGTCGATCTGTTTTTCGAGGGCGGAGGTGTCAGCGCTGGGGTCTTTCTTTTTAGCGGCGAGGATTTGGGCAACGAGGGTGATGAAGGGTTGCTGGGTTTTTTCATCAGCAATCTTGATCGGCAATAGTTTGAGAAGTTCTATTTTTATCTGGGCAAAAACTTTACCTTCTTCAGCAGTCGTATTTCTATAATACCAAGTCATCAATCTGCTATTTAATAGTGCAAGAACATAAAGGGGATTATACTGGGGGTTGGTGATTGAAGTACCATGTAATGTATTTGAATAATAATAATTTTCTACATCATACGCCGCAATAATTTCATCAGCAGTTTGGCGAGTTAGTATTTTTTTTCGTTCAAATATTTCTTTTTTACGCAAGCGTAAACCACCACCATTTCTTTGAATTTCTATTTTTTTCATTTTTACTGGATCATAATTTACCCAGTTATTATCAAAAGTTAGTGTGTATCTAATGATATCTTTGCCAAATAATAATTTTTTTGACTTCTCATTTAGTTTTTCTTTTAAAAATAAAACATCAGGTATCTTGCTTTGAATAATTCCATCTTTAACATCACCAATATCACCCAATAGAATTGTATATGATTTTATTTTGGTTAAAAGGTTTGCGTTTATAGGCGAATAAGATAAATCAAACTGTGAATTCAGCGAATTGAGAAAATAATTTATTGGGATAGTGTTTGGTATAGTCTTTTTCAGGTTTTCTAAAGATACTTTGTTTTTTACAGATATTTCTTCCTTATAGTTTTTTGTGTTTTTATAAATCACTATTATTGAATCAATTACAGCCTCAAAAACACCTTCTGCAAAAGAATCAATTTCAATTGTAGTCTGATTAGTTAATAACCACCGTCTAAGTCGATCACATTGGGTATTGAGCAATAGGCGATCTGGCACAATAAATGCGGATATCCCGGATTCCCTAGCCAATTTTCCTGTTAGTTCTAAAAAGAAATAAAACAAATTAAATCTTCCGACTGCAGATACAAATTTAGCTTCAAATATTTTCCTATCAGCCCAAGGTATTTGTTTAATTTGTACGTACGGCGGATTGCCTATCACCACATCAAATCCCCCCTTACCCTCTCCCACAAGGGGCGAGGGACATTGGATGCCAAACATCCACTCCGGGTCAAAGAAATCAGCCGACGCATTTTGGTCATAAGGGTTCCAATTTGCAAGTTTCTCTGTAACACCGGCAGGAAAGCCGTCTTTTTTCAGCAAATCTGAAATCTCAGCCCTAAGTCTTTTATCGTCATCAATGCATTTTTGTTTAATCCTTGGCATGCGTGCCGTAAAGTGGCGCTCCCGAACCCTATGAAGTTCTGCCTCTTTCCGGTCAATCTCAGGATTACGCAGCAAACCCTGAGCAGGCCGTTCAATGCCTATGAGTGTATTCGCAGCAACGAACTTCGTCTCAAGGTTTGGCAAGGGGCGAATGTTTTTAGAACCAACATTCTGGTCAACAAGAAGAGAGATAAAAAACCGAAGCTTTGCTATCTGCACTGCTATAGGCTGTATATCAACGCCGAAAATGCAGTTTTCTATCAGGAAAAGCTTTCTCCCATAGTCTGAGGAATTATTTTCAAAAGCATCATCAATGTCAAAAAGCCGTTTGATGCGCTCTTCTTTATCGCCGATATTAAAAGCTTCTTCTGTCTCCTTTATGGCTTTCTGCTTTTGCAACTCCTGCCATTTCGAGTTATCGGGGTCCAGTTTTCCAAGAGCGTGAACAAGTTTGTGGAGAATTCCCATAGGAAAAGCCCCTGAGCCGCAGGCAGGGTCAAGGATTTTTGCACTATCAATCGCATTTATCAGTACATCAACTTCTGTTGGATTGAACTGATGCGGTTCATCAGTATGAACAAAAAGCTGGCGGACACGGGATTCATTTTCCCCCTCACCCCTGCCCTCTCCCGCAAGGGGCGAGGATGTCATAACTCCCCCTTCGCCCCCTCTTAACTTAAGAGGGGGTTGGGGGGCGTTATCTAACTTTGTCGAAAGATAGGCAATCAATGATTCATCAACCATGTAGTTAACAATCTCTCGCGGAGTATAAAAAGAGCCTGTCTGTTTGCGGGCTGTTGTCGCAGTTTCAGGGTTAAAGCTCGCAAGGAGGTTCTCAAAAACCTTGCCCAAAAGTTCCGGGTCAAGGGCAACATCCGCATCATTGGGGTCGTTTTCATCAATCGTGAAATTGTAAGAGGACAAAGTATCCATTAGTCCTCTGACCTTATACTTTTTATTTTTTGTCCCGTAATCTGTGTTTAAATCCACACTGATTTCATCGGAGAAGAAAAGCAGGTTTGGAACACTTAACCCCACGTCTTTATCGGTAAACCCGTCAATGCGTATCTCCACATTCTTGCCATTATCTGTTGTCCGCCTGTCCAGGCAATCAAAAAGGCCGCCGTTAAGAAATGGGATGTCTTTAAAAACCACAAGCATGTCTTCTTTGTTTTTAAAATAATCTTCATATCTGTAAATCCCGTGGTCCATATAGTCTTTGTTTTTGCCTTGAAAGGATTTACCAAAGCGGAATTTTCTATCCTCTATTTTTGTGTTCAGCGTAGCAAAAAACAGATTCTGCAATATTGCTTTATAATATGTGGTGTTTTTAGGAGATAAGTCCTTGAGTAGAGTTGAAATATTCTTGTAATTAAAAAGGTTTTGCCGTATTAAACCCCTCTCTTTCATAAACCAGATGAAGATAAGCCGGGTTATCATTCTGATTACCGCAATATTCCTGCCGTTTTCTTCTACTTCAGCATCTTTTGGAAATTCGGCTTTCCGAACAACCCAGAAATACCAATTGGCAATATCTGTGAAAAAGTCTTTTGTTACTTTTTCGACTGAGAAGGCTTCTTTAATCTTATTTAAAGACGAAAAATCTTCTTCTCCAATTTGCAGTAAAAATGTCTTATTTGTGTATTCTTTGCTGACAAAGTATGTGAAACGGCGGAAGGCGCTCCAATCCCTTCGTGTGCCCAGGTAGTTGGCGTAAATCAAAGAGAATCTGAAATTGCCTTGCGAGTCGTAGAAGATAAAAATGCCTGCGTCTGACTGGCTTTCTTTAAGGACTTTCTTGCCTTTTTCATACTGCGCCTTTTTACCGCTTCGTTCTGAAAGGGGCTGGCCCGCTTCAAAAGCACAGACAAGCATTTTTTCATCCGCAAATCCCCCCATCCCCCCTTTGTCAAAGGGGGGTAAGGGGGGATTTTTGTCTTGTGTAAATGAAATTTCTCCGAGTTTTATTCCGTTTCTAAAATTCTCATCGTTGTATTGAGACAGTTCTTCTTTTCGGGGTGCAAAGGAACGATTTTTCTCGCGGAAAAAGCGGACAAATTTTTCCGGGTTAAAATCTTCAATTATGTCAATTAATATTTGTCTGCCATTATTATGTGCTTCTGACATAATCCACCCTTAAATTTATATTTCTTCCATTAACTTTATTACTTGCTCAGGTGACGGGAGTTCCTTTTTAAGATTTCTGGGAAGCTGTGCTGTTATCTTATATGCAGCAACACCTATCGGTTTTCTTGATACCCGTAATGCATACTCCACTATCGTTCTGCTTTTATTTTTACATAAAATAATGCCAATGGACGGGTTTTCCCCTTTTCCCTTTGCAGTTTCATCCAGCGCAGTCAGATAAAACTGCATCTTGCCGACATATTCGGGCAGAAACTTTCCGGCTTTAAGCTCAATGGCCACGAGACATTTTAATCTGCGATGATACAAGAGGATATCAATAAAAAATTCACTGCCGTCAATTTCCAGCCGGAATTGATTGCCGACAAAGGTAAACGCGCCGCCCATTTCAATCAAAAAACGGTTAACTCTGTTCATCAAAGCGCGCTCAAGCTCAATCTCGCTGTGTTCGTCTCCAAGCTCAAGAAAATCAAAGGTATACTCGTCTTTTACGGCAAGCTTTGCCTGATTTTTTATTTTTTCCGGTAGGGCTTTGTTAAAATTAGTCTGGTTAAGCAGTGTCTTCTCGTAAGTTTTATTTTCAATCTGATGTATAAGGACATTTTTAGTCCAGCCGAATTTACGGGTCATGCGGATATAAAACTCGCGTTCTAAATCATCGCCGCAACGCTCAAGAATGTATATATTGTGGGTCCACCCTATTTCTTGCACCATTGGTGCAAGTTTCTGATTATCGCGATATTGCAAATAAAACTTGCGCATTCTCCACAAATTATCTTTTGAATACCCCTGAACACCGGGGAACTCTTTCTGTAAATCAGCAGCAAGGTTCTCTACAACTGACTTTCCCCATCCTTGTTTTTCCTGCCGGTCTACTATCATCCGGCCAATGTCCCAGTAAAGGGCTATCATCTCTTTATTAACAGCTTTTAATGCATCATACTGCGCTTGGCGGATGCGCGTCTTAATTGTTTCCAATAGATGCGTATATTCCTTGCTTTGCATAATTTCTTTCATGGATTACCTTTCCGCTTGATTCTCTATCGCAATTATAATCTCTTTTGATAACTCTTTCTGCCTATCCTTTTCTTTTTGCAGATAATCTTCTCCGAGTTCATTTCTTAAAGAGGATATTTCCTGAATGGATGTCTTACGATTGTTATCGCCAGAATTTTCAAGATTGGCAATACGGCGCAGTGTATAGTCAGAGAGAGTGCCATAATCAAGTATGTCTTCACGCAAGGTTCTTAAGAAATCCATATATGGCAGTAATTCTTCCCATGGGTTTGTAAGAAATGTTTTAAGATTTATTAATGCCTTTTGCTCAAGGCTTTGATCGCTTGCCGGTGGAAGCCTATATTCTTTAAATTTCTTAACTTTTTCATAAGAATCCCAGAACAGGCTGCTCAATGGCAGTTTCTTTTCATTTCTCTCGCAAGCGATTTTATCAAATACATCCTCAAAAGTTGAGTGGTAAACTTGATTGTCCTTTTCGGCGTCATATTTTACTCCGTGAATATACATCCTCCCTTTTTTCAGAAAAACCAAGAGCTCATTTTCATCGGATTTTTTGGCTGCTTTTATGCGTGGCGGATAATTTTTTAAATCCTCAATAAGCTCAGGATTCTCCTTTTTGATTTGCAAATATTTTGACAGCGCTCTGGTATAAAAGCTTTCCTTCTCCAGATTATCCGGGTTTTGACGGATTCTTTCATAAAGGCCGGAAGGGGTCGGCTCTTCATCAATATCGAATATCTTTGCGTCCTCACCCAACGTGCTGTGAATTAAAAACATTTTGTTGCTTGCAATTTCCCGTGACTTAACTAGTTCTGAGCCTTTCTCTGTCGGAAAGAAATTAACAATATAAAGCTCGTCAAAAACCTTTTTGCTGATACGATTTATGCGTCCGACACGCTGGATTACCCGGACTGGATTCCACGGGATGTCATAATTGATCACCATGCCGGCACGGTTTAAATTAAAACCCTCGGAAATCCTGTCAGAGGCAAGCAGGATGTCAAATTCATCCTCTTGTTTATCGTATGAGGCATCAAAGTTTTTGTTTATCTGATTTATTTTTGCTGATGACAAGTCGCCGGAAACCACTAATAATCTTTTGCCGAATTGTTTTTCCAACGTCGGCTCAAGATATTTCACTGTATCAAGATATTCAGAAAAGATTATCAGCTTTCTCTTTGGCTCCCCCTTATTTGGTTTTTGTTTCAAAACATCTTTGATATTTTTCAATAAGCAATCGGTCTTTGGGTCATTTTTTACTAAATCTAATGCTGACAATTCTTTAAGTATATTATCAAACATAACTAAATCAGCATTGATGTGAGCAATGAAGTCGTCTTTGTATTTAAACCCGGCAATTTTATACCGTTTATGATTTTTGGGGTATTCGCCGTTATTGATTTTCTCGGTATATTCGGCTAATTTTTTCTCTATCTCATCAATATCGAGGTCATAGATTTTTTCAAGGAGGGCCCTATCCAGTATATATTCGCCGTTATAGTAATCACCCTTCCCTGTCTTTTTAATGAACTCTAATATATTTTTAGTAATGTGCTTGAAATTCCTAATGCTCTGCTCAAAAGACCCAAATGAACTTTCAAATCTCTTTACCAGCAAGCGCCGCATGAAGTCATACAAATTGCGCTGTTGAATAAACTGGAAATTCTCCTTTTCGGTCAGTTTTTCGCCAGTGATTTTTTTGCGTTCTACTTCGTATTCAAAGGGCCGATATATTGCACCCTTGAATTGTCCGCCTTCATCAGGGTCGCCAAAATATTGGCTGATAATCTGGTCGTAAAATTCTGACTGCTTTTTGGTCAATTCAAAGAACCACTCCTTCGGGTCTTTAACCTTTGACAGGTCTTTTACTTCATTTTTATATAAAGGATTGTTTTGCAGGTCAAGGCGGTTGCGCCGGATAGTAACCGGTTCTATAACATCCCTGATTTGTTTAGCAAGATAGTGCGACCTCTGTTTTACTTTTTGCAAATTTATGGTTTTCTCTTCAAAAAGACCTTCATAGTAATTCTCTGCTTTTTTTCTCTTATCCTTATTTGGAGATTTCCAATATTTTTTGATGTAGCCAAGCCTGTCAAAAATTCCTTTAAATGCCCTGAATTTATCTACAAGATTGTTTTCTAAAGTTATTGATGATTTCTTTGGCGTGATAAAGAGTTTGAGTAATGATAGAATATCTCCCGGCCTGTTATTAAACGGCGTGGCGGTAAGCAATATTACAATTTTATTGCGGCAGATATTTTTCAAATATTCATAATCTTTTGTGTCCTGATTTCTAAAACGATGCGCTTCATCCACGATTACCACTTCAATGTCTTTTGTTTTATTCACAAAATCAGTAATATTCTCTAAATCGCCAAGCGACCTGACCTCCCAATCATATAGCTGAAATTCTTCGGTATATTTCATCCAGCCGGAGTTTTTGTTCTTATCACCGACAATGCCTGGCGGACAAATAACTATGCCTCGCTTTTTTAATTCTCTTGCCACAGCGCAGGCAATAATTGTCTTGCCCAAACCAACGACATCAGCAATGATTACGCCATTATTTTTTCCGATAATTGCATGTGCCTGTTTTACGGCATCTAACTGATATTGGTATCTTTTGTAGCCCTTGTCTTCTAATATCTTAATCAGTGACTGACCGACCTCTTTTTGTTCATAGGAATCAAGATAGGTTTTAAGAACTAAAACAAAAGCCTCAAATGGAGTAATATCTTTAATAAGGGTTTGCTTTTCAACTATGTCTATTAACCTTTTTTTGATTAAATCATCCTCTGTTATTTTCACAGCCTCTTCCCACAAAGCATCAAAATATCTTTCCGCATCTTCAACGCCATAATCGCTTATCTCAACGTTGAACTCTTCTTGAGTGGTGATTCCTGCCTTTGTCAGATTACTGCTTCCGGTAATAAATAATTTTTTCTTGACCTGACTTTCTTCAAGGTTGAACAAATAGATTTTTGCATGATTTGGATTGAATGTTTTTCGGATTAGCAGTTTGTCTTCGCTTATGAGTTTAATAAAAAACCTAACTTGCTGATAAAATTCCTGCGTATCAAAGTCTTTTGAATTAAGAGATTTCTTTACTGACTGTAAAAACTTGTAACACCTTTCTTCGTCTGATAACTGACTATCCTGATCGGCAAATTCAAGAAGGCCAAGGTTTGCTCTATCAACATTTAAACCTACCAAAACCTTAATGTATATATTTGGTTTTTCTTTTAAGCCTTCATACAACTCTCTTATGCCTGAAAAATAGAAAAAACCTACCAGAAATTTTAATTCATCGCTTTTTTGGATTAATTCTATTAGACGGCTTTTTAGATTTTTTGCTTCGCTATTTGTTATAAAATTATTCATGCTATTATTCCTGTTAACCAACTGAGATCACTCTCAATTTTCCCCTCAATCATACCCCTTCAAGCGCGGGAATTTCAAGAGAGGGGAAGTACGGTAAAGGGGAACTATATAATAAGGCTTAGTTTAACTGGCAGTTAAAGAAGATTAATGTCGTCTTGCTATAAATATTTTATGGCGTTTTATCTCAGTGGGAGACACATTCGTTGCACAATCCCGCATTCCCCTGCCAGCATTAAGCAGAAAAGTGCAAAAATGCAATAGTGCGAAAGTAAGCAAGCGGGCAAGTCTGGAAGTTTATTTTCAAAGCTGAGAGATTGCCTCCTCGCTTCGCACAAACGTGTGGCAGGCTTCGCAATGATACGTCTTCAAAACGACCATCTTCGTTTGCCCGTTTGGGTCAGTAACAATTCCCGGAGTAATGGATACACTTAGATTGGCTACGCCCCTGCAATGCGGGCAATATAAAACCTGCATCGGCGCCATATTATTTTCTATCTCGTTGCTCACGTCCGCTTTTTTCTGGTATGTTTGACGCCGTAAACTGCCGGCTCTTCGGCCACACGCATTTCACCTCCCTTTTTCTCAAGTTCAAATGTAACACGGACGTGGGCGTGAAGTGCTTCGGCCACCCGGCGCAGCATGCTGAGTGAGTGGCCTTCATAGCCGGGTGACTCCAGCCGGCTGACCTGCTGCTGCGATGTCTTCAGGAGCTTTGCGAGATCTTTCTGCGAAAGGCCAGCCTGCTGTCTAAGGGCAGAGAGCTGCAGAGCCACGTCCCATGCCTCGCCTGCCCGCTCAAAGCGGTCAGCAAACGCCGGGTTTTTCAACTGCTCTTCAAGGTAACGATCGAAATTAGTTTTTTCCACTATTTTCCTCTTTTCTGCCAGTCGCGCATCCTATACTTTGCGGTCCCGATATCGCGGGCCGGTATAGTTTGGCCTTTGTTGCGAATAGCGTGCACTGCAACTATCCGGCGATTCCTTACAAAAAACCAGAGTACTCGTGTATTGAGTTTACCAACATGACGGAGTTCAAAGAGCCCGCCGCCGAGCGACTTGGCTAATGGCTCCCGGTGATACAGCCGGTTTCTCAGTTTCGCCAACCCGGCAAAGACGGCTGCAAAATCATCCGGATCAGAGGTCTTTAGTTTATCCATGAACTCCCGAACAGGACACGTTCCAACCGCTGTCTCATAAAATTCTACAGTAAAAGTCATGTCCATGTCAACACTAATATTGATGTATTGCTCACCATCTGTATGCCTCCAAAATTTTTCCCATCAATCATATCCCACAGCAGTGCAAAAGTTCAATAGTGCAGAAGGCTTAACTGCAAGGGCAAGGATTCGAGGGTTCAATCCGCCTTCGCTGGTTTCAGCTACGGCGGACAGGGGGGCGACTCTTCGCTGCGCTTCGAAAAGTCTGCAACCTGCAAATCTAACGAGGTCTCTTGCGCCTAACCTTATTCCGCAAAATTATATTAATTTATGGATTATATTTCCACAAATTTTGACAAATTTATGGAAATATGCTAATTTAATCCAGAATGATTAAACGTGCTTATAACCTTGAAGACTTGGTTCAGCCTAATAAAGTGCTTGTTATTTATGGGCCGAGGAGGGTTGGCAAAACCACGCTCTTAAACAACTATCTTTCCGGAATCAAAGCAAAATACAAGCTTGATTCCGGAGATAATATAAGAGTCCAGCAGGCTTTAAGCTCTCAGGACTTTAACAAAATAACTGAATATGCGTCAGGATATGACCTGATAGCAATTGATGAGGCACAGCAGGTTCCTAATATCGGCATGGGATTAAAAATTATTGTTGATCAGATTTCCGGCATTACAATAATTGCAACCGGTTCTTCATCGTTTGACCTTGCCGGCGCCGTAGGCGAGCCGCTAACAGGCAGGAAGACAACGATTACTCTTTATCCTATTGCACAGATGGAGCTTATTTACAAGTATAACAGACATGAATTAAAGGAAAAACTTGAAGAGTTTCTCGTCTTCGGCTCTTATCCTGAAGCTATCACCGCAAAAAGCCGCAAGGATAAGATTGCCATTCTTGAAGAGCTCGTCAGTTCTTATTTACTTAAAGATGTCCTTGCCCTTGACAGGGTAAAGAGCTCAAAGGTTCTGCTCGATTTGCTGAAACTTATCGCCTTTCAGACAGGCAGCGAAGTCTCACTAAATGAATTAGCCACACAGCTAAAGCTTGATGTTAAGACCATAGGCAGATATCTGGATATTTTTGAAAAGGCATTTATTATTAAACGCATAGGCGGATTCAGCAGAAATTTGCGCAAGGAAATCGTAAGCAAGGCAAAATATTATTTTCTGGATAATGGCGTCAGGAATGCCGTCATCTCTCAGTTTAACCCGCTTGACAGCAGAAACGATATAGGTATTTTGTGGGAAAACTTCATGGTAACAGAGCGTATTAAAAAATGTGCCTACCGAAATATTTACGGATCATTCTACTTCTGGCGCACATACGACGGACAGGAAGTGGATCTGGTTGAAGAACGTGAAGGGAAACTTTACGGATATGAATTCAGGTGGTCAGCCAAAGATAAAATGAAGACACCTAAGGACTGGCAGAAAACATATGCTAATGCGGAACTTAAGCTGATTAACAGAGAGAACTATCTGGATTTTATCCTGTAATTTTTTGCTTCACCTGTCAGCCTCTCCTGCCAACATCATGGCAGCATAGAAAAATTACTGCCGTGAGAGTCTGAATAGCAACTTTTTGATAATCCCCAGGCTTTGCCTGACAGAGACCTTATCTGTTTCTATTGTCAATTCCGGTTTTTTCGGCTCTTCATACGGCACATTCATGCCGGGCACAGGCCAGCCCTTCGCGCCTTTTTTGTAAATGCCTTTCGGAGCTTTGTGAGTGCAAGTCCTTTCCCTCTCTCTTTTCATAGCGGCTCCCAGCGGACATTTCAGATATATCTCTGAATATTTCGGGATTAGCCTTCTTGCAAGGGTTCTCCACTTTCTCAGATTTCCTGTCGCATCTATTATTACGTTATGCCCCTGCCCTGCCATTATCTTTGCAAGATATACAAGTGAACGGTAAACGACATCCCTCTCAAAATCCGAATATGTCGGTTTTGGCGTTACCACCTTTCTAAACTCATCCATCCTTAATATGATAAATTCCGGATAGAGTTTTTTAATTCCGTCAGCAAGCGTGCTCTTCCCGCTTCCCGGAAGCCCTGTTATCCACAATGCAAAACCCTTCAAATCCCCCCTTCCCCCCTTTGCTAAAAGGGGGTGAGGGGGGATTATTTTTGTTTCTTTTTGCATACTATGAGTCTACTATTTAAGGAGAAATATGGCAATTCAATAATCCCGTGTGGTATCATATCTCATCTTTTTTATGCCTTTTCTCACGAAAAATTCGTGCAATAAAATGTCATTGCGAGTCCTGATAACTTCGGGACGAAGCAATCTTGGAATACGAGATTCCTCGCTTCGCTCGGAATGACAAACAGGGTTGGAACATGGCTGAAATTGTCCCTTTCAAGGGAGTCCTCTACAATACGTCCAAGGTTTCAGGGGAGGAGGTAGCAGCGCCTCCTTACGATATTATTACGCCTGAATACAAAGAGAAACTCTACGGCAAAAGCCCTTATAACATTGTAAGGATTGATTTCGGCAAGGAACTTGAGGGCGATAACGAATCACAGAATAGATATACAAGGGCTTCAGATTATCTTAATTCCTGGCTAAAAGATGGAATCCTGCATGTAAGTAAAGCCCCTGCTTTTTACGCATATGAAGTGGATTACAGCATTAAAGGCAGCCGTAAAAGGCTCAGAGGTTTTTTCAGCCTCATGCGTCTTGAGGAACTCGGCAGGGGAGTATATCCGCATGAATGCACGCACTCAAAACCAAAGGCTGACAGGCTGAATCTTTTAAGAATATGCAGGGCCCATATAAGCCCGATTTTTTCACTCTATAACAGCCCTGAGAAAAAGGCGTCCGAAATAATGAACAGGGTTATGCTTCGCAAGCCATATATGGAGGCAAAAGATTTTGACGGCGCAATCCACAGGCTGTGGGTTGTTGAAGGTGAGAAGGATATTGAAATAATCCGGAAGGACCTGAAAGGAAAGCCGGTGGTTATTGCGGACGGCCATCACAGATATGAGACAGCCCTTGAATTCCAGAAGGAGATGAACAAGCTATCAGCGCCCCCCCCTCCCCCCCTTAATAAGGGGGGGATTGAAGGGGGGGTGAAACCCTGGGATTACGTTCTTATGTTCCTGGCGAATATGTCGGATGAAGGGCTGACAATCCTTCCTGCGCACAGGCTTGTTAAAAATCTGCCTGAAAATTTCCTTGATATCCTGTCAGGGCATTTTGCCGTTGAGGGTCTTGCCGCAGACGCCGACATTATAGAGATGTTATCCCGCAATGAACATGCAATCGGCTTATGTCATCGCAGCAGCGATAAGCTGTATTTGCTCAGGCATAAAGGCGCTGGGCTTGAAAATATAAATCCCGCATTAAAAGAACTTGATGTTACCATACTACATGAACTAATATTTAAGAAACTGCTTAATATTACCGAGGTGGCATACGAGATGGACACTGCGGAAACAATAAATATGGTTAGAAAAGGAATCTATGATGCGGCCTTTCTCCTGAATCCTACGGGAGTTAAAGACGTTGAGAGAGTTGCCCTTTCAGGAGAAAGAATGCCGCCAAAATCCACATATTTTTATCCCAAGCTTTTAACCGGTATGGTTATGTATAAATTTTAGGTTCTATGTTTTAGGTTTTAGGTTCTAGGCTCTAGGTTTTAGTCTAACACCTGATACCTGACGCCTGGTACCTGACACCTGATAAAAAAGGAGGATTTTGTATGTCGGTTAAGGTAGCGATTAATGGATTCGGAAGGATTGGAAGAGTTTTCCTCAGGCAAAGCGCAGGGGTAAAAGATTTTGAGGTCGTTGCAATAAATGACCTTACAGATGCAAAGACCCTGGCGCACCTGCTTAAGTATGACTCGGTGCACGGGATATTTAATGCAGATGTAAAGGCAACTGACAATGGCATAAGCGTCAACGGTAAGGAAATAAAAATCATGGCTGTCACAGAGCCGGAGAAACTTCCATGGAAAAGTCTCGGCGTTGATGTGGTCCTGGAATCAACAGGCAGATTTACGGACAGAGCCTCTGCCTCAAAACACCTTGATGCGGGAGCAAAATGGGTGATAATATCAGCGCCTGCAAAAGACCCTGATGTTACAGTATGTCTTGGAGTAAACGAAGAAACGCTGGACCCTTCAAAGCACAAGATAATCTCAAACGCATCTTGCACAACCAACTGCCTTGCGCCTGTTGCAAAGGCGCTGCATCAGGAATTCGGCATAGTGCGGGGGTTGATGACAACAATACATTCATATACAAATGACCAGCGTATTCTGGACCTTCCGCATAAAGATTTAAGGAGGGCCAGGGCTGCTGCAATGTCTATGATACCGACAACAACCGGCGCTGCCAAGGCAGTGGGCCTTGTCTTGCCTGAACTAAAAGGCAAACTTGACGGCATGTCAATAAGGGTTCCGACCCCTAATGTCTCTATTGTGGACCTGGTGGCTGAACTCAAAAAAGATACGTCTGCAGAGGAAGTGAATGCGGCCTTAAAAAAAGCGGCTGAAGGCAAGATGAAAGGGATTCTCCAATATACAGAGGAGCCTGTTGTGTCAATAGACTTTAACGGCAATGCCCATTCTTCTATTGTTGACGCATCTGTTACAAAAGTTCTGGAAGGCAGGATGGTGAAAGTTATCGCATGGTATGATAATGAGACCGGTTACAGTTCGCGGGTTCGCGACCTGATAATCTATCTCACAAAGAGGAGTTAAGCTGTCATGGCAAGGAAGAATAATAACAACAATCCAGTCTCTATTAAAGACGTCCTGAACAAGCTTACGATTGAAGAACTGGACATCAAAGGCAAGAGGGTTTTTATCAGGGCAGACTTTAATGTGCCGCTGGATGATAACCTTACCATCACTGATGACCGCAGGATTCGTTCCACCCTGCCGACAATAGATTATGCGATAGACGAAAGGGCCAAGGTTATACTCAGCTCTCACCTTGGAAGGCCCAAAGGAAAGGTTGACCCCAGATTTACCCTTGCGCCTGTTGCAAAGAGGCTGCAGAGGCTTCTGGGCAAGGAGGTTATCTTTGCGCCTGACTGCATAGGGACTCAAGTAGAAAGCATTGTTTCAAAGATGAAGGAGGGCGACGTTGTTCTTCTGGAGAATCTCAGATTCCATCCCGGCGAAGAAAGAAACGATGAAGAATTTGCTAAGGCGCTTGCGAGGCTCGCAGATTATTATGTGAATGACGCCTTTGGAGCAGCGCACAGGGTGCACGCATCAGTGGTCGGCATTACAAAGTTTCTGCCTTCAGCGGCAGGCTTTCTGATGAGAAAGGAAATAGAATATCTTAAGGGGACAGTGCATAATCCTGTAAGGCCGTTTGTCGCCATACTCGGAGGCGCAAAGGTCTCAGGCAAGATAGGCGTTCTTGAAAATCTTGTTGATAAGGTTGACAAGGTCATAGTAGGCGGCGGAATGGCATACACTTTTATTAAGGCAATGGGCTATGAGGTCGGAGATTCGCTTGTTGAGACAGAGATGCTTGAATTTGCGGATATGATAAGAAAAAAACTGGTAAAAAATAATGTGAAGTTTTATCTCCCTGTTGACAGCGTGATAGCGCAGAGCATGGAAGCCGGCTCCGAGACAAAACTGGTTACTACGCAGGAGATTCCAAATGGCTGGAGGGCGCTTGATATAGGGCCTGCGTCTGTTAAACTCTTTGCAGAGGCTCTGCAGGACGCAAAGACAATATTATGGAATGGGCCTATGGGCGTTTTTGAGATAGATGCATTCTCAAGGGGCACTTTCGCTATTGCCAATTCTGTGGCTGATGCGTATGCTCTCACAATAGTTGGCGGAGGGGACACAGATATGGCGGTGCATAGGGCAGGAGTATCAGATGCTATATCTTTTATATCAACAGGAGGCGGAGCGTCGCTTCAACTGCTTGAGGGCAAGGAACTGCCGGGCATTGCAGCATTGACGGATAGAAAAGAAGAATAGGTTTTTTGCTGACAGCTATAAGCTAAGAGCTATCAGCTATTCACGGGCGATTAGCTCAGTGGTAGAGCGCTTCCTTCACACGGAAGAGGCCGTGGGTTCGATACCCTCATCGCCCACCATTTCTTGGATGCTTCTTAAAAGTAAAAAAGGGATATAGATTTTATTTCCTCTCAAATGAAGAGGACAGAATCCATATCCATGTAACATGCGAGGACGGAGAAGCTAAATTTTGGATAGAACCGATAGTATCATTGACTGTGTCGCATGGGTTGAATCCAAGAAAGCTGAACGAAATTCAAAAAATCGTCGAGGAGCATAAAAATGAAATCATTAAAGCATGGCAAACACATTTCAGTAAGCGTTGAAAATATAACGCCTTCCGGTATTTGGCTTTTTGTAAAAGAAAAGGAATATTTTCTGAGCTATAAGGATTATCCATATTTTAAAAACCAGACATTGAGTTCCATACAAAACGTTCAATTGCTTCATGGTTATCATTTATATTGGCCTGAATTGGATGTTGACTTGGAAATTGACAACCTTGAAAATCCTGAAAAATATCCTCTGAAATTTGAATCAAAGAAGTATCTAACGAGTTATTCAACGGGACGGAGAGTAGCCGCCCGTTGATTCAGCCGTTGCGCGTAGAATAAAATTTGAAATTAAATGGCTTAAACGGTTGGGCCGGGGAATGGATTTTCAGAAAGGGCGTCGGTCGGCAATCTCAAGATGCTCAAAGATGTCCTCAACCTGCCTTAAAAGCTCATATTAATTCGCGGAAAGAATCACCGCCGCCATTTCATTGTTCCTAAGGAACTTATTTCTTCTTGCTTTTCTTTTTATGCGTTTCACAGCACTTGCACATGGTCTTCCCTCTCTTATGTTTTATAATCAGCCGCCGATTTGCGACATTGCCTGAAAGACATTAAGGTCGCTTTTATCGCTGATATGATGCCTTTCCGGTTTTATCTCAATTGCAAGCCTGAGGAGACGCTCTATTTCGTCATCAGGCGCGCCGCCTCTTAAGGCTGGCTTTAAATCAATCTCCGTCTCAGAAAATAAACACGGCTTCAATTTTCCGTTTGAAGTCAGCCTCAGCCGGTTGCACTCTTCGCAGAAGTGGTGAGTTATTGCGCTAATAAAGCCGATTACGCCTTGCGCGCCTTCAAGCCTGAAGTATTTTGACGGCCCGTTTTTCCTTACGCGCACAGGAGTAAGAGCACCCAGTGTCTCAACAATGGATTTTATCTCATCGCGGGGTATGTATTTATCCGCACTCCAGAACCCGCGGCTTCCAAAAGGCATGAACTCTATAAACCGGACATGGTAATCGCTGTTGAGGGTTATTTTCGCAAAGTCTATTATCTCATCTCCGTTAAGCCCTTTTATCGGAATCATGTTTATTTTTACCGGAAGCAGCCCGCTTTTCCTCGCAGTTTCTATTCCGCGGAGGACAACATTTATATCCCCGCCCCTGGTTATCTCTTTAAATCTTTCAGGCCTAAGTGAATCAAGGCTTACATTTACCCTGTCAACGCCTGACTCTATGAGCTTTTCCGCATACTTTTCAAGCAGGACGCCGTTTGTTGTAATGCTGAGGTCTTCTATGCCCGGGATATTTTTTATTGAGGAAGTCAGACTCGTAATGTCTTTTCTTGCCAGGGGCTCGCCGCCTGTTAGCCTGATTTTTCTAACGCCGAGCCCCGCCGCTATTCTTACTATTCTTATTATCTCTTCGTAAGACAGAATCTCTTTGTGCTCTATCGGCCGCAGCCCCTCAGACGGCATGCAATAGACGCAGCGCAGGTTGCATCTGTCAGTAATGGATATGCGCATGTAATCTATGGTCCTGTTAAATTTATCTCTCAGCTCCGGCATTTATTTTTTACCCTTTTTGTTCATCTCCTCTAACTTTTTCTTTGCAAGAGCGGCTTCTTTGGATTTAGGATATTTTCCTTTGAGCTGTTCAAGAATTCCTCTTGCAGCCTTTTTATCGCCCATTTCAATGAACGAATATCCCTGTTTTAAGAGAGCTCCCGGAGCCTTTTGGCTTTTGGGATAGTTTTTCAGGAGCGCATCATATTCAACGATTGCCCCTGCGTAGTCCTCTTCAACGTAATAGGCTTCAGCTATCCAGAACTGGGCATTGCCTGCGAGCTTATCTTTCGGAAATTCTTTTAGAAACGCCTCAAATTTTTCGCGCGCCTCTTTGTATTTTTTGTTTTTGAAGGCGGTATAGGCGGCTTCATACATTTTCACAGGATTTTTTGATTCAGGGGTTTTTGCCTCCGGAACTTTTATTTCTTCAGTCTCAGTTTTCTTTTCTCTTTGTGCGTCAGGTTTCTCTTTTGCCGCAGTATCGGGTTCTTTTTTTGCAGAGAGCTTTGCCTGCAGCTCCTTCACCTGCGTTTCAAGAGCGGTTATCTGTGCGCGTAACAGGTCTATCTCCGAAGATTTATCTTTCAGAGACTTGTCAATAAAGTATTTATTCTCATCAAATCTCCCTGTCAGAGATTGTAAATCCTTTGAGATTCCTGAGACCTCTGAGCGCAGCGAAGCCATGCCTTCCCTTATGGCATTGAGCGAGTCCTCTTTTGCCGATTTTTCTTTAAGGGCAGACAGCTCTGTCTTAAACGCAGATTTTGTCTCTGAGTCCTCTTTCTTGATATCAAAGGAATCTTTTTTAAGTTGATTGAGGTCAGCCTTCATTGCCTCAAACTCGTCTATTGTTGCACAGCCTGCAAGAAACAACAGGAGAATTATGGCAAGCCGTTTCACTTATTTGCCTGCTTTCCCCGATACAAACTGAACTCTTCTGTTTTTTTGCCAGCAGGCTTCAGTCTGTTCTTTGCAGAGCGGTTTCTCCTCGCCGTAACTTATCGTATCAAGCCTTTTCTTTGTCACGCCTAACGATGCGATATAATCCCTTGCAGCTTTTGCCCTTTTTTCTCCGAGCGCAAGATTGTATTCATTAGTCCCTCTCTCGTCACAGTGCCCTTCAAGGATTATTTTTGCATCCTTATTTTTTATAAGCCAGTCTGCCACAGACTTTAAGGTCGGCTTTGCGTCTTCCCTTACAGTGTATTTGTCAAAATCAAAAAGTATATTTCCGAACTGGGAAGATTGTGCCTCTGTGACTTCATTTACCGGAACACTCTCAACTTTTTTAGGCGCTTCCTCTGTCTTCATAGGCGTCGGCTCTGTTTTCTTTTCAGGCTCAACAGGCGCGGCTTTTTGAGCTGTCTCCTTTGGCGCTTCCTGCTCAACAGGCGTTGTTACCGCCCTTTTTGCGCATCCTGCAAAGATAAATCCTAAAGCTAATGCTAAAACAAAAAACCTCTTCATAAAACCTCCTCCTTTTTTAGTGTCAGTGTTTAGTGTCTGTGTCAGTTCTGACACTGTTCACTGTCACTGATAAGTTATTTAATTCGGCGACCACCTCGGGCCAAATGCCCTTAACCACGGCGGTGTTATTTTCTTTTGTGATTCTCCGTTGGCCCTCATTGTATAAATGCCGCTGCCTCCGTTTCTGACAGACGAGAATATTATAAATCTTCCGTCAGGAGAAAAGGAAGGGTCTTCGTTATTCCATTTGTCTGTGAGCCGGGTAAGCGCTGAGCCGTCAGGAGAGATAATGAAAATCTGTTGCTTGCCTGAGACCCTCCCCACAAACACAATCTTCTTGTTGTCAGGCGACCAGCTTGGAGAGGTATTATACGAGCCCTCAAAGGTAATCCTTCTTGCATCGTAGCCGTTTCTGCTCATTATGTATATCTGAGGGGTGCCGCCGCGGTCTGACACGAATGCGACAAGCTTTCCGTCGGGGGAGACAACAGGCGAAATCTCTATCCATCTTGCAGTGGTTATCCTGGTAAGTTTTGAATCCGAGAGTCTTAAGTTATATATGCCGTATGTCTCGTCCTGAGATGATGAAAACACAATCTCTTCTCCGTCAGGTGAAAAATTGCCGGTGATATTGAGCCCTCTTGAGGCAAAAACCTTTTTCTCCGACATTTTTGTAAAGTCTAACAAATATATGCCCCATTGTCCACCCCTTTCAGAAGAGTAAACAAGCCTCCTTCCGTCCAGCGACCAGTGCGGCCTGAGAACAAAATCTCCCTTGATTCCAAGCCGTTTAATGCCTGCGCCGTCCCAGTCCATCAGATAGAGTCCTTTCTTACCCTCATCTTCTGCAACGAATGCAACCCTGGTCCCGAATATCCCTTTTTCTCCGGTGATATGCTGATATATGTCGCTTGCAATGCTGTGGCCCAGACGCCTTATGGAGACCTTTGTCCCTTTGTATTGTTTTCTTAAGACCTCTCTGCCTTCGCTTGTATCATAAAGCGATACGATTGCTGTGAGGTTTTGTTCTCCGCTCACAGTTCCCTTAACAACAGCCTCAGCGCCGATTGCAGTCCAGTTTTTAGGATTAAACGCATCGCCGGATTTCTCAATATAAGCAGCCCGGTCAATAGAAAGGAAAAAACCTGTGAACTCCAGGTCATCTCTTATGAGGTCTGCAATCTGTTTGCCCTCAGTCCCGCTGAATTCCGGGATAGCAATCGGAAGTTTTTTTATCGCAGGAGAGGTTATGTCAATGTAAATCTTTGCTTCGCAAGTTAAAAGTGAGAAGTGAAAAATGAAAAGTGAAAAGACCAAAAAAGAGATTATGATGCATGATAACCCCCCTTTAATTCCCCCCTTACCAAGGGGGGATGGAGGGGGGTTGTATCCTGTATCCTGTATCCTGTATCTGGTATCTTTAAGATTCACGGCGTAAACCTCAATCCTATTTCCATCTCATGCGGAGGAGGAGAAACAGGGCTGGCCTTATTAATGGCTCTCAGGACAGAGCGGTCAAAAAGCACATTGCCTGAGCTTTTTTCAACCTTATTTATCCTAACAGCTCCATTCGGCATTATTGTCACCGAGATTACTGCCTCAAAATTTTTTCCCCAGGCCTCGGGAAAGGCCCAGCGCTGCCATATTTCTTTTCCTATTTTTTCAGAGTAACCTTCTGATATTGAAGTTTCATTGCCTCCATTTTTTGCAGGAGGAGAGACTTCTTTTGCATCTTTCCCTTGCTTGTCAGCGCCCTTGATGGAAATCAGCTTTCTCAGTTTAACAAGGCGCTTTGCCTTTCTTGCTGCCTCTAACGCCGCAATTCTGTCCGCGCTATATTGCTTTGCATCCTCTGAGGCTTTGCTTTTTGAGGTCTCTGAAGGCAGTTTCATTTTTTGTTCAGGCTCGTCTATCTCTGCCGCTGTCCCCTGAGCGGCTCGGGGCTGTCCGCTTACTTCAGCGCTAATGAGGCTTACAATATACGGCGAGGGCATGGTAAAGTGATTTGCATTTTTAATTGTTATCAGCGCTGTAAAGATAAAAATCACGTGAAGCAGAAAAGAGAAGAATGCGGTAATTGGAAGGCTTGGTTCCTTCATTTTCCTTCTATGTTTATCTTAGGCTCGGTTATCATTCCGAGTTTCTCTATCCCTGCCTCCTTTATGTCGCTCATCACCTGAACAACAAAGCCGTAGGGCACATCCTTATCAGCCTTAAGAAAGACATTCGGATTTAATTTGCTGATTGCAGTAAGCTTCTGCTTTATCTCAGACATAGACATAGGTTTGTCGTTCATAAAAATAATGCCGCCCTTTTTTACAATGAGCGTTATTCTTTCTTCAGTAGGCAGGTCTTTGCCCTTGGCCTGAGGAAGGTTTACGTCAATGCCCTGCTGGAGCAGCGGCGCTGTCACCATGAAGATTATGAGCAGCACGAGCATTACGTCCACAAAGGGCGTTACATTTATCTCTGAAAGCACGTCTCTGTTTCTGCCGGCCTTCATTCCATTCCCTTAGAAAAGAAGTCCAGGAGTTCTTCCGAGAAGTCCTCCATCTCTATAATCATCTGCCGCGCCCGGCTCAGATAATAGTTATAAGCAATAACAGCAGGGATTGCCGCAACGAGTCCGGCGGCTGTTGTAATCAAGGCCTCTGCAATGCCCGGAGCAACGACCGCCAAAGACGCCGAGCCTGCCGCGCCTATCCCTCTGAAGGCATTCATTATTCCCCAGACCGTTCCGAACAGGCCGATGAACGGCGTGGTAGAACCTGTGGTTGCGAGGAAACTGAGGTATTTCTCAAGCTTTGCCGACTCAAGCGCTGAGAATCTTCTGAGCGAGCGTTTAATCTCAGCTTTATCAACGATATTTTCTGAGGATGTAAATTTAAATATATTTGATAAAGGGCTGAGATTAAGGGGACGCGTGGTGATTAAAAGCCCTTTCAGGTCGCGGCCTGCCCTGTAGGAGCGCAGGAATGTGTCCGTCTCTTTGTTAGCCCTTGAAAGGTAGCGGTATTTATAAAAAATGATGGCCCAGGATACGACCGAGAAAAACAGCAGGATAAGCAATACCACTTTAACCACATAGCCTGCCTGAAGAATCAATTGCATTGCAGAGTGTTGCATAAGCGCCTCTCCTTTTATTTTGATATTAGCTTTAACTGTTAAACTTTAAAAAAAATTCAAGCTAAAAGTCAATTGCGCGTCTGCTCAGCGCCCTTTCCTTGCCTGAACAATTTTTTTAGCGGCTGTGCGTATCACCTCTGCTATATTTCTGTTCTTTTCAAGAGCTGCGAGGTCTCGCATTTTTAAATTGAACAAAAGCGGAATTGCCACTCCGGCAGGCGTTTTGGGATTGCTCACGACCGCAAGCAGCACTCCGTAATTTTTCATCCATTCTTTGGTGTGGGTAATGGTCCGCAGCGCTTCATCAGGGATAGAGCGGGAACGCGCAAACATCTCTACCTCCGCCTCTTTTATCTTCGGGTTATCAAGAACCGCCATGACTATCTGCTTGTTTGTATCTTTTATTAGAATGGACCTGGCCTCGCGTCCGCCTCTCATTGCAAGCATCCTCTTCTCAGCAACACTCAGTCCCTGTATCTTTTGAAGAAGAGTTTGAGTGCGCTGCTCAGCGGCCTCTTCTGTCTCCTCAAGGAGAGCGGATACCTCTACGGGAATCTGTAAGATTTTTGCAGCATCTTCCCTTATGTTTTCAGGGGCATAGGGGCTTTCAACCAACAGCCTGAGGATGTCAGGCCTCAGGGTATTTGCCTTTAAAATCTCCTCAAACAGAGACGGCTCTCCGGACTCCGAAATCAGCGCCTCTATCATCTCCCTGGATGCTATGGAGAGGTCAATTCCTATGGCTTTCTGTTCTTCCATACAGGTTATCCCTTCTTCAAATACAGGAAATATTCTATATTGCCCTTCTGTCCTCTAACAGGCGACTCAAACATGCCGATAGCGCGCAGTCCGGCAGTCTCAGCCTCTGCTCTCACAGAGGCAACCGCCGCAAGTCTTTTTTCTTCTTCCCTCACAATGCCTCCCTTGCCTACCTCTCCTTTGCCGACTTCAAACTGAGGTTTTACAAGCGCAAGTATTTCGCCGTTCTCTTTCAGGAATTCTAACACTTTGGGTATAACCTTTGTAAGAGATATGAAGGAGACGTCAATTGCTGCAATGTCAATAATATCAGGAATCCTTTCTCTTTCAAGATGCCTGATATTGGTCCTTTCAAGAAGAATAACCCGCGCATCATTCCTTAAAGCCCAGGCGATTTGCCCGTAGCCGACATCAATGCAATATACTTTTTTTGCTCCCATCTGGAGCATGCAGTCCGTAAAACCGCCTGTTGACGAGCCTACGTCCATTGCTGTTTTATCTTTTAAGTCTACATTGAAAAAGTCTATGGCAGCCTTGAGTTTTAAACCGCCACGGCTTACATAGGGAATATCCCCTGATTTCAGGGTTATTGAGGAGGCGCTGTTTATCATAGCGCCTGCCTTTGTCACAGGAGAGCCGTCAACCAGAACATTGCCTTCCATTATCAAAGCCCTTGCCCGCTCCCTGCTTTTTACAAGCCCTGTGTCAACCATTATCTTATCAAGCCTATCTTTCATAGTTTTAGCGTGTTTGTTCTTAATAATTATACTGTATGGAGGAGATAAAAATTGCGGTAAAAACCATTATCATACCGAACAGTATTGAAAGTGGAGCTATGTTTTTGCTGTGGAAGCAGAAATGCGTTTGATGAAAAGTTTGGAAGTTTTTGTGGAAAGTTATTTGCGGGTTAACTTCCGGCAGCCAGCTTCTTCTTTGTCCATTCCACAAGCCCGCCGGATGCAATCAGCTCTTGCATGAATGGAGGGATTGGGTTGGCCTTATACGATTCTCCGCTGGTGATATTTCTTATTACCCCCTTGTCTGCGTCTATCTCTATCTCGTCGCCTTCTTTTATCTTCTCAGACGCCTCTTCGGACTCAAAGATAGGAAGGCCTATGTTGAATGCATTCCTGTAAAAAATCCTTGCAAAGCTCTTTGCTATCACAGCCTGAATCCCTGCTGCCTTTATCGCAATCGGCGCATGTTCCCTTGATGAGCCGCATCCGAAATTCTTGCCTGCGGCAATAATGTCTCCTGCCTTTGCCTTGTTCGGAAAGTCCTTGTCGGCGTCTTCCATTATATGCGTTGCGAGTTCTTTCGGGTCTGATGTGTTGAGATACCGCGCAGGTATAATTGCGTCTGTGTCAATGTCATTGCCGAACTTCCAGTTTCTTCCCTTGATTACCATACTCTATATTTCCACATCCCACAGCCTGGGGTCAAGTGCATCCCTCAGCCCCTCGCCCACGAGATTGTAACTCAGGACGGTAATCAGTATGGCAAGCCCCGGAAAAACAGAAAGCCACCATGCAATTTCTATATTATCCTTTCCCAATGTCAGGATATTCCCCCAGCTTGGCGTAGGAGGCTGAACGCCTATGCCTAAAAAACTGAGCGCAGATTCTATAAGCACAGCGCCTGCTATTCCAAGCACAGCAGAGACAAACACAGGAGCCATGCTGTTTATCATTATATGTCTGACAATGATATTTGCATCGCCTGCGCCTAAGGCTTTTGCTGCGAGGACAAATTCCCTTTCTTTTAATGAAAGGACTTCCGCCCTTACAAGCCGCGCCATGCCCATCCAGGAAGTAAGCCCGATGACAATCATAATATTCCAGATGCTTGGTTCAATAAATGCTATGACTGCGAGTATTAAAAAGAATGTGGGGATAGAAAGCATGACGTCTATAAATCTCATTATTATCCTGTCTATCCATCCGCCGTAATATCCCGAGACCGCGCCGAGCATGATGCCAATAAGAGCGGCTATCCCTACGGCTACAAAACCGACTGACAATGATATGCGCGCCCCCCATATAACCCGGCTTGATACATCCCTGCCAAGGTCATCGGTGCCCAGAGGATGTTCTATGCTTGGAGCTTCAAGCACATGCTTTCTGTCAATGTCGTCCGGGTTATGCGGAGATATAAAAGGCGCAAACACAGCGGCAAAAAACATTAGAAGCACAACAACCCCTCCGGCTGCCGCAAGCCTGTTTCTCTTGAACCTCCTCCAGAAAACATTTCTTAAAGGACGCCCTTTCATTGCCTTGCCCTTATCCTCGGGTCTGCAAGCATATAACCGATATCAGCAAACAAATTTCCCAGAAGTGTCAGCATACCTCCGATTGTGAGAATACACATTACCATAGGATAATCCCTCGTCATAACACTCATAAAAAATAACTGTCCCATGCCCGGAATGCCAAAGACACTCTCTAAGATTACGCTTCCGCCTATAAGCCCGGGGACAGATAAGCCAATCAAAGTAATAAGAGGAAGCAGGGCATTTCTGAGCGCATGTTTGTAGATAACTTTTTTCTCAGGCAGTCCTTTGGCCCTGGCCACTGTGACATAATCCTGCCTTATAACTTCAAGCATACTGCTCCTCATGAATCTTGAATCTGCTGCCAGGCCGCCGAAGGCCGAGATAAAAACAGGGAGGATAAGATGGCCGGTCCTGTCCCATATCTTGCCGAGCAAAGGCAGGGCGTCGTAATTCAGGGATTTCAGGCCGGAGATAGGAAGCCAGCCGAGATATACCCCGAAGAACATCATTAAAAGAAGCGCAAACCAGAATGACGGCATTGCAAACCCGATAAACACAGTTGTCGTCATTACCTTGTCATAAAGAGAATTCTGACGGGTTGCCGATGAGACGCCTATCGGTATTGAGATTGCAAGGATGATTGCAAATGTTATCAGATTTATCATTAACGTGATGAAGAGCCTTCTGTCAAGTAAGGACTGCTTCTGGTCCCATATCTTCTGCATAACAGGCCTTCTGTCAGTTGAAAATGATTCTCCAAAATCAAGCTTTACAATTCTTTTCAGCCACAGGCCGTATTGAACTACAACCGGCTTGTCAAGGTTATAGAGTTTTTCAAGCCGCTCCCTTGCCTCAGGAGTTATCTTCGGATTTAACTCTGTGAGAATATCCGTAGGTTTTCCGGGAGCAAGGTGCATGATAAAGAATGAAATTAAAGTTATCCCCAGGAGTGTGGGAATCATCTCAAACAGCCGTTTTATTAAATAGGCAATCATTTAAGGCTCCACCATATACTTTTGCATTTTTTGCGGCGCATACCACTTCGGAAGATTATAGGTTATGCCGATAGGGGCGGGTTTTATGCCTTTAAACCTCACATTAACAACCGGTGTTGCGTCAGGCACATACAAAAAGATATAGGGAAGTTCTTCCGCGAGTATTTCCTGAATCCTGAAATATGCCTTTTTCCGCTCTTCTATATTAAAGGTCCTCCTGCCTTTTTCAAGGAGCTCATCAACTTCAGGATTATTATAGCTTACGAAATTAAATTCCTTTTCTTTTGTCTTGGATGAATGCCAGATGTCATACTGGTCAGGGTCAAGTCCTATCTGCCAGCCGAGGATAACAGCCTCAAAACGCCTTTTGTCTATAAATTCATTAATAAAGGTGGACCATTCAAGCGCCCGTATCTCAACCTTTATCCCTACCTTTGCGAGCCTCCACTGTATAATCGTTGCGGCATTTTTTCTCAGGGTATTGCCCATATTGGTAAAAATCGTAAACCTGAATGGTATTCCATCCTTATCCAGCAACCCGTCACCGTCGGTATCTTCCCATCCGGCTTCTTTAAGAAGCTCCTTTGCCTTTTCAGGATTGTATTCGTATTTTTTCACATTAGGATTATAAGGCCAGGTATTCGGGACATAAGGCCCTGTTGCAGGGCTTCCAAGCCCGAACAGAACAACATCAATAAGCTCGCCCTTGTCTATTGCATAGGCAATTGCCTGCCTTACACGCTTATCCTGAAAAAATGGATGTTTAAGATTAAAACCCATATAGGTATATGCGAAAACCGGATAGCGGAATTTCTGAAAGTTGTTTTTGAAAAAATCCGTGTTTGTCTGCTTTGTATATTGTATCGGCGTCAGCCCCATCATATCTATGCTGCCTGCCTTAAGCTCAAGAAACATGGTTGAAAGGTCGGGGATTAACCTGTAAACATACCTGTCTATGTAGGGCCTGCCTTCAAAATATTCTCTGTAAGAATCAAGAATCAGCTCCTGCCCCGGAGTCCATCTTTTGAGTTTGAACGGGCCGAGGCCAACAGGGTTTCTTGCAAACTCGCTCTTTGTTATATCCGCGTCTTTAAGAAGGTGTTTTGGAAGAACAACAATGCCGCTCCAGGACGTGAGCGCAGGAGCAAAGGGTTTTTCATAGGCAACCCTGAATGTGTATTTATCAACAACCTCTGCTTTTTTAACCTGTAAAAAATCTTCTTTATATGCAGTGGGTGTTTTTTCATTGACAATCGTATCGTAACCGAATTTCACATCATCCGCCGTGAATGCAGCGCCGTCAGCCCATTTCACGCCTTTTCTCAGATGGAATGTTATGACAAGCCCGTCCTTTGAAATATCCCATGATTCTGCGAGGTCTCCGATAACGCTGAGGTCGGTGTCGTATTTTACAAGCCCGTTGAATAATAATCCTGCAATATCATGGGAGGCGCTGTCACCTGCGAGCATCGGAATAAGTATGCTCGGCTCTCCGATGGAGCCGACTATCAGCGCATCTCCGTATGCAGGCTCGTCAGAGTTGTTTTCTGAACTGGTTTTGATTGTCGCAGCAGGTTTCTCTTTACAGCCCAGGATATTGACGGCGATTAAAAGAATTAGAAGAAAAAGAAAGGCCCTTTTTGTCATGCAGGAAAACATGGTGGAATTACTGCCAGCCTATGGGTTCGTAGCCTTTTTCCCTGAGACAACGAAACATAAAATTTTTATAGACCTGACTTGGCTTTGATGACTTTGATATTCCCCTGACCAGGCCGCTGGCGGCTCCGGCTGCGCCTCCTATGCCTGCGCCTTTCCCGATATTCCCTGTCACGGCTCCGGCTGCGCCTCCAACAAATGCTCCGGCAGCGCCTCCAGCTGCCGCACTGCCGGCTGCGCCACCGCCGGGATTTGTCTTGATATATTCATTGGCAAGGCGTTCGCACTCCCCGATATCAATTTCTGCCTGTTCTTTACCAACGGCATTTAAATGAGCATTCGGATACAGCGCCGGACCTCCTTGCATTGCGCATCCTGCAAGAAAGACAAAAATCATTGAAACCAGAAGTAATATTCTAACCATGTTTTCACCTCTTCGCCTTAGTTCCTCGTTATCTTCTGCCCATTTCGTTTAATCAAATATTATACTTGAGAAGAAAAATATATTTCACATCATCTTTGACTTATAAATAATACTCCTTCAGATATTTCCCTGTATATGAGGTTTTGGATTTGATTATGTCCTCGGGTTTTCCTTCAAATATTATCCTGCCTCCCCTTTCTCCGCCCTCGGGGCCCAAATCAATAATCCAGTCTGCTGCCCTTATGACGTCAAGGTTATGCTCTATAACCAGCACTGTATTGCCTGCGTCAACAAGCCTCTGAAGCACGCGAAGCAAAGCCTGCACATCCGTGAAATGAAGCCCCACGGTGGGCTCGTCAAGGATATATAGAATACCATTACCCCCCCATCCCCCCCTTGCTAAGGGGGGGCGAGAGGGGGGTGTAAGTTCAGAGCAGATTTTTATCCTCTGCGACTCGCCTCCTGAAAATGTTGTTGCAGGCTGGCCAAGCCTGAGATAACCCAGCCCGATGTCTTTCATTAATAACAGCCTGCCTGTTATTTGTGGAGTGTCAGAAAAGAAATCTGCAGCCTCGTCAACCGTCATATTCAGGACGTCATTTACATTTTTGCCTTTGTATGAAATCCTCAAAGCCTCCGGCGTATATCTCTTTCCTCCGCACTCTTCGCATGTTACATAAAGGTCTTCAAAAAAATACATCTCCATCTTCTGATACCCTTCGCCCCTGCACGTCTCACACCTGCCTCCGCCTGAGGCGGACGGCACATTAAATGAAAAAAATCCTGGGCCGTATCCGTGAACCCGGGCCTCGTATTGCTCTGCAAACAATTTGCGTATAGGGTCAAACATCTTAAGATAGGTAAGCGCATTTGAACGCGGGCTTTTGCCTATCGCAGTCTGGTCTATAAGTTTTATGTTTCTTATATGTTCCATTCCCAGAATATCTTTATATGGCAATGGAGCATCAGGCTCAACCTTTAAATGTCTTGCCAGCGCCCTGTAAAATGTCTCAACCACAAGGCTGCTCTTGCCTGAGCCTGAAACCCCGGTTACTGCTGTAAGAGCCCCTGTGGGGATTCTAAAGTCAACAGATTTCAGGTTATTGCCGGCAGCGCCGGTCAAGGCTATGAAGTATTTAGGGGTCAGGGGTTGGGGTTTGGTTTTACTAACCCCTAATCCCCAATCCCTAATACCCGTTTTGTTGATATATTGTGCCGTCAATGTATCAGTCTTTAAAAACTCTTCCATTGCTCCTGAAAATACAACCTCTCCTCCATTGCGCCCGCCTCCGGGGCCCAGCTCCACCACCCAGTCGGCAGTTTTGATAATGCTCCTGTCGTGCTCAACGACAATTATCGTATTCCCAAGTTCTGAAAGTTCCGACATGATTTTTGCAATCTTTTCTGTGTCCCTTGGATGAAGCCCGACTGTCGGTTCATCCAGCACATAAAGAGTTCCAGTCAGCAGCGAACTGAGCTGGTTTGAAAGATTTACCCGCTGATATTCTCCTCCTGAAAGCGTCTTGCCCTGCCTGCTGAGACTCAGATAATCAACGCCTACTCTGCTGAGAAACTGAAGTTTAAGGCTTATCTGCCTGAGGAGTTCTTTTGCAAGGTTTCTCTTGAATAGTGATATGTCAGCATCCGTGAAAAACTTTATGAGTCGTGAGACAGGGAGTTCGCACACCCCGGCAATATCAAGGCCGGAAATCTTATACGCAAGCGATTCCTTTTTCAGCCGTTTGCCGTTGCAGGCATGGCAGACAGCAGCCTTTCTGTGCCTGCTCAGAAATACCCTCACATGCAGTTTATACCTTTTTGCCTCAAGCTCCTCAAAAAAATTGTCTATCCCGTAAAAATCATCTGTGCCTTTAAAGAGCTTGTCTTTTTCTTCCTTTGAAAGTTTGTTGAAAGGTTTTTTTATATCAATTCCGGCTTTTTTAGCCCCTGCAAGCATCTGCTTTTTCCACCATTTATATCCTGACTTTTCCCATACGCCTATTGCGCCTTCTGAAAGGGAAAGATACTTATCCGGGATTACAAGGTCTTCATCGTAAACAAGGACATTTCCGAATCCCTTGCATTCGGGACATGCGCCAATAGGATGATTAAAGGAGAAAAGCAGAGGCGAAGGCTCAGGAAGAGAAACATTGCACTCATCGCATACATTCTCACCTGAAAAACGCAGGATGATTTTTTCAGCATCCTGCAGGATTACAACCTCCGCCTTTTCGTTCCCTTCTTTCCATGCCATCTCTATGGAATCCGAAAGCCTCGGCTCATCTTTTATCACAAGCCTGTCAAGGACGACATCATAAGAGGGGTTAGGGGTTAGGGTTTGGAGTTTAGTTTTTTCGCCAATCCCCAATCCCAAATCCCCAATCCCCTTTATCTCTCCATCAACCCATGCCCTGTGAAAACCTCTTTGTTTGAGGCTCTCAAGTGATTCAGCGGAATTGAAGATGATTATTGCCTTGCTGCCTGCATATCTTTCAGTCAATTCTTTGACCACCTGCGACGTATCCCACTTTCTTATCTCTTTTCCGCAAAGCGGGCAGAACGGAGTTGATATTTTTGAATAAAGAATCCTCAGAAGGTCATACATCTCCGTGAGTGTTCCTACTGTTGAGCGCGAGCCCTTTACCGGGTTTTTTTGCTCAAGCGCTATGGCGGGACGTATATTGTAGATTGCATCAACATCAGGCCTGTCAAGTTTTTCAAGGAAAAGCCGGGCATAAGTTGATAGAGACTCAATAAACCTCCACTGCCCTTCTGCAAAGATTGTGTCAAATGCAAGAGATGATTTGCCTGAGCCTGAGACTCCGGTTACTGCGATGACTTTGTCATGGGGAAGGCGGAGCGTGATATTTTTGAGGTTGTTCTGCCGCGCCCCCTCAATTATAAGCTCCCTGTTTGACATCCTGATATTTTAACACGGAAAATGCCGTTCACCCATTTTTGACTGGTATGTGAGCTGAAAAGTCTACGACTCGTAGAGCAGCATCGTTGTAGGACAAATGGAATATCTGTCCTGCTAAACTCCACTTTTCTTATGTTATACTTACTTAGATGCCCATTGAAGATAAGAGGGATAACCATGGTTTTAACGAGAAAGCTACTTGCAGAAATGCTTATAAAATACATAAATAGAGGAATAGACCTATCAGGCATTGTCACATGGTCAGAGGATATGATGAGAGAGGCTGACTTTGAAAGCAGCAGCTTTGAACTTATTAGAGACATCCTTGCCCGCATAGGACTTGCAGATGTCCGCGAGTTCGGTCTCACATGGGACGATTGCTATGGCTACCTGCACAAGCTGGGGTACGATGTAAAGGTGGAACTGGTAGAGGTGTAATAGCCGCCAGCTTTTTGAATTTGTGTTTATTCAATTTTTTTCAAATTCCCCCACGTAGATAATCCGGTATCAGTTTGCGGCAGCGGGGTATTTATTCCGCCGGTGGCGCAGGCTGTTACGGCAAATGCCAATAAAACCATCAAAATCCCTATCTTTGCCATCTTTTTCATTTCCTTATTCTCCTTTTAAAGAACTATTTTCTGCCGAGAGCGGAAATAAAATTTAAAGGCCGATGGCCTATGCGTAAGTAACCCTATTTTTG
>Ga0210036_1000865_pt1 | contig 34887 bp, 35 predicted proteins | sample CryGeymeta201515_FD_185469 | JGI IMG/M metagenome (GOLD analysis project Ga0210036, IMG submission 185469) | Groundwater microbial communities from Crystal Geyser aquifers in Utah, USA - Crystal Geyser metaG 2015-15 (SPAdes) (version 2) | ecosystem: Environmental > Aquatic > Deep subsurface >...
TGCAGTCGCCGAAGGGCTGTAACTGCTTGCAGCCGCCGAAGGGGTGTAAGAGCTTGCTCCTCCCATTCCCATGGCTGCTTGACTGGGGGCGTACCCACCTGCAGCAGCAGATGTAGAGGAGGATGCGTAAGAGCTAGCTCCTCCCATTGCGGCCTGACTTGGAACATATCCACCGGTATTGCTCGGCTGATTGGCATTGCTATTATTGCCCCCGCTTTGGCCGGAGGGAGCAGAGAAAATGGAGGGAACGTTCGACATTTTTTAAATTTTGGAGGGGATTTAATTAGTTTGGATTAAACAATTCTGTAATGTTTCAACAGAGTTCTGGTTTTGTTGATGGAGAATTGTAGCAAAGAAAGTGCAGCAAACATTGCGAGTGCATGTTGTTGAGTGACGGGTTTGCTGCAAAGAAGTGCTGTGGACGGAACGAAAGATCCACTCTAGTAGAGTAGAGACCTACATACGACTAGTAGTACCGGTAGTAGACTAGTAGCTAGACCCTACTCCGAGTAGCTAGTAGTAGTCTACTGATCGTTTTTTTCTTCTGTCGTGACATCACGAATCTGCGCAATACTACTAGACCTACTAGTAGGCTACCGGTACTGTGATGAATAATTAATTACTAGTAGTATCAGTTGCAAGATCCAATACGGGATCGGCTGAATCGTGCCTGCCAACCAAGCCTCGTCACTACAAGAAGTAGACTAGGTCTAGTCTAGTCGCACAAGTAGACCTAGGTCTACACTGATATATATTATGTTTTTCAAGAATAGCCGATTCTCAATCTATTGTGGAAGCTCTCTACTATTAGCATAGCTCCTCGGAATACTCCCTAGAATACTAGGATCGAAGCAGACTCTTTTAGCACCTTTGGCGGAATTTTGCTGAAGTCGCATCCGCAGCTCGTCAAAGCGTGACGGGTGCTGCAGTTCCGCAGGCACTAGGTACTAGGTGTGTGAGACGCCAACAAAATGCACACTGCAAGACAACTCATCAATTCCGCGCTTCATACTTTCTTCGTTGCCCGAAATAGCATCTCGTTGCATCATGATAATACCTGTATCGAATACGATATCGGCTGCGAGCAATCGATTGGATTCTTGGCAGAACTGAGCACGCATACTCCCGTTCCGCCGAAGCACTTTAAATAAAGAAAAGCAAAATTTGAGTAAGCTGTCGTCATTATTGAAAATTAAAAACCGCATTCATCGCGGAGTTTACCTTCTTCTTTAAACCTAGCGACTGTGCATTCCAACCGAGAGCAGCATTGCCACTATTCATAAAGAAATCCTTACGGTTGCAGCTATGCATCAAGGCTATGGTTTTTTTCATTGTCATCACTTGGTGCTCCATTGAGAGACTGTAGAAAATCGACAAGCTGGAGGAATCCTGCATGACATCATGAGTACTTTGAAGAGGTTGGCCGTGACTTGCAGTCCCTCCTTCAACCATGTCTCGGTAAGGCGTTAGTGGGAGAGACAATGAAAAGCGGGGGGGCATGATCGCAGTCCACTTGGAAACGTCTGGCTCGTTTCTGCCTCAAAGCTTCAAGAATTTCTCCATGACGCAAAACCGTAGTTATCTATTGCCCGCCGCCGTCGGTACTGCTGTTGCTCCGTATCGGTTATATCCCGTTGAACTACCATTTCGTTCAATGTCTGTTTCAGTTCTTCCACGTACGCTTTCTTTCGTAATCTTGTACCAGGTATTGCGTGCATGCTTCCTGTTTCGATCTCGACTCTGTTGAGCTCGCTCTTCTTCAGACATTGACTGGTTGTATCATTGGAAGCTGTGTTGGGACTGCGAATCAGTGGTGGCGATGCGTTCGCTTCAGTTGCATCTATTTTTGCCATGGGTGCCGTACAGGAACGAATATTCAAACAATTGGAGGTTCCATTTTCTCCAGTCAAGGCACGAATATGACCCGTACTCGTATCTATAGGCACGTGGGCAACAGCACTAATCATGGAGTCATTGTTACCTCTTCGCCTGGAAGACTTCTTGGCAGCAGAAATGGGATTAACACTGCATGACATTGGAGTGGGCGCAGCAACACTGCGTGACATTGTAGTGGGCGCAGCTACCAATTTGGTCACAGTGATGGCATTCCAAGCAACAGTAGCAAGATTATTCGGAGCTATCTTGGAAACCGTGATAGTGGAAAAGAAATCCGGCAAAGTAATGGTGGTTGTCGAGTTCACCTTGGTTGGAAGGGCTTGCTGCTTGGCCACTAATGTTTCACTACCTTCGACCGGAGTAACGACGGCACGTGCGAACTGCTCACCGGCTTGTGCGAGTTCGACTGTTAGGTTCGAGATTTCGGGTGCATTGGTATGATCTAGGGCTGTTGCACTCAAGATGGCGTTGGTACTTTTAAAACGCCAGACTTGTTCTTTGGGTTTTGCTCCTTCGCAATGACAGTCGCTGGTGACGACGCAGAGTTGAGTGTTCGATTAGCCAAAGACATACTGATGAGAGATACTGAGTTATCATCTGTCTTCGCAGGAGCTTCCTTCTCGGCCCGTGGTTGTGTCACTCTGGTAAAAGTGGCAGCCTCTGTCTCTGACGTGACTTTCCGCGCTTTTTTGTTACATTTCAGCGCTGCAGGTATACGCGGCGGTCGCTTCTTGCTGCTAAGTGCTTCAGACTCACACAGTGTGCGATCTGTAAAGTGCACTAATGTGGGTTTGCTACCAATCGTCGCAAAAACTGACGTTTTTGTCTCGGCATCCAAGGCTGCCCATTACTGCTGAGCCTCTCGGATTTTGCGAAATCGGAGGGATGAAGCTGCAGATTTTCAAAAGTTCCCTTGGTCCCGATGGGCATCAAGATGAATGGGATCTAAATTTTGGTGGTCGTTATTTCCATCGGAAGCAAAGAGAAGATTCGGCGGGGATAACAAATATGAGCTTGATGAATAGAGTTGCGATGAAGAAGTGAGGATGTGAGTTTGCATATGCCAATAGCAAAGAGCTAGCTATAGCTACCGCATATTCAGATCAGAATTGATTTCATAACATTGGAAATCAGTGAAAGAAAGAGAAAGAAAAACCTAGCTTTCAGCTCGTCGTCTCCTACGTCGCCTTCGAAGAAATCCGATCTGGAGACAATGGATGATTCCAAAGCTCGTGCAATGTGCGCTACGATTATTTTGAGTATTAGGCCTTTGGGCGGCGATTTCTCGATGTGTGCTGCTGAACTCGCCTTCACAGCGCTAAATTTATTACGTATTTACTACTCCGCTTAGTAGGCTATTGATGATCTATCTATTCTATCAGAGCATAAGCGGGCCTTCAGGCAGTAAACTTTTGCTGATATATTACGCGGGAGAAAGGTGTGTAATTTGGTTCTAGGAAATCGTATTTTGCTGAGGCTATTATTTAGCATGTTTCCATGCAATCATTTGTTTCCCTTCTTTTTGCGGAGAAGCGGTTAGAGAACTTATGATTGTTTATTTCGAGAATGAACTGTGCAGATGTGGATAAGATTAATTGAATCGCAGAATACAGGGACTGGAATTCTGCTGGACAGAATTTACAAGAGGAATGATAATTATACTACAAGTGCGGCGGCGGCGGCTTGTGTTTGTGCAAAGGGGGCAATGAGTGTACCCGAAACCGTCTGGTCGCCGGAATATGTTCAGTGTAGGGATTGTCGTTTGGAGTAACCATTAATGAAATTAAAAGGTCATCTCCAAAGCAAGGAGTTTGTTGGAGAGAGGATTGAAGCGAGCTCGAGCAGTTCCTTGAATAGAAAACTCTGCGCTGGCGCCCTACGATTCAAAAGAATTATGAAAGAAATAGAGATGAAACAAAAAAGTCAGCAGTTGCTTGAAAATGAATCGATTACGAAAAAGGCAGTAGCCATAGCGAACACTCCAAACAAGAAACATACTGACTAACGCGTACCTTGGTGACAGCTCCACAGGATGTTGCTTCCCAGTTGAGGACTACACTAGCATTGTCCATCATGAAGGAATCTCGATCGCATTTGTACGAGACGGATAAGGATGACGCGCCCAATGACTGCAGAAGGCTTAATACCATGCGAGAATCCTCCATGATAGCCTGGACACCGATCAAGACCTTTTTATTGGTTCCAAGCGGATAGGATTGGCACATACCATTACCAGAGGGCACATTGGTAGTATCTGCAGGTCCTCCCGAGGAGCAGACAACACCCGGAATATCGGCGCGCGGCAGACGCAAGGTAAATCCATCCTCGAGAATGATACTCCATCGCATGGGATCAGCTTCATTGCGACCTCTCAAATTAAGAAAATCTTCAACTACTCGAAACCGTACGTCACGCTGGTCCATGATTCCCTGCTGCTCCAAACGCTTTTGTTGCAAAACAACATCGCGCTCTTCGGCCAGAGTATTCAAGGTACGTTTGAGCTCTTCGACGTACGCCTTTTTGCGGACACGAGTGTTTCGGGCATGCTGGCGATTGCGATCCCGGCTCTGTTTCACCTTTTCCTCGCCAGAAAGATGAGCATCGGTGGAACAAGAATCAGTGGTCAAGGAAGATACCACGGTACAGGATGCATCGCTCGACTTGGACGTTTTGCTTGCTTGCTGCAGTGCGGTCTCGATGGCTTCTAAACAAACGGCAGCTCCATTGACCCCCGTCAAAGCTTTAATGTGATTTGTGCTCGTATTGATCCCGTTTTTATTGTTCGCCTTTTTCGGAGTAGAAACAGCACGAGTGTCATGTACAACTTCCATACTGGGAGGAAGTTGGGTCAGAGAGGGATGGGCATTCTGCATGACCATATTTGGAATAGGATTCGCCATCATAACTTCAAGCTTGGGGCGCTTGTTATTGTTATTGAGAACCATAGTGGTTGGCGCAATGGACGGGGACAATCCTCGCTTGTTGCCTCCAAGATATGCGCTTGTATCCGATGCCATCAGGTATACACCATTGCTACATATCATATTGTTCTGTGCTGGAAGAATATTAATGGGCATCGTGCTTGTGGTCATGGAATTTGACGAGTGAACCGACTGAGGCACACACGTCCGCATAGTGTTTAAGGGGGCAGCAACATTGAGCAGAGTGGGAAGGTCTGTGGAGATACAATAGATAAAGGGGTTGAAAATGAGTTTTGTGAGTCGCAGTCAGAAGTTAAAAGACGCCAATGGATTTCGAGAGAAATCACAGACACACAATGACGACTTTCCCAAATTCAACCTACAAACTGCACCTGCACGTACACTCACCATTCAGTTCGTCATCGTATAGAGTTCCCTCAAAGAGATCCGACAAGGTTGAGTCAACCAGCTGCTGAGGATCCGGAAGAAATGCTGTGGGATCAAACGGATCGCTCCCGAGCGAGACAGTAGATGGTGGATTGGGAGATTGGCGCTGTGCATCCCGCTGTTGCCAGGCGGCAAGAATATTCCTGTTATTGTTGTATTCGCTCATCGTGAAGAAAAGCTGTGTGTGTGTCTGTGTGTGTGTAAGAATGATGTGGACTATATAATATAGGTAGACGATTTGAGCAGAAGAGAGGTTCGTCTTGGAAACTTTTTCAGCGTGTGGGTCTTTGGTTTTATGATGCTCAAGTTACAAGTAGTTAGCTTATCACTAGTACGGTACTACTACTAGGCCTACTAGTACTACTAGTAGTACGAGCAATACAGTCGAACTCCTTGATCGGTGATGGGATTCGCAACAAAAGAAGAAAATTGAGAAGGTGTTGATGGTCCTTCGTCCAGATGTTCGTTCAAACAGAAGGCTCTGATACAAAAAAGCGCACTTAGTAGGAGCTGCGTCTATTAAATAATGTCAAAATATGCCAAATAGCTTCAGTTCGTCATCTTAAGCCTCTTAATCAAACCATTTGACGACATTTGTCATCACCCTGGATTTTCAATCGAATCTTAATACCAGCAGCTTTGTGAGGCCAGCCTCTGGCTGGTCTGTTTCCCGTGCGGTTGGCACCTTTTTTTGCTTTTGTCACTGAATCCTTCTCGTTCATTACTATTTTATTAGTACTGGCTACTACCGGTACTAGTCTACCAGTAGACTACTACTAGACTAGACCTAGTAGTGGCACTTGCTGGTCACATCATTGTCATAGGTAGATGTACCCTGGTATGGAAGACAGACGAAGACAGGAACGAAAAGAGGTTTCAAGCAGCTGTTGCTGACAGCCACCTACCAGTAACCAGTAACCAGTAATGATAAGCTACCTGGTACTGATACAACAGAAGTCGATGGAACTGTGCAAATTGAATATGTTTTAATCAATACAGTAGTGATGACATGTATTATTTTGGAAAAAAAGGAAGCTAGTAGTGATATATTTAGCAAATACATACAGTATGAATGACACAAAAGAAGAGCTCGTCGTCGTTAAAGTCTGGTGAAACACTCAAAGGGCCAACAATTGAGACTGAACGACTCCTGTATCGAATTGAAGAGCAACCTTTTCAAGACAGTTGGTCTCCGTGCAAAACCAAGCTCGCATAGATCCCTGGAGGGCAAGCTCGCGTCGTGCTCCCTGCAACATTGCACCCGAGCTTTGAGCCGTCCAATTCAGGATAGCAGCGTTGTTATCCATCAAAAAATTGGCTCGGTCGCACTTGTACTCGAACGTAACAGGGGTTATTACTGCTCTTGCTGGCGACTCCGACGATGCACTATTGCCAAGCGATTGCAAAAACGAGGCAAAGTGGGTAGAGTCAGCCATAATATCCGTAACGCCGTACAAAATCTGTTCAGTTGGGACAGCCTCAGTCGACGACAACGACATGGTAGCATCGGGCACCATGGATTGAAAGGGCGTCATGGGAATCGTCATTGAGATACAATCTTCAACAATGGCACCCCATCGATGAGGATTTCCTTCGTTGCGTCCGCGGAGTTGCAAAAAGTCTTGCATAACCTGAAATCTTACTTCCCTCTGCTGTTCGACAATCCTTTTCTTTTTAGCTTCTTCAAGAAGAGCAGCATCACGTGCTTCCGCCATTTCTTGTAAATGTCGCTTCAGTTCTTCAACATAAGCCTAATGTCACGAGAAAAGCGACAGAGTGTTTTAGAAAGTTAAAATAAATATGCCATTCCATTGTTCACGAATTTCCCTGCTTACCTTTTTTCGGAGGCGTGTATTACGGGCATGTTGTCGATTGCGATCGCGGCACTGTTGGGCACGCTCTTCTTCTGTCGCGGGATGATCGTTTGGGACGGTGGTTGGAGAAACCGTTGGAGAAACCGTTGTAGAGGCCAGTTCCGTAGAATCAGTCGTGGAGGAAACGGGCGTGGGCTTGGACGCAGCCACTTCTAGAGACGTTGTAGTGGGTGGCACAATGGGTATGTTGCTGGATTTCGCAAGAGGATTTGGGGTAGGCTTTGCTTTGCCGTCATCCTCCGTCGACGTGACGACAGCAGCAAGCTTTGCCTTTTTGATAGACAAAGCTGCAGTTTTGGTCTTGGCAGGGCTTAATCGTTTCAATTGAGTTTTCCTTGTGTCAGCTGTCATGCTTGCCTTGTCGTTGGTATTACACTTTTTAATGAGAATGTCCGGTAATGCAGGGCTTTCCGCGGCGTCAGTGACATCAGTAAAATGTGGGCCCATACTTGAGGGAGAACTAGTTTCGACGGAAACGATCGAAGAAGCCCCCGTTTCGTCGTCGGATACATGGGGTGCCAAGAGACTTGCAATATCTGTTCATGGATAGGATTCGAGTTCGCAGTTTTTAGACAGGTGATGATAACGGATAACGGGGAACATAATGCATGTGGAATCAAACGCAATTCCGCAAAGATTCCAAGAAAGAGAAGCAAAGGCAAGTTAAAGGACAATAATTAATCAGAGATTCACAAGCCACTGAACAAGATTGGAATTTAAAGGGGACGAGATTCCAGTGTTGGAAAAAGAGTGAACGCGCGAAACCGCGCGATCCAAAATCTACCAATTATGTGATGTTTTGAAGGTGACCATGATGGGTGGAATATCTTTCCACGTCGTGCGATGGATATGGCAACGATTTCCCTTCCTTTGGTTGTTTCTGGTGTAGATTTTCTCGAGGTTAACTTGATGCGTGCTTCATCATATCTTAAGCGACGATTTAAACAAAAATAGACATGTTTACTACTACAAGACGTACCTGTAAGTTCGTCGGCATTCAATCCAGAGTCTCCTTCAAACATTCCTCCAAAAGTCATGCTGCTCGGCAAAAGAGAATCCGTTGTCATCATGCTCATGAGATAAGCGTGATCATTCATAAATGACATGACGGTATCTTCTTTTGCAGGTTTGGTGATGACAGTGACACTCGTGTCGGTGTTGGCGGCGGCGGTAGTGGATGACATGATGGATGATGGATCTTAGTGGTAAAAACGTGAAAATAGGGAGAATGAGATGGATAAGATCTAAAATATATTGTAGAATTTCAATGCGAATCGTGATGAATTGGTCACGTACCAGTAGGAGAGTGGGGAGAAGATTGGATGTGGTGTGATGGGAGAGTGAATTATGTTGGATGTGTTGATGAGGTTTTAATCGAAAATTATTTTTGAAGTTTGAAAAGGGCGCTTGATTGATGTACTTTCTCAACTTCCCTGACATCAGTCAACCCGAGCAGTTAATTTAATTGCTATCTATTTAGCTAACGTTAACTAAGACAGTGCCGTTGGGTTTCTTTTTCTTCAGGTCATGAATGCTATGTATCGAGGTACCGTGGTAACTTCGGTAATGATTATTATTGATTGCTGACTTTGGGTCTTGTTTGTCCGACGGGACAGCGGACAGCCAGGACAAGAAAGCGAAAAGGAACGCCACTCCCGCAGGCTCGTTGACTTCCTTTTACTAGTACCAGGGTACCCCGCAGTAGGCTGACTAAATGCCGCGGCACCTACCAAGTAGTTTGAAATGGGTCGAAGACCTATACTGGTACAATGAAATGAGTAGGTCGAGTAGCAAAAATTGCAAAAGCCTGTGCTAGGCCTTATTATGGTGATGCAGGATGGTTTTTATCTTCGGACTAGCTAGTCACCCTTTAGGGTGCCAATGGTTGCCTTCAAGTGACCATGGCGCCATTCGGGCACCATAGTTGTGATCCCCGTAAATTAGACATTCAGTTTTTTTATCTTCGGACTAGCTAGCCCACTAATAATGAAATTGCTTTTGAATGGGATTTTCCGCGCGTGTAGCAATCACCGGTAATGATATCACCAGCAAGGAGATAATCCCACTACTAGTAGTAGACGACTCCGGAGTAGTCTACTAGCCAACCAATTGGCTGGTACTCCGGACTAACATCTTAAAAAGCTTTAAAAACCTTTTGCACGTCAACGAATAAAGTGCAACTCTTGTTGTGGCCCAGAAGAATTGACTACTAGTAGTACTCCTCTACTACTACAGTACCTTGTACTACAGGTAGCTACGGCACCAGGTAGCTACCTGGTAGTACTGTAGTTCTACTATTTATTTTTTGTACTGGAGTTACAGTACATAGATGAAGTTTCAACAACGAGAAGCATTCTGGCCTCTGGCAATTAGAAAATCCTTTGGTCAACAGATGTTGTTAACAGCTTTTGGTTGAAGTTCGAGAAGCGATGTACCAGGTACGGTACCAGGTACTGTACCAGGTACTACTACTGGTACCAGGTACTGTACCTGGTACGACTAGTACTGTAATTGCCCCATATTCCTACTGTACCGGTACTGCGTTACGCAATTTCTGCGTTACTTCAATAACAGGTCGTCTCTGCTTTTTTTCTACTACCAGGTACCAGAAAGGTATCAGGTACCACCAGTACTACCAGGTTTAACTATTACCGGTACTACCATGACTAGTACCAGGATACCAGGTAGTACCTTGCTAGTCTAGTACTACTGTATTATATGTAAAAAGGGACCATTGTCTCTTTTCCAGCAGTATGTGGTATGTAGCCATAGTACTTAATCCTACGTGTGAACCCAACACTGCTGAAATTTGGCTTGGTATCCCTGGTACACATGAAGTAGACTTTTTGCAGTAGGAAAGGGACCGTTGGATCCCTCTTACAGTCCCTCAAAATCACTGAAAAAGAGACCGTTGAGCCTAACACAAGCCTAACAAAAGCGTTGAAAAAGGGACCCAATTGCACAATCCCACTGTGCAATAAATTCGCCGGGCTCCACTAGTTAAAAGCACGCTTAAAATAGCCTTGCAATTTTAGTGCACAGCAGGAGGAGGTTCCGAATACCAACTGCACAACATGTGTGTATCATGTGCACTAAATTTGCAGGGCTCCACTAGTTAAAAGCAAGCTTAAAATAGCCCTGCGATTTTAGTGCACAGCAGGACTGCAGGACAAATATGAATATCGTGCGCAGTGTGCACTAAATTTGCAGGGCTCCACTAGTTAAAAGCAAGCTTAAAATAGCCCTGCGATTTTAGTGCACAGCAGGAGGACGAATAATGTGTTTGTAGTGCAAATAAGATCCTCTTGTGCACTAAATTCGCAGGGCTCCACTAGTTAAAAGCATGCTTAAAATAGCCCTGCGATTTTAGTGCATAGGAGGATTCAATACGAATACGAAAAATGTTCTCGTACGAATAAGATCCTCTTGTACACTAAATTCACAGGGGATGCACTAGTTAGAAGCAGGCTTAAAGCTCCCTTGTGATTTTAGTGCGCAGGACTTGGTGGTTTTGCCTCGTTGGGATGTGCTCCCTGTAGAACTCAGTAGTCATTCTACGTGGTCTCCTGTAGGGTCCTCCAGAAGACCAGGTATTATCGTAGTACTGGTAGTACCAGGTAGCACTCCGGAAATACCTGCGTATCTTGTCCAATCAAATTGGATCCTCTGTATTACGTGCGCAGGTAAAACTTAATTCGGGGACTTTTAAAACTCCGATGGAAAATCGTAGCGATTCGATGTTGACTGTTGACCAAATCCCCTTCTCACCCACCTGCAGTGGCAATTGAAAAATTTAATCTCTCTAGCAATCCAAGCTTTGCTTCTGTATTATTTATTATTTGTCGAAGAATCCAAATTTCTCCAAACAGTAAACTTCTTCCTTGGTATTTGTTTCATCATGTCGACGTCAACCACGGCAAAGATCCTTTCGTCCTCTCGTAGAGTCGATAGCAACCACAGCAACGGCGTACCTCATTCAACCTGGGATGGCGCCAGTGTTCATTGCAGCTATGATGGATCTTTCAATCCCTCTGTTGACTCTGATCTACTGGATGGATATCTCTGCGACGATGAGTTAAACGGTACGTTCAAATCATCGCTGTTCTTCAAATCGGCTTTCAACTTCCAACATGCGTTTGTGTTGAAATTTGTCGTAATTGCACACTTGGTAACTTACACATCATTATCAATTATCGCCTCTGACAACTTATCACTATAAAAAACAAAACTTTCCGCAGAAATTCCAGAGCTGCCTGCGATCGGAGAAAACCCTGGAGATGGAATCAACTTCCATTCCAGTTCCAATGTCGCGACAAATATTGCTTTGACTGCATCGGCCATTGACGGAGCCATTGGCGACATGCCATTTCTTGACCCTCGTCAGCCTGCAAGCTCGACTACTTCTGCCGAACACACAGGAGAAGAGACTGACTCGAAAGTGCTTTCTTCCGTGATTTTCTCGGGCATTGAGACGTTGCCAGACAAGGCATCTAGTTCTATCATCAAAGCACATACTATCAAGCGCGAATTACCCAAGCTGTCTGGGAGCGCAGAGGACCCCAAGAAACGCCGCGTCTTAGAGTCCAACAATACTCCTACTGTTACTACCTCTGTAGTCTCTCCGGTGTCTCCAGTGTACTCTTCACTCAATGGACCCGAGTTACCATCCACCCCAATTATCAGCAGTGACTCGAGTGTCGAACAGAAGCAACCGGATGGACTGTCGGGATGGTGTACAGACTGCTCCGCCTCGGTAGATCTCCAAGCCGAGGCAAATATCGAGACCGAATATATCAAGATGCTCATTAGTGAAAATGGACCTGCAGAAGTTGCCAAGGGCATTGTGAGCAAATTTGCCACGGATGGTCGTACTCGACAGAATCGTCAGAACCTTAGTCAAGAGGATCGTGTCAAGGCCAGCCGAGACCGCAATCGCGAGCATGCCCGCAACACTCGCAAGCGCAAGAAGGTGTACGTTGATGAGCTCAGACGTACACTTGCCGCTCTACTTGCCGAGAGAGAATCCAACAAGGACGACCAAGAGAATCGATCCCATATGGAAGCGCAGCAGCGCGAGGTTCGGTATGGTGTCTTGCGAGAGTTTTTGAATCTGCGCGGCAGCAACGTTCGAGATGTTCAGAGATGGGATTTAATCCTGGTTCCAGACTTCGAGCTGATTCTGCCTTCTATTCAGGCCTCTGGCACTGCTTGCAACAATGAACACCCCGAGTATAAAACAGTGGAATCCACCTTGACAGGAGTCCTTGAGACAATGAGAGAAAGTCAAGATTTTTTCAGCTTTATGCAATCCATGGGCACTGCTACTGATGGCCACGTTATTTCCTTGGCGTACGAGACGAACCAGTCGAATTTTTTTGTCGATGGAAGCACTGCCGTACTAGAATGGAATGCTTCGACAGTGGGAATTAAGAAAATGGACATCAAGGACGAGCTCAAGTTCCACGGAAATATCAAGGCAACATTTGATCCTGAATCCAACAAGCTTGTTTCCGCGAAATTCGCCTTCGATACAGGTGTTCTCCTTAGAGAACATAGAAGTCTTTTGGCCTAGGCAACGTTGCCTGTGTTGGATTCAAAAGAACGAGCACTCATCGAGTAGAAGTTTTTTTTTCGGCACATGAAAACAAACTTGTAGGACATGAATAATACATGAATACACGACCAAGAATTTCCACAATTACTTATTCAGTTGGATAACATTATGTTCCGTAGTATTTATTATTCACTAAATTTTAGTGCAAACATCATAGATAAAATAAAGAGCAATAAAAGAGTATTGAGTACTGTAGTAATCAGTGCGATGCCGTCTCAATTGATAATTGACGGCTGACGGCATGAGTGTCAAAGAGAAATTTGGCCGACATCAGCTTGTTGGTCTTTTCGTTGAACTGTGATCGCAGTGTTCCATTCAGGTAGATTTCAGATTGCAAGCCCTACAGTCGGACGACAGCAAGAATCAAAAAATAACAATTCGAGGACGGATCATTATGAGACGACAATAAGGAAAACATGTATTTCATCATGAGCTGCACTTACAAGTCGGGACTTGGCATCGTGGCTGCTGGCACACCAATGCAAGACGCAGGTTGTGTTGTCCATCAGGAATGATTTTGGATCGCAAGTGTAGTTCAGACTAACGGTCGAACCCGGTAAGCTGCAGGACTTGGCCAGCATCATGGTGGCTTCGTTGGGATCGGACATGGTGGAGGCAATGCCGTGGACAACAGTTTCGTACTGTCCTTCCACATCGTCAATACTAGGACGGGTCATTGTGAAATCATCCTCGAGAATGGATGCCCAGCGCGAATATTCTTCCGTTCGGTTGCTACTGGGAATGGGATTGAGAGTCGAAGAGCTGATTCTGCCGTCAGATTTGCCGCGCATTTCGAGAAAGCTCTGAAGAACCTGAAAGCGCACTTGGCGGTGCTGCTTTTGTCGCTGATCCTTGGTTCTACTTTCGCGAAGGTCGACATCGCGTCGGTCAACCATTTCGTTCAAAGTAGTCTTAAGGCTTTCAATGTAAGCCTTTTTGCGGAGTCGCGTATTTCTGGCGTGTTCCTTGTTGCGTTCCTTTTGCTGCTGATCCAGGTCCGTCTCAGAAATGGAGGAATCTAAAGACTTTCGTTTCTTGTAACGAGTTTTGGGACTCTGATTATGGCTTCCAGTGGGTGCAATTGCAGCAGCTGCAGTCGAAGAAGTGGAGCCTTCTGGTTTCGCCGAATCCAAGCTGACCTGGTGCTGAGACGACGAAGAAACTGCAATGTCTTTCTTCACTTCAGTTTCGTTAGAGTGAGGCAAAATAGGAACATGTTCAGCGATAGGAGAGGGAGCAATGGGAGTCGGGGCAGATTTCGAAGCGATAAGAGCGTGATGGACATGTCCAACGACGTGCATGGGCACCGTGGGGCGTCTTGATCTAGTCAGGTGTGGCAAGAGATCATAAGCTGTGGTACCAGTCTGATCTGCTGGATTGGCAGTAGATACAGAACGAGCAGGCAAGGGAGCCGGGCACATTGGAAGCGTGACAGCCCTCCCAAAGAGCCTAGGAGCTTGCTCTGGTTTCTCAGTTGCAGTTGTCACTGGAGAGGTAGAGCTAGCCGGCGTGACAGATCCAGCCGAGATCAGCGTAGGCGACAACTCAGAATGATGAATTGTCGGTGCAAAAAATTCACTCATCACATCGGGGGAGGAAATCGAATGATGAATGGAATGAGAACCCTGCGATCCCATTGCCAACACTTCTTTTGGCAAGTTCACATCTGGCACGCTAAGTCCAGCGATTTCTGTTGTATCATGGAAATAGAATGCGCAATGAAAGCAGGATAAGTATTTTAAAGCAAGTATATCATTCAACATGAAGCAAGTGCACTGCTAAGCTTGGTCGTGTTCTGAAGACTTACCAATGAGTTCGGATTCACCGAGGTCTCCGTCCATTAACTTGGAGAAACCGAGCTCGGCTAGATCGCTTTCCCAATCATGATGATCTTCTCTTGGTGCTGGTAGGGTTAGTGTCTCTGACATGCCTCTCAGGATGTAATAGAGTTTGATGGGTGATGTGATGGGCTGGTGACGAATCGGTGGTGTTTGGGTGACGGGTGGTTATTAGGTGAGATTGAAGGGATATGTAATGTGTTGACAATGATGTGTGAATGTGTAAAGTGTGTGATGTGTGATTGTGAAGTGTGGAGCTCCCTGAGGGAGGATACAAAGGACAGCAATTCAGTTTAGATAGTATTGAGCCGGAATGTGGAGAGGTCTGCTGAGCTGAAGTTTGTGATGGATTGTGATGTTTTTCTTAGTGTTTACCTCTTGTCTTCTGCAGTAAGTAAGAAATAATACTAGTATTGATTTTTGATTCTTCTGTCTTTAATGGACAGTGAAAGGGATCAGTGACGTGGCGGCAAAACAGCCAACTAGATGCTGCCGATCTTCATTCGTGCATTTGATGCGCTGTACCTGGTACCTGGTACCTGGTACAACGAGCACAGCCAAGCTGTGTTGGACTCTACCAGCTCCCAGGTGTCGGGGGCTAGCTAGCTAGCTAGGTACTGTAGTTGTAGGGTATGGAGACACGGCAATTTACTAGGCCGACTATCTCCGTTCCTAGGTGCCGGCAAGAGTGCTGCAGTCCACCCAGAGGTGGGTTGCATCAGCGGGAGTGATGTTTTCCAATTTCTTCGTTTTCGTGTTCCTTTTAGTTGATGGGAGATGGGACGTGACGTTTCGGGTCATTGAAGGGCTGCTGTGCGCCCGCCCCCTTTGGCTGGAAAAGAGTATTTATTTGAAAAACTAAGGTTGACGTTCGTCAGTTTACGTACACGTCACATCATGGACATTGCAATTACAAAATTAGGACTCTACTAGAGGTACGCTACGGTACGGTACGGTACGGTACTAGACCACTACTGTAGCTAGTAGTAGGTGTTAGAGTAGAACTAGCCGACTTGGTGCAAGGCTCTCTTCGCAGAAATAATAATGACTCTTGTAATCAAATAAAAAATAATGCTCTCTTATGATACAACTTTTGGCCATGGTTCTAGTAGTTCTCATTACTGCGCAGGACAGCCTGATAAATCCAAATCAAAGCTCTAACTGAAAGCTCTAAATCGGGAATGAGCATCGATTTACAGAAGGATGATTCCGTTCTCAACCAAGACTCCAAACAGCCAATGTGGAGCATGGATGTAGCTGTTCCGTTTGCGAAGGGACTTTGTTGTGCCGCTCCGATCGTTCTCGCCAAGGGAAGCGGCGCTCGTGGTCGCCTATACTTCTACGATGGTCTAGTAGTCAAACTCATTCAAATACAAGGCATCCAAACGCTACTGTGCACTGGTGCCTACACCCTAAGGCTTGCCACTATAGTTTCTGGAAGCGCACCTGGGCAGCAGCTGATTTTAGCAGCCGGATTGCAGTCCTCTTCTGTGTCCGGGTCCAAGTCATTACTATCATCAGCACCAACCTACAGACAGGCACTGCCTTTGCGTTGGCACCTTCATCTGAAGCTTGTTAGTGACGAGTTTCAACCTGGGGTAATGAAGTTTGCAGGTTCTCGACAATTGCACCTCTTTTTAGCGCACGGCACTTCATTCCAGTCTGCAAAAACCGTGCGACATCCACTTGCGACCTGCCTTGAAAACTTCGTTGTTGTTAAGTGTTAAGAGCAAAATGAGCTTGAATCTTGAATGATGTCCGCTGAGGGATTCCGCAATTTTTTTATTGTTACCAGTCGTCAAAGCATTTATGGCAGATCTTGTTTAGACGGACGCCCATGAATTCATCATTGCATATAAATTGAACCATACGGGATGATCAGGATCAGGATTCAATGTTCCGCTGTTGCAGTTTGGTGTTTGGTGGCTTCCTCTTGTTCTTGCGTTCTTGCCTATCTTCTTCCCGCCATTGTTTGGTCATACGGTAACTTCTGAGCTTTTATTCCCCGTTACTCGATATAAGTTGTTGCCACTGTTGCTGTTGTAGACGTACCTGTCGTGTTTCTGTCATTATTTATTGGTCGTCATTTTAATTGTCTTCAACTCTTCAACGAACATTGTTCTCATGCTCTCTTAATTAATTTTAAATGCCTTGCTAGCACACCCAGACTGCCAATATTGAGTACCGCATCTTTTGGATATCTTTCCACTTGTGTAGGCTCGCGCGCTTCCATCAGAATTATCAAAACAATGATGCGGCCGATCCTTGAAAGAGAGTGCAACAGAGGTCTAATTTTTGATTGTGGATTCTAAATTCCTGCATGGTCAAAATTCCGAACGTTTGCCTTGCTCAGCTACAATTTTTTCATCGAAAAATCCAGAAGCACCACTGAAACCACCAAAACAAACGCAAGGATATACAGTACTGAGTATATATCAAATCAAACCATGGGAAAGCCAATGTTGAACAAGATGAAGCCCATCAAACTCACTGGGGACGAACTGGTCTTAACAGTTCCTCAAACTGCAATCCACAAGAACCTCAACTTCAATAACAGGAGGAAAGTGCTTTTCGAGGAAACTCCAATATATGATGCTTCAGAACCCGTCGTTCTTTCCAACCAAGAATGCCAGGATCTCTGGTATACCAAAGGAGAGTTTCACGAGATAAGTCTCAGCAATAAAAAAGACGTTCTCAGCAAGATGACTAGTAGTTGTAGTTGTAGTAGTAGTACAAGCAAGACTACCGCTGGAGAGACCGATTCCGTGACGCAACGAGGTTTGGAAAGTCTCACATTTTACGCACCTGGACGAACGAAGCTTCGGAGAGAACACACAGCCAACGTTTTGGGGATAGCTCGAATGTGCCGTCGCCGGGGAACGTCGGGAGCCACGATGTTGGCTCAATTTGCGCGACAAAGTAGTGGTCAAACGGGGAGTACGCGTGCCGCCTATTTGCGTGGTTTATTGGACCAAGAGGAAGCACAAAAGATTTCAGCAGCGTTAGCATAGTTTTGGATTTTTTTTTTTTAGATTAGAATGACAGTGAATTCTAAAACAGTAACTTGGCTGGTAGTCGGCTATTTTCGACTGGAGTAGAAGTGAAGAACGTTTTACTGTGGCAAATGTCAGTCATGTGCGCTGCTGGGTACAGTGTCTGCTGATGATTGATGATTCTCTCAGTCTTGCTCCAAGCCAGTAGTGCCCAGACAACTACGTCTATCCTAGCCTAGTGTGGGTAGGATCTGTGGACGACACCAGCCAAAGGTGGAGATACATTCAGTTGAACACCGCCAACTCGAGAGCTGCAGCCGTTCTTCCCGTAGTTTTTTATCATCATTATCTTACTAACTACTCCAAATACCAGACATTAGCCTGGTGAAAGTGAAGTCGTGATTCAGGAAAAATAAAGGGGTAATGCTTGAAAACAATCGTGTGCTTGCAGGTGGCTTTTGATGAGAAGGATGGAGAGCATTGATTCCCGAGCAAGACTGTTTCACACGGCAGCATGGTGGTTGGCAATACAGCAAGGCGGCGGCTTGATGAAGAATATGGAAGCAAAGAGGATGCCACAACAGGACGTTTTGAGAACTGTAGGTTGTTGTGTGCCTGCCGTCGTTGGCAAAAGCGAATATTGCTAGGTTGCAGCCAGAGACAGCCCTGTGCCTCCAACCCCGTGACTAAGAACAACTTCTACAAAATGCGGAATAAAGCTAAACGATTTTGAATTTTTTTTTTAATGCAATCAACTGCCTCTATTCGGACTTGAGTAAGCTATCACAAAACGATCTTGGCAAGAGCAAGACAATGACTTAGCTCTCGTCGTTTGCTACTAGAACTGTATTCCAGCATTGGGGGAGGAGAAGTGTTCTTTCCAAAATCACTTTTATCGTCGGAGCAGCAGGGGCGAACTGGCGTTGACGCCTTTTCTGTGGTCAGGTGCAGCAGAAGCGAGGCACATTGTGATTGACTTTGGCGCGAGCAATGTCGAGATTGCTAGCTGGCCGCAGACGAGTTTGAATTACGAAAGAAGCTGGAGGCTCAAATTGAAGTCACTACGGACATCGTTTAAAACGCAGAACTATTCAGGTGTCTTGCTCAAGCTGGCCATTTGACTGCCAGCCTACTAGTGTAATGCTGAGCGCGCCTCAATAGAAAACATGCTGTAATTGTTCTTTGAAGGTAAATGGTAGCACGACTCGTTGCGTTGCATCCTTCCACGCAAGGAGTATGCCTTTCTAGAAAACGACAGCTGACAAATTCTTTTTGTTATCTAAGAATGATGACTGCTGCTTTCTTTCGGATTGATAGAATTTGTGATAAGATTGTCCGTGGAAATGAAACGTCGGTAGCTCTTTTCTTTCTCCAATGCCGAGGCTACACTCCTAGCCAATAATAATGATGGTGAAGCTGTTTTCTCAAGATGTTGATTTCGTGTTTGTTGCCGTTCCAAAACAATCATAGTACGTTCCCCGTCTGTTGTGACACTAGTGGATGCCTTTTCTCTTGACCAGAAGGCGGAAACACTGCGCCAACTTGAAGTTCGTTTGATGAGCGACTCTCGTTTGTTGATATGAGTATTTGCAGAAGTGTCGTCAGTGGCGGTCACAGGTACCACCACGTTGATTTTGGATCCGATAGCATCAAAACTTACCATGCTGCTACTACTCTGCTGAAAGCATTTGTGTTTTTGCATATCTGCTTTCACAAAGTTGTCGTGTATTTCACTTGCCCCCAGCATACCTCTTTGAATATTGCAGCTTTCTGCTGCTGCTGCTGCTGCCTTTTCTCTGGACCAAAACGAAGCTTTTCGTTTGGCAAAACTGGAAGATCCATGCAGGAGCAATTCACGTTTAATTGTAGATGTAGAATGATGACTGCTCCCGTTACTACTGTGGCTGCCACTACCGCAAGTAATGCTTGAAGGGATGTTCTTGTTGCGAACATCACTCTTCTTTCCTTGTTCTTGATGGGTGCTGAATACCGCCTTCTCGTTTGTTTTTTTCAGCTGTTTGCGAAGTGACTCGTTTTCTCTTTGGAGCCATTTCATTTCGTCAAGAAATTCTTGAGGAATTAATTGTGTATTGTTTCTTATGCTTTCGCAGCTGCTATTGCTGTTTCTGAGACGCATGGGACTTTTAGGAACGATATCACTCTGAGGAGTGACCAAGAATCGCCCAGAGAACTGTCGGTTTTGAACTGTATTTCTTCGAGGAGCAGTACTAATGGAGTCTGATCTCATTGAACTTACCGAGTGCCGCTGGCTTCTTCTTCGTTTATCATCGTCTGTTCTGTCTTTTTTGCTTCGCCTCCGTCGATTGCTGAGCGAAGCCCGACTCTGGGCGAGATGGTTGATAATCGCATCGTACCGATTGCCATCTTTCTGTTCTTTTGTTGTGCTAGATGATGCTTCTTGATTTGAGTTTGATTTATTGTTATAGTTGGTAGATTTTTGGCATCGTTTCGTGGGAATCTCTCGAGGTGGACATCTCTTCAATTTGGCCTCTGTCGTTGGTGACAATCCATCTCCATTACCCATTACTATGCACGGTCTACGTGTTTTACCTGTTGCAATCGCATGTTTCGGTGCTTTGATCGCAAGGAGACTGCTTTTGTTCCCGTTATGTGCGCTGCTACTGACGTGCCGACCTTTGCTGTTTTTGCTGCTTGTCTTTGCGTCTATTACACCACTGTGCTGGGATCCTCGAATTTCCTCCCAACACTCTTTCGATTTCATATTATTATCAAGTCTTATCGTAGCTTTTTGAGCTTTTTCTCTATTTTGTGTGACTGTGCCTAACAAGCCTACTGTGACTGGTCATTTAACTACGAACACCAACAGCGCGCACCTAATCGGGTTATAGTACCTTCGCTTATTCCAAACCTAAATTTCGAGTAGTCTAGGAAATTGTGAGACCCATCCACGATTCTATTGCATTCAAGCTCGGTAGGCAACAGCGTCAGTCGAACACGAACCATCCACAAAATAAATAATAATACTAATATTTGAATGGAACATTACGACAAACAACAACAATAATAATAAAATAATAATATATTTTTTGAGGGGACACATCTTTATCTAAACGTCCACCAATTCATCCCTACAGCCCAGATTTAAAAGAGATCAATATTGACAGGCCTCTTGGACTTTAAGTGTTTTGTATTGGGAAGCAAATAATTATTCTACGAATGAATAAATCAGCCAATTAATTGATACGACCATGAATCCTCCTCGTCGCTCTACTCCTCCTACTAACATCTCCGGCAGCTCTATAACTCTCACCGAGATACGCTACCAGCGATACAAATACGTTTTGTTTATAACATTGATGTCCACTGTTGTGTGGATGAATGATCTGCCATCCAAGACAATCAAGATATCAGCTGCTAGTTTCTACAAAAATACTCTGAGTTCCGCTGTTGCTCACAAACAAGACAGTTTCGGCGAAGAAGAGAGGTTTCCTTTTACACACCCAATCGCAGCGCCGTTAGATGAAGCGACCAGAATACGAATGCAGCAAACGTGCCGAGATATGCCACAGTCCTTGGTAGAATTTACCGAAGCGGTCCACGATTACACGGAACGACAGAGTTTATCCGAGTGGTCGTTCCATCCGGTTACTGCGAACAGCAACGATACAAAAGAATGGTTCATCCCAAAATTTGATCGGCATTTATTGGCATCGGCCTTTGGAGGCAACAACGTGAGTAGTAGGCGAATAGCTTTTGTTGGAGATTCCACCACGTTTTATACGTTTCAAAGTCTCGAACGCCTCTTGTTGCATCCTCTCCAAGATGTCTCCAACAACCACAACACGACAAGTAATACACTGGATCCAATGGATAAACTGGCTACCATGAACTTGACACGAGCTATCCATGTCACAGAACAATGGGATGTTACCACAGCACACCCATCACTACTGCGAACTCATAACCACGTTTACACCAAACAGTATAACATCATGTGGCGAGGATTCCATGGTCCCAACGTCGAAGACAATTGTGACTTCGAGACCCATGTATGGCAGGATGTCATCCAACAGCAACCACACATCTTGGTTGTGAACTGGGGATTGCACATGCTCTTTCGTCCCCGGGTTCAAATTTGCAATGTGTGGCAATGGCTCCACTACGAAGACTACGTACTGCAAAAAGTCATGGACATTGTTAACGACTCCATAGCAACAACAAAATTAGTCCTCTTTAAAACCACCAACCTGATCTGTAAAGATCTCGAGAATATTCAAGCAAAACATTCGAAACTTTGTCGGCCAACCATCTACCGTTGGCGCGATCGATATCAAAAAGAAGAGAATGCTCACGTAACTACCGATTATGGACAATTGACCAATGATGAAATAGATCGCTACTGCAATGGTAGTATTCTCTTAGAATCCAGCAGCGCCGTATTGAATCAGCGCCTTGAACAGTTTGTGAAAAACTACCAACAACAATACCCTGACAGTAGAGTGAAGGTTGCCATTTACAACGATCATGATATGGAATCATGTGCCTACAGTCCCAGTGAAGATGGATTGCATTTTAAAGCCTTGCAAATGCCGCGCATACGTTTGTTAGCAATCGCAATCCATTGTTTACTGGGGGAAAGCGACGGCACGGAGTAAAAATAGAGATTTTGGTTGGTTGACATAATTTTTAGGACAGCCTAAGAGAGACCGTCGGACAAATAATATCAACCCAAACCTGACGTTGCCCGAAGACTGTCGGGAAAGATGAAAATGCAGATTCTGTATTCATTTTCAATAATTTCAAGGGGTCGGAAGGCCTTCGCAACGAAAGGTAGTAGTCTACCTTGTATTGGAAGAGTTCTAATAGGTTTTGACTGTACCAGGTACCAGGTTTCACTAGCTACCCGACCGTCCAACACTACCATGGTACCTAACGCATTGTTATTTCGGGTGGGCGGGTCCGATCCAACTACTCGAGTACCAGTACTTAATAAAGACAATTCATTTTGGATTTATGAGCGAGCTCTATATCTCCTTCAAACATCAGAATTAACAGAGTACGAATGTACCAGGCGGTGGTACTCCTACTAGTACTAGACTATACTAGCTACTACTCTAGCTAGTAGTGCTACTACTACGAGACTACTAGTAGACTAGTAGCAATCATGATTACTACTATTACTATTTGATTGCTCATCTAGTGTTTCTCTGCCTTATGGTACGTGCTTGAGTGCTAGCTAGCAGCAATCATTCAAATTAAGAAATATACTTTGATACCCTACTTTCAGGTTGTATGCTTCTACTAGCAGAGGTGCGAATAGCAAGGAAACTCAATAAACACAATAAAATCAAAAGAACCAGTATTCCTTCGGCGGGTAAGCAACAAACGTGACCACTGCATTCACCATAATCCTACACTACAGGTTTTTGAGGGAATTGACGATCTTACTCAAAGGATTCAACTTCGCACCTTCCAAATCATGTCTGACAATCAAGACTATTACAGAAGCGGAGGAAGCGGCAGGGGATTTCAGAGTGGGCGTGGGCGTAAGATTCATTTACTCGACTGTAATTTGAAGTGGCGTGACTGCTCTCTAACACTTTCATATCATCGTACTGCACGATTTGGCATTAACTACAGACAATGTCCACCAAGGAGGTGGCAGCGGTCGTGGCCATGGCGAACAATTCGGTGGTAACAGAGGCCCGCTGCCGCGTCGCGGTGGTGATGGTGGAAGAGGGAGAACAGGAAGAGTTCCTGACCTCTCCGGGATTCAGAAAGTCAAGACGAATATTTTACAAGCAGATCTGTTTGCTAATTTTGACTTTTATAGATACAGTGTGGACGTGAAGGATCGAAAGGGTAGGAATATCGATAGTCGAAGTCGAAGACGATCACTGTTCAACACTGCCATATTCAATACTCTTATGAAAGGTTACAAGACTGAGGACCGCAAAAACCTCTCTCGTCTTGTCTTCTTCCAAGGGTCTTCGATCTTATCTGCTAGGCCTATTCCGGAATTAGATGGCGACCTGCCCTTCCAAATTCTTGCCGGTACAACGACAGAAGGTGATACATTCACCATTGTACAACGATTTCACTTTGGCAGACCAGAAGAATTCGAAGAACGTTACCAAGAATCGAAAGGAGACCAAATTGAAATGGATTGCAAATGCAATGAATGTCCACGCGTCTTTGCCGACGGTAACAGCCTCATCATGCACTGCCAGACGACAGGTCACTCTCCTGCTTACCGGATGGATAATGAGAAGAATTTAGTTCCACCTCGATCGGTCTTCTTAGAGTACGTTAATGTCGTCCTAGCACAAGCTTTGCTTGAGACGGACCTTGCAAAGTGGGGGCGTGATTTCATCGACCCCGCTTCAATGGTAGTCAAACGGGACCGTCGAACGGGGCGAGAACTTGCAACCATCTACAAGGCCTACAAATGTGAATTTAACATTACTCGCCCAAAGGGACCGACCAAATCTTTCTTGACGCTAACTGTCGATCTCAGGGCTAAGGTAATGCGTGGGAGGAGTCTTCTTCAGGAAGTTTATCCGGGTGGCATCCTTGGACAGACACAGCTTTCAGAAGCACAACAAAGCGCCGAGCGGGAGAAGTGGATTGGAAATATAGTTATTTATAAGGGAGACTACAAGTGTTATTCCGTCGTTGACTTGCGCTTCGATTGTTCGGCTGATACTCTACCGGTCACTGGGCTAAATATGACGCACGCGCGATATTTTTTAGAAAGGAAGAATATTCGCCTCAATTTTCCAAATGCTCGACCTATGGTGCAGGTGTTGGGACGGCGTAATGAGAGCATATTCTTTCCGGCTGAGCTTGTTTTTGGAGAAGAACTAGATGCGCAGGTGAAAGACCAGCTGCCATTGATCGCCAGTTTTCGCCCCGAACAACGAAATACTGTTGTCGATGAAATCATGCACAAATTGACTATTTTGGACAACGCTGCTGATGCGCCTGGTGAGACTATCTTGGACCGACTGAATCAGCCGGGAATAGAAAAAGGCAAAGCAGCCGGTCTTCTCGCTAGCTGCGGTATTTGCTTTGCACGAGATAAGGCAGATCCAAAAAAAGCACGAGTAATAAATGCCAAAGCTGTTCTCATGCCAATTCCAAAGTTGATTGCCTTGGGAGTTGAAGTTCCTAAGAATTTGAAACACTTTTGGGTTTCACAACTAAGACCTCACAGCCGACACGCACTGTACAACACTGATGCGGTTGATTCGGTGATCTGGCTCAATCCAGTTGTCGTCTACAGCTCTACCATCGATCAGGGTTCTGTCTGGGACGTCTACTCGAGAATCAGGAGCTTTGTAAATGCCTTTGGCTCCAAGTTTCGTCTGGCCGACAAGCCTGTAATGGAGAGGGTTGATGTTGCAAATCACAGTAAAAACACACATTGCGAAAAGGTCAGCAATTGTCTTTCGTCGCAGTTACGAGAACTCGAAAATATATTTGTTTTAGACTTGATTCGTCCGGGCGGAAAGTATGATCCTGACTATCATCCCGTTAAGCAGATGGTAAGGTATCTTTGCCTTTGCGAATGTATGGCTGTATGCAAATGTCTCTAATCTATGCCTTTTCTTTACAAGCTTGCCGGTTACGGCGTTCTCTCTCAGTTTGTTTCCTATAAGTCGCACGATCACGGACGAAAGAGAGACGGGAAGAGCAATATGATTCTCCAAGGAGTTGCTCGTCAAATACTGCAGAAAATGGGGGTACGGCTTTGGTGGGTGACTCTTCCACCAACCTTGCCTCTCCCAGCTGTTCTGGTTGGCATTGATATTTACCACTCGTAAGTTCGTTGCTCAACTATTATCCTTGGTGCCTGCATCAATGGTTAGCCGTCATTCCCAGCTAATTCATGCTTTCTTTTCGTAGTCCCCGAAAATACAACCCGGAAAAGAAAAAACGAGAAGCTCGACCGTCGTGCGCAGCCATTGTCGTGCAGGTTGTTCGTGAGAAGTATTCGGAAAGTAAGCTAGTCGAAATATACTCAGAAACCGTCCCACGTCCTGCTGGAGAGGAATTCGGTCTTGGGCATGAATTGACTCGCACAGTGTCGAACGCACTGAAAGCATTAAAGGTTGACCCGCAAAGCTGTTTTGTGTGGAGAGACGGGATTAGCGAATCGTCTTTTGAAACCCTGGCTTCTCGAGAGATTGAGGGTATTCGCCGTGGACTCCAACCTGAATTGAAAGCTGAGAAACCTCTTGCCGCCATTCCTTCCGCGGCCATCGCTGAGAAGCCACTGGCGAAAGTTCCTTTGTCGTACATCATTTGCCAAAAGAGAATTGCCACGAAGTTCCTCACTTTCGAGGTGGATGGTCACAAAAATTACAATGGCATGTACGCCGCGCCTTCAGGTACTTTTGTGGACGGCTTCCAAGGCCCAAAGTACTACACGTACTACATACAGGGCCGCGCCCCAGACAACAGCACAGCCAAGCCAGTTCGTTACACAGTGTTGCAGAGAGACAAAGAGCTGAGTAAAAAGGAAATCCCTGAGCTAACCTGGGCCATGTGCCACGATTATCCCAACTGGGTATGTTTCTATTCATTGTTTAGTACTTGTATTGTATTGTGTCTTTTCTCTTCGCCTTGTTGACTGCAATACTTCGCTTACACGCTCGTGACTTTGCTCTCTTGTAATAATAACTGACTGCTCTAGGCGGGTCCAATCAAAGTACCAAGTCTTTGCCAATCCGCTCACAAGCTCGCTATGCTTGCAGGGGGCATGGATAATTACCAAGGAGAACTCAACCACCGCCGACTGTCGAGCACCATGCATTTCCTCTAGCTTTTACCGCAACACCATGAGATCAGTGAGTTGGAGTTGTCTCGGCAACAACTTATACACATATACATTATTCGGATAGATTGAAGTTTCACCAGTTATCATATCTTGACTCATCTCTCGACATTCTAAAAGGTAGCATCATTTTCTCTGTTTTTTTTTTAATCCGAAAATTAAGAGCTATTCCGAGCGCAACTGCTGTCTGCGCGACCACTTTTCTCTTCTTTATCCACAAATTTAGAACCTCGACCTTACAGGACTGTTTGTATACGGTCCTCTTGCGCAACGAATATTATTATTTTGTATATTTTCACCGGAGTTACTCACACCGTGATTTGTCTGAGCAATCTCTTTTGCAGCATTTTGTTTGCCCCAAGATGGACGCAATTGGATTTTGCTCTTCTTGGCTTACTCGATGTCGCAGGTGTGCCACACAGCCAAGCATTCAAAAGCCGGAATCAACACATTGCGTACAGCCTTAAGCCACTAGGGGATTTCTTAGGTTGGAGAGTACAACTTTGCCCACAGTACTACCAGACCGGAGCTTGCGCAAAGCCTCAGGTGCCTCTTCGAATGGATAGATTTCATGGTGGATCTGCTATAGATAAACTTTCGTCGCCTGTGCCTCTTCCCTTTAGACTAAGAATTCAATGATCTATAGAGATGCTGACAGCTGATCGTTTCGCTCTGTGAGAAATATCAGGTTGAATTCACCAACGCGAAGGTACCTTGCTGTCAAGTCTCCGAGATCTACCCTGGGTCGGCGAAGATAGTGCCAAGCTATGGACAAAAAGATAAGCGATTGCCTCCTGTGCTTCTGTTGTAAGAAGTAGATCCAAATGTGGCCAAAGACCCACCAGCGTTGATGATGTCCATTGATTCTTCGAAATATTTGCTACCGGTATCAAAACTAGAAAATCCAAAAACTCGGTCTCCTGAATGAATGCCAACTAAACCGTCTAGCACGATCCTTGAAAATTTTTCTCTGAGTATAGTGAATCATCCCGATCGTCCACCAGTTCCAGTCGCGAAATATCTCCATAATGCACTTTGCTCCGCACAACCCACTGTCTTCAGACTCGATTGGCTTGTGCTGGTGTTTGAAGGCCCTCTGAACCTTTGATCTGTACAAGACGATTCAAGATAAAAGCAATGATCGCGACTCTAGCATCGTTCTACCAGATTTCGCTTTGTGAGAAAAATGAGAGATTGTTTTAGAAAAATAAACACGCTACATCTTTGGCGAGACCCACCCTTGAGCGTACTTCAAGGTCGAAGGCAGCCTTAGGTGGCCTATGGACTGCTACAAACCGCATTCACTAGCTTTCTACTGTGGTCTACATCGAGTCCTCCCAAAGATAGTGGTCCACAGGAATTCTTCTCAGTCTTCTGGGCGTGCCTGTGGACGGGGAAGTTTGCGTGCATCCTAATTCAAAGCTTGCAGCTTGCTGTTTTGGGCAAAAAAGACGTTCCCAATTGAAATATAAATAAAAGATGATCGCGACGATGTTGTGCGCTATTTTGAATTTGTGAAAAGTACTGCTCGCGTCATGATCCATCCACATAAATAGTGCGGCCTGTTTGTTATCTGTATCTGACTAGGAGATCTTTTTGAACTCTTTTCATCTACAACTCTTCGTCTTCTTCCTTTCCAAGCATCATGACAAAGCGCGGCGTTAAGGACACTTGGCCATAACCGATGGCCCATGCGCCCCACAGTTCTACAGAATCGGGCGTGCCATCAATTTCAATCGTCACGGCTTCATTGTAGTTGCGTCCGAAACTTCGTCTGCCTTCGCACATTTTGGGAAAGGTAAACATGATTGCCGACTTGTCAGTAGACGAGCTACCACTGTTGTATATTGCCTCCGCTTCCACCACGAACTGCATATTTTGTCCTTCCAATTCTGGTGGCGGCTTAACCTTCACTTTCCAGGTAGATTTTGTTTGGGCAGGATACACGACGTTGGCAGTTTGCCAATTTTGGTTGTTGGACTCTTTTTGAGAATCGTCATTGTTACTGACGCGTTTGACTTGTAAATCTACGACATGCTCCGCATCCTCATGAGTGAGCATCTTTTTGTTCATGACGATTTCGGTATCGTCAAGATCGACGTAACACTTTAGCCAGTTGGCGTAACCTTCGACCGATGGTATTATTTGAGCAGCTACCACTAGCAATAATAGTTTTAGTAGAACTGCCATGTTTAATGATTGTCTGTGTAAACAAGCATATCTTTTATTCCGTTTTTTATTCGTTGATTTTGCTGACTTGATGACAGAAAAGATCGTGTTTTCGTCCGAACCGTGGTTTTCGCAGTGGCCACTGTTTTCCATTATTCTGAATTCTTACTTCAGACTTTCCTTTTCGTATCACCCGCAGTTCTTGCTGTTTATTAATGATGCCGTCGCTTTGGTCCAGCGTCTTCAACGCGTATCTTTCGACGTCTTTGGTGGTTTCTGTATTGACCTTTCTACTCTACGGATGGGATAAGGGACAAGCTCGCTGGGGAACAGGTCGGAGGAGGATCTCGGAACGGACCTTGCATACGTTGGAATTGGTTGGAGGATGGCCAGGGGCTTTGCTGGCGCAGCAGCTGTTTCGGCACAAAACAAGAAAATCTGATTATCAGTTTAGCTTCCGGTTGGTCGTTGCCGTTCACTTGCTGAGTTTGTGGCTTTGTTGGAGGATGTTAGCTCCTTAACTTGATTGCAGGGTTGAATACACCGATGACTGATACACTGAATGTTGATTAAGGCCGCGGTAGATAGATAGTACTACCAGCTGTGTACTACTAATTGTAGGCTACTACTACTACTAGTAGTAGTATTTGCTCGGAGTCGTAGTCTACAAGCTAGTAGTACCAGGTTTTGTGAACAAACGATAAAGACGCACACTAATTCCAAGCGGAGGCATTTCAAAAGATGAAACAATTACAACAACATGGTCGCTGCTAGTAGCTACTCTACTACTGTTACTAATAATTATTAGTCATGGAAGCACTGCAACAAGCTAACTATAGAATGCATCACACCAGCTATCTTGCTATATCCTAGCTAGTCTCGAAATCTGCACACCAGTATACAGAGAGCAAAGGCGAATCCTACATGCCCCACGATACTGCCGCCCATCATGGACAAGACAATTTCCACACCGCAAAATAAACTATAAAACACCATCAGGAAAAGCAGTAGCATGTACAAGGCAAGCGTGCTTTCGTGTCCTATTGTCGTATCCATGAAAAAGTACAAAAATGCGGGACCTTGCCCATGCCATGTCATCATGATTGCCCAGGAAAAGAGAACGTAAGTGCATCCATACAGGACGGAAATAGGGATATCATACATCCGCATCGGCAACCCGCCAAGCAAAGCAACATCGGCGACGGCCATAATGACATTGGCATTGTGTTGCAACAAAGCACGAGTGGTCTTAAAGTTGCTACCGTCCCCCGTTGCCTTGATTTGTGCGGGCCATAAGGCGTACTTGACGACGGCACCAATGAGCAATGTCATTGGCGCTGAAATCTCCCAAAGGATCAGTGTCAAATGCACCAGCCAAGGAGATGGGAGAGCATTGTTGGTGGTTGAATCACTATTTAAATCGCTTTGATAGACCTGATATCCAACGTAGGTCGAAAGCGCAAAGCTGATTCCCAACAAATTCCATGACCACGCAGTGAATGGATAATGCTTGCGCCAGCCCTTCAATGTAAATGGTACTCTTGGCGCCCTGGAACGAGGACGATAAGGAACGTTGCATATGGCTCTGTAGTATGGTGGGAATCGGCGAGGAACAAATATTTAGTCCAACGTGGAAGTGAGAAAAAACAAGGTAAACAAAAATTTGACGCACACACTAATTTGTACTTGAAAAGAAACAACAGAAACAATCATTCCTGTAAAAAGCACAGAAACTCACGGCGGTGTTGTCCAGGCACTGAAAAACCCAACAAGCCCAATCAGAGCAAAGAATCCACGAAACCATAGCAGTGCTTCCACACTCACGAATTCGGGAAAGACACGTTTAACAAATACTTCTGGTGGTGGAGCATGTTTGGTATTATCCGTGGGCAAATAATACATGGAAAGACCGACGAAGGCGGCAACGGATAACACCGCCGAGAGAGGTGGATGGGCATAGCCAGTCAGTGGCTTAATGTCATCGTTCTCCATTGTTGTGCTGTGCTGCTGTGCTGATTTGTGATTTTTCTGTTGATGTGGAATGTTGATGAAATTTTTTTCATTCAGTGAGTCCTAATCACGAAACCCTCCCTTTTAAGAAAACCAAGAAATTCAAAAAGAGAAAAATCTGTCGCTTTCCTCGACTCTTGAAGACACAACAAACAGCATCAACCATTCGAAAGGAAGAAAACATCTAAAAAACCATTTCCAATATGATCAACCGTACGACTTTTGTCGTTCTCTTGGTGTTTGTCTTGACGCGAGCGACGTCGCTGGTGGATGCTATTCGTGGTGGAGGTGGAGCGACCGACCTAACAACAGACGACGACAGTGCCGAATCAGAATCCAACAATGCTGCTTCTAGTGGTGATCGTCGTAGTCACCATCGTCGTCATCTACCCGTCGTGAGCGAGTTCGCCTATGCTTCCGCCACAGACACGTACCATTTTGCCGTCCAAGCCGGTACCACCAAGTTTTGGGATATGATCTCTTTGGCTGAAACGACTGTCTTGGAACTTGCCAAGGAGACAGAGAAGGCGTATGAATATCGTTGTGAAGCTGAGACAATCCAAGATTGTACGCACGGAAGTTTTGAAGGATGCCGTTCAGCTTTTCCTCGACCCGTATGTCTTGTGGTGGAGGACGACGATCATTTGTACTGGCGTTCCGAGTGTAATACTAATTGCGGTGCAGTGTGGGATTTTACGACGTCGAGTATCTCCTTTCCTCCTCTTGCCGCGACGACGGATGCCGTCAATAAAAGTTCTTCCAGCTATGACGATGACCGAAATATTCACAATGGCCGTAGCCGAATGTTGGATATCACCGAGAGTGTGTGTTTCACCAAGACGGTCGACGAATTCTTTGTTTCCAAATCCATGGCCGACCAATTCGTTTGGAAGGACATGGGCCTGGACTTTCCTCCGATGATGACCGTCGGTATCAACAATGGGGTCGCTCGTTCCTATCCGGCTCAATCGGAACTGTTGTGCAATTCATACGATCCGCGACAACAACCTTGGTACGTCGGTGGAAGCAGTGGCCCCAAACAAATCTTGCTGTTGTTGGATACGTCGTCTTCCATGGCCAATGACAACAAACTCGACACGATGAAACAAGCGGTACATCGCATTCTCGACGCTCTCACAGTGGGAGATATGGTGGCAGTCATTCCCTTTCATACGGCCGCTTACGAATACGCGGACGAGAAAACGCGTGAGACGTTCCTGCCGGCAAATGAGGACACCAAGAAAGCTCTAAAGGCCTTTGTGGATGATTTGGAAGCGGGTGGCGTACGTAACTTATTTGGTTTCACGCAATTTGCTGCAATGCATTGCATTGCTTTCTCGTCTGGATATGAACGTTGTACACCAAACCTCACCCCATCCGTCTGCACTTCTCACCGCAGTCCACCAATTTTTTATGGACGTTTCGTCGAGCGTTTGAAATCATGGAAAGCGCCTCCAATTCACAAGACTCTCTCAACACGGCTATTTTGCTTCTCACGGATGGGGCCATGACGGACCCACCGGGTTGGACCGAAGCCGAGGTTCTGTATTTCGTCGAAGAAAAGCTTGCTCGGTTGGAGCAGGAGCATGTCAAATCTCCCATTCACCTTTTGACTTACTCTTTTTCTCACCCACAAGAAGAGGCTGCAGGGCACGCCTTTGCCAAACAACTAGCCTGCATTGCTCCGCATGGTGTCTGGGCGAAGATTTCGGGGTCCAGCCCCGATAAAGTTGTGGAGCAGTTCTCGTCGTACTATCGTGTCTTTGGATTGACACTTGGTCTCCAAACCAACTTTACGTCTTGGACGTTACCCTATCGTCTTGCTGGCAACTATGTGCAGGGTGTATCCGTGTCGTCTCCAGTCTTTGATCGAAGCTGTGATCCTCCCAAGTTGATTGGCGTTGCCAGTCTCCACCTCCCTGTGAGTGCTCTGAGTGAAGCCTTGGGCGTGGCCTTTTCCACGTGCGACAAAGAAACCATGAACCAACAGATTTCAAAGTTGCTGTCTCATTCTACCGTAGTTCCTCGCTTGGAACCTTCTGCTTGTCTTTTGGAAGATTTCCGCACAGCTGGACCAGCCGGCGACGACGCTAGCTGTGATATTGATTGCCCATGGGTTTCCAGTCGTAGCAGTCTCTGCTATCAGCCAACTGACCTTTTGGCCAATCGGGCGCTTGAATCGGTCTCTGTGGAGGAACGGACCTGCTGCGTGAAAGATGAAGAAGGCCGATGCAGTTGCTACGCTCCCCACACTGAGCATCCTACGTTTACTCCAACTCTAAGCCTCACCACGGACCCTACCGTTGCTCCCACTATCCTAGGTACCTCGTATTCTCCCAGCGACAATCCTTCGGATGACCCCAAAGTGGAAGTCCTGGACGAAGATTCCAACGACACTCCAATTCACAACTATACAACTTCGATTGCTCCAACGTCTCCAAATGGGACCAATAACTACCCGCCAACTTCCACCGGAAGTCCTAGTGCCAGTCCAACTTTTGATCATGCTACAGAGACTCCAATAAGTTTAAGTCCTACATATGCGGGCGGAACTGTTGCTTCCAATGTTCCTTCGTTTACTATTCCGAGCACGCTCAGCCCAACCTCAGAAGGCGCTCCTTCTCTAGGCGATCCTGACGGTACTCCTACGTTTGGTTCGCCCACAATAAGCAGTCCAAGTATCCGAAGCCCAACCTTCACGCCTACAGCTGATAGATCCCCTACCACTGATGATCCGAAGAACTCCCCGACATTTGTAGATAGTCCAACAAATGGAGGTCCGAACGGATTTCCGACTCGTGATGTCGACACCCCCAGTTTCACCCCCAGTTTCAGTCCCACCTTCGACGGAGTATACCCTCCATTTCCTTGGACCAATCCTACACCTACCATCAGTGATCCATCTGAGCCAGCAAGTGGAGGCGTCCCTACTGTCAACGACCCGTCCGATCCAACAATTGAGGGCGAGCCCACCGTCAATAGCCCAACGATTGTTTTTGTCCCCCCAACCAGTGGCCTAGAGCCAACTGTGCCCCCCGTAATCTATAGCAACGAGACGGTTGATACGGAGACTCCTCTCGATAGTAGTAATGAAACGTCTGCTCCCGGCAATGTTTCGATTATCCCTTCGCAATCGGCCAACAGCAACGACAACGATGTACTCTCCAGTCCTTTGATTTGGGCAGGAATTGTGCCTCTTGTCATCATTGGAATTACTGGACTTGTGCTTTTGGTAATGTATGGACGTAATCGAGGAAATGAATACTAAGGAATTATATAGCAGGTTTGGGTGTCGGAAAAACTGTGTCATGGCAAATTCGTGCTCCATGATGACTGCTGACAAGAACAACGAAGCTAGCCGCCCGACAAAGGCATCACATGAATCGAGTGCTTGTTACACATATACTCCTAATGTTTACTACTTTTTTTGTAAAAGCTGCAGTTCCTCTCAGTAGCCATCTGGTGCCCAGGCAAGAATTTCTATTTGTTCCACCTCGTATCGGATTCGATTGGCCAATGTTAATGCTGGAACCCCTACATCGTAGAGCTTCGTTTTGATATCTTAGCTAGACGCCGTATTTCCAACAAAGGGTTGGTCAATGAAGTGACCAATTTACTCAAACCCCTACAATGGGCAAAAGAGCATGGCTGTGGCGGGAATTGCCAGCCTGACAATGCTGTGAGTACGGTCAAGCCATGCGCGTCTTGAAACTCTTTTTCGCTAACGTGAGAGCGTTCATATTGTGTGCAACGGTAGAATGATGAAGAGTCACAAAATAACTCTATTGAATCGTTGTGGATTCCTGTTCCGCCTCTCGGGGGGCTTCTGATGAGATCTGGACCAGCAAGTACAGAGTACAGAGTCAGCGCATCGGGATGCAAGGCAATCAACTTCGATAAGTTTTTCGAATTCTCTCACGAACACCCATCACCGTTATGGCCCAGCATAGGAACTGACAATCCCTTCCAAAAACATTTGCTGGTTGTGATAATGGGCACTGTTACTGGTCATTGGTTATGGACTGTCGTGTCTTGGACGGCACTTGTGCTTCTGCTTCTGCTGTTGCTGATGATTCATTTAGTCACGTTGAGTCACGTTGATACTGTTAACATCAACGGTTCCAAATATGCAAGCAACAACGATGGATGTCCATTTTTTAATGTCATTTTTTACTTTTCAAGCGGAACATGTATCTTCCACCAGTCTAAAACTCAGAACATACATACTACCAGGAAGAACAGGTAGTAAGAAGCTTTAATTGAAAATCTCCTAATTAGGAGACTTTTAGAAATCTCCTATTTCT
>Ga0210036_1000869_pt1 | contig 34797 bp, 28 predicted proteins | sample CryGeymeta201515_FD_185469 | JGI IMG/M metagenome (GOLD analysis project Ga0210036, IMG submission 185469) | Groundwater microbial communities from Crystal Geyser aquifers in Utah, USA - Crystal Geyser metaG 2015-15 (SPAdes) (version 2) | ecosystem: Environmental > Aquatic > Deep subsurface >...
CTCTGCACCCGCCGCCCCCGCTCCCTCGATGAGCGCTCGCCATGGATGTTTCATCTGATGGCTGTCCATGGGGCGGAAACCAGCGAAGTTTCCTATGAGACCGACCGCATGCAGTTCATCGGCCGCGGGAACACCATCGCAGAACCACGGGCGATGACCGGGTCTGCTGCGCTTTCGGGCGGAGAGGGCTCGGTGCTCGATCCGATCGTCGCTATCCGGTATCGCATAGCCCTTGATCCGGAAAGATCGGCAACAATAAATATTGTCACCGGCATCGGTGAAACCCGGGACATCTGTATGGGTCTCGTGGAAAAATACCAGGATCGGCGCCTCGCGGATCGCGCCCTCGACCTGGCGTGGACACACGGACAGGTGGTCCTGCAACAGCTCAATGCCACGGAGGCCGACGCGCAACTCTATGGACACCTTGCCGGCAACGTCATCTATGCCAATTCCTCTCTGCGCGCCGACGCGAGCGTTCTCATCAAGAACCGCCGCGGGCAATCCGGCCTGTGGGGCTATTCCATTTCCGGCGATTTGCCGATCGTGCTGGTGAAGATCGCAGATCCGATGAATATCGACCTGGTGCGCCAACTCGTACAGGCCCACGCCTACTGGCATTTGAAAGGGCTGGCGGCGGACCTGGTGATCTGGAACGAAGATCGCGCAGGTTATCGGCAACTGCTCCAGGAACAAATCATGGGGTTGATTGCCGCAGGCATCGAAGCCAATGTGACCGATCGACCGGGCGGCATCTTTTTGAGGCTCGCAGAGCAGATATCGGACGAGGACCGCGTTCTGCTGCAAACGGTCGCCCGCGCCATCCTCACCGACAGCCGGGGGACGCTGTGGGACCAGATCCACCGCCGCCGACTGGCGGAAACGCCGGTCCCGCGCCTCACGCCGACCCGAACCCATCGCGCCGAAGAACCCGCGGCCGCCGAGCTGCCCCGCCGCGATCTGATCTTTTTCAACGGGCTGGGAGGATTCAGCCCTGATGGACGCGAGTACATCATCACGACCGAACACCGGCAGGTGACTCCGGCGCCATGGGTGAATATTCTGGCGAATCCACGCTTCGGGACGGTCGTCTCAGAGAGCGGCCTTGCCTACACCTGGAGTGAGAATGCCCACGAGTTCCGCCTCACCCCCTGGCACAACGATCCTGTGGGCGATTCGGGCGGGGAAGCTTTTTACCTTCGCGATGAAGAGAGCGGCCATTTCTGGTTTCCCACACCGCTGTCGGGCCGCGGGGCGATGCATTACGTCAGCCGCCACGGGTTCGGTTACAGCGTCTTTGAGCACGTGGAGGACGGGATCAGCTCAGAGGTCTGGGTTTACGTTGCAATGGATGCATCTATTAAATTTACGGCAATGAAGGTGAAAAACGCATCGGGCCGTCCGCGCCGGCTCTCAGCCACCGGTTACGTGGAATGGGTACTGGGAGATCTGCGGCCAAAAACGTCAATGCAGGTGATCACCGAAATCGACCCCAAAACCGGAGCGATCTTCGCGCGGAACCCGTATAACTCGGAGTTCGCCGACCGGACGGCCTTCTTCGACGCTGGCGAGGCGACCCGGACCGTGACCGGCGACCGGACCGAGTTCCTCGGCCGCAACGGCGCGCTTCAAAGACCGGCTGCGATGACCCGTGCTCGGCTTTCCGGCAGGGTGGGGGCCGGCCTGGACCCCTGCGCCGCTATCCAGGTCCCCTTCGATCTCGCTGACGGACAGGAGCGGGAGATCATCTTCAGGCTCGGCGCAGGGAGAAACTCCGATGAAGCAGGCAACCTGGTGCGCCGTTTCCGGGAATCTGCTGCTGCTCGCGGGGCGCTCGAAAAAGTCTGGCAGTACTGGAACCACACCCTCGGCGCAGTGCAGGTTGAAACGCCGGACCATTCCGTCAACATGCTGGCCAACGGCTGGCTTCCCTACCAGACCCTGGCATGCCGTCTCTGGGCGCGGAGCGGATACTACCAGCCTGGGGGCGCATTCGGTTTCCGCGACCAGTTGCAGGACGTCATGGCGCTCATCCATACCGAGCCGCGGCTTGTGCGCGAACACCTCCTCCTCTGCGCGGCCCATCAGTTCAGGGAGGGAGATGTTCAGCATTGGTGGCATCCTCCGACGGGGCGGGGCGTGCGTACGCGCTGTTCAGACGATTTTCTCTGGCTGCCCCTGGCGGTGTGCCGCTACGTTCTGACTACCGGAGACACCGGGGTTCTAAATGAAACCGTCCGCTTCATCGAAGGCCGCCCGGTCAACCCGGACGAGGACTCGTATTACGATCTTCCCCACGCGTCCAATGAAACGGCGATTTTGTACGATCACTGTGTGCGGGCCATTCTGAGGGGCCTCAGCCGAGGCGAACACGGCCTGCCGCTCATCGGATCGGGTGATTGGAACGACGGAATGAACATGGTGGGCGCGCACGGCAAGGGCGAAAGCGTCTGGCTGGGGTTCTTCCTTTATGACGTGCTGATGCGGTTTGCCGCGATTGCACGCCTGCATGATGACCTGTCTTTTGCCGAACGCTGCCAGAGGGAGGCGAGCCAACTGCGCCGGAATATAGAGCAAAATGGCTGGGATGGCGGCTGGTACCGCCGCGCCTACTTCGACGACGGGTCGCCGCTGGGTTCTGCAGATAATACCGAATGCCGGATTGATTCTATTGCGCAAAGCTGGTCTGTTCTCTCGGGCGCAGGGGATGCCGAACGCTCCCGCATGGCGATGGAAGCGGTGGATAGGCTTCTTGTCCGACGGGACCATAGCCTGATCCAGCTCCTGGACCCGCCGTTCGACAAATCGGATCTGAATCCCGGCTACATCAAGGGATACGTTCCCGGTGTAAGGGAGAATGGAGGGCAATATACTCATGCGGCGATCTGGGCCGCGATGGCCTTCGCTCAATTGGGCGACAGCAGTCGAGCGTGGGAACTGCTGGCCATGATCAACCCGGTAAACCATGGGAGGACCAGGGAGGAAATAGCGACGTATAAAGTAGAACCCTACGTTGTCGCTGCCGACGTATACGCAGTCTCTCCGCACGTTGGCCGCGGTGGATGGACATGGTACACGGGATCGGCCGGCTGGATGTACAGGCTTATCCTTGAATCACTCCTTGGGCTGAGGCGTGAAGGAGACAAACTGCGCTTCGCGCCGTGTCTGCCCGACGATTGGGAGGCGTTCAAGGTGCATTACCGGTACAGGGAAACCGTCTACCACATCACCGTGCTCCAACCGGGCGACGGCAGCGTGGCGAGTGTGACCGTCGATGGCGTTGAGCAACCCGATCATGTTATTCCACTTCTTGACGACCGTCAGGAGCATTCGGCCGAGGTGAGAATACCCGCCCCCGGGTAAAGCTGCGGAAAACAATACACTTAGTGGCCCTATTCGTGAATACGGCGGCATTCGAGTGCCGTAGGGCGGTTTCATCGGCGTTCCGCTCCTCGCGGTGTACCAGATGGGTACGCCTCAGTCGCGCGCCTTGATGTGCCCGCCCTACGACCCTCTCGGTACGTCACCATATTTACGAACAGGACCACTTAGCACATGATAATAGAAATTAGTTTTCTGGCAAGGGCAAAGCCATTGTCTGTTATATAAAATATGATCGTATTACTTTTCATGTTTAGGTTTGCTGCCGTATAACTATACCAATTCAGAAACCGATGAAATCGGTCCTTTAAACCTTACATCTTCAAACTGTTCAAAATGGACTTTACCACAGTCAATTTTCATTTTCTCGCTGGGTCTCAGTTCCTGGTCCTTGTCGCCTTTTGTCTCCGCTACGAAATATATTTTCTTTTCGCCCTTGAAGACTATCGCCCAATCAGGGTTATAGGCGCCTATGGGCGTATTTATCTTGAACCAAAAAGGAAGTTTGAAAAAGAACTCTATATTCTCACTGCTCTCACAATCTTTGGCAAACTGATTTTCAACAGATGAATCAAGCGGAATGTAATTTTCATAAATGGTCTTGTTCGGGCTGTTTATCATAAAGGTAAACCGGTCAAGGTATATTTCGAGTTCATTGTCTTCAAACAACGTCATTTCGTAAACCTTATTGCCGATCTTTTCATATTTGATGCCGTCCACCATCAACCCACACAGCACCGCTTTAATAACATTGACCGCATTGTCCATAAAGAGCTGCGGGTTGAGCAACGATTCACTTAGCCTTCCCGACCCTTTGAGTATTTTTAGGATGGTATGTCGCGTCAACTCGGTCTTTGACTGAATATAAGTTAACATATCGGGCATTTCAAACCTGATTCCGTAATCGTCATTTACGCTGTCGCTTATCAACTGTCCGTCAACACCTTTCTGAGTTATCAAAACCTTTTTCTTAGTTGACTTAATGGCGGGCTTTTTTATTTCAGGCATGTTCTTCACTTCTTTTGCAGACGCAGCAATCAATTCATCTGTCTTGTAATCAACGCTATATCGGGTATGGAACTTTATTTTATCCCAAATCTGCAGGAATTTCGGGTCTGCCTCAAAGCCCTTGCGGAAATTGACTTTCTGCCTGTCGCCCCTGTTCTTTACCCTTCCTGAGAAATCCACTCCGCAGTCTTCCTGTATCTCTTTCTGCAATGCCTTTGCAAAATCTTCGTAGCGTTCATTAGCAACAACGGTCAGTTTGTTGATGTTGCGGTCAAATATCCGCTCGCCGTCTTGATTCACCGATAAGCGTAAGCCCCGTCCTATTTCCTGCCTCTTTTTGATCTCTGATTTGGTCTCGTTCAAAGTGCATATCTGAAACACATTCGGGCTGTCCCAGCCCTCCCGCAATGCGGAATGGCTGAATATAAAGCGAAGCGGCGTATCCGGGTCAAGAAGTTTTTCTTTGTCCTGCATTATCAGTTTGTAGGTGTCGTAATCCGCCTGACTCTCGCCTTCGGTATCCTTCGCTTTTCCCTTGCTGTCCTGCGAGAAATAGCCGTTGTGAACCTCGTCAACCGCATAGGGCAACAGACCGCCATAAGCGGGTTTGGCAATCTCCTGCCGATATATCTCTTCAAACCATCCGGCAAACTTGCCTTTTGCAGGATTGCCGTTTGTGTCATACTCCCTGTAATTCTTGACCTTGTCGATGAAAAACAACGAAAGGACTTTAATGCCTTTGCCCTTATAAAACTTTTCTTTTTTGAAGTGTTCTTCGACGGTTCGGCGGAGCATAAACTTCATTACCTCGTCATTCATCCCCCCTCGCGTTTCACCTACAGAAAGCGTCAAACCATTGGTGAGGGTGATAGCGCCGCTGCCTGCGTCAATCTCGTCAATGATAAACCCTTCTTTGTAAATCTCCCGCTCTTTGCTGAGCTTGTAAATATCGTCTCCTGCCCTGACAGTAACGGATTTCTTGACCACACCTTTATCTGTATTGCAATCAATCTTTATTTTCGCAGTAATTTTGGTTTTGGCTGCATTTATCCTCTCCAACTGAATGAATGCCTCATTCATGGCGTTCTCGCTTACGACTGAATCAACCTCTATCTGCTTCACCAGTCCCAAATCATACGCCTTTACCGGATTAAGCGAATACACGAGATTGTAGAGGTTGGTGTGGGTGGCGGAATAACGAAGGGTGCAAAGGGGGTTGAGATTTTCAATCGCCTTTTTGCGGATGTCAGTTTCCATATTTTGCGGCTCATCCACAATTACAACTGGGTTGGCGCTCTGAATAAACTCAATGGGCTTTTTGCCTGTGAGCTTGTCGTTGGGCTTGTTGATAATGTTTTCATCTTTGGCAAAGGAATCAATGTTTATTACAAGAATCTGAATGGCATTGCCGGCAGCAAAGCCTCTTAGATTGGAAACCTTCTTGCTGTCATACACGTCATAATTGAGTTGCACCTTGTCATAAAGGGTCTGGAAATGTTCATGAGTTATTTGCAGGTTTTTCAAAACGCCTTCACGGATGGCAATTGACGGGACTACAATCACAAATTTTTTAAAACCGTAGAGCTTATTCAGTTCATAGATAGTCCGCAGATACACATAGGTCTTGCCTGTGCCTGTTTCCATCTCTACAGAGAAATTCATCCCCTGCAATTCTGTGTTCTCGCTCTTTATCTCATGGCGTTGCTGTATCCTTTTTACATTCTCCCAAATCTGCTCTTCAGTCAATGTCAGGCGGTTTCCCACGCCGTTCTCAGAAAGCAATGAGCCTGTATCAGCCAATGAAAACTCAAAGTCTCCGCCGCTTAAAGGCTGACCTTCAAAAATATCCGTAACAGCCCTGATGGCCTCTATCTGGTATTCCTGATTGCTATCAAAGTGGAGTTTTATGATATATTCTCCTCAATAGGTACAGAAACACTAATTCTTTCTCTAATCTCTTCATAAATTGGTATGCCCACACCTTCAGCTGTCTCTAATGTTACGGCAAGACCATAAAGAACTTCCTTATCAAGACCACCCGCATCTTCTCTGCATATTACTGAAATATTCAAAAACTCATCATCTTGATATGCAACAACTTCTTTCCCTTCTAAAACTTCGTGTTGCACAGTGCCATTTTTAACCTGTTGCCCATCTGCATTTATTCGCTCAACCCCTATAATACTTTTAATATCTTTTGGCTCAAATGACAGATTTGCTTTTCTATATTTTCTATTACCAGCATTAATAGGACTAAACCATGCTAAAGTTATGGTTAATCGTCTCATTTCATTTAGACCGCTTAGGCTGGGCGGCAAAGGAAAGCGAAAATTATGTTTTTCATCATTTCTTATCTCTCCATAACCAATAGCAGTTGCTCTTTGAGCAGTACATTCAAGAACACGACTAATATCAGGGATGCCAAAACCTATATACCGAGCTACAACTTTTTTAAAACCCTGAGAATTGTTTTTGTTTTTTAAGCATGCCTCCAAAATTTTATAACTGTCTCCCCATGAGGCACTGTGTATAAGCAAAGCTTTTAAAATAACTGCTATATTTTTATCATCCATTGCACGCGCATTTTCACTCATTAACAAATTTAATACTTCATAAATTTGAGCGGCGCCACGACTTGCCAAAGCCGCAGAATTGCTTGTTCCTCTTGTATAAACACATCGGCTGGTTTCACCAGCCATTACAGGTGCTGTTGCCACACACTGTCCAGGGGCTTCGCCTGAATCTGATACTTCATATTTGTTAGTTGCATAATCATATAACTGTCTTCCACCAGTGAGATATATTTCTGGTTTGATGGATTTTTTGTAACCAAACCCAAGTGCAGAGACAGGAGAAGGTAATAACTGATTCGGTAAGATATCTATTCTGTTACCTATGTTTATAATACTTGACCTATCTGCATGAACAGCTCCTATGGTTATTGCATTAATAGAATCGGCAGGTGCAAATATTTTCCTATTGCGAATATCCGTCTGAATTATTTGCATTGTAAGTTTTGTTAAGTCATCATCAGAAAGTGCTTTTATATCTTTCGGATTTTTTTGAAGATCAATGTCCGAGGTTATATTCCCAACACTTACACAAAAAAGCACTTGATATTTTTCTGATAACCAATCAAGCAACCTTGCGCAAGAACTTAACTGATTAAAAAATATCCTTGATGGATCACAAACAGAAAGATTAATGATTTTAACTGTTGGTGCAACCGCCTTCTCACTTCCGTCTCCTTTAAATATTCTGTGAACAGAGCGTTCAATAAGGTCTTCAAAAAAAATATTTTTAGGAACAATTTCGGAAGGTGGCCTGTTTATAAAATCTTCTGGATTAGGTTTCATTATAGGTCTGAAGTAAACAGGTCGAGGAAGAGGTTTTTCTCGTGCATCTAATTCACCATGACAAACCAAAGATGCCATTGCAGTTCCATGTCGTCTTTCATTTGCCTGATAATCCCTTTCAAAGTCATCCGGGTCATCCAAAATCAATCTATTTTTAAGTAGAGAATGATTAACAAAAGGCGCACCATCAAGTATAGCAATCACTGGTTTTCCAGATACGTTGCCAACTTCAAAATCACCTTCTACACCATCAGGATATATTTCACTAATAGATTGTCCAATCGGACGAAAAAACATTACATCGCTACTGTTAAAAATCTTTGCGTATTCAAACTTAATCGCTTTTTCAATACAATCCGGCGGCAGTTCAGCTTTTATTGCATAGAATTGAATCTCTTTGATTGTGCAAGTCGCAATAATATTTCCTTTTTCTTCAGAAATAAGTTGTTCAATTTTTGCAGATATTTCTCTTCTTTTATCATCCCTTCTGTACCACAATTCAATTTCAAATGCTATCTTTGAAGCTGTTCCTTTTTTTATATCAAGGTCTTTTTTCCAAGAATCAATAATACCGGTATCTCTTAATCTATCCTGAATGTCCCACTTTCTAATAGACTTGGTGTGTTTAAATATTTCTAACCATTTTGCATAACCTCTTGGCAGTTTTTTATCTTCTTTATCCCATTTTTTCCACAAGCCCAATAAATCTTCCAGAGCCTGTTTATTACTCATACTCAAGAAAAGCCGTCCGCTTATCGGGATTTTTCTATCCTCTGATATTTTATTTTTAATTGTGCTGATTATTTTTTCTTTATACTCTGACAGTTCTTCCGGTATTAATTGTTTAAATTCACCAAGGTTTTTATCTGTTACAGAACCATCTTTATTAATAAAACCATTTTCTTTGAGAAGTTCCCATATTTTTGAGGACCATTTGCAGTCAATTCCATCAATTTTTTCATAAAAAAGTCGTTTTCCAATTTTACAAGTTTGATAATTATATTCATCAGGAGATACTTCTTCCTCATCAATTTCTGCCAGCCATTCAAGACCAGGGATAGCACGTACCGCCCTTTGAAAATCCTCAATCTTTCCTGTTGTCTCAATTACCAATACAGATTCTGGTTCAATTCCTGCGGTTGTATCGGTAATAAAGGATTGATACATGGATTCAAACTGTGGGGTTAATCTATCTTTTTGTTCCTGAAAAGTAGGATAATGATAAGAGTCGGAACCAAATCTTGGCTCCTTCTTTTCACGAGGCAATGCGATAGGTTTTGGAAATATAAGTAGCGGTTTTTCTGTCATATTATTTACTCTTTTTCAACTTATTAATTGTGAACTTTGACTGCCACTGTTTCAGTTTTTCAAAAATAATTTCTTTTGCATTTTCTTGCTTATGAGTCAAAATTGCCTGTCTTGAAACATCTGTGCAAAACTCTTCAACTTCCGAAAAACTATAACCAGATAATTTTTCAGATAGGTTTTTAATATTGTAGTTAAATATTATCCCTGTTCTTTTGATAAATAGTTCAATAAAATGTTCAATATTTTTATTGTCAGGTGGGTTCAAATCCAATCTTAATTGGAATCTACGCCAGACAGCACGGTCAAGAAGCTCATGGTGATTACTGGCAGCAATAACAACAACATAACTTGGCAGTCTGTCCATTTGAAGAAGCAAGGAACTTACAACACGCTTTATTTCACCTGTCTCTTTTGTGTCACCTCGTTCTTTCCCAACAGTATCGAATTCATCAAAAAAAAGCACGCAGGTGCGTGTCTTTGCATAATCAAACATTTTGTTAAGCCTTGAAGCTGTTTCACCAAGAAAACTACCTATCAGATTTTCGTAACGAATGACAAAAAATGGATACATTAGATGTGTGGCTATCGCCTCCGCAAGACTGGTCTTACCATTGCCGGGTGCACCTGTTAACAATATCCTATTCCGTGGTTCTATCCCATGAGACCTAAGAAGATCTGCTCTGTGTTGTTCTTCTATTAAATCTTTACATATCTTTAGCGTTTGTTCTTCAATTATCAAATCCTCAAAGTGTTTCTGGGGCACTGCCTCAAAAATTAAATCTTTGGCATCTCCATTTGGACGCACAGAAACGCCATTTTTGGTTTTGTCCCCATTATTAAGTAATGATGCCAATCTGTCCGCAAGAATATTATGTTTAATAGCTCTCTCTTCCGCAATCAAACTTTCTACTGATTTACGAAAAGAAACCATATCATTACGGTTGGCTGATTGAACTAAACTGATTAAAATATCTGCTCTTGCCATTATTACACCTCCTTAAACTCTATTCCCGCATCACGCATTATTTTCGTTTTTTTCTTCCCAACTTCATTCCTCTTCCGATTTGCCGATCAATCCCTTTGCATCTTTTTCTTCCAGTTCCAGTTTAGGAGCAGCGCTTTTTACACGCTTTTCGACCTGCTTGATATGTTCAGCAGGGGGAAGCTGTTCAGGTAGTGTACCGCCTATACGTTTAATGGCGTCTCTAACTTCTTTACCAACGTTTTCGTGTGTCCTGATTGCTGCTTGCTGATCTTTTACCTTATCTTTTGCTAATTTGTCCCGTGTCTGCGTCATACGGAACTGGTTTGCCGCTAACTCTGTAGTATCCATGCGGTCCATGAGATTTTCTTTTTCAGGTATTCTTTTCTGTTTCTTTATCGCATCCCTGCCAAGCCCTCCATACATGCCTTTATATCCGGCATCATGGAAGACCCCGAACATTCTGTCATGCACTCCTGCATCACGCGCTGCACCTGATAATGCCTTGAATTCTTCGGCTGTCTGTTTGCGGAGTTCCAAACGCTCTACATCAGCGGCAATTGCAGTGGAGATTTCCTGCCGCCGTGCCTGAACAGCAAAATACTTCTGCGCATTGGCAATTTCGGGCTTGCGGGGATCACCATTCTGAGCAATAAGATAACAGGCAAAACGTGACAGATTATAGTCTGGAATCTCTCGTGAACTTCCTGAGCCAAGGTCAACCATTTTGCCGGAGCCGGCAAAATGGTTTCCAGGAGTATTCCCTGATTGTTTGCAAGAGGTTAGCGCCCTTTTAATTGCATCTTCAAATCGTCTCCATTGCGTATATCCTAATAGAGGCTGAATTTCTCGGGCGCTCCAATATTCTGCTCCATATTCATTTACTTTCTTCAGGTCTTCAAAAGGCTTGCTTCCCATTGGCACTAAATTTTTATCTGACATGTCCCCTCCTGAAATAAGGCATCGAGTTTATCGCTCATATCGTCTTAAAATCCACCCCTGCATCCTGCATTTGCAGAACAGTATTAGTTTTGAGCTGGTCGTTACCGGTGAACAGGCTGTCAAGGGTGATGACCTTTTGCGGTTTGGCGGCGATGATTTGGTCTATCAATTTTTCATTCATTGCATCGAGGGCAATGATGAGTTCGTTGTTGTTGATGCTGTAGAAGCCGACACCGGTAGCCCCTTTTGCAATATCACCCTTCGACAAGCTCAGGGTGACATTGTCCGATTTAGTGTCATGGTGAGCTTGTCGAACCATGACATGCTGAATAGGGCTTGTGAGTTCGCGGCCAGCCTTGAGCATGAGCTCATAGAGCATATTTTGCTTTTCGGCTCCGGGCCGGATGGGGTCGGTAAAAGCGTCAAGCTGCTGCGCCAGTTTGTCTTCACTGTCTATTTCAGCGCCTCTCCAGATTTTGAAACTGGACGGGGAGAGCTTGAATACCTTAAAACCAAGGTCCAGCTTGTTGTCACTGCTGTATTCTTTTGTCATTCCCGCAGTCCGTAAGCGGGAATCCAGTTCTTTATCCCCAAAAAGGCTTTCTGGATTCCCGTTTTCACGGGAATGACGTACAGAGGTATTTTCTTTAATTCTTTGAATCACTCTGCGGATGCGTTCTTTGGCTATATCGGCTATAGTTTTGTAACCGGCTTTGTAAGCCTCGCTGTTTTCATCACATTGCTCAGGCATTTGTACTAAAATAAATTTACGGTTGCCGCCGTCTTCTTTGTTGAGTTCTAAGGCGGCTTGGGCTGTAGTGCCAGAACCGCCAAAGAAGTCGAGGATAATATCGTTGTTTGAAGTTGAAATACTTATTAAGTGTTTTGTAACAGTTGTTGGTTTTGGATAGTCAAATACTCTACTTTCAAACAATGCACTTATTTCTTTTGAGCCGTGAGCAGTAGTTTTTACAATTTCTGAATTAAGGATAGAGTCCTGTGCTGTTTCAGTTTGAGAACCCTCAGGGATTATTCTGTATGCCTCAATTCTACTATCAGCTTGCTTTTCAAATATTACTTGATTAGTTGCCAGCAACTCCTCAAATTTTGTTTTACTCACGCGCCACCTACCTTTTGACCCATCAGGTTTTATCGGAAATACCTCTCCGAACTCCTCAGAGTGCACAGCATAATACATTGTAGGTCTGTCTTCTTTTTTATCTCCCTGACCCCACTGGCGCAATCTTTCTTTAGTAGTGCTTGTTTTAATCCTTACATCAGATAAAAAATTTACTTTTTCTTTGTCTTTAGAGTAGCAAATAATATATTCATGCAATTTTGCAGTTATATTTGATGTAGAGCCTTTCCCCAGACGAGATCTCCAAATAAAGCATTCCACAAAATTCTCCTCCCCAAATATCTCATTCATCACCAATCTGAGATTATGAACCTCATTGTCGTCAATGTGAACGAAGATGACGCCGTCATCACGCAGCAGGTTTTTGGCAAGGAACAGGCGGGGGTACATCATGCTGAGCCAGTTGCTGTGATAGTGTCCGCTGTCTTTGCTGTTCTTGCGGAACAGGCCCTCTTTCATCAGAAAGCCTTCTTCGTCCTTATCGCCGATGCGTTTAAGATAATCTTCTTTCTTCTCGCTGAATCTGTCGGGGTAAATAAAGCTGTCGCTTCCTGTATTGTATGGCGGGTCTATGATGATGCACTTTACCTTGCCGTAGTATGCCTTTTGAAGCGCCTTCAGAACTTCAAGATTTTCGCCCTCAATAAAGAGGTTTTCGGTTGTGTCGAAGTTGAATGACTCCTCCGGCGCTGGTTTCAGAGTGGCCGTGGTGGACTGCTGCAATATTTTGAAGGCATCAGACTTGCCTGCCCAATTCAAAACATATCTCTCATTGACAAAATTAATATCATCTCCGAAAGCCGCCTTCAGCTTTTCCCAATCCAGTTGGTTCTCTGCAAAGAGTTCGGGGAAAAGCTCTTTCAGCTTTTGCAGTCTTGCCTGCTTAATATCTATTGACTCTCCGTCCATTTTGTTCCTTTATCAATGTTTTTGTTAAGAGATCCATGGCGATCTGCCTGACCACACCCATCTCAGACTTGATCTTCGCAATCCCTTTACCGGTCGCCTTTTCAATGGCGCCGAGGATCACATGGGATGAGCGATGACCGGACGGCCTTGAACATGAAGAACCACGGCGGAAGATCCCCTTAGAACCTGAGTTCAGACAGGATGGCATCCACCTGACGGTAGGTCTCCTCGACCGTCCCCATGTTGCGGATGACGTAATCCGAGGCTTTGCTCTTCGCTTCGATGGACATCTGGGCCGAGACCCTTTTCCTGGCCTCGGGTTCGGTAAGCCCGTTCCGCTGCATGAGCCGCCGGACCTGGGTAGGCTCGTCGGCATAGACCAGGACGGTCTTGTCCACCTCCTTGTCATGGCCGGTCTCAAAAAGGAGGGGAACAGAAAAGATGATCAGGGCGCCCGGATCAAGGGCCTGTATCCGCCGGATCTCCTGCCATGCCGTCTCATAGACACGGGGATGGATCATGGCCTCCAGCCTCTTTCGCTTGTCCGGCGAATCAAAAACCAGCGCCCCGAGCTTCTTCCGGTTGAGTGCCCCGTCCCGCTCCAGAATCTCCGGGCCGAATGCGCGAATAATTTCCCGATAGGCCGGCTCACCCGCACGGACGACCTCTCGTGCGATCCGGTCGGCATCAATGACCGGAATCCCCTTTCGTTCCAGATAGTCCGTGACCAGGGTTTTCCCGCTGGCAACTCCTCCTGTAAGCCCGATAACCGGCATAAATAGGCTTTCCGCTGGATGTTCCGCTGATTAAATAAGGGCACCCCCCCGGCTCTGCCGGGGGACTCTTAGAGTTTGGCCATTCCGGAAGTATGCAGTTGACCGAAATGCCTTACCCCTCACCCTTACCCTCTCCCACAAGGGGCGAGGGAACTGCCGGCGGGCATCCCCTCCCTTGATGGCCTATGGCTCGGGGCCAACGGCTCATAGAGGAGGGGACTCCGGGGAGGGTGTTTTTAACCGTCTATGAATAGGCCCCTTTGAGTGGCTGACAAACGTCCCTGCCTGTGCCAGCACGGCAGATAGGAAGCCTCCGGCTTTGCCGGAGGTTGATGACTATTAATGAGTCTACCGGAGGCCGCTTTTTCACTCTTCAAGAGGCAGAATTGAGACTGTGTTCTTTCTCACCACGAAGATGAGGGTATTGTTGCTCAAGGGGTCGGCAGGGACGATCCGAATGACATCTGACCCAAGATAATCGTCGTTGGCATACCCGATGATCTCCTCGCCGTCATGAAACCGGATGGAAATCTTGTTATGGTATGTGAGGCGGCTCGTCCGCTTCTTCTCCACATACTGGGGATTCCCTGCAAAATCATCAACAAAAAACACGGCCTTCAGGTCGGACATGGAGATCTCTTCCTGATTTTCCTGGTCCGGGGTGTCGCTCATATGGAAGGTCTCATTCAAGAGGAGAAAATCGTCCGAGTAGCCTTTCCTGATCCGGCCGTCCATGAACTTCGCGATGAGTCTGGTCTCTATCAAGCGATTCCCTCAGACTCCGTAGGGAGCATCCCGTACGGGATCATGAATATGAAGACCTGTAGACCTCGTAATTGATATCCGGAAATATGTTGTCCACGGATTCAAGCGTGGAAAGGTAATGCTCATCCACCCGGTTCTCGGAGAGATCCCTGTAGAGGCGGTCGAAACGGAGGAGGTGCTCCTGGGTCCGCTTCACGGCATACTCCACCATGGTGCCCGTTTTCATAATGAAGGCCCAGTCTGAACTCTGGGCAAGAAGAAGTTCCCTCCCCGCCTGGTTCAGCGCCCGCCTGAAGAGGCCGTTGCCTCTGCCGTTGCCGAAGCGGTCGGCAATCTCGGTCATTCTCTCCGAGGCCTTGTGCAGATGCCGATAGATCCAGTCATTGCTTCCCTCAAGCCAGACCTCGGAATACCCTTTATAGCCCCAGCTCGACATGGAAGGCATGGAGACCTGGAGGGTGGGGTTCTCCGTGAGGTATTCCGACGGGGTGATGAGGCGGACCGTCTTCTGGTCATGGACCATCTTACGGATCAGGATGTTGATCCATTCCGGCCCCTCATACCACCAGTGCCCGAACAGCTCGGCATCATAGGGCGAGACAATGACCGGCATCCTCCCGATATAATCGTAAAGAAACTCCGCCTGCCTTTCCCGATTAAACATGAAGTTCCCTGCATGCTCGGCCGCCTTCTCCATGGCGCGATGCGGATCGTAGGGAAGCTTGTGAGAAGTCTTTCCGGTAATCCGGTAATACTTGATTCCGGTGTTGACCCGGTTCCCGTCGCCATGGAGAAAGGGGCGTATATAGTCGTACTCCAGATCAAAGCCGATGTCCCGGTAGAACTCCCTGTACTCATAATCTCCCGGATAGCCCTCTTCCATACTCCAGACCTGTTTGGAGGATTCCAGGTCTCTCCCGAATGCGGCGACCCCTGACGACGGGGTCAGAATCGGGGCAAAGACCCCGTACTTGGGCCTGGGTGATGCATGAAGAATTCCGTGCGCCTCGCTGAAGAAGTACCGGATCCCTGAGTCGTGGAGGATCTGATCGATTCCGGGGGTGAATCCGCATTCCGGAAGCCAGATTCCTCTGGGACGCCGTCCGAAATGCCTGTCATAGTGGTCGCAGGCCGTCCGGATCTGGGCACGGACCGCCTGGCTCGATATGTCCATGAGGGGAAGGAATCCGTGCGTCGCCGCGCAGGTGATGATCTCCAGAACGCCGAGGTCCTGAAACTTCCTGAAGGCGGAAATCAGGTTGCACTGCCATTGATGCTCAAAAAATTCCCGAGCCTTATGGAAACGATAGAAGTACATCTGCGCCAAAGGCTGGAATTCCGGCAGCCACCGGGTACGCTCCACTTCACGCTGGGAGAGTTCAATCAGCTTGTTCAGATGCCGAAGATACCGCTCCTGCAGGAGGGGATCGGTCATCATGGAGATCAGGGTTGGAGTCAAGGAGAGGGTGATCCTGAAATCCACGCCGTCTTTGACCAGGCCGTCGAAGACCTCCAGGAGTGGAATATAGGTCTCGGTCATGGCTTCATAGAACCAGTCCTCTTCCAGAAAATCATCATGTTCGGGGTGTCTTACGTAGGGAAGATGGGCATGCAGTAATAAACAAAAATATCCTTTAAACACGGGCGCCTCGAGGATAGAAATAAAAAATCAAGGTTCTTCTCCCTTTTAGCGGGTAAAAAGGGGTCGAGGGTTCAAGGGGTCAAGGATTCAAGTGAAATACTTAAGCGCAAGCAAAATCTCCAAACAAAAACACTAAAACCCTTGAACCCAAGATGCCTTAGTGTAGTAGCCATCGCAGACGGCAATTATAGAAAAAAGCGGGGCACGCGAAGCGTAACCCTAAGACCCTCGGCTCTTTATGTTTTCAGCACTTCACTTGACCCCTGGAATCCTTGACCCCTTGAACCCTTATGTTTTCACCCACTTTTCGGGAGATGATCCAAAATTAAAGATAAAAAACAGGAAGTAAATCAGCCGGATGTATGTACGACCTAATGTCTTTTTAAGATTTTCCCGTATTCCGGATGACCTTTGGTGTAATCGTAACTTTGTCTATTTCATCAGGTGAGACGAAGGTCACAGGAATCTCCTGCTGCCCGTCCGGCAAGGCAAAACGGGCGGAAAAAGTGCCGTCGGCCCGGAGCTTTACCGGCCTCCCCTGCAGGGTCACCTTGGCATCCGGATCGGTTGCGCCGTATACGATCAACTCCGCATCCAGACGATACCAGAACCGCCGCTCCCGCTCCTTTTCCCGGAACTGGCCGCTGCCGAAAAAACTGCTGACGGCGCCGGACGAGATCTCTTCCCAGAGGCGCTTCTCCATCATCTCTTGGAGCCCCAGGGACCCCTCCCCCATCCTGAAGCCGCCGGAGAGGGCATAGATCATCCTTGATTCCTCTTCCAGGGTCATCCATTGATCGTCTATCACCTCGGACATGCCTGATCGGGGTGTTCGGACCCGGTTGGACCTGGCCAGTGGGATGAACCGGCCCTGAACCCGCAGGCCGTAATCCACGAAAAACTCCGTATTGGGGCGCCCTACGTTGATATACCAGTTGTTAATCAGTCCCTCGACATCGATGTCGTAGTTGCTGCTCTCGTCACCGCAATAAACCCGCACAACCTTCTGAGCCTCATCTCCCATGAGATTGTGGAGGGACAAGGCCTCCTTTACAGCCGACTCCTGAATCTCCCAGTAGGTGTAGATCCAGTACGGATCTCGAACCAGCAGGACAATCCTGGTGTCCCCATAGCCCTCGGGAAGGCTCCCGCTCTCGAAGACTTCCTGAAAAGGGCTTGCCTGATCGGACCCAAGATCAAACCGTCCCCGCTCCACCTCCTGCTGCAGGGTCTCCTGAGTCCCTCTAACGATCTTCCTTTCTATAAGGCCGAATGGATCCGCTCGAAGTACCGGCTTTTCTTTACCTTTTCGGATCTTATACTGAATCGTTTCCGTTTTAGGTCGGATCCCCGAATTGTTCACCGGGGCCTTGACGGCTTTTTCCTCTCTATTCAGAACCTGAACGCCGATATCCGTGCGAAACGCAGGCGCTCTCTTTGTCCCTTTACCTGCCTCGCGGGCCGGCATAGCCTCTGCCTGGGTCAGCAGGGCCTCGATCAACGCATTCTTGGTCATGCTGCTCCGGCCCGGGATGCTCATCTTCCTGGCAAGGTCCATCAAGGAATTCTTGTTCATCTTATCGAGAACACTCTTTTTCATATTCATGCGAGTCCTCCTTGAACAAAGCCCACCATACCGGACATAGGCATAAGTAGAAGTAGTTGCGGCATATTTATCGCCATGTTTTTATCTTAATAAGTTTTTTATTATATCACTGAATCGGTCTTTGTCAAACCTAAAGAGAACTAAAAATAGATCCAATCTATTTGTGATCGGATGCATTTCATGCATTGACAAACATTTTAAATTCCTGTTAGGGTTAACCGGTATGCAAAAGAGCGCCCCCACACCCTATCGGCCTGTCATCGGGATCACCATGGGCGATCCTGCCGGCATCGGGCCGGAGATCATCCTTTCTCTCCTTTCCAGTAAGGAGATCTGCTCGGTATGCATTCCGGTGGTCATCGGATGCGGCGCGGTTCTCGATGCCGCGGCGGAGCTCATCGGTGTCAGGAACCCATGCAAGCGCATATCCGGGCCCGGCGCCATCTCACCCGAATCCCCTGATCCCTTGCTGATGGATCTGGCGAATATCCAGATCGGAGAATATTCCATAGGACGGATATCCGCTAAAGCCGGCCGTGCATCCGTGGAATATCTGTTCCGTGCCATAGAACTGGCAAAAAATGGGGATATTCATGCCATCGTCACCGCCCCCATCCACAAGGAAGCCCTGCATCGTGCGGGCTTCATCTATGCCGGCCATACCGAAATACTCGCCGAAAGGACAGGGAGCACGAATTATGCCATGATGCTGATCGGCGGGCCCATCCGCGTGGTCCTGGTCACTACCCATATCCCGTTGAAAGAGGTCCCGTCAAGGATTACCATAGAAGGGGTGCTTCAAAAGATCCGCCTGGCAGACCAGGGGATGCGGGACCTGGATTTTGATCATCCCAGGATCGCCGTGGCCGGACTCAACCCCCACGGCGGAGAGGGCGGGATCTTCGGCAGAGAAGAACAAGAGATCATCTCCCCTGCCGTGGCCCAGGCATGGGAACAGGGGATAGACGTGACCGGGCCTCTCCCTCCGGATACGGTTTTTTATCAGGCCTATCACGGCCGGTACCATGCCGTGGTCTGTATGTATCACGACCAGGGCCTGATCCCGCTCAAGATGATCGCCTTTGATTCAGGTGTGAATGTAACCCTGGGCCTGCCCATCATCCGGACGTCGGTGGATCATGGGACCGCTTTTGACATTGCCGGAAAAGGGACGGCCAACCCGGCGAGCCTGACAGAGGCGGTCAAACTTGCCGTACGGCTGGTCAGAAACAAGACGGGCTGAACCCAAGGGCAAGGTCACGATTTTTTTTATCAGCCTGAATTTTCCTATTGAAATCGCCATATAATCAATGCTATAGTTTTGACAATCACGCGGCATGGCAAGATTGTTTGCGTATTACAGGCGTAAAAGAAAAGGGGTATAAAGGTCAGTTCCTGCCGAATATATAATATAAAGTCCGAATTTTTTGTGTTATAATGTCCATAATTGAGGAAAGTCGTAGAGGATGACAGCAAGAAGAAAAATTTTGTTTCTGCAAAGAAGGCCCCCCCATGGAACCATCTATGCCCTCGAAGGCCTGGAGGCGGTCCTGATCTTCTGCTCATACGAACAGGAAATATCCCTCCTCTTCTTGGACGACGCGGTCTACTCCCTGAAAAAGGGACAGGACACATCCGAATTGGGGACTAAAAACTTCTCTTCCAGCTACCGGGTTCTGTTCGATTACGGAGTAGAAAGGGTCTGCGTAGATGAAAAATCCTTGAACTTAAGGGGATTGACCAAGGAGGACCTGATCATTGACGTGGAGGTGGTTACAGATCAGGAGATCATCAACCTGATGAATGATCAGGACATCATCCTCCCCTTTTAGGTAGGAAATTTTAATCTCCGCCTTTTGCCATGATGTTGTCGTAGAGGGTTTCAAGCGCCAGTTTGTGTTTGGCCTCTTCCTGCGAGAGCATCTGGAAGAGCTTCTTATGGCCGCCTGCATCCACACGGCCGGCGCAGTCGTCATAGAATTTCTTGGCTTTCTCCTCCCGCTTCATAGCCAGCCTCAGGATATCCGGGTAGGACATGCCCGCCTTGTATGCAATATCAACCATGTAGTCGCTGCGCTTGAGGTCGGCGATCCCTGCCGGCTTGAACCCGGCCACGTTTTTGGGATCGAGGTTTTCGAGCATGGCCTTGTGCTTTTTCTCCTCATCGGCAAAGGACTCAAAGGTCTTCCTGGCCGCGCTGTATTTCTCCTGCTTTCCCGCATCGGTATAGAACTTCACCGCCTCTGCTTCTTTTTCTATAGCGTACTTGATGATATCCTCTATGGACTTAAAGCTCATGGTTTTCTCCTTTTACCAAAATTCGTATTGTCAAAACCTAACCACAGAGAACACAGAGTATTTCTCTCAGCACTCTGTGGTTTCATCTCTCATCCTTTTTTTACTGGTTCCCATTGGGTTTCCACCACTCGCCCGTCTGCAGGTACTGCTGGATGGCCTTGGCCGCATTCCGCCCTGCGCCCATGGCCAGAATCACCGTAGCGCTCCCGGTCACAATATCCCCGCCGGCAAATACGCCTTTCTTGCTGGTACGGCAGGTGGTTTCGTTTTCCACCTCGATGTATCCTTTTTTGTTCAGCTTCAGATCCGGCGTGGTCTGGGCGATCAAGGGGTTGGCGCTGGTGCCGATGGCAATGATGACGGCATCCATCGGGAGGGTAAACTCCGAACCTTTGATGGGCACCGGCCGGCGTCTGCCCGACGCATCCGGCTCACCCAGTTCCATCTTCAGGCACTCCAGCCCGGTCACCCATCCCTGCTCGTTGCCGATGACACGGACCGGTGCGGTCAGGTTTTTGAACTGAACCCCTTCATGTTCCGCATGATCAACCTCCTCCTTCCGGGCGGGCATCTCCGTCCTGGACCGCCGATAGACGATGTAGGCGTTATCCGCTCCGAGGCGCAGGGCTGTACGCACCGAATCCATGGCCACGTTACCGCCTCCGATCACGGCCACGTTTTTGAACTTCTTGATGGGAGTGTCATAAACCGGAAACTCAAAGGCCTTCATCAGATTGTTCCGGGTCAGGTACTCATTAGCCGAATAGACCCCGTTCAGATTCTCACCGGGGATGCCCATGAACCAGGGGAGTCCCGCCCCGCTGCCGATGAACACGGCATCGTATCCATCCTCCTTCATCAATTGATCGATGGTCCGGATCTTCCCGATGACATGGTTCAATCTCAGGTCCACCCCGAGCCTCTGGAGGTACTTCACCTCTCTACCCACAATGGCCTTGGGAAGGCGGAACTCCGGGATGCCGTAGACCAGGACCCCTCCCGCTTTGTGCAAGGCCTCAAAGATGGTCACATCGTGACCCCGCCGTATCAGGTCCCCGGCAACGGTCAAACCGCCCGGCCCGGCGCCGACCACGGCCACCTTCTTGCCGGTCTTCGGCGGGAGTTCAGGCAGGGGAACCTCGCCGTGTTCCGCCTCATAGTCCGCCACAAAGCGCTCCAGCCTTCCGATGGCTACCGGTTCTCCTTTCTTTCCCACGACACAGACCTTCTCACACTGATCCTCCTGAGGGCAGACACGCCCGCAGACCGCAGGCAGAAGATTGGTTTCCTTAATAGCCTGGACGGCCTTCAGAAACTCCTTTTCCTGGATCAGTTTGATGAACTTCGGGATGTTGATTGAAACCGGGCAGCCGGTTATGCAAAAGGGTTTCTTGCACTGCAGACAGCGGGAGGCCTCAGTCACGGCATGTTCAAGTTTATAGCCGAGGGTTACGGAACTGAAATTTTTGGCTCTCTGATGGGGATCCTGTTCCGGCATGGGCTGCCTGGGAATCTTCGGCTTCTTGGGTTTTGTCTCCTGCCTCCCTTTGGTTGGTTTCTCGTCACTCATAATTGCTCTTGATCCTCATTTAATGGTTTGATTCAATCTTTCAAGCCTGGCGGCAGGTCTGCTTCTCGCATATCTCTTTTGCCAGTTTTTCCTCAGGAAGATACTGCCGCTGGCGCATCATCATCTCTTCGAAATCAACCTGATGGCCGTCGAATTCAGGACCATCCACACAAACGAACTTGGTCTTTCCGCCCACGGTCACCCGGCAGGCGCCGCACATACCGGTCCCGTCTACCATGATTGTGTTCAAGCTGACAAAGGTCTTGATCTTATACGGCTCCGTGACCTTGCAGACGAACTTCATCATGATGGGCGGCCCGATGACCACAACCAAGTCGATGGGGATCTTCTCCACCTCGATCATATGCTTCAGTTCGTCCGTGACAAAGCCATGCCGGCCATAGGACCCGTCGTCTGTCGTGATCCGGATCTCATGGCTGACTTTTTTCATCTTATCTTCATAGATCAGAAGGTTCCTGGTGCGGGAACCCAGGATCGAGATCACCTTGTTTCCGGCGTCCTTCATGGCCTTGGCGATCGGATGGACCGGGGCGATCCCGATCCCGCCGCCCACGCACACCACCGTGCCGAACTTCTCAATATGCGTGGGCTTGCCCAGAGGCCCGGAGACATGATGGATACGGCCGCCTTTGTTGAGCAGGCCGAGGCACATCGTCGACTTCCCGACCTCCTGGAAGAGGATATTGATGGTCCCCCTCTGCACGTCCGTATCGGCGATGGTCAGCGGTATTCTCTCCCCATGCTCATCCACGATCAGGATGATGAACTGGCCTGCGTGATGGGCCTTCGCAATCTCCGGGGCCTTGACCATGAATTCCTTGATCTTCGGCGCTTCATCGGACCAGACTTTCTTCTCTAATATTTCAAACATCGGTTTTCTACCTTACACTCAGGTTACGGTTTAATATTTCTGATCCTGGAGGTCGTCATACTCCTCTTCAAAACGCTTGAGATGCTTTTTCTCCTCCTGGGCCAGAAGATTGAAGAGTTTCTTGGCCTCGGCATCATCCACATACCGGGAAAACTTGTCATAACTCTGGATCGCTTCCTTCTCCTTGGCCATGGCCGCCTCCAGAACATCCTTGTAGGAGGCGCCTTCATCCAGTTGACCCGCAGGTTTGATGTAGTCGGCGTACCCGAAGTTATGAATAGCCTCATGCACCTTCGGCACGATACCCTTTTTCTTGAGGTTTTTCTGCAGGGCATCCAGGCGGTCGTAGTGGCTCTGTTCCTCGCCGGCCAGGGACTTGAGAAATTCCTTCACATGGCTCAGGCTTGCGATATCGGCCGCATCCAGGTAAAACTTCTTTGCGTTGTCTTCTGCGATCTTGGCATAGCTGATGATTTCACTAAAGGTTATCTCTTCCATGGTCCACTCCTTGGCGCCGCTCCACTTCATTAAAGAATCTTGAACAATATTTTCTCCTCTTTTCAGGAGGAGAAAATATTAGAGCATATCAATATAGCCGCAGGGGCACTCTTCGGCGCACTTTTTGCAGCCCTGGCAGGTCTCCAGGTGGAACTCATAGTGCTGCCCCACAGGCATATCCTTGGAGAGCTTTTTGACCGCGCTGTCGGAGCAGTAGGTGAAACAGTTGTCACAATCAAAACACTTGCCGCAGCTCAGGCATCTCTTGGATTCCTCAACGGCCTGTGCCTCCTCCAGCGTGAAATGAATCTCTTTAAAGTTGTCTTTCCGTTCTTCCACAGGGAGAGACTTAACCTGGGTTCTCTCCAGCGGGACATAGTGATTGAGATTCATCTTGTCATACCGGATCACTGGAAGTTCATCCGCCTTCTCCGGCTGGGTTCCCCTCAGATAATGATGGATCGCGCGGGCGGTCTTGGCGCCCAGGCCGATGGCCTGCGTCGCAATCCCGAGTCCCACGGTCACATCCCCGCCTGCAAAAACGCCGGGAACATCGGTGGTTCCGTCCTCATTAGCGGTGACCCACCCCTTCTGGTTCTTCAACCTCTCCAGTCCTTCATAATCCGGGGTCTGGCCGATGGCCGATATAACGGCCGTCACGTCCATGGTATATTCCGAGCCAGGCAGAGGAACAGGCCGCCTTCTTCCGGACGCATCCGGTTCACCCAGTTCCATGCGAATGGCCTTGAGCTGAACGGCCTTTCCGTTTCCATTCTTGATGATTTCTACCGGAGCGGCCAGAAATTCAAATTGAATCCCATCTTCCTCGGCAAGGGCGATCTCATGCTCGATGGCCGGCATCTCGTTCTTGGTCCGGCGGTAGAGGATGGTCACATCGGCCCCCATCCTGAGAGAGCTCATGGCCGCATCGATCGCGGTATTGCCTCCGCCGACGACCACCACCTTCTTGCCGATATCCGATCGTTCGCCGACGTTGACCTTGTGCAGGAAGTCAGCGCCCGTCCAAACGTTTTCGGCATCCTCACCCGGAATATTCATGTTCCAGCCGGTGTGGGCCCCGATAGAGACATAGACGGCCTTGTACTCACTCTGGAGATCTTCAAACGTGATGTCCTTGCCGATCTTTATATTGTATTTGATTTCCACACCCAGATCTTCAATCCTCCGAATCTCGGCATCCAGGATCTCTTCGGGAAGACGGTAGATGGGAATTCCAAAACGGAGCATACCTCCGCCCTTGTCAAACCTCTCGAAAACGGTCACCTGGTATCCCTGTCTGGCGAGCTGATAAGCACAGGAAAGACCCGAGGGGCCTGCCCCGATGACGGCCACCTTCTCACTGAATGTCCCCTCGTTCAATTTTTTCAAAGGGAGTTTGTGCTGAATGCCGTAATCGCCGACGAACCGCTCCATGCTGTTGATCCCCACGGCCACGTCCTTCCCCTTCCGGTTGCATTCGCCCTCGCAGGGGTGCGGGCATACCCTCCCCATGACCGCAGGGAAGGGATTGTTGTGGGTGATGATGGACCAGGCCTCTTTGAAGGATTCATCATAAGAACGGTTGTAGCTTTCCGACTGAGCGATATAAGTCAGGTACCCTCGTATGTCTTCACTGCTTGGGCAGGTGAATGTACACGGCGGGGTCTTTGGCGAATATTTCGGCCTTAGATTGGAAGACTCTCCACCGCCTTTCCCACCGACACGAGCGCCTAATGTTCTTTTCTTTTTCTTGACCTGTAGTGCCATAAGACATACTCCTTCTTGAGAGCAGAACTCTGCATTCAAGAGCGAAAAAGACAGCCGGCCGCTCTCAGAAACGGCGTACTCCAATCCGGAGGCGACCGGCTGTCTGATGCAATAACTTTGTTTCGTCCGACAAGGGCCGGATGCCATGGATAAAGGAAAACGACCTTTATCCTTTGGCAGCCCCTTCTGTACCGGGAAGGGCAATGAAGCTCCCGCCTGCATAACCGTAAATACAGCGCCCGGAATCCATAAGAGTCCGAATGGCCGTCTTGCAATCCTGCTTATCGACCTTGTCCCCGTACGTGGAGAGGATTTCCTTGGTCAGATCGCCGGCCTTGTACCGCTTCTTCCCGGCATACTGTTTTACGATATTGAACATGGCATCCGCAATTGCTTCGACAGACATTTTATCTGCCATTCTTTGGCCCCCCTTTACTGAAATTTAATATGCGTGGATCTCTTGAAGGTCTCGCCGGCATGCTTGAAGTCATCAATATGATACTTGGTGAATTCAAGACCGGTCATGCTGAAAAACTTGGGCCAGCCGATCCGGTCAATCCACTCACTGAGCCGCTCATACCTCCGGCCGTCCGATGCATAGACCTTCACGATGTTCTTCACCGTAGAGGTCACCTCGGGCCATCGCGGCGGGTTGTTCGGAATGAATGGGACGGCCAGTTTGGTGAACTTAGGCTCGGTCCGGGCGTTACTGACCTTCCCGCCCACCCAGATCGAAATCCCGTCGTTCAAGGGATCCGCAATCGGCATGGCCGGACAGACCGTGAAACAGTTGGCGCAGAACATACAGCGGTCTTCATCAATCTGTACGCTCGGCTTGCCGTTGACCGTCGTAGGCCGGATGGCCGCCGTGGGACAGGCCGAAACCGTGTTCGGTATCTCGCAGATGTTGGATACGTTTTCATGCTGAATCTTGGGCGGACGCCTGTGAACGCCCAGGATCGCAATGTCGGAACAGTGAACGGCCCCGCACATGTTGAGGCAGCAGGCCGCCGCGATTTTGAGCTTGTGGGGAAGTTTCATATCCACGAAATACTCGTAAAGCTCATCCATCAGGGACTTCACCACCCCGGACACATCGGTGGCCGCGGAATGGCAGTGCACCCATCCCTGTGTGTGGATGATGTTCGATATGGAGCTGCCGGTCCCTCCGACGGGATAACCCTTGGCCTTTAAATCCTTGATCAGGGGATCGATATTCTTCTGCTGGTCCAGCAGGAATTCCACATTGTTCCGGCTGGTAAAGCGGAGATAACCTCCGCAGTACTTGTCGGCCAGATCCGCGAACATCCGGATCGTGTCCACACTGATCAGTCTCGGCGATCCGGCGCGGACCGAATAAATTTTGTCTCCGGATTCCGATACATGAACCAAAACGCCGGGTTTGACTATTTCATGATATTTCCACTTCCCGTAATTTTTCTTGATGACGGGAGGGAGAAACTGTTCATAATGCGGCGGTCCGAGATCGGTTTTTCTTGGTGCAGTGGGTGCTGCCATGTTGATTACCTCCTTCTTTGATTTCTGAATCCGTTATCCATATTGTTATTGTTATGATTTCCCGTTTGTCTCCTTGCCTGCTTCTATGATTCATCCCCTTCTTCGAAGTACTCTTCGTAGAAGATGTAGGGGTTGGCTCTCGGATGCATCACCATTTCAGGGATAGGATCCACACCGATCTCTTCGATGAAATTTCCGAGGCCCACGCGCTGGATGCACTCTCCGATCCTTTCGCGGCTGACGCCGTGTTCATCCCAGAACTCCCAGATCCGTCCGACGAGATCCTTGAACTCCTTGTAATCGTCCTCTTTGCTCAGCTTCATGAAGGGGACCAGGACCGAGGCGAGGAGCGCCCCTTCAATAATCGGGGCCTTGGCGCCGATCAGAATGGTGGCCCCGGTGTCCTTGCCCGGCCGGAGGGCCTTGGGCATGACATTGATGCAGTGCATGCAGCGGTTGCACTGCTTATTATCTATTTTGATCGCCTTCCCGTCAAAGCCCATGCAGGCCGTCGGGCATTTCCGGATCACGTCGGCCCTGATGTCCATCCCCGAATCCGAGTATGCCTTGACCGCAGCCTGGTCGATCCTGATGTCATCCCGCCAAGTCCCGATCACGGAGAAGTCTGACCTCGCAATGGAGGCGACGCAATCATTGGGACAGCCGGAGAATTTGAATTTCCACTTGTAGGCGAAGGCGGGACGGTGCAGTTCATCCTGGTAGGCCATGGTGATGTTATAGCACATGTCCATGGTGTCATAGCAGGCGTACTCACAGCGCGCCGGCCCGTTGCAGCAGCTCGGGGTCCGGACATCCGAGCCCGAACCTCCCAGGTCCCAGCCTTTGTCGGTCAATTCCTTGAAAATCGGCTCCAGTTCCTCCGTGGTGGTCCCCAGAAAAACGCAGTCGCCTGTTGAGCCGTGCATATTGGTCATCCCTGAACCGTGCGCATCCCAGATGTCGCAGAGCTCCCGCAATGCCTTGGATGTGTAGAACCATCCGGACGGCTGGTTCACACGCATCGTGTGGAAGTGAGCGCAGGCCGGAAACTTGTCCGGGGAATCGGAATACCTCCCGATCACGCCTCCGCCGTACCCCATGACACCCACCAGACCCCCGTGCTTCCAGTGCCCTCTCTTTTCCTTATAAGAGAGTTCGAGCTGCCTCAGCAGGTCCTGAATCATCGGCTTTCTTCCAGCCACCCCTTTCAGTTCCTTCACAAAACTCGGCCAGGGTCCCTTTTCGAGCTCGTTCAAAAGGGGTGTTTCTACTTTATTTACAGTCGCCATTCTTTGTTTCTCCTTTCCTCACTCTCTCCGGCATCTGGACGGAGGAAATATGATTAAAACGTCAACCGACTAACCGTCATTCAAGAACCTTATTTTCTCCCCGCTGTACGGCAACAGTCACCTTCCCGTTGACGGGGTTTTACAGGTCTTTCTTGGTTCTTCTCCCATATAGTGGGTAAAAAGGGTTCGAGGATTCCAGGGTTCAAGGATTCAAGTGAAATACTTAAATGCAAGCAAAATCTCCAGAGAAAAACACAGTAACCCTTGAACCCTGATGTTTTTAGCACTTCACTCGACCCCTTGAATCCTTGGCCCCTCGGACCCTCAAGTCTTGAAAAGCACTTCACTTGACCCCTGGAATCCTTGACCCCTTGACCCCTGATGTTTTCACCCACTCTTTTGGAGATGAACCTTAATTCCCAATCAGGCGCAGCGCCCTTCCGGAAATCATGCCGACCGCTTGCTCCTGCAATTCGTCATCTTCATACAGCAGGAACCTTGCTTCATCATGGATCAGCCGCTCAAGCCCCTCCTTGGCGCTTTTCACGCCGATCTGACCCAGGCACCAGGCGGCATGGCCTCTGACCGAGGGCTCAGGATCTACGAGAAAAGATTCAATCACCGGGATGACTTTCGTGACCAGAGATGGGCGCCTGTTCCCCACTCTCCCTATGGCCCAGAGCACCCCGGTCAGGATGTCTATATTCCGGTTCGGAGACCGGCAGGTCTCCGGATCCTTGAGATATTGTATGACCACCTTGACGGCATCTTCTGCAAGGCGGATGTTGTTCCTTGCGATCTCCCCGATAGTCTCCGGAGCGGCCCTTCCTATCGAGCCTGATTCGTCGTTCAGCGTCCAGAGCAGCCGGCTGACCTCGTTTTTGATCCAGCCGGGTTTTTCCACGGCGAGCCTGCCTAACAGGGTCACCGCCCGCCACCTGATGATCGGCTCCTCATCGTATAGGATGGACCGAAGGAGCCTGACCATTTTTCGATTTTCACCCGCCAGGTTCAGGATCTCCTGGTATTTTTTATCTCTTAAGAATTCCTTTACAGCCTCTTTGGGATCACCCATCAATTTTCATTACAGCCAGGAATAGGGTACGTGCTTTTCGACGAGCGTTACGAAACAGGAATAGTCGCAAACCTGTATCCCCTCGATGATCCTGTCCACACCCCGAGCCTTGAGATCCGCCTGGATGGCGAACACGGGATGGGTCTTCAAGGCTCCCTTCATCATTTTCTCAAGGGCGGTCCCGGTCAGCGCGGCGTAGACACCGTCCTCGATCAGCATGATGGGATCATCATCCTTGGCGATCCGGATACAACTGTCCAGGTTCCGGAATTTAAAAGGTGATTTGTTCACGATATGAAGCAATGTTTCTCCTCCTTGCGAATACTCGAACCATTAAAAAGGCAAAAGCACGTCCTGCTCTCCCATAACCTTGCGGAGCGCCGCCCCGTCCATGACCTCGACGTCAACCAGCAGATCGTCCTTGGTGAGGCCCCTCTGTTCCAACGACTCCCTGTCCACATATCGGTTCTCCACCCCATAGGATTCCATTACCTTGAACGTCGCGGCAAACCCCTTGGTCCCAAGCTCACTGGTATCCTGCCCTTTTTTCAGGGAGAGAACGGCATCGTCCAGGAAGACGGCGCTGATTTCCTGATCGTACGCCCCGAAGATGAGGATCACTTCCAACCCCTCGTAGGCGTAAATGGAACCGTGAGGCGCCTTCCGGTTCACAAACATAATCTTTCTCGTTTTACTCTCTTCCATTGGCTCATCAACTCCTTTCGTTTAATCGCCGAAGGTCACCAGCCGGTCGGACTCGATACAGAGTTCGCTCAACTGCCCGAGCCCGTCGATCCTCGCGTTTTCGATGAGAACATTCTGATTGATGCCGCGCCGCTTGGCCGCCGCGACACAAACGATCAATTGGACACCCTTGGACCCTAACTCCGACCATCTTTTGCTGATGTGACGGTCATCGGCAGGGATATCCATCAGCTTCGTTGCATTGATGACCCCGTCGTTGTAGAAAAAAACGCCGGTGATTTCATGTCCCCTGGCCAGTGATGCCTGGATGAAATTGTAGGCGCTGTCCGACGCCTCGTGATTATAGGGGCCTTCCTGAACCAGTATTCCGAATTTCATTGTACCTCCATCACATAAATGTGAATCTTCATGCACGGGTTATCCGCCTCTTGAAAGGCAGTCCGGATGTACGACCCGCATCGTTTTTTTCTTCCAGACCTTTCTCCCCATAAGCGCAGGGATTCTACAACCGGAGTCAGCGCTTCAAGGGGAAGCTCCCCTGTCCATCCCTTTAAATGGACCGCTTATACGCAGCCCGTGGGCTTGGGCAAACCGGAAATCTTACAAGCCTGTTTGGCCGGCCCGGCGGGATAAAGTTCATAGAGATACTTGGTATTCCCCTTCTCCTTGCCGAGGGCCTTCCCGATGGCCTTGGTCAGGATCCGGATCATCGGGGCGATCTTGTATTCCTGGTAATAATCCCTGAGAAAGTTCACCACCTCCCAATGCGCTTCCGTCATATCGACGCTTTCGGTCTTTGCAAGCGCCAAGGCCACGTCCTTGCTCCAGTCATCCATATTTTTAAGAAAGCCATCCTCATCCAATTCAATTTTCTTGCCGCCGACTTCAATGCTGCTCATTACGTCTTCCTCCAATGTTGTTATTAATTTAAGGTTACAAACCTCCCGAAAACACCTTAATATTTTACCATCCGGCCTTCGCGGCCCGGATCACCCCTTCACTGAGCGGCCTCTTCCTTAACGGCCGTCGCCACTTTAAACAGAATGGTCAATATCAGAAACCCGATGGCCCAGACACCGAGGGCAATCGAGAGTTCGGGCAGGGTCGGCGCATATTCCACCACTTCTTCAAACGGGTTAGGGATGAAACCGCCCACCACCAGCCCCAACCCTTTGTCGATCCATGTCGAAACGATGATCAATATCGCGGCAACGGCCAGAAGATTCTCGTTTGAGCGCAGAGGCGGCGGGACCAGCATACCGATTCCTATAACGGCCAAAACCACAAATGTCCACATGAAGGGAACAAGCGCCCCATGCCCTTCCAGCCCGAAAAAGAGATATTTGAGGGAATTCATATGTCCCGGTATCCCGCTGTAAAAGGCGGTGAAGAATTCAAGGAGCAGAAAAAATACATTGGTGATCATGGCGTAAGTCACGATCTTGGCCAGGGTCTGGATGGCCTCCTTGCCCGGGTCGAAACGGGTCTGACTTCTCACGATCAGGCAAAGGATAATCAGAAGAGCGGGGCCTGATGCAAATGCCGAGGCCAGGAACCGGGCCGCCATGATGGCGGAGAGCCACATATGTCTTCCGGGAAGACCGGCATACAGGAACGCGGTCACCGTATGGATACTGACCGCCCATGGAATCGAAAGGTAGATCAGCGGTTTGATCCATGAAGGCGGAGGCGCGGACTTGCGCTCAGCGCCCAGGGTAGCCCATGCGATCACGATATTCAGCATGAAATACCCCAAGAGGACGATCATGTCCCAGAACATGACCGAGTTTGGGGTGGGATGCAGGACCACATTCATGACCCGGAAGGGCTGGCCGAGGTCGACGAAGATGAACAGGATGCACATGATCACGGCGGAGACGGCCAGGAACTCTCCGAGAACCGTGATCCTCCCGAATTTCTTGTAATTATGGAGATAATAAGGAATGACCAGCATCACCGCCGAGGCCGCCACCCCCACCAGATAGGTAAACTGGGCGATGTAGAACCCCCAAGTCACATCCCGGCTCATACCGGTGATCCCCAAACCGTAACTTAGCTGCCGCAGGTAGAAAATAAACCCTACCCCGATGATCGCAAGCAGGAAAAATATCCATGCCCAGTATCTTCGACTTCCGGTCAATGCCTTTTCCAGCATAGTCACCTCATACAATATAGAAAACGGAAGGTTCCGTGCCCAGCTCCGGTTTTCGCCGGATGCTGTAGTTGGCCCTGAGAAGTTCCCGGACCTCTGAATTCGGATCTTCCAGATCACCAAAGACCAGCGCCTTCTCCTTACAGGCCTCTACACAGGCCGGGATCTTGCCTACGGCAAGCCTTTCGTCGCAGAAGGTGCATTTCTCCACAACGCCCTTGGTCCTCGTGGGGTATTCCGGATTTCCTTCATCCTTGTTGACAAAAGGCCGGGGATCTCTCCAGTTGAAGCTTCTTGAACCATAGGGGCAGGCCGCCATGCAGAAGCGGCACCCGATACAGCGGTGGTAATCCATCATGACCACCCCGTCCTTTTTCCTCTTGAAGGTCGCCTGTGTGGGACAGACCCGGACGCACGGCGGATTCTTACAGTGGTTGCAGAGAACGATGAAAGGGAGTTCCTTGAGTTTTTCCTCGACAAACTCACTCTCCTGCTCGGGAAAGGCATGCTGGAACGGGGCCTTCCAGATCCACTTGATCTCATCTTTGGGGTTCTTGAAATCCGGGATGTTGTGGACATGCCGGCAGACGTCAACGCAGTCCCGGCACTCTTCCTGTTCGGAACACTTTTTCATATTAATCACCATGGCCCAGCGTTCGGCCTTCAGGGCCTGCCCGCCCGACATGAACTCTGAGGCCTCAAGCTGACCCGGAGCAAGCAGTTCATAGGCCGATTTGCCCGCAAGGCCCGCCAGGGTAGAGAGTCCGGCGATCTTTAAAAATTCACGTCTTTTGCAGCCCATAACTCCTTCTCCTTCGGCTCAAGATGGCAATCCCAGCAGTAGAGTTGTGTAACCCCCACAAAATCGTGGCACTTGTCGCAGAATTTGTCTTTGTTGGAATGACAGTTAAGACAGGTGTTCTGGAGGCTGATATCGTGAGACTTCCCGTTGGATCCTACATAGACCCGCATGTCTTCCCGCACGGCCGAATCACGCCATTGGTTCAGCAACTGCATATGCTTGGTCTTCATGAATGACTTGGGTTCCACGCACTCCTTTTCCTGCTTGGCCTTTTGCGAGAGTTCCGGCTCCGGCGCCGGCGAGGCCTTCCCCATGTTGTACCAGAGAGGAAACGTCATCACACCGATAAAGATCAGCAACCCGGCGATAATTTTCCCGGCATCATACATCGGCTTCGTCCTCCTCTACGCCTTCAAGAGGCTCTTCACGCAAACCGGTCGTCCTCTTCTTTTCGCCATCCATGATCAGGGCATTCCCCACCAGTTCGTGCACGCCGCTGACCTCGACTCCGGGAACCCAGTATCTCATCAGGGGAGGAAGCACGGCCCGGTCGATCGCACAGATACAGGTAAGCAGGTTCACGCCGTGTTTTTCCGCCACGTACTTCACGGCATTCGCCCTGGGGAGCCCGCCCCGGAGCCTCATCTCCATGAACTCCTCGGTATTCAGCCCGGAACCGGCCCCGCAGCAGAAGGTCTGCTCCCGGATGGTATTCTCCGGCATCTCATGAAAATGATTGCACACGCTCTTCAGGACGTAGCGGGGCTCTTCAAAGATACCCATGGCCCTTGCAGGATTGCAGGAATCGTGGAACGTCACCTTCCGGTGGTCGTTGCGGCTCGGATCGAGTTTAAGTTTGCCGTTTTTGATCAGATCCGCGGTGAACTCGGTGATGTGCACCATCTTGGTGGATTTCGCATTCTCGAATTTCGTCCCGGTGATCGGGGAGACCGGCTCCTCCAGAAAATCCGCGGGCCCGTTCATGGTATCCATGTACTGATGGACGACCCGCCACATATGACCGCACTCCCCGCCCAGGATCCACTTCACACCCAGCCGCTTGGCTTCCGCGTACATCTTGGCGTTGAGCCGTTTCATCATCTCGTTTGAGGTGAACAGGCCGAAGTTCCCCCCTTCGGAGGCGTAGGTGCTGATGGTGTAGTCGAGCCCGATATGATGGAAGAGGAGGAGATATCCCATAAAGGTATAGATTCCCGGATCGGCGAAGACGTCCGCGGAAGGGGTGATGAAGAGGATCTCGGCCCCCTTGCGGTTGAAGGACGGGGCTACCCGGATGCCTGTAATCTCCTCCACGTCGTCCAGCAGGGATTCGATGCTGTCTTTGAAGGAGTGAGGCTCCAGACCGAGATGGTTCCCCGTCCTGAAACAGCTGGCCGCAGGATCGAGGATCCAGTTGATGTTCACACCCACGAGATGCATGAGTTCCCTTGCCATCATGGTAATCTCGGCCGTATCAATGCCGTAGGGGCAGAAGACCGAACAGCGGCGGCACTCTGAGCACTGGTAGAAATAGTAGAACCACTCTTTCAGCACCTGCACGGTGAGCTTTCTCGCCCCGGCCGCTTTCCCGAGCAGCTTTCCGGCCGCGGTGAAATCTTTGCGGTACACCGACCGGAGCAGTTCGGCCCTGAGGACCGGCATATTCTTGGGATCACCGCTTCCAAGGAAAAAATGGCACTTGTCGGCGCAGGCGCCGCACCGGACACAGACATCCATGAAGAGTTTGAAGGAACGGAACTTGCCGAGCCGTTCCTTGAACCCTTTGTGGATGATCTCCTCCCAGTTCTCCGGAAGTTTCCAGTCCTCATCCGGCGGGGACCATTCCCGGGGATTGGGGAACCCGAGATACTCAATACTCTTGGGCTTCGCGCTGTAACACCAAGTCCCCTTTCTGAATTCAAAGGGCGTGTCCATCCACCCGGTCTTTGGAGGCGTGTGGTCTATCTTCATTTCTGCCGGTGTCGGAAGTTTATCTGCCATCGCTTATTCCTTCTCTACGGGAATGTGGGCTTTAATCATCTTTGCCCTGAATTCATCTTCATACTCTTCGTAGGTATGGACCTTGACCGGATAATTCCAGGGGTTGACGTGCCTGACCATGCGGTTGTTGTTCGCCAGATTTCTCGTGGGACTCAAGAAAACGCCCCCCAGATGCATGAGTTTACTGAACGGAAAATAGATGAAGAGCGCGCTCACAAGAAAGAGATGAATGTAGAAGATGCTTCCGATCTGCACCCCCGGGATATGGGGATGCAGGGTTGCAAGACCCACGGTGAGATCCTTGACGGCCGCAATATCCACCTTGGTGAAGTATCTCATCAGGACCCCGCTCGTTCCGATAGCCAGAATCAGGAAGAGGGGGAAGTAGTCCGCGGGAAGGGAAATGTAACGCACCTG
>Ga0210036_1000870_pt1 | contig 34785 bp, 27 predicted proteins | sample CryGeymeta201515_FD_185469 | JGI IMG/M metagenome (GOLD analysis project Ga0210036, IMG submission 185469) | Groundwater microbial communities from Crystal Geyser aquifers in Utah, USA - Crystal Geyser metaG 2015-15 (SPAdes) (version 2) | ecosystem: Environmental > Aquatic > Deep subsurface >...
ATTTGGACTTAGTGATATTAGAGTTTATCAGTTCACGGACTTAGCATAAATTAGCACTACGTAGACTCTAGTACTCTTCCTACAGTATCATTTCTAGTCTCATCTTTTGGTAGGTATTAATCTAGTAGCTACTACTCAAACGGAGATAAACAACTTTGCATGCACAGTTATTATACACAATACACACAAACAACATCATAAAATATACTAAAAATAATCATACAAACCTTCCAAACAAAACACACTTATTGGTATTGAATGAATTGAATTTCAATTTTTAAGTCACCATGGTGCACGTTATTGTACAACCGCCGAAACAGCAACCAGTGGTATCGAGTCACGAATTAGAAAATGTTACATTTGCAAAGAAATTAAACATTGCTGCTCAGAGTATTCAATCCATATGGCGACGTAGCAACAACAACAAAAATCTACAACAACAACAACTATACGATCGTAGAGCTGATATATTATTACCTGTTCTGATTATTCCTGGTGTAGCTAGTTCTGGTTTGATTATTGAAGAAAGTGGACTCGATGATCCTGCTAGCAGTTGTAAGAAGTACCAACGAACACGAGTATGGATGAATGCTACCATGTTAGCAGCAGGTCGAGTCCAACAAGGACACGTACTGAATGCAGACGAAATCAAACAGGCCGTCAAAGAGGGCAACGTAGCGAAACTGTTTTTATCCAACGACGTCAAAGAAACCTTTCAAAAGGGTGGTAAGGCCATCCGGGATGCCCTTCTCCATGCAGACGAGGAAGACGATGAAGAAGATCATCAGCAACAAAAGAAAACGGATGATAACGCTACTACTACTACTGCTGATGCTGCTGCTGCTGTTTCCGCCGCGAATGATGCTGCCTTTGCCGAAGTTGAACAGGCCTGTCAGGTTCGAAGTGCCTGGTTGCACCATATGAGCTTATCGGCCAACATGATTGACGAACGACCAGGAAACAAGGTACGACCCTACATGGGACTCGAAGGTATTGAATATTTGAGTGATGATGCAGCCACGCGAATAGCATCGTGGGTTCATGCACCGGTGACCAAGTACTTGGTGGAAGAAGTAGGATATCAAAAGGGATTGAATTTGGATGGAGCTCCCTACGAGTACGTTATTATTACTGTTATTAAAATTGTAATTGTGACCAGTCACCATTCATTTGGTCGCATGTTCAACTCTCTCACAATTAAAAAAATTGTGCGTCATTTATTAAACAATCACAGTTGGAGACTACCACCACGAGCCACGGAAGAACGAGACGGATACCTTACGAACACCATGCGTCGGATTGAAAAAATGTACACCGACAACGGTGATTTACCCATCGTGCTGTTGTGTCATTCCATGGGATGTAAGATGGGACACTACTTTTTAAATTTTGCCAAACAACAGCGTGGACAGCAGTGGTTGGACAAGTACGTGCATACCTACATGCCCGTGGGGGCACCACACGGTGGTGTTAGTTTGGCCGTTCGGGCCGGTGTTACGGGAAAGGGACTCAGTGACGAAGTCGACATGATGATGGCGGGCGACGATGAGGGATTGACACTGTACAGATCGTGGGGCAGCGGGGCATGGCTCATGCCGAGATATTTGCCCACCGACGTTGTTCCATGTGCCATTGTAAGAAAGGAAGGTGAACTGGCCGTTGCGGTCAAGGAAGAGAATTTGCAAGTGGGACCCCTTTTTGCCAATCGTCACAAGTTGCCAAAGGAACTCCGGTTGGCCGTCGAATTTCGAGGCCTCGTGGCACGGACAGAATTTCATCCTCTCGTAATCGAAAAGGATGACAATGGAAAAAACGTCGATCCTCCACGTGCTACAGTGGCCTTTGATGAAACATTTTACATTACCGTACCATTTTTGGGAAACTACGATTCGCTGGGAGAAGTTCAATTTTTTCTCGAGGAGCCAGCAGGACGATTGAATCAAAATTACAGTGCATTCCGTCTCAAGTTGAAACAAAGTACGAGTTGGGCTCCCATTCGAGCTGCTAAGAAAAAGGCATCGAAAGCAATGCGAGCTGTTGCCAAGGCTTTGGGAGCATCATTGCGGGTTGCCATGAGCAGGGAACCATGTCGACTCATGGCATCTCAGTTTCCGAAAGAAGAAGATGATGCAAATCAAATGGAAGTGGAAATTACTATGTGTGAGTGCCGTGATACAAAGAAATCTAGAAATGTTGTTCCGAACGAAAGTAATGACGATGGAGTTGATGACGATGACGGCGATTCTCACAAAGCCGAGGAAACCGACGTAGAACCGATATTGCACAGAGAATTAGGTAAATTGCATTTTCTCTTGCGGTATCGTCCGCATCCGACACATTCGTGTGGAGAGGCTGTGGCAACTCCCATTGGTGCTGTTACGCCGGGAAAGACTCCCACTGTTCCCATCGAATCACGCAACAACAAAGGGACCGCTGATCTTTACCCAGCGATGTACGAAACGTGGACTGGATATGACTTGCTCTATCACGATGGCTTTTGCAATCCTATCTGGAAGCTTCTAAAGGACTACTATGAAAATGATCCATTAGGCCCTACAAAACGAAGTGCTTTGGATGCACCGCCGGTAAAGCGTGTTCGTTCTATCTACGGCATCAATCTGGACACCGAGGTATCTGCCGTGTACCGTCATCGACCCGTTGTGATAGTTGGCGATGACAAGGCCGATTCTCGCTACGTTGTGGATGAAAGCGCAAGGTTTCCTGACGAGCAGGACGGATCAGTGCAAAGCAACTACTGGGCAAAGCATAATCTGTCGGATTACAAAATGAATAAAGGACGAATCTTCGAAACACCGCAGACTCTGCAAAATGTTCCTGGAAGGAGACAGCAACGACGAGTTTGTGGCGACGGAACTGTTCCTTATTGGAATTTGATTCACTGTCTGAGTTGGAAGGACATTGTACCGGACCTGACTATTGACGAGCTTGAAAAGGCAGAGCATCGAGGCATATTAGCCGACAAACGTTTCCATGCCCTGCTCAAACGATACTGTAAAATCAAAGATCCCAGAGCCAACGCCATGCTTCAATTACGGGAGCAGAGCACCCGAGCACGAATGACCAAAGGTGGAGGAGGAATACAATCGTTGCAGGCAACTTTATCAGAAATTGATTCTCCCTCTGAAAATACTGCAGATGAGTCTATGGAAGTTGACGTTAATGGAAACGTCTCTATAAGTTAGATTTTGATAGCTGCAAAAATTGCTGTTTCACAATATTTATGAAGTAGTTCAGTACGGCAGCGACAAGTTAGAATTCACTGTAGCGATAGCTTCAGGTAGCCATCACCATTATTCAACAATTTTTGAACTTTTTTTGGGCTACTACTCTAGTACTAGTAGTAGCTGAGCCTTGTTCAATGAAGAATGGGAACCACGATTATAACCCTAATGGATAATTGAATAACCCCCCGGGCACTTGAAACAAAAACCGGATCACAAAACACGTGCTTCGGAACTGTATCTTTTTTAAGGTTCCCTTTATCAGTTGCTTCAAAAACAACCTCGACTAAATCACGTTATTTGAATGGCTTACAGCGCCACCACATAAAAATTGTCTCCCACATATCTCACAAAACTTATCACAAAAAGAACAATGCGTATCATTGCCCCAGCTTTTTTCCTCACTGCCGCTGTGGCCAAAGCTCAAGCTCAGCTGATCAATAACATTGTCTCGGGCTGTGCCGAAGAAAGCGAGAGTGATCTACAGACGGACTATTTCCCGGAAAAGGTGCGTTGAAGCTGTAGCTATGGTGCTTCTTTGGCTGCCTCTTCGCTCACTGGTCGCTTTATAGAGACCATCATATTGCTCACCCGTTCACCTCAATTTCAGTACAACCCACCAGCCATCTATACCTATGACACAGATGTCGACATTTACGGTGAGAAATTTGTGCCTCACAATACTACTGACCTTCTCACGATCACATATCACGAGAACTACAAGATTGTAACCAATCATCATCAGAATGTGTCCTATCTGTTGTACCAGTGCGGGACGGAACCTCCCCGAGACGAGGTTGACTCTGGTAAGTATCAGATGATTATTGAAATACCTCACACCGGAGGAATTGCCGTTACGCAGACCCCGCAGATTCCTCCCCTGGAACTCCTGGGTCGCCGCGAAGATATTATTGGATACATTGGAGACCCCAGCCTCGTTTCGTCTCCTTGCATGCAATACATGATGTACAACGAGAGCACCATTGAAGTTGTTTGGAACGAAACGGATCCTTACAACAGTGCCTTAAACGCTGCCATGAGGGCTGAATTTATTGAGCGCCATCCAGATGTCATTATTCTTGGAGGACCCACCGACGAAGCGCCCTATGGAGATAGAGTCATGAACGTTGCGGCTTCTCAGGAACGTACCAACGTCGCAACCTTTGATTGGATTGCCATGTACGCTGCATTGTTCAATCTGGAGGCGCTGTCGAACCAAATCTCATCCGAGACCCAGGCCCGCTACGATTGTACCAGTACCAATGCTCGTATGATTTCTCGTCGCAACAAGCAACGTAAGCTCAGCGCTGCCACTGCTGAGAAGAAATCCGAGCAGAAGTCGCGCCAACTAGAGAACCATACTGCGAGTGCCGACAACGACCTATCGCCAAAGCCCGCAAGCGAAATCCATATATTGTGGGCTACCCACTTCACTGGTTACAACTGGAGCGTTGCTGACTGCAGCACGTGGGATGCGGCGTATTACTGCGAATACGCGACCCATTGTGGCACCAACATTATCAGCCGACCTCCTGATATGGGCTACTTTCAGCAGTTTGGTGGCCCAACAAAATACTGGTACGTAAACGATGACGAGTTGCTGGAGCTTGGAAAGGATGCAGATATTTTTATCTTTCCCAGTAATCGCTGGGATTCTGTGTACGAGGATAAAAAACACGTTTTGGATCAGATCAAAGCCGTGCAGGTCAAGCAGGTGTACGACAATCAGGGATCTGGTTCCAACGCTTGGTTTGAACAGCGATTGGCAGAATATGATGTAGTTGGTTTAGACATGTGTGATCTAGTGGGAAGCAGTAATCCCAACATTAACCACAAGCGTCGTTGGTTTCGCAACGTTTTCACCGAGCCCATCGGCGATTTACCCGCCTGTCGCATTCCCGGCGAACTCACCGAACCTTATGTTCCTCGGGGCGCTGACTGTGAGCTATTGACAGAAGAAGATCTCGGCGAAATGGAAGAAGAAAACGAAGCTACCGGCGCTAGTGGAGCCAGCCCTGCATCGGAGATCATCTTGACGGCCTGTTTTGCTTCATTCATGATCTATTTTACGATGATCTAAATTCATGATCTATTTTACGATGATCTAAAGTCTAAAGTATCTGGATGTGTTTTACAAAAAGAACGAGGGAACTTATTGCCCTCTACAGCTCCATTTGCTCGTGTTGAAAAAGAAACACAAAAACTTAGAGGTCTTTGTAATTAATAATTACTCTATTAAATTTTTTGTACTCCTTGCTCGGGTATTCTGCAGAAAGCAATTGCACAATGGCCCCAAGGTAGTACGACGATTAAACGGTTAAAGTATGCCAGGATGGCAGTTTTGGCAGCAGGATTGTAAACTAGTACTATACTAGTAGTACATACTACATACTGCACCCCAAGTCTTGCTGGCGACAACAGCACAACAGATGTCACTTCGTCTTCGATAAGAAGGCTTTGCCACTGAATTTCAGTTGCCGCTGATGGAGCATTGTGATGCATTTGTGGATGACGTTGGTACCATCGGTACCAACGACAGAGCGGACGACTTCACAGCCTACCAGGTACAGTACCAGGTACTGAATCATATGAGGGGCTTTACTGGAACTTCCACGGGAGGCCGTTGTTTGCTCTCTCAGGGTACTAGTAGTAGTACCACTACCAGGTACCAGTAGACTTACCACCAGTACTACTCCTAGTCCTAGTCCTACTCCTACTCCTACCAGGGTACTACAACTAGACTACAGTACCTGGTACCACTTTAGGTAGTAGATACTACTAGCTAGTGTTGGAAAAAAGTTGAGTTCTGGCCAGGTGTACTAATACGTGGTACCAGCAGTCCTGATAGTACCTGGTACCAATACCAGGTACTGGTACCCAGTTCTACTACAGTAAGTCGTAGGAGTTCGAAATTACATTTTTTAGTACCTGCTGTGGTACGGAACTAGTACTAGTACCAGTACTAGTACTGAATATATGTGTACAAGCTACCAGGAACCAGCTACCTGATAGTACCAACCGTTAATACCGTAGCTAGCCCTTTACCTGGTACATCTCCCCTAAATCTACTTTGTCATACTTGCTGGCGCAAGTAGACATGATGCGATTTTCCGATACCAGGTAAGTAGAATCTTTCTATTTATTGAATAAATTTATCTTAAACAAACCCAAAAAGCTTGCGTTCACAAGTGCTTTGCCTACTACCGGAGTGGTACCTATTCTGGACCAAAGAACATTCCGTCGCGAAATCCTTCAATTTGGTGGCAGCTCTAAGCAGTTTTGATAGTTGCGAAGTTTCAAATTGCGTCAAAACTGCATGGGGATGCTCAAAAAATACCTGTTACTTACCAGGTAATCGAGTACCAGGTACCAGGTACCTGGTACCTGGTACTAGGTACCAGGTAATGGAAGAGTAGTTACCGGTACGCCAAAGGCAACCCTAGCTAACCTGGTACTACCTGCTACCGTAGCCACGCTATTCACTTGATGAAAATACTTTACAGACGTTCGGCAACTGACGATCGATGAGAATTAGTACCGCTAGTACTATCTACTGAGTACCTGGTACTCGTGCTCTCCCTCCCCTAAACTATTCTACTACGAGTGGTAGTTTACTGGTAGACTACCAGGTACGGTACCAGGTACCTGGTACTACCAGGCTACCAGGTAGCTGACATGCAAACAAAAGAGATGAACCCAAAGACGTGATACAACAAGCGAAAGGTCAACATTCTTTATCCTAAAGCAACGAGAGACAACCTCTTCCGGATAAATCTCAATTACCACTACACCTAATCATCACGATATTGGAGACCGTTGCCGCCACATTATTATCGTAAACTGAAGGCGAGGGAAAGCCAAAAGGCGAGATACCAGTGGAGTACCTGATTGTTGATCCTTCTGAAGGTTATCTAATATCTTATATACCTGGTACCGAAATCCTGCATAGCGCTCTACTCACGACCCACAACCACCATGCGACTTTGCAAACAATTGTCCAATGCATCTTCTCATCAAAGCCTACAGGACGATAAAGGTGGCGGAAGCAGCAGTCTAACAACCCCGTTGACCGCCTCTCAAGAATTACCCATATATTACTTTGGTTATGGTGCCATGGTAAACCCCATAGCTCGACAACGCAGAGGGATCAATACAGATGAAGCTCAAGGAGCCCTGTTACCCAACTATCGTTTATCCTTTTCTACAAGTGGAGTTGCTACAATAAGTCCCAAAACGGGATGGGAAGTGTACGGGGTTGTGATGAAGTGCTGTACGAGAAGAGACTGGAACCTACTGGAGGCATTTGATGCTGGATACGACTGTGTAGAAGTTGATGTTTATCCTCTCAAGTCGACTTGTAGTAGTGGTGCAGAGTACGACGACGTCGAGGACGACGAAGACTCGGAGAGTGCAGCCGAGGAAGACGAAGGTTTTTCAAAAACCGAAAAGAATCCAATTCGAGCGAGAGTCTTTGTCATGTCCAAGTCAAAACAAGACGAACGAGCAGAAGGTGCGGTTGTTGCTTCGGATAACACACCCCAAGAACGGTATCTGAAAGTAGTAGCTTCTGGCCTCAAGGCCTACGGTATTGACGAGGATTACATCCTTGATGAAATCATGAGCATACCCTTTATTCCAGATCGTAAACCAGAAAACTATCTGCGGTTTCCACCTGCCAAAGGTTGCAACAGCTGCAGAAACAGTACGAATAGTGCAAATGTAAAATTTCCTTGTCTCTCTGTACATGCGTGGAACAAGGAATGTCACAAGAGATTAAACAAAGCTGCTAGATCCAAGCGACCTTATGAAAGAGATCTGATATTGTTTCGGTTAGGCGACCGTGCCATTCAAGTCGATGGAGTGGACGCCAGTCTCTGCAATCCCTTTTGCAAGTGGTTACGACGGAACGTCCAGGGCCCCCAAGATTCTACCTGGGTGGTAGTACAAACCCTTTTCGATCCCGATCTGCCTATGATTGCATCTGCCGAGGAAATCACCAGCGTGCATCAATCTTGGGCCGAAAACCAAATGATGGAAAGATTTCAACAATCTGGGCTTAAGGCCACGGCCATATACCGTATCGACCTAGAAAATAGCGACGATGATTCTGTCGTTGCAAAGAAAAGCGGTATACTTCATTCGGTCATGTATTCTATGCAAAACAGCTTCAGTACGAGAAGTACACGTACTGGGAGCGATTCGCGTGGGCCTGGTTCGACGGTCAGCACTAGTAATCCCGGTAAAAGATGGAAGCTTCGTTGCAAGGTTCCATCCATACTTGTAAGTAGCGCCAACAGTGGACTGTCGCATTCTATACATTTGCACGACGAGTCATCGTGCCACTCCTTGGTTGAAGAAGAGGAAGAAGGTGTCAGCTGCCATAGTCAGGAATCGAGTTTAGCTGGATGCAGCGTCAGTGCGTTGTGCTTTGATGAGGACAATGACAGTTGTTGTGCCTTCCGATTCCCCGAGAAGACTCTCGCTACCATTTATCAGATAAATGAACACAATAAGCCCGGACAGGATAATTGTAAATCCTCTAGTGGCAATTCTCAGCAGCAGCAGCAATCTTACCATGATCACAATGAAACAGAAGCATCGGCTCCGCCTATAATCGATCTGACGTTTCGTACGCGGTAACATTATGGATTTGTTTTGGATCTCTTATATGCATTCCAGCCCGGTTTAGGCAGGAGCGTTGACCCTCAAGCTCCCACTGATTATACCTGTTTTCTTTCATATTATTCCGCAGCTCAAATCTATTAGAGAACATTTTTTGACTACTACAAAGTCTACTAGTACCATTAAAGCAACGAGTAACACAAATCGAAGAATATCTAGTTTCGTACTCTACTCGTCATCGTTGGTTTCAAAAATGAGTCATAAATGTTGCTAGTGCAAAAGGGTGCACCACTGAGCTGCTGGATCTACTTGCCAGCCTCCTCGCTTTTTAGTAAGCACCAGCCATATCTTTGCTGTTGATGGCGAGGACGTCAAAGATACAGTGGTCACGTTCACTTGCATGAGCATGGGCACAAGCCACAGCAGCCTCCTCTTCAGTGACCAATCCTTCTCCTAGGCGACGGCCTCTCCGAGCGGTATCACTGGACACCACAGGCATCTTGCATTCTTCTGGGTGCTGAACCCCATCAACTGAATGGAAGAGCTTGACTTCCGTTTGGCGGACTTGCCATTCTTTGCCAAATTCATCAGTGTTGTACACAACGTTCCCTTCGCGGTCAGTCTTTTTCCCAGATGGGTATTCACCCATGAGGCCAACGGAACCAGCAAAGTTGGTGCTGTTACCCTGGACATCTACACGGATAAACTCACGGAATGCCTGCAGAGAAATAGAGTTACCTTTGCCAAATTTCACACGGAAGTTCCTCTGTTGGTCGCTGACATCCTTTACTTCCAATTTGAACCCATTAAGACTGCCAATCTCTCTGTAGCTCTTACTTTCACCCTTCACAAATTCACGGTGTTCTTTAAGTTCACCGTTGATCCAGTAGCTGGCAGCATTGGTGCCACCCCTTACTTCAAGGATATCGCTTCCGATACGGACTGCAGCAGTCTCGATGAATGACCACCAGGTCTGAATCTTGGTTCGAATATGGATGTCAAGGCCTTTGCCATTATCAAATCCTGTGTTCTTGACAAGCACCAGGTCACATCCTCCACTAAAGGCGTACACGATAACAAATAGAACCAAAATGTGAATGGATCCGCTTTTCACAAAGAAGTACGAAAGCACGAGTAACTTACTGGAAATCAAAGCTGCTGCCATCCCAGGTCTTTACGTGAGGATCTCCGTTAGCACCTCCAGCAGGCGGAGCATTGGTTGTAGTAGCTGGTGGGGCATTGGTTGTTGTTGCAGGGGGTGCACTGGTGGTAGTAGCTGGCGGGGCATTGGTTGTAGTAGCTGGCGGGGCAACGGTGGTAGTGGCAGGTGTTGCAGGCTCAGCCTCACACCATTGTCCATTACAGGGGCCTGTACAACGTGCCTCCTCCTCATTGCACCAGTCTCCTCCTGCAGGGTTTCCATCACAGTTATTGTAATTACAATAGGGGGTGGACTCTGTTGGTGGGGCAACGGTGGTAGTGGCAGGTGCTGCAGGCTCAGCCTCACACCATTGTCCATTACAGGGGCCTGTACAACGCTCTTTCTCCTCATTGCACCAGTCTCCTCCTGCGGGGATTCCGTCACAATTATTGTAGTTGCAGTAGGGGGTGGACTCTGTTGGTGGCACTGGTGGAGCATTGGTTGTAGTAGCTAGTGGGGCACCGGTGGTCGTGGTTGCAGTCGGATTGGTATCGTCTGGACCGTCAATGCATTGAATGGGACCCGTGTAGGTGTCACCGTGTAGCTGGAGACCGCCTTGGTTACCACCTTGAGTTTCCAAGGTCTTGGCGTAGATACTTCCGTCAACGAACCCGGCGTCTCCCTTGACAATCACCTTGGCAAAAGGCGCAATGACGGTGGGTCCAAACTGGCGGCTGTCGGGTGTCTTCGTCAGAGTAACGTCTTGGTTCGTGTTGAAAATGACCAACGTCTTTCCGTTGTCTTCACCTTGTCCACCCGCATTGAAATCGTACGTGTTAAAGGTGCCACCTTGGCTCTTCACAACAACCTTGTAGCTGCCGCTCTGGCTGTCCTTGGCGTTTTGCGCGAGATATGCGAAACGTTCGTACATGCCATCAACGACGGTGGAACTTCCCAACTGGATGCCTCCGTTGAAATTAAAGTTGGTGTTACCGTCCAACGATTTGACGAAGCTCTTGGTTGAGTCAACTGTTCCCGACTCGTTGGGGCTACCGTCGTACAGAGTACCGGCAATGGCGAGGCCCTTGTACATGCTGTGAGCGCCAATAGTGGCGTCGCCAGTCGTCACCACCGAGTACTTGTTCGCATCGTCTGGGAGAGCGCAGACATTATCCTGGAAGAAAGCAAAGAAACCCATAAGAAAAAGAATCAGATATACACGCAAGACGCAAGATACACTTGTTTCCATGCATAGCAGAAGGCAGAAGGAAATGCTGTCAAGGAATACAAAACAACAAGTGCGTACCGCGGCAGCAGACTGGATGAAGGCGAGAAAGGCTGTTGTAATGATAAGGAATTTCATTGGAGCGAGAATATTATTTTTATATTTTTGGAGGGAGAAAGCGAACAAAATTTTTATGTGCATGATCTTCACTCTTCACCGTGCAAAAGTGAAATGATTGCAAGATGCAAGATCACAAAATGCTATCAGTTCTTCGAAAGCAACGTACTAATCCTAGTACTGTAGCTAGCAGGCCTTAATTAATACTACCCAGTAATGGTACCTGGTACCAGGTACGGTATGCAGTGTGCATCTTATCTGATAAGAACAACATCAAATTCGAATTAGAGCAGTCATAGCCCCTCGAGTGGTAGATGGCTTAGTATACTATTACCGATACCCGTAGTCGAATATCTACAAGTAGTATGACTACTGGAAGTATGGACCTTGACCCGCAATACTGATGGCCAAGACCCCGCAATCCAGCATCACTTCTCCATGAAATCAGTTTGCTTATGGTAAATGGCCACCGCTTCACGTACCAGGTAACAAATCAGGAATTTTTGACTATTTCTACTGGGTTCCAGTCATACTGGATGAAAAGGTTGGAATTTGACTTACGTTGCAAGTTCCCGTTTTTTAATTGAAAAATCCCGGTTTGAAACTAAAGTAGGGTCTAGTACCTGGTACTAGTGATTGAGTTGGGATCTAATTTTTTGAACTCGTAATACTGTTTCTGGGTCATTTTATGTCTTGCAGCCATTGTTTCTCCTCCGAGTACGAATACCTGGTGCTACCTGGTACCTGGTACCAGGGTACCAGTACCAGTCTACTGGTAGACTACTACCACCTGGTAGTCTAGTAGTGTTATTTATTTTGTGCCGTACCAGGTACATTGGTACCAGTCTAAATAACATGGTTCCAATGACCTTTTCCTCCTTACCAACACATGTAATGAAAACTGTGGAAAAATTGACACAGCCGATGGAATCCGCTTTTCCCAAGGTCAAAACGATAATGGACACTTTGAAACCTGAATAAGCATGATACGACCAGCAACTTCTGTTTTCTTTAAAAGCTGTGTGATATTCTTAATAGCCAAAAAAGGTTGATATAGCAAAATAAGGTCATTACCTGGTATCTTTCCCAGTGGGATTACGTTTGTAGTGGGATTGCTGTTAGTCAGGAATGAGACACTGTTGGAGAGTAAACCAAATTCGATAGAATCAACAAGTGCATATTTTAGTGGTTTGCTCAAGTCTGGCAAGGTGACCTAAAGAATATTTGTCGATATTGTTCGATGCTTACCACTCTTGGAATGCAATGGCACGTCCACTTGCCCTCGACAATTCAGGCGCAATAAAGCTCCGGTAGTCTTCGGCTTGAGAAGCATGCCAAAACTGATTCTATACTGTGAATCGATAGGCTGACTTTGCTGCCTAATGTTGCCTACTGATGGCAGGTGTGTAGGAGGATTCAATTTATGAATTTGTATCCGCTAATTTCGCCAACTGAAAATTGCATAATTATTGTCCACACTATTATTATTTTTTCTTAATCATTAGTAGCATCTTATGCATTTAAGCTGACTTTATGGGCAAATAATCCAAACTTCCAATTCCACCAGCATTGAAAACTTGTTCATAGTTTTGTTCTTTGAGAATATCTGCAGCTTTCTGGGATCGTTTGCCAGAAGCACAGTACAATATCACGGGTGCTGTCTTATCCGGCAATAGCTTAGATGCATTTTCTGGTGCAAGATCTGGACAATCAAAGGGGGTACCAGGAACATTGATCCAATTTTTGGCATCTACCTTGCTCGTAATTTCACCCGGAGACCGCACGTCAATGACGACAGCTTTTGGATTTTTAAAGGCAGCTAGAATGTCGTCCTTGGATGTTACCTGCGGAGAAGAAAAAATATCTTTCATAAAATTCATAAAGAGCCGCGTTTGGTGCTGTTGCTGAACTACTGGGAGCGATGGTTCCATTGATCCACCAAGCCTTGTCAAACCAATACCAACACCACGCACAGCAAAGGCCGATACCTGTTTTGTGGTGGCAGCACTGCCCGCCGCCAGCAGAAAGATAGCTTTGTTTGTGTTGATGCGCATTTTAGACTAATTAATTAATCTTTTCCAGATTTTGTAATTATTATTTATTATTATTTGAGCATGCCATCCAATGTAATTTTGGTTTCCACGGAACGGTATCTTTCGATGACGATCATGATACGCTGAGAGCGGTGCTGATGATGACAGTTGTTAATGTGATTCTATGAAGGCTCTATCTTCATGAATTTGGGTTGCCAAATGCACGATTCAAAAACAGATTGCAATAAAAAAATAACGAAGTCGAATTGCTGTGTGCGCATATGTCATCATGAGCTGTCACATCAAAATCTTTATAACCTGAACGCTAGTGACGACGTAATTCCATCGTGCAGAAACGAAAGATAACCTATTGTTAGAGCCTTGTTACCTACAGTGTAAAGTGTATTCGTACTTCGTACTTATCGAAGAGCTATCCACAACCGACAACGAACACACATATACAATGAAAAATGCTTCATTTTTGCTACTGTTCATCTTATCTTCTTGCTGCACCGCATTTTGTTGCGGCGATAGGACCAACATTGTTCCTACTACCGCGACAACCACCAGCACTACAATCCGCGATGGTGGTAACGCTGTAGTGTTGACGTTGGCGTCTGCTACAGTAACATCTCCATCTTTGTCGATATCATGGTTAGCTCTAGCCTTGATGTGTGCTACAGCCTATGCTCTCTACAATTTGTTTATCAAGAGCCAGTGATAGCATCGACCCTATGTTAGGAGGTGTCGTCTTGCAAATTGTGGCAGCCATATTGGGAGCACTATCATTGGCCGCTAGGCAACTAATTATGGCATCGTCCACAGCAGCTGTACCACTTTTATGTAGTCAACCAGGTGTCTTGTGGGCGATTGCCGCCGGTGTCGCCGTCGCCATTGCAGAGATTCTATCGTTTGTCATTAGTAGTATGGGTGTTCCAGCTTCCAAGAGTATTCCAACGATTGTAGGTGGTAGTGTACTAATTGGAACACTGTTAGGTACCGTATGGTTGGGTGAACGGCTAACACTGAGAGGGTGGTCAGGTATCGTCATGATTGCCGTAGGGATTGCGCTTGTGGGCACGGACCAAGGAGGTGCGCCTTCTCTGCACTAAGCTACTACTCGTACAAGCTAGATATTGTCTTCAAAATGCAATCTCGATTTCTACAGCTTCATCTTACAGCAAGCACTTCTTTCTAAATTTTTAATATGCAGTATTAACTATATATTTAATAAATTGCCCGTGTATTGTGATGGCGTGAAGGCTCCGAGAGTAGCGACGAGCTTCTGTTGCTCATTGCTTGGATGAATAGTCTGTGAAGTCTGACGACAAATACAATCTGAGGGGATCCAACGATGAATACAAAATGGTTGTATCCACCGTCGCCTCAAAACATGTCTGCATTGCCTAAGAAAGATCGTTGTGACATACTCTGACCGTAGCCAGTCAAATATTCGGCGTGTGGATGAATCAAGGAAACGGTAGCACCGTTATGAGCGGAGTGATTCATCGACTGTTGCAAATGTCTGCTACTATTACTAGCAGCTGGGCAAGGAAGGAACATGCGCGATGTTCGAGCCGTCCGAGATCGGCGAGATGGAGCATCACTGGTTCGAGGTGCAAAGAGATCAGGAAGCGAGAGTCGTTCTTGAGCTTCTTCCAAAAAGAGTCTTCGATTAATGGGACGACCATGACGCGCAATCTCGGGTGGCCCGGCAGCTCCGTGATAGGAATGAGATGACAGTGCATCGGAACGACCATATTGTCTGGGAGGAGTGATGGGAGCATCGTCGCAGTTTGAAGAAACATTCGAATGCGAACTGTCATTGATATCCATGACATCAGTTTCCTTGGAAGGTCGTGAATGCTGGTCGTCTTGATCGACCGAAATAGTCATGGCAATGTGTCTGGTACTGGTATTCATGATCTCTGACAAAGAAAGGGCTTAGTTTGGAGAAAGATTTGTGGAAGCTTTACTTCAAAACTCGAAAGAATGAAATTATGGCCTTGCTGTTTCAAGTTTCATGGACCGAGAGATGATGGTTCAACAGATTGAGATTGGAGATTACAAATTACAACCACCCAGCGAGGATGCAAGACCTCTCCAGAAATAATCCAAGATTAGTACATTATGACGTAAGGATGCGTTTCCTCTCGCGCATTTTAAATTGTCAAGGTGGTACCTGGTACGTTGAAAACTATTTTTGATCTACCATGGCGACTTCTTACCAGGGGGGGTATCAAGAAGCTCGTGGGAAGGCATATGACGAATGACGAGAGTATTGGAAGTTGGAAGATTCATAAGTAAGGATACGGAATTTCGACTCAAATGCATAATGGATGAATGGCGAAAGTTGAAAGATCAGAAATAATGTTCTTTCGTTTATTTAACGGCTCAGTCTCAAGGACAGCAGACAAGAACTTTTTATTAAATACCAAAATAGAACAAAATTTCAAATCGTAACGCCTCAACGCTTGCACTGTTCAGATTATTTCGAGGCGGGTTCACCAGGTTCACATCTTTCGCTCAAAGCATGCTTTACAAGTTTCAAATCTTCAGTGCGCAATAATACGTGCAATGTCAATCTGGAAACAGGTCCCTTTTCGTGATATTAGCGATTCAGTGCAGGCGTACGACACTAGACTAGTAAACGTGTGGATGCCAAAAATAATACTGCACGTGGTATGCAGTAACTAATGTTAATCCCGTGGAGATTTACAAGACAGAACAACCAATCATTCATGTCGAAAAGCAGGCTCATTTAAACTACAACGAAGCTAAAACGACTGAACGATGTCACATTTGGGTGAACATCTTTCATTTTTTCCTTTGTCGAACAGCAACAGATCATGATAAAATTCAAGAGGAAGGCCAAGAGCTACAAGCAGGAGTCGCCCGCGTCTAGCAGATCACTGCGGAAATCATCAGAGAATCAAGAAAGTACCGTCGACAAGTTGTCTGCTGGAATGAAAAGTCTTGTCGCGCATGTAGTCGCCGAAGTCAGTTTATTTACCGATTACGAATACATGAGGGATATACTTGAGGCTGAGGCCTTGCAGAGAGATGTCAAATCTGTGGCAGTCTCCTGTCTGGGCGAAGTTCTAGCAGTGCAGTGGTCCCAAGAAAAACTGGCGAAGTCGAGTAAAAGCAGTAGCCGCTCGCTCTAATGTTCTAGAAGGGGCTGGATCAGGTCGGGTCGGGTTGGGTCGGGTTGGGAAAGGCAGATCATCGCATCAAATTCATCAAATTGGGCGCTGGGAAGACAAAGACTTTATGGAACACATTTACACGGCAATTTCCAATAGCTGAGTACTCAGTAGCTTGCAAGATTTTTCTTTTTTGCGATCGACAAGCACCCGGTCTATTTTTTATTTCTCTCAAGACATTCTTCATCTCCTGCGTTCATGGCAATCTTATGATTCTGACGACTCGTAGGTACTACTTGCTTGCTGAAGCACTGTACACGCACAATCACACAAAAAAAATTAGAGTACTGAGTACCTGTTGGTGGCGATGGATATCATCGCATGACATTTCGCATTCTGAAGTAAACCTTCTCCTGCGCTGTAATGTGATCTTTATTGACTCGTGCTCTGTTAAAGTGCGACGTTTTTGTTTTGCTGCTTCCGATAGATCTACTAGTAGGGCGTACTTTGTCATCATCAGCACCAAACGAGGTTGTGGTGGACCATTTTATTTTCCCACAGTAATTGAGCCAAGCTTTCCCCTCGGGATAAGGATAATAATGCACACATTATAAGGTAATGAGTCCTCTTCTGTAACTGATTCATTCTTGGTACTTTGCTTACCACTAGTACTACTAGTCTACTACACTACTAGAGACGCGCCTTCTCTCTATTTCCCCCCCAACAATGTATTTTTCCTTCTGTGGCAATCAAAAAAAAATCCACACCTCTCTAGAATCAATATCATTAGCTAGTATTCATACAACTCTCATCAAAGTACCTGCAATTTTGTTTTGACTGCTTGATACTACTTGATTTGCAATTTAGCAAATTGATCTCTATAGTTACCATTATCTGGCGGCGTGATAATACTAATCTGCGCTTTATTACGCAACCACCGCATCGCATAATACTACAGCTACAGTGATACACTAAATACTAAATCATGGTTTGGGGACGCATCGTAGATCTTGTATCTACTCCAAAATTACCCGAAGGAGAACCTACCAGATTGCCCGATTACTTTCCCGTTGAACCACGTGGGTGTGAACATCATGCTCAAAAATTGTTTGCCTGTTTGGGCGGAGAAGCCACAGCGAAAGCTCACGATCTGGAAAAGGCGGGGTTGTTGGAGAGCGTTTTTCCGGACGTCAAATTCAAAGCAACAGATGAAAATGCTGCCAAATTGGTAGCCGAGGGAACTGATGATCCCAACTTACCTAAACCAGGTGACAATCCTCTCGATGAATGCCGTACTTTGATTGCCTACTACAAACGATGTTGTGATCGAGAATTGAAAAAGAAGAAGAATTGGATGTTGACAGAACCATATCGCGTTCAAGAAGAATACCGATACAGTGGACCTCAAAAGTAAGAGGGAGGGAAGAAATTAGAGCTGGATGTTAGTACATATCCATTTTATTTCTTTCTCGTCAATGAAAGTGAGCCCTGCGCTTTGAAGAAGAAGGCGGCATTTAATTTCACAAAATGCAAACGAAAAAAATAAAAAAATAGAATGTCTAATTAACGGGGATCACAACACTGGCCCCCCACCTGCAAACGAAAATAGATAAACGAGGAGTGTTTGCTGAGCACTTCTCTGTAGCTAACAGCTACTTTCAATGGAGTACGAGATACAGTTTACTTAATCATTCTACCCTGCCATCATACTTTCAATTCGTCGTAAGCTTTCACTAGGGACCGTAAACATTTTGATGATGCACTCTAACAAGGAAAAAGTTTCCCTCAGAATAGGGACAATTTCACAGGATCGCTGTTGGAGGCGAGGTAGACGTCGAAAGTGGTCTATCTTCGCGTTATGTTTTGCGCATCAACGATTCCAAAAGAAGATTGCGTCTGTACGATCGAATTTGATTCCACAAAAACTACTGGCTATTACCTTGAGATTAGCTATGCATTTTACAACGTGTGATATTCCCATATAGAACAACCTTTTAATCAGGATGTATCCGCTGTGTGCACAATTGCCAAGCTGTCTATGCTTCCCCAGTTACAACCAATCCAAACCATCCTCTGTTTTGTTGTAAAATGCCATCACGTAGCTGAATCGCGCGTTCAGGATAGGCAAGCAGAAAGACCGAAGATTCTCCAGCAACTCCGTCGCAGACTTCTGGAGTGCCAATGATTTTCAATTTAGTATGCGATTTATTCAATATAGCCTTCCGTACGTTGCCCCAAGGAATTCGATATCGAATAGCATCTGTACCCGACGTCTCTTGGAAAATCACACCTGCGTCTAGCAATCCCATGGCACCTTTGAAATTTTTATACTGAACTTCGAATGTCTTCTCGACGGATTTCTCCTTATTCAAGGGCGTCAGGTCTCTCGGTGGATTCGATGGCATTTTTGGTGCCCTGGATGACGATGTTGAATTGGACGGCTGTAGGCGAACCAACTTGGTTGGCGTGCTCTTCGCCGTTATTGGCGTGCTGACGTGCGACACTTCCGATTGTGTGCCACTGGCCTCGTCCATTTTTCCTTCCTTCGGAGCCTCGGCAGCTTCCCCTGCTTCCTCGTCTTGTTCTGAGATTCGTCTGACGAATAAGGTGTTCAATGGTGCTTTTGTAATCAATGATAACCCCATCACTGCAATCATGAAAAAGATATTACAGATGCCGATAATTCCACCCGGTCCAGGCCTGCATTGTAGCCCATTGTCATCTGCACAATCTTCATTTGCGAGTGCAATAAAAATGAGAGGAGAACAAATCGTGGACGCAGCAATCAAACCACGCACACTTTTCCAAGCCACCTCCACATGCGAAGATAGGCAGAGTTCCATGGACAGCGCAAGAAAGAGAGCCAGCGTGTGAAAGATAAACCCAAAGGCTCCAAAGGCGCGGCCGTAATTGAGGGCCGTATTTTTCGGCATATCAGGATGGTAGGCAATGCAAGCATACCGGTCGCCGTTCTTGTCGTAGTCCGCTTGACGGAAGAGTCCAAAATCGTATCCATCTTTATAATCCTCGTCTTCTCGGAAAGCCCGCACACTACTGCAGTCGAAAATGGCAACGTTCCAGAAAATCCATGTTACGAAGAGAGCGCAGATCAAAATACGGGAGTTTCCCCTTCGACCGATCTTTTCTGCGATTCTCTCTTCCATTGGAATCGATTGATCAGATCGTTCCATGTTATCGGAACCTTCACGGGGCTGGATGTACCAAATAAATACACTAGCGGCGACCCAACAAACGCACGCTGGGGCGATTAGGTGTCCCTTTCCTTGTGAGGTGCAGCTAATTTCGCGCTCTCGACATTCCGTTGCCGAAAGACCTAAGTAGAGACATCCCGTCAAGGCAGTCATAAGTGGCCCCATGACGGCTCCCAGTGTCGTGAGGAATTTGCGTGTAAGTACGCTACATGATGCAATTACCACCACAACAATAAAGTAGCACCAGCCCAACAGGGTTCCCAGCACCCCGACTGCCAAGCCTCCCTTTAGATAGGCATCTCTCCCATCATTTCCCCTAAAGTCGTCCCAGGACACACAGGTACCATCAACTTTGGCTCCCATGTAACCAAATGACACCCCACCCTCGGTGAGATGACGACGATTAAAAAAGGTTTCATCGTAGTTTATGTAACTTCCGGAACCAAAGCCATCATAACCATCGTGACCACTGGGTCCTATGGGGCGGTCGTCATCACCACCCGCACTGAGACCGTGAGCTTGAAAAGAATCGCAAGAAAATGCGACAATAGAAAAGAATAAATTGGCCAATAAGATCAGAGCAATGGGTAGACCAATAGCTATGTTATCCTTTGTACGCGGATGAAAGGAGTGTAAGGATTGTAAGGAAGGGGGAAGGGAGTAGGGTCAGCCAGAGTGTAAAAAGTACAAGTTCTTCCCAAAAAAGTGCCAAATACCTCAAAAATAGGCATTGCGGATAATGACTTACATAGCGGCATGATAGCATGGGGAAACTATTCCGAGCTGACACCGTTGAACTTGCGTTTTCGGTGGACGAGTCTATCATCGTTATCTTTCAATCCCCTTTGACCTGACTGACTATTATTTTAGGTTTCCTGCTAAAAAATTTTATTGTTTGTATTGATTGGTACTACTAGGTAGTACTGGTAGTAGACTATTACTACTACTAGTAGTAGCTACTGATGGTTCCAAAGTGAGCTTAGTGAAAGAAGGGTCAATGAGACTTATCCGGTCGTAAAAAAACCTCGATAGGCCTTTAAACATTAAAGCGAATTCAGGTAATAGTGGACTGTGTTGACGTTATTTACAAGCAACTGAAATTCAAAAATGACCCGATCTTATTTTGCGTCTCAAATTTATTTCGGCACCACGAATGTTTAGGGTTCAGGCACATTGACTTGCCATCTCTTTTTCTGTTCCATGGGATCGTATGAGCGCGGGACAGGGATGGTACAAGAAAAAATACTTAGGTTAGTCTACTGTAGCTAGTCTGCTAGTAGCAGGTCTATTCGACTTTTGGATTTGAACGAAAGCAATGACAAAAGAGAATAAAAAAATCAAAGAGTCACCAACGTCTTTTCACCACACAAGAACAAGAGCAAAAACACGCAAATACTACTAGGTCTACTACTTATAATTAAAGTTGGAACAACCAAAAACAACAACAAAAGATGTGTTACACTCAAACAGCTTCAGCCTTGTTGGCCATAGGAGCTTTCGCCATTGCTGCCTACGAACACAAAACCTTTGGGTGTTGGCAGTATACCATTGGATTGGCGTATTTTGGACTTATGGAGGGACTGCAGGCAGTTCAACATTCGTATCTGGCTGTTCCCGATGATGGTTATGCTATGTACGTGTTCCCATCCCTTGCTGTTTGCAAAAGCATCTACAATACTTACTTGTTGCTCACTCTACAGTGAATACACAACATTCATAAACACAAACCTTTTTTCGTCACAGGTGTCAGGACCCTACGAACCAGATTTTAACATTTCTCGGAGGATTGCACATATGCTTTCAGCCACTCTTCGTCAACTTTACCTTGATGGGCAATTATCGAATGGTCAATTTGCGCGATCGCATTGAAAGCGAGATTGTACAAAAGTTGTGTCTCCTTGCTGGACTGTGGATGACAAGCCGATATTTCTACGCCATTCTGTACCCGGACAATCCATTAATGGCAAGTACGCCAACCGAGGCCTGTCCCAATTACGAGTGGTTAGCCGAGGGCTACGATCCTCACATGAAATTCCAGACTCCCAATTTGCCAGGGACATCTTGTACCTACCTATCTCCAAGCGACGAAGGTCACTTGGCATGGGCCATGCCGTTGTACCAAGCTACCTATTTCATGCCGGGAACATCGATTCATTTCTTTCTTATGTTTGGTCCCTACGTGCTTATGACGAGACGTCCTTTCGTCATGTTCGTGGCTGTTCTCATGTTTTTAACGGGCCCGCTACTGGCGTCGTATCTAACGCCTGCACTCAACGAACAGCCTGCAATTTGGTGTTTCAAGTCGGTGACTCAAATTTTCTTTTCTTGTATCTTCTTCCGATTGAGAGGAAAGCTCGATGAGATTCCGACACGAATCGAGTCAAGAGGCGGTATCGGTGAAAAGTTGTTGGTTTACCAACGTGTAGCGGGCGAAACATCGTCCTACACCAAGCTATTGTCGGTTGATTCGGATTAGCTCCTACAGTACTATACTAATAATTACCGTATTCGAAAGCAGCTAAATATTGTTTTGGGAAGCATGTAATTTGATCCCCAAAAGGATACTGTATGTTGTGCTGTTAATTGTACTTCGCGGCAATTTCATTGCGAGTTTGTGGTAAACAACCACAAAACCAGTGTGTGTATGTACGGTACTACAGTAGCTTATACTCGAGTATTATTTTCTCTATACTATTTCTGGTGCATTGGATGGCAATCCTGTTGGGCTTTTGAAATCGTACGGATACAATTGTTCGTCGTGTGTGTGTCGGTGCATTTGAATCAAGGTACAGCACCCACAAAAACAGGCACAACAACAATCATCCAATTGTTCTGGAAAATCATCATTGTCGAATAGTTTGGTAGGAATCTTGTACTTGGTTCGGAAATTGTAGCGTGCCAATGTCAAAGCAACCACAATGTACAGATAAAAGGCGTACCAAATGACAACACCGGGACCACTCGTCACGGCCAACAAAATAATGGTCAAAATCCAAGCAAATACAAAAATGATTGTCATGATGGTGCAAGTATTGCTGTTGCTGCTATTTGTCGTCGTCGTTGTCGTTGTCGTTGTTGTTGCCGTCATTGACGGAGCTGTTGTTGTTGTTGTCCTTGACGCAGTTGCCGTTGTTGGAATACCAATAATGTTGTACTTGAGTCGCTGAAAGATCTGTCCAGCAAAAATTCCGGGACAAAAAAATGCCATTAAGAATGGACCAGGACATGCTTCGAAACAATCAAAAAGTCCAACCTTGAAACATCCTTCTCGTGCTTGTTTTGTCGTTGATGTTGACAATGCAAATCTTTCTTCTTCTTCTCCTTCCTGTTTGGGCATGGGGATTTCAATATCATCACCTGCTCGCACACCACCCTTGGGAACGGTAACCTTAAACTTCCAGCAAGAAACATTAAAGCAACAAAAGTGGGGAAAAAAAGAATAAGAAATAAAAGCGAACGTGCGATTGTTTGGTTTGTGCAATATTAATTTTTTGACAATAAAGCATCACAAACACACAAGACACACGCTGCTAAGCACACAAGACACACGCTAGCTACCTCTACAAATTACAACAAATTACAAAATACTGTAAAGTTGCACTTACCGTCTTTCCTTCCGCAGAAGCATCAAAGGTACATCCTTCTTGAAGATCAGCAGGAGCTGTTACTTTAATAATTGTTGTTACTGTTGCTCCTGCTGGTGTCGACATGATTGTTGGAATGGCAGTACTTGTTACGTTACAGCTGTTTATTTCCAAATAAAAAATAATGATCTAAATAAATACAGTAAATAATAATCTTGTTGTTTGCGTCGAGCCAAGAGTCAATACAAAATGCCATGTTGTAAAAATAATGACCGATTGATGAAAATAAGAAGAGTCTGTTGGGCGTCTTTCTGTTTTCCTCTACTACTGTACCCGAGTCACGTTTTCAGTTATAAACGGATATTAAAAAGTACTCCAGTATTTTTTTTGGGTAATATTGGTACTAGTCTACTACTGGTACGGTACTACGCCTATTTTACTGCTGTATACTGTACCGTACGTAGCTAGCTAGCTAGCTGCTACTAGGAGTAGGAGCAGCTACTACCGTACTACTAGTAGCTATTACTGGTAAAGCTAGTTTTACTGCGAAGATTATTATCGTATGGTAGTAAAATTACACTACGCAATCGGTGGCACGTTTAATTTTTTTAATCATCACCACCATCATCATCACTCATCATTAGCTGGGTACCACCGAGAAAAGAAAAGAGAACAACGCCTTAGCATTGTTTTTGCTCCACGCACACGCTCCATCCTCACTTTACAGAAACCAATCCATCATGGCGTCGGAAGTTCCCTCTTGGTTGTCCGATGACAACAGCAGCAGCAGCAACAACAACAACAACAACAACAACAACAACAACAACAACAGTTATGATGAGCAAAGAATAATGAATACGAACAGCGCGGACATTGAATTGCAACAGCAACAACCGACTGACATCACCAGTACAACAGCAAGAACTACTAGTGCGAATGAATCACCCAAAGAAGGAGGTACCTTTACAACGGAACCACCACCAGCACCAGCACAACAACAACAACAACAACAAGGACATAATGGTGGTGGAGCCTGTTCGAGAGGTGGAGCATTTCGACGTGATGGGCGTCTTTTATTGATTACGCTGTTCATACTTATTTTGATGAATGTTCCCTTTGTTCGATTCTTATTTTGGCCGTTTGATATTTTTAGTACATGGATACACGAAGTATGTCACGGTATAGCAGCTGTGATGATTGGTGGAAGCATTGTGAAATTAGAAATTTTTCCGGATACCAGTGGCTTGGCCACCACGACCATGCCATCATCGAATAATGATCATCGTGGTTTCGTTGTTTCCGCGGGATATCAAGGAACTGCCGTTACTGGATGTTTGTTACTCTTGATCCGTCGTACCAAACGTGGTCCACGGACCGGTACGATGATGTTGGCAAGCATGATGCTACTGAGCGTCATACTGTGGATCCGTAATGCCTTTGGTGTTATCTTTATTGCGGTCATGGGACTGCTGTTGGGATTATGTGCCTGGCGATTACAATCAACGTGGATTCGAAATTTGTACATCTTCTTGGCCGTAACGACTACCATGAATGCCATTACGTCGATTCAAAATCTGTTCGGATCGAATCATACGGTCAATGGACAAGATTCATCAACCGATGCTCAAACTATGGCCGACATTAAAGGTGGATCAAGTTCCCTGTGGGCGTGTCTTTGGTTAGTTTTAGGAATCATTTTCATGATACTGGGTATTGTATTTGCCATTCCTGGTCCAGATGAAGTTGCCGACTTTACATGCTGTGGAGTATGTCAAGATTTGGGATTGTTTCAGCTGTGCAATTATCCCGGACAACGATTGTTCAGTGGCATGCTGGATCGGTGGAAAGGAAGAAATAATAATGCTGACAACAACAACAACAACAATGCTAATGAAACCACAACTACTTTCAATGGAGCAGGAAACAATTTTGATTGTGCGGCATGAAACATCGAAATCGCAGCTAGCTGCAAGCTGCAAGCTACTCTACTTACTAATTTGTAATATCAAAAGACATTTACAGCGGTGCAATCTCTATGGGGGGCGGGGCTGGTTGAAGCATTATTTGCATCATGAAACCATATTTTTGAGTACTTTTTAAACTAAGCAACATCAAAAGTATTCCTATCTGATATTTCAATAAAGTAAGTAAAAGCCTTTGTCATCTACTCTACTAGTATTAGTATTGCCCTTTTGGTCGTATTCTAGAGTTGTCGACTTTAAGCTATTATTAGAACTCGCACTAGCTATAGCTATTAGAGCATTGGCACATCACAAAAAAAGCCAATAACAGTACAGTACCTGGTAATAAAAGATGTGGGGAAAAAGTTGGAGTAGGTAGAAAAAAGACTGCGCCAGTTTGTTTCATGTGCACATTACTTCAATGACCAAAAATAATGTACTAGTAGCGTACAGTAGTACCAGTACTACCACCAGTGTTGTTTGCTTTTCTTCTACTGTACCAGGTACCAGTAGATCACTTTCTAGAGTGATTTTTAAATACGGTGCGTTCTTTGATCGGAAAAAGTCATTTACTAGGTCTAAAAGTAGTACCACTCACATAGTACTTCTAGTACTTCTACTACTCCTCCCTGGTGAAGCTGCCTACTTTTACTGTACAAATCCTCAACAAAAGTCCAATGGATGCACTAGTCTACTCAAGTCTCCTACCAGTACGCAACAACACTGTGAACTGTCTGTCAAGCCACAATTCTCTTGGCTCTCAACCAAACAGGAAAAATAAATGAATTATATATTTTACGATGGCAAACTCGTTAACACCATCGTCAACAGCAGTTGCATTCCAAACGAAGCCATTTCGGTCTGCTACTACGCCTTCTTCGTATCGTCGTCATCGATTGGTAGATTATTCCAAACGAAAAGCGAATCTTCCACCGTTGGTGGACAAACAGATTTTGAGAAGAGCTCAATCGGAACGTTACTTTTTGAATTCTGATACAACAGTAAATAACACTAGGACTAATACCAATACCAGTACAAGTAATTGTACTAGCAATGGCAGTAAGGGGCTTCCTCGACGTTTCAAGTCGTGTTCATCGACAGCTGTTGGTAAAGCCAACACCAACTGCAGCAGTAACAACAATACCAGCAGGAGCACTCGTAGGGCACTTCCACCCTCCACTCGTCGCGCTTATTCTGTAACAACAACGACAGCAGCCGCAACAGTCACAGCAGCAGCAGCAGCAGCAGCAGCAGCAGCAACAGCAACAACAACAACAACAACAACAACAACAACAACAACAACAACAACAACAACCACAAGACCTGGTTTGATGGGCAAAGCCAAATCGGCAAGCGCAATTGTTGATTGGAAGAAATTGGAAACACAATTAGATTGGGACACGACGGAAAACAACGACGGCCAAAACAACAACAGTAGTATCTGTCAGAGTTCTACCAAAGAACACCAGCAGCAGCAGCAGCAACAGCAGCAGCATCAACATCAACAACGTAAACCATTGTCACCCACACTTGAACCGAAGCAGAGTCCCAACATACACACTCAGCGACAACAACAACGACGACAGCAACAGCAACAAAAATTACATTCCAGTTGCAATCAACTTTTACACCATTCTTTCAACAACAGCAACAAAAATCAGCAAAGCTGCACATCTTTGACCAACACGACTACCTACAATAAAATCAACAGAGATGCCACCACTAACCGCACCGGTGATAGGAACGATTTGATGGAGGACGTCAGTGAAATTACGTTTCAATCAAAACGGACGAACCAATTTTCAACAAAGAGTCAAGAAAAATCGCACCAACGAACGATTCAAAAGTCATCGTTACAACTACTAGTAGTCAGCGACGGCAAGGACGATGGCGATGGCGATGGCACCGACATTGATAAGTCCATGCACTTTGAGGAGATCTTCAAAGATAATCAAGATATTGATATGGATGATCATGGCAAGAACAAGAACCAAAGGAACAAAAAAGGTGTTGTTCAAAAGAAGGAGACGGGCAGCGATCATGAAGCGAAAAGTACAAATAATGAAACAGAACGTATGCTCCAACGATTGGAACAGGATGTTCGAGTAGCACCTCCTCTTTTTGCTACAACGCGAGGTCCTGCTAGTCGACTATGTCAATCTATGTCCGCTTTGGCTGTTAACAATACCTGCAATATCAGTATGACTCAAAATGTTGCCACCATACCCCAACAACACAACCAACAATCCATTCAAAATGCTGCAATCTTGACTTCGAGGCCGCAACTTTTACAGGAAGAAAGCTTTACATTTCGACGGAGTCGTCGTCGTTGTATTGAAAAGCAAAATAATGATAGAAAGAATAGCAACCAGGACAAGAAAAATTCCTTGGGTAATGTGCCTTCGTGGGATGACAATATTGATAATTCATTGTCTAGTATATCATCAGCATCCTACAATTTGGATAGTAGTCACAAGCAGCGACACCAGCAGAATAAAGAAATATTTCTGCTACCATTGAAACAACAATTACAAAAACAGGAACCGCCCAACAGCACCAGCAACCGCACTAGTAGTAATAACAATAATGTTTCAATGGTGCATGCTCCGTTTGGTTACAAAAATGACGACGACGACGATGACGACGAGTCTGATGATGAAACTACCACTAATCTAATGTTTTTGCCCAAGGCATTGGCACCTGCCAACAATTATTCAGGTGCGACTGCATCCGTAGTAAATCTTGATGAAAGTTTCACTTCCGCCGCTACATCCCAAAATGTAAAAAGTATCAACGGTAGCAGCTCTGGCGAAGAGGGAGAACAGGAACAGAGTGAATCCGAGTATACCGAAGACGTATCGTCCTTTGCCCAAGATACTGTCGTACGTAACTCGTGTAAGACACCCGATGCTATTATGTACGCCGACCAACAACATTCTATTGAGGTTAGGGAAGTGGAACCACAGTACGTCATGAGCTTTGCAGTACGACCATTGCGGAATCGATCAAACAACAGCAACAATAGTGACGACAATATCAAACAACAACAACAACAATCCCAACAACAACTGGGTCAGCCACCACCACCATCACTATTTTCGGACCAAATTTTTATGGGAGAAGACAGTATTCGTCGGGAGGTACGGAATAAAACTATTCAAGAGCGTGTTGGTTTACGTGGTAAGGCAAAAACAACGCCGACGCAGCAGCAGCAGCAGCCGGTGGTCACCCTCCGGGTAGCAGATGAAAAACAACAAGCAACTGCAGCAGCGCCACCACCACCCCCGCCAACAAAACGTACCGAAAATAGACGAGGTCGTATGATGAACAAAAGAGAAGGATTTAGGGGTGGTCTGGTCAGACAGTTGTCTGCGTCGCGTTTGGAATGCGAATACGAACGATTGCAAAACAGTGGAGCTAAGTTCCATCACAGTGAAAACTTTTATTACATCAGTGAAAATCTCAACTGTTCGACCGAGTTCTTTACTACTCAAAGTCCTCCTGCTACTTCTGCTGCTGATTTTAGAATGGTTGGACACAACGAGAATGATGAGAATAATGAAAGCCACGTCGTCACGGACGAAAAGAAAAAGCGCAACGTTCGAAGAAAATTCAAATCACCCAAACGCAATCGTTTGCGACGCAACCACAGCTCAGAGGATTTTCCGATGCGTACAGGCAACAACAAGAACAAAAATTCCATTTATCGTGCCAAATCTTTTGACGAAAGCATTGCTCGTCTTAACAATGATAAGAATGGTGGTGGTGGATGTGGAAGAGACGTTCGAACTTTTTTAACCAAACAGAAATCCTTCATGGGTGGAACGAAAATTCGTCGTTTTGGCACTGCCGATGGAAACACGAACAATGGTTGTTACAACAATAATAGAATGTTCAACAGCAGTCTGAATCTGAGTGGTATCTTTCATTACAATGCTACTACCGACGCGATGGACGATTCCAACGACAACGACAACAATTTCAACAAGAATCATCATCGCAGTGTCAATAGCATAATGAAGGAAAGAGATTTTGGAAATTGACGAATAATAATAGAACTTGCTACTTTAATACAGTACACACTAGTACTGCTATATAGTTGGAGTAGTAGAGTAATAACTTCGTAACTGTCTACGTATGTCTGGTGGCTACACTGGCTAGCTAGAGAGTAGTAGTAGTAGCTACGTACTTAGTCTACTCCAGCAGCCACACCTAAGAGAGCAATGTGGTGGCACGACAGGCACATGATCCAACGAACTTTTCACAACTCAAACTCTACCAGGTATTATGTAGTAGGAGTCGATTTGCGATGGCAGTACCGGTAAAATGCATTAAGCAAATTTTTAGTCATAATTTGATTGTGATAAAAGCCTACCGGTACTAGTCTACTACTTTTACTCTAGCTTACTAGAGTAGTACCTGGTACTCCGAGCAGTAGACAACTCTGGAGTCCTTTCGATACTGTATGAGGACCGGCGCTTTTCATCACTTGATACATACGTGGCAAGACAATCCGCGACTCGGCAAGTGACGTTGATGACTTGTTGACTGAGTACTACACTGGTACTCCAGTAATACTGGCTACTAGTACATACAGTAGTAATAGTAGTAGTAGTAGTAGTAGTAGTATTATGGTACCGACCTGGTAAATGTAGGTTTTGCATGACACTTTGCTGGCAACAGTCTTTTTCACTTTTATTTTATTACCGCCGTGCGTATCAGTTCTAGTCTACTACTGTACCAGGTAGCAGGCATGAATTGTATAAGCACAGGATCGTCGTTTTAAATTGCGAAGTCTATCTGGTATTTGGTCGTAGTATCATCAGTGAACATTATTTTAGAAATCATCAGGAGAATCATAAACGCCCGAACAACAACACCAGCAGCAACAGCAACAACAACAGCAACAAAGCTAACTTCTCTTAAAGTCAAATAAAAATCAAAGCAAAACCCACTTGTGAAAGAGACAGAGAAAGAAAGAGAGAAACGGGCAGAATATATAACAATAATATTGTAATGACAGCCAATCTGCACAATAGCAGTAGTAAGAGTTCCGTGTTGCCGGATTATTCCAAAGCACGGGCAGATGATGTCCGTCCATCTTCAACAACCGGCAAGGCTTTGTTGAGCGTGTCTGTGGATAAGTTACTGTCTATGAAAAACAAGAACAAGGAACAAACACAGCAACAACAAGAAGAAGAAGAAGAAGAAGTTGAGGTGAATGATTTCTTGGCAATAAATAATAGTTGTAACAGTAACAACAGTCACACAGCCGCCAATCAGTTTGAAGAGTCCATGAACTCACTAGGGAATCATCCCTTTTTTCTTGAAGAAGATCATTCGGATGGAGAAGAAAAAGAAGAAGAAGGAGAAGGTCATAATCACAGCAGCAATCACAACATGAGTTTTAATAACTCTCAATCCAGTGGTATTTCCAGAACGGCGAATACCAGCAAACGTCGTATATACAGACGACGATCACGTCACAGTATTCGTGCCTCCCATTCCAATTCCTCTTCTCGGCAAGGTATTATATCGACTCGACGTGCTACGATGGGTGGTGGTTCTCATGGTAGTCTCCGTGATTTATCTCGTTCCAGTTTAGGTAATAACAGTTCTGGTTTCATAGAATTTCAGGAAGAGGAAGGCGACGAGGAAGGTGATTCAACCGAATGTGATATCAATAATAACAGCAGTATTACTGCAAGACGAAACAAGAACAAAGCCATGGATGGCAGCAGTAAAAAAACATTGGGAGATTTTTTGGAACAATCCAACAACAGTGCCAGTGCCTCCGGTCGGAAGCGAACCATGCTGTTGCCTGGATCGACCACCGAAGATTTGACCGTGGAAATGAATGCCATTGTACGTCATCGCAGTGGTGGTGGCAGTCGACGAAGTTCAAGAACGACCAGTGGTATTGGTAGTGGTGGTGGTAGTGGATCCAGAACCGCCACCGCATTACGAAGATCGTCAACCGATCCGGATGGAATAAAAATTATGCCACGGAATTCACCCCGACAGTCAATCACTGCTAACATTGATGCTATGCAACAAACTGCAACCAACACTGCTACCACGACGGGCGTGGTCGTAGGAAAGGGCAGAACAGCACCCGTAAAAAAGACGAGCAAATTGATTGATTATTCGCAAAGAAGTCCTATGAATAGTATTTCAAGTGGTGGTGGTGGTGCTGCTGTTGCTGCCGCCGATAGCCGATCCTTGCCTCGTCGTGTAAAATCGCACGATAGCACAATTCCTTTGATGGGAGGAGGCAGCCACAGGGATGCTACCATTCGTCGGTCGGGATTCTTCCTTCCATCGAATAAGCCGAGACTTCCGACAGTAAAACCTGTGCGCGATGATGATGATGATGATGATGGCGATACTGACGATGGCGATACTGACGAATATGATATGGAAAAATCACAAGATGACCATCACGGAGGCACTCGCGAACAAATGAAGGCCAGCAGTCGTGTTCACCGTGCTCCTACTGGAAGAAAAGTACCACCACGAAGCATGAGCTCCGATGGAACCTCGCCGCGACGACGAGCCCCCATGCGAACCATGAGTTCCGATGGAACACGAAAAAGAGCATCTGTGCGTCGAACGGTAACCGATTCCAGCAGTAACAGCAACAACAAAAACACCAGTGGCATCAATTCCTTTATTACTGGCTCACGGATTCGACGCATTACTCCCGGTTCTTCGTTGAGCGGCATGAGCAGCAGCCTCCGTCACGGTGCCCGCAGTCGGTCTCCCTCTGCTAGATCAACGCGCATGGATGCTCGTTCCAATACTGGTAAGTTGTTATCGTCATCGCCAACTCCCCGTCGCAGCGGACGTCATGGAAGCAAACCACGAACGACTACTACCACAGTGCAATAGAGAGAGAGAGAGCGGAACTGAATTTTTGTTATGCAAGCAAAGAAACGGCAACAAAATTAAAACTTGTCGGAGAAAAAAAGGGTTCTTCCGGTCGGTTAAAGAAGGGCGATGAGCTGTAAGATCACAGATATCCCCCCATATCAAGCGTCCCAACGTTTGGTTTCATCTCAGGCCACCATTATTTTGCGGATTTGCAGCTTTTCCATAAAGTACAGGAACTTGACGAAATGCTTCACTACTGCCCGATAACTGTTGGTAACCTCCACCTTCTTCCGCCGTACAGTGACCTTGAAATAATTCGGTCTTGTAGGTTCCTGATTGTCCCTCCGAAAAAATTGAAGTATCGTTAGTGAGAGCAAACAGATTCGTTTCTAAATCGGTTCGCATAGTATGCCACATTTTGACAAGCTCCAAACAATGGTCTTTGTGCGTGTGATAATAAGAACAAAATTATGCGATGTTTATTAGTACCATAGAAGGGATAAAATTTCAAGGCAAAAAGGCAATACCACGGATACTCTTTTCGCGCACCATTAAATTGAACAGTACGTACCTAATTTTCCGCAATTCGTATCAATGGTCACGGTTTTGAGTCTTCCATCCGTGTACTTGATACTTCCTCCCGCAGTTCCTTGGGAAATACAGTTCCACGGTTTGCGACATTGTGTGTAGTGTACATTGTAAATGAGACTGGTGTTGGTAAGAGTACAGTCTTCACAATCGGGTCGTTGACTACGGCATTTGCCAACATCCGATTTGTACTTGACCGGCATGAAATTCGGATGAGCTCTGTAGAGATTGTCCATTCCCATATGATTGTACCGACAAGAATTCAATTCGACTGCCGTATTTGGTCGCACGTGATCGTAAAAGTAGGCCATCAATCCTTGCATGGCCATGGCCTAACAAAAAATTATGAGAAATGAATGTAACGTGTCAGAAGAAGTTTGGAATACAAAACGTCCACGGCAACTTCCAATGCAATGGCATTTACGCAAAACAAACGCATAGACATACCCCAACGTAACCACCGTATCCCTTTCCTCCCCATCCATTGTCTCTGCCCCATGAATCAGTATAATTACCTTCTCGAATCACTTGTACGACATCCGGAACGATTGCAGTATCACGTTTGGCTATTAAAAATCCTGCTTGATAACCTGGTATTCGTCCAGGAATTAATTGTGGATAATCACGTGTTACGTACGCATCAATACGATCGGGCAGATTGTCATCAGGTCGTTCTAATTGAATCATTGACCTTGCTGCCTTTCCTCTGACAGAATCCTTATCAAATAACATGGCATCGTACAAATGATCCATGGGGCGATAAAAGGCAAAATCAATATCGACGTGCACTACAATAGGTTCCGGTATGTTGTTGTCTGTACCTGGTAATTCGTAGGCATAAAGCTTGATAAATTCGTCATGGCCACAACACCATTCCTTGTGTATATTTTTGGATAAAAATTCACCTTTAATTTCTGTCGGTACTATTGGTGGATCACGAACAACAATCGTAAAACCTGCCTGTTGTAGTGCATCACTGCATGGTACAGCATCTCGATGTACAATGGCGTACATGTTATAATCGTATGCTGATCGACTTGTTTCGTACATGCGATAAGATTGCAGATGTACCGAATGTCGTAATACCAATGCTGCATCCAGTAATCCAGCTGGTGTACTCTGCTTATCGCCACATTTGACCAACGATATAGCGTACGCAATAGTAGCGGTAGGTTGGTGTGGTCGTATTGCCTGTTGTGAGTGTTGCTTCTGTTGTTGCTGCTGCTGCTGCTGCTGCTGCTGCTTATATTTAAAAACGGCCCTCAATGGTGCATCGTGAAAGGAAGAAAAAAGAAACCAACCATCCACACCGCTACCACCACTACCACCACTGACAGCAGAAGCAGCACCCGACCTGTACAACACCAGAACTGACAATGACAATAGTAATGTTGCACATAAAATCTTTAGCAGTTGATCCCGATCCACCAAAGAGTTTGTAGAAGGAAACATGTCATAACCAAAACAACTACCGTTCACCGCTGTGGACGTCGTGGACGGATGACGATGACTGCTACTACTTGTACTACTACTGGTAGTCGTTGTCTTCCTTCGACTTTGTGTTACCAGCGCTCGTCGTTTGGAGATTGCACTAAAATGTCCCATACTGTATGACTGTATGTAGAACACAGTTAGTAGTAACTATGTGGTGTCCAGTGTTCCGTTTTTTTGTAGAAAAAATAATAGAGTAATGAATAAAATAATAATTGATGCAACAGCAATGTTACTCACTATTTTTTTTGTTTTATGACTGTGGCTGTAGTTTGGGTGGGAAGGGATATTCTTCTTCTTGGTACTACGGTACTTACTACCAGGTAGACTACTACTGTACACCCAAGTACACCAAAATGGTACACACACTGGTACACCTTTTTGCAAAATTTTCATTACTTGCTTGTAGATTAAGACTAGAGTGAGGATGACACTACCATCTGTTTTGTACTGAAAAAAATATAGTGATTGAATGAAACATGCAATCAGTACAAAAAGTAGTGCAAATGACAGATCTCATTGAGAGCTTTCCATCCATTATTTATTTATT
>Ga0210036_1000875_pt1 | contig 34733 bp, 23 predicted proteins | sample CryGeymeta201515_FD_185469 | JGI IMG/M metagenome (GOLD analysis project Ga0210036, IMG submission 185469) | Groundwater microbial communities from Crystal Geyser aquifers in Utah, USA - Crystal Geyser metaG 2015-15 (SPAdes) (version 2) | ecosystem: Environmental > Aquatic > Deep subsurface >...
TCCAGGAAATACCACCTCACCTGCAACAACCACTGTATCTACTATCCGCCACTGGGGTATCTGACGAATAAATAGATTATCATACTCCTTGAGAAGAATATCCTCATTTGTTCCCCCTATCATTGCCTTCCCAAGATCTACAGGCATATGGATAAATGATACCCCTTCCTCATTCCTTATCATTCGAGAAAGTTCGCAATTAAGCAATGTAGCACTCTTTTCTAACCCACCGGCTCGGACAATAAGATCAGATACCCGCATCCCATTACTAAATGAATACATACCCTGTTTCATTACCTGACCGGTTATCCTTACCACAGGGGCTAATTCAGGTTCAAATACAGAATAGACATAAATATGATCAAATTGTTGCAGCGGGGTATCCCTATCCCTGTCAAGCACATCATTGATATCAACAGGTATCACCTCTACCTGTCCTGTCCGAGTTGTGCGGATAATTTCAACATGGATAATTTCATCTGCCTTTGTTATCCCGCCTGCCTGACAAATAATATCACCTACTGTCATATCCTCAAGCAAATCATAAGACCCTGGTGCCTTAATCAATCCAGAAATACTCACCCTATCCCTTGGTTTCATATCCCATGAAGAATAAACAACAATCCTATCCCATTCCTGAAGTTCTAAATCCTTTCCTTGAATATCACGCAGATTAACAGATATAACTTGTTGCCGTTTATCCTTATATGTTCTAATGACATCTATTTTTTCTACGAACGCCTCTTCCAATAGTTTGCCTGCATCAAGCAGATCGCTTACCTTCATCTTTTCCTTTAATTCATATCTCCCTGGACGCAGAACCATGCCAACCAATTCTACAAACTTATATTCCTGCCCTGATATAGGAAATATTAACACAAAATCCCCATCAAATACACCCATATCCTTTGTTTTATCTCTTTCAAGGGCATCCAGATCTATATCCTCTATGGTATTTCCCTCATGATGCTGGAGGCGTTCTATCTGAATTCGATGCAAATAGCCCGTAGATTTAACCCCACCAGATAGTTTGAGCAACTCGCCTACTGTAGTGCTTCCCTTTAGTTCATACATAGCAGGTCTTGTTATTTCACCAGCTACCCCAACCAATGGACCCCTTATGGGCACAAAGATTGTATCCCCTGAACAAAGCCTCATGTCATGGGATTTATCCCCTTCAAGTAAAAACTTATACAAGTCAATAGTATCTATTACCTTATTCTCCCGTATCAGCCTTATGTTCCGCATGGAACCCTCAATACCAGGCCCGCCAGCCGCATAAAGGGCATTAAATACTGTAGATAAAGAACTTAAGGAATAGGCACCGGGCTTTGCTGCTTCACCGACAACAAATACCTTGATTGTCCGAAGCTTACCAAGTGTTACATTCATCTTGAAATTACTGTACACCTTAGAAAATTTATCCTGCAAGAGATTTTGAAGCTGGGTAAATGAAAGTCCGTAGACATAAATAGCACCGATATTGGAAATAAACACCTTCCCATCCCGATCCACAACCAGATTATATGCAGCCTCAAGCTTACCCCATAATTCAACAATCAGATTATCGCCAGGACCAATAATATAATCAGGTCCCACAGACGCATCAACTACTGGTTCAATCAAGGGTGGTGCATTATCGAATATCTCACGGCCAAATATTTTAATATTTTTTTTGGAAACAATCTGAGGTGCCCTCTCTTGAGGCAAGGGGGGGATGGATGGTTGCAGATAAGACTTCGTTTGTATCCCATCAAGTGCAAACGATGTTGATGTACTATTAACTTCCATATCCTGAGCAAATGATACGCTGACACTTGCTAATATCATCACCAAAAAGCAAATAACTTTACGCAACATAAATTCCTCCAGCAATTACTACTGGCTCAACCCGAACCACAACCGTAACTGCATTTGACTATGAGTAACATGCGACAGTAACCACTGCTGTCTCAATCTGGACATAAAAAATCCCCGGCAACGTCCTACTCTCCCACATCGTCTCCAATGCAGTACCATCGGCGCTGGAGGGCTTAACTTCTGAGTTCGGGATGGGATCAGGTGTGGCCCCTCCGCTCTGGTCACCGGGAATATTTATTACATATTTAATTATGGAAACCTTCAGCTATCAGTATTAAAAATTGATGACTGGCTACTTACATAACCTAAATTACTACATATTGACATCCATGCCTATGGTTTGTTATTATTGTAGAGACAAGGCTCGTCCCTGTCCGCAAAACATAACGAATTGTCGCAAAGTAAAACACAAACACCCACAAGGGGATGTCCCTACGAGTGAATAATGAACAAACGAACATAAATAGCAATTTGAATTACATATTAGAAACAATATAAGATAGCATGATCAAGCCACACGACTGATTAGTACTGCTCGGCTGAACACATTACTGTGCTTACACCTGCAGTCTATTAACCTGGTGATCTCCCAGGAGTCTTAAGGTGGATCAAAATTATTCGCTACTCCGATATAAAAGTTCCGAAGAACCTTTACGATAGAGCTTAAAATAACCTTGAATACCACGGGATATCTTATCTTAGGGTGGGCTTCCCACTTATATGCTTTCAGCGGTTATCCCTTCCGAACATATCTACCCAGCGATGCCCCTGGCGGAACAACTGGTACAATAGAGGTTCGTCCACTCTGGTCCTCTCGTACTAGGAGCAGCTCCCTTCAAATATCCTACGCCCGCAACAGATAGGGACCGAACTGTCTCACGACGTTCTAAACCCAGCTCACGTACCGCTTTAATGGGCGAACAGACCAACCCTTGGGACCTACTTCAGCCCCAGGATGCGATGAGCCGACATCGAGGTGCCAAACCCCGCCGTCGATATGGACTCTTGGGCGGGATCAGCCTGTTATCCCCGGAGTACCTTTTATCCGTTGAGCGACGGCTCTTCCACACAAAACCGCCGGATCACTAAGCCCTGCTTTCGCACCTGCTTGACTTGTTTGTCTCGCAGTTAAGCTCCCTTCTGCCTTTACACTCTATGTGTGATTGCCAAACACACTGAGGGAACCTTAGGGCGCCTCCGTTACATTTTAGGAGGCGACCGCCCCAGTCAAACTACCCACCAGACACTGTTCCTCTCCTGGATAACAGGAGCAGGTTAGAACCTAAATATGATAAGGGTGGTATCCCAAGGTTGGCTCCACAGAAGCTAACGCCCCTGCTTCAAAGCCTCCCACCTATCCTGTACATAACATACCCAAGTTCAATATCAAGTTATAGTAAAGGTTCACGGGGTCTTTCCGTCTAGTTGCGGGTTACCAGCATCTTCACTGGTGCTACAATTTCACCGAGCCTCTTGTTGAGACAGTGCCCAAATCGTTACGCCATTCGTGCAGGTCAGAACTCACCTGACAAGGAATTTCGCTACCTTAGGACCGTTATAGTTACGGCCGCCGTTAACTGGGGCTTCAATTCAATGCGTTGCTTCAAGCAAGCTCAAAGCGAACATCTCCTTTTAACCTTCCAGCACCGAGCAGGCGTCAGACCCTATACATCGTCTTACGACTTTGCAGAGTCCTGTGTTTTTAGTAAACAGTCGCTTGGGCCATTTCACTGCAACCCTTTCATGCTCCATGAGTAAATCACTTCACATTACAGGGGCACTCCTTATCCCGAAGTTACGGAGCTAATTTGCCGAGTTCCTTAACAAGAGTTATCTCGAGCGCCTTAGAATATTCTTCTTGCCTACCTGTGTCGGTTTGAGGTACGGGTATCCATAATCCTGGTTTAGAGGTTTTTCTTGGCAGCATGAGATCAATCAGTTCCCGGTTCAAAGAACCAGTCCCCATCACCCCTTGGGGTTAATGACCATCCGGATTTTCCTAAACAGTCCCCCTACAGGCTTAGACACACACTTCCAATCGTGTGATGACCTACCCTTCTGCGTCGCCCCATCACTCATAACGGCTTATAGATAGTATCGGAATATTAACCGATTGTCCATCGTCTACGCATTTCTGCCTCGACTTAGGTCCCGACTTACCCTGGGCGGATTAACCTTCCCAAGGAAACCTTAGGCTTTCGGCGAACAGGTTTTCCACCTGTTTTTTCGTTACTCATGCCTGCATCCTCACTTCTATTTCGTCCAGCAGTCCTTACGATCTGCCTTCGCTCTAATATAGAACGCTCCTCTACCACTCCAACATAATATTTGAGATTTGCAAACAAACCTCTATGTTGAAATCCATAGCTTCGGTGATGGACTTGAGCCCCGCTAAATTATTGGCGCGAAATCACTCGACCAGTGAGCTATTACGCACTCTTTGAATGGTGGCTGCTTCTAAGCCAACATCCTGGCTGTCTATGCGACTTCACATCCTTTACCACTTAGTCCATACTTGGGGACCTTAGCTGATGGTCTGGGTTGTTTCCCTTTTGTCTACGAAGCTTATCCCCCGTAGGCTCACTCCCATAATACGAGTAATGGCATTCGGAGTTTGATTGGATTTGGTAGGCTTGGTAGCCCCCTAGTCCATTCAGTGCTCTACCACCATCACTTAATTATATGAGGCTGCACCTAAATGCATTTCGAGGAGAACCAGCTATCACCGAGTTTGATTAGCCTTTCACCCCTACCCACAACTCATCCCGGGATTTTTCAACATCCATAGGTTCGGGCCTCCACGAGCGATTAAACTCGCTTCACCCTGGTCATGGGTAGATCACTCGGCTTCGGGTCTACTATATGCTACTATGTCGCCCTGTTCAGACTCGCTTTCGCTACGGCTCCGTGATTCTTATCACTTAACCTTGCAACACACAGTAACTCGCAGGCTCATTATGCAAAAGGCACGCAGTCGAGCATTACAGAGTAGGTAGTCCAGAAGTCGAAACCTCCAGGTACCCGCGTCCTGTCATAGCTCTTCCACAGCTTGTAGATATACGGTTTCAGGTACTATTTCATTCTCCTTTCGGAGTGCTTTTCACCTTTCCCTCACGGTACTTGTTCACTATCGGTCGAGAGCTTGTATTTAGCCTTATGGGGTGGTCCCCATAGATTCAGACAGGATTTCACATGTCCCGCCCTACTCAGGAACTTAGACCAAAAAGTTCATTTTATTTCGCTTACAGGGCTATCACCTTCTATGGCTGGCCTTTCCAGGACCACTCAACTATAAAATGAATTTATCACTTTTCGAGCTCGCTATACCTCGCTCTGTCTAAATCCTACAACCCCAGAACTTACAACGCATATAGGCTATAAGTAAGCTCTGGTTTGGGCTCATCCGCTTTCGCTCGCCGCTACTAACGGAATCGAGTTTTCTTTCTCTTCCTCAGGATACTGAGATGTTTCACTTCTCCTGGTTATCTTCTATACCCTATGTATTCAGATATAGATAGTAGGGAATTACCCCTAATAGGTTGCCCCATTCGGAAATCCACGGATCAAAGCTTATTTGCAGCTCCCCGAGGCTTATCGCAGCTTATCACGTCTTTCGTCAGCATCTCTCGCCAAGGCATCCACCGTATACCCTTAATAACTTGACCATACTATCATAAATTGCTTCTTAAATCTTAAAAAGTAACCCATATTAAATAACATCTATTCAGTTGTCAAAGATCCTTATCTGGTGGAGATGAGCGGGCTCGAACCGCTGGCCTCCTGCGTGCAAGGCAGGCGCTCTACCAGCTGAGCTACATCCCCAATCATTAATTAATAATTAATTTTGCGAGATACTCATTACACTCGCACTCACAAAACCAAAAGTTGCACCTGACTTACTTCGCTCATAAGTGAACTTCTGGGTAATTAATAATTAACAATTAATGATTGGTGGGCCTATGTGGACTCGGACCACAGACCTCACGCTTATCAGGCGTGCGCTCTAACCACCTGAGCTATAGGCCCTTAAACACTATAGGCTAAAGTGTTTAGTCTACAGTCTACAGCTAAAATATACTCAAGTTGGGCATAAATTGCGTTTTTCGCTGGTCTTAATCAACGATAGCTGCGTTGGTAGGAGCAAATCTATGTGTTCGCCCATTTATTCGGGTAGACACACAGGTCTACCCCTACGATACACCTTCACGCCTTGCTCTTCTTGATTAATCCTCTACCCGAAAAAATCGTAATTTATGCCCAACTTGAGTATAAATTGTGATTGCAAATACTTATACTGTTTACTATAAATCTCTGACTAACCACTTTAGCCTATAACACAAAGCCCATAGTCTCTCAAAACTGAATAGATGTAAATGAAATCAACGAACGACCTGGAAAAACATCATTAACTGATATCTCCCTAGAAAGGAGGTGATCCAGCCGCACCTTCCGATACGGCTACCTTGTTACGACTTCACCCCAATCATCAGCCCTACTCTAGACAACTGCCTCCCTTGCGGGTTAGCCCATCGGCTTCAAGCATGACCAACTCTCGTGGTGTGACGGGCGGTGTGTACAAGGCCCGGGAACGTATTCACCGCGACCTGCTGATTCGCGGTTACTAGCGATTCCAACTTCATGAAGGCGAATTGCAGCCTTCAATCCGAACTGAGGCTGGCTTTGAGGATTAGCTTCCCCCTCGCGGGTTCGCCACCTTCTGTACCAGCCATTGTAGTACGTGTGTAGCCCGAGGCATAAGGGCCATGAGGACTTGACGTCATCCCCACCTTCCTCCAGTTCATCACTGGCAGTCTCGATAGAGTGCCCAGCATAACCTGATGGCAACTATCAACAAGGGTTGCGCTCGTTGCGGGACTTAACCCAACATCTCACGACACGAGCTGACGACAGCCATGCAGCACCTGTGAATCTGTCCATTGCTGGAGGGGCCTGGTTTCCCAAGCCTTTCAAAAACATGTCAAACCTCGGTAAGGTTCTTCGCGTTGCGTCGAATTAAACCACATACTCCACCGCTTGTGCGGGCCCCCGTCAATTTCTTTGAGTTTCAACCTTGCGGCCGTACTTCCCAGGCGGAGCACTTAATGTGTTAACTTCGACACGGGAGGGGTCGATACCTCCCACACCTAGTGCTCACCGTTTACAGCCAGGACTACCGGGGTATCTAATCCCGTTCGCTCCCCTGGCTTTCGTGTCTCAGTGTCAGTAACAGTCCAGAGAGCCGCCTTCGCCACTGGTATTCCTCCTGATATCTACGCATTTCACCGCTACACCAGGAATTCCACTCTCCTCTCCTGTACTCAAGTCAAACAGTATCAAATGCAATCTCGAGGTTAAGCCCCGAGTTTTCACACCTGACTTATCTAACCACCTACACACCCTTTACGCCCAGTAATTCCGAATAACGCTCGCCTCATACGTATTACCGCGGCTGCTGGCACGTAGTTAGCCGAGGCTTCTTATTGTGGTACCGTCATGAGGGTAGATTATTTACCTACCCTTTGTTCTTCCCACACGAAAGGGCTTTACGATCCTAAAACCTTCATCACCCACGCGGCGTCGCTGCGTCAGGGTTTCCCCCATTGCGCAAAATTCCTCACTGCTGCCTCCCGTAGGAGTCTGGACCGTGTCTCAGTTCCAGTGTGGCTGTTCATCCTCTCAGACCAGCTACCCATCATCGTCTTGGTAGGCCGTTACCCCACCAACTAACTAATAGGATATGGACTCATTTCCAGGTAATAGCTTATAAATAGAGGCCATCTTTAATTATAAAAACATGTGAATCTATAATCACATACGGTATTAGCTCTCCTTTCGGAGGGTTATCCCATTCCTGAAGGCAGATTGTCCATATATTACTCACCCGTGCGCCACTATCAAAATTAACTCCAAAATAGCAAGCTACTTCTTCGTCAATTAAGACCGTTCGACTTGCATGTGTTAAGCACGCCGCCAGCGTTCATTCTGAGCCAGAATCAAACTCTTCATAAAAAATTGTTTTTTTTCAAATATTGAACATTGACCCATAAAACATCTATTCAGTTTTCAAAGACCAGACTGCTGTGATAAAGAAGGACAGGTGCAAGACCTGCCCGACTACAGTTAATTTATCGTATAAGCATAGTATACTATTTATTTGTAATTTTGTCAACTATTTTTTTCATTTATTTTTATTTATTTGTCAGAGCTGGCAGATTTTCGTGCCAAGAATTATCATAACCCCTTGCAAACATTGAATCAAGCAATACAACGCAAAGATTACGCTTTTTCTCCCTTTTCTCCCACAAACCAGCCGCTCTTTCGCTTAAAAAGCAGATTAAAGGTGGTCAAGCTGCCATAAATACGGGTAATATATTGCTGTATATCCACCTTTTCCTCATCACTCAGCTTTGGATTCGCATTTATCTTTTGCTCCATTACCCTTAATCTGTCACGGATCATAACTATCTTGTGGAAAAATGATTCCAGAGGGATGCTCTTTTCTGTCAGATCACCCTTCCCTGACTTGATAATTATTTCCCCGCCAGCCCATCTCTCCCCAAGCTCTATCTCTGAATCCCTTAACGAATACCCTTCCTCCAGCAATGCTTGCTTAACTGCCTTTTTTATCAGCTCATAATCCATTGTCTCGCTCTCACTCATGTGCGTGCCTCCTTTTGCTACAATTTTCTACCTTTCCAATATCTTCCCTACCCTTACCATAAATGTCTCTATCGGCTCAAAGCATCTTTCTTTTATCCCACGGTATCCAATCTCGATCTTGCCGGAAGCCTTTGTTTTTGCTCCAATGACAATCATTATCGGGATACCCAGCAGCTCAGCATCAGTAAACTTTCTTCCTGGCCGTTCATCACGATCATCAAGTAAAACGCTTATGCCTGCATTCTGAAGTTGATGATAAACATCCTCTGCCATAGCAAACTGACCGGAGTCGATAATATTAAGCGGCAGGACAATGGCTTGATATGGGGCAATATTTGGCTTCCAGATGATCCCAGAGGCATCATGATGCTGCTCAATATAAGCTGGGATCAATCGAGAAACACCAATCCCATAACAGCCCATGATGATTATCCTTTCCTTTCCTGTCTCGTCTGTAAAGGTAGCATTCATGGCTTTACTGTATTTAGTGCCAAGATTAAAGGTGTGACCAAGCTCAATACCCTTTGAGTTCCTTAATTCTTTGCCGCATTCAGGGCATTTATCCCCATTAGCAGCAGCCCTTATATCAGCAAACTCAAAAGCCTCAAAATCCCTCCCAGGGTTTGCACCAACAAAATGGCTGTCAGGTTTATTTCCTCCAACCACAAAGTTACCACCCTCATTAAGCCCATAATCAGCAAGTATTCGTATCCCCTTCAATCCTATTGGTCCGACAAAGCCAACAAGGGCACCTGTTGCCTGCTCTATGGTTTTGACATCTGCAAGAACGATCTGACCAGCATTCAGGACACGACTCAATTTATTTTCATTTATTTCCCTATCCCCTCGAATTAATACGGCTACAGTACCATTTTCTGTCTGATAGATAATGGTTTTTACCAACCTGTCAGGAGGGATACCCAAAAAGCTGCTCACATCGCAGACACTTTTTGCATTTGGGGTATTAACCAATTGAAGATCAGACATCGCCCCAGTCCATTTCTCGTCTCTGCCGCATTCTGCCTTTTCCTGATTTGCCGCATACCTGCAAACCGAGCATTCAACAATTGTATCCTCTCCTATCTCTGCTGGGGCAATAAATTCATGGGAAAGGCTGCCGCCAATCAGCCCTGAATCTGCCTCAACTGCCTTGAAATCAAACCCGCATCTGGTAAATATCCTTTCATAAGCCTGATAGAATTTCATATAGGTCTCGATTGCTTCCTCATTGCTTTTATGAAAGGAATAGGCATCCTTCATCAAAAACTCTCTTGCTCTCATCGTGCCAAACCTTGGCCTTGGTTCATCCCTGAATTTTGTCTGTATCTGATAAAAAGAAACAGGGAGTTGTCTGTAAGACTTGACCTCTCGCCTGACCAGATCGGTAATAATCTCCTCATGGGTTGGACCAAGTGCAAAATTAGAGCCTTTACGATCCTTCAACCTGAACATATCGTCCCCATACGCATCCCATCGCCCGGTTTCCTGCCACAGGGATGCCGGGGTAATAGCAGGAAGTAGCACCTCCTGACACCCAATAGCATCGATCTCCTCACGGATGATTCTTTCCATATTGTGCAAAGCCTTCAGCCCCAGAGGCAGGTAAGAATAAACACCTGAAGAAAGCCTCCGAATCATAGCTGCTCGAAGCATGAGCTTATGAGAGATTGCCTCTGCTTCCTGTGGCTCCTCAAACAGGGTGGGGATAAATAATTGTGAAATACGCATGCAATGCCTCCTTGTTTTTTTCTAAACAGCCAGCAATTCTCATTATGGCAAAACTTATGTTCAAAGGGGAATAAGGGAATAGAGGAGATGGTGTCGATTATCAACAGAATTGTCGGTAGGACAGGCATTTCTGCCTGTCCTGTTGCAGATGACAGGCAAGAATGCCTGTCCTACCGATTAATCTCCATATCTCCCCCTTATCCATTTTACCATAATGAGAATTGCTGCTAAACAGCTTGTTATCCTGATTTGAACTATATCAATTGTAACTACTCAGGTAAAGTAATTCACCACGGAGAACACATAAGTTGATAGGTTGATAGGTTGATGAATTTATAGGTTAAAGGAACACAGATTCATAATTCATAAACATTTCCTATCAATTCATCCACTTATCAACCCATCAACTATTCAACTTATCAACTTTTTGTGTTTTCGTGCCTTTGTGGTGAGTAGTTACTAATATTTTTTTATTATACATGAAATTCTCTTAAAAATCAAGCAAATTTTCAACCTGTGCAATTAGAAAATTATCACAAAGACACTGATCAATAACACACAAGGGGTTTTACCTTATCAATAAAACCCCTTGTATTAAAGCAGCATTAAGCTTCCTTTTTAACACCATATCTTTTTAGTTTGAGGTGCAAAGTGGTTCTGTCTATTCCCAATATTCTAGCGCTTCTACTTTTGTTTCCGTTGTTTTCCTGCAGCGTCTTTGCAATATACTGCTTTTCGACCTCTTCTAAAGTTAAGTTACTTGGCAAAACCAATCCTTCCTTGTCCACAAAAAATCACCTCCTTTTATAAAGAATACATCTATCAGGTTATCTAAGGAATAACCTATTTTTTTTCCTACAGCAATTATCTGCGTAATATTATCCCTCTCAGGTAAATAATACCCCATATTTTCACTTTTGTCAAGTGTTTTTTATCTTTTTTATCATTTTATTCGCTTTGTTGATTATAATTAGGGAAATACCGTAACTACTCAGGTAAAGGAATTTACCACGGAGAACACATAAGTTGATAGGTTGATAGGTTGATGAGTTTATAGATTAAAGGAACACAGATTCATAATTCATAAACATTTCCTATCAATTCAGCCACTTATCAACCCATCAACTATTCAACTTATCAACTTTTTGTGTCTTCGTGCCTTTGTGGTGAGTAGTTACGAAATAACAATAATGTAGCTCCTTAGCCACAAAGATATTAAATTGCAAAGAAGGATTAAGACAATTTAAGTAATAGAATAATACACGAATAATACAGATTTGTTGGCTCCTCGGGTAGGACTCGAACCTACAACATTTCGGTTAACAGCCGAATGCTCTACCATTGAGCTACCGAGGAGTAATAAGGTTGGTAATCGTAAATATTCAGCCATCAACTGTTAGCAATACATAATAACTGATCGCTAATCATTAATACCTGAATATTTATTTATTATAAACGAAAACAGTCATCTTGTCAAGTAAAAAATGTAAGTTTTTTACAACTATTAGCGAGAGCGTTGCATAGCCCTGCCCATAAAATCTATGATGAAGCATGGTTTTCAAGAAGAAAATTGACACTCTGCGAAGTTGACAAAAAACCAAAAACTTCTTGACAATATTGTAATTACATATTATAATAATATCCAACTAAATTATTCTGATTAACAGTTCAGGCTGTACATTACACCTGAACATTTATAAAGGAGAATACATTCATGGGAGAATTGAGAAAAGATCCTGTTGTCAATCGATGGGTGATTATTAATCCTCAAGGCAGAAAGAGATTATTCTTAGAAAAGGAAGCAAGGGAAGAAAAAAAAGCCTATGCAGAAAATTGTCCTTTTTGTGATGGAAATGAAGACAAGACGCCACCAGAGATTTTAGTATTCAGGGAACCAGATTCACAGAAATGGTTGGTACGGGTTACGGCAAATAAGTTTCCTGCCCTGCGGATAGAAGGGGAATTAGAAAGACAGGGAACAGGTATTTATGATCAGATGCAAGGTGTTGGTGCCCATGAGGTAATAATTGATTCACCATCTCATAGTGATAGTATTGCTGATATGGATGAGTCTCATGTAGAAAAGATAATACAGGCATATCGGGATAGAGTGGTTGATCTGAAATTAGACAAACGATTCAAGTATGTCTTAGTCTTTAAGAATTATCGCATCACAGCTGGTGCAAGCATGGAGCATCCACATTCCCAATTAATTGCCACACCAATCATTCCCAAAAGGGTTAAGGAAGAGCTAAAAGGGTGTCTTGAATTTTATAAGCATAAAGAAAGATGCCTGTTTTGTGATATTATTCGGGAAGAAAAAAGAAGTCAGCTAAGAATAGTTGCTGAGAACGATCATTTCCTTTCCTTTACTCCCTATGCATCCAGATTTCCTTATGAGATATGTATTATTCCTAAGATTCACTGTGGTGATTTTGCAAATATTCGAAACGAAGAAATATATCCATTAGCAAAAATATTAAAGGAAACCCTGAAAAGATTACAAATATTACTTGATGATCCACCCTATAACTATGTTATTCATACCACACCATTTCATTTTCCATCTAATATCAGGGATTATCACTGGCACATGGAGATTATCCCAAGGGTTATAAGAATGGCTGGTTTTGAATGGGGCACAGGATTTTATCTGAATCCTGTAGCACCAGAGGATGCGGCAAGGGAATTGAGGGAAGTGAACGGATAGATGATTATTGGACTTACCGGTAGTATAGGAACTGGCAAAACTACAACCGCCAATATATTTAAGGAATTGGGGGCAGTAATAATTGATGCAGACGAGATAGCCAAAGGGATTGTCAAGCCGCAATCGTTAGCATGGCAGGAAATAATCAATACCTTTGGGAATATCGTTTGTAATTCTGATTTAACGATAAACAGACAATATCTTGGCGAATTGATATTTAACGATACGGCATCTCGGGAAAGGCTTAATCAGATTACTCATCCATTGATTTTAGAAGAGATAAATAAACAGATTCAAGAACAAAACAATAAAATAATTATTATAGATGCCCCTTTATTAATTGAGGCAGGGGTACACTGGATAGTTGATAAAATAATAGTGGTTATTACGACTCGTGATACTCAGATAAAACGCCTGAAGTTGCGGAATTTTCTTAGTGATTTGCAGATAGAGGCAAGGAGGGATTCTCAACTTCCTCTTGAGATTAAGATTGAAAGAGCTGACTATATTGTTGATAACAATGGTAATATCCTTGAGACTACTAAGCAAATAAAAAGGATATGGGAGGAATTAATAAAACATGATGAAACGAAAACCAGCAAGTAGAGAAAATTCTATTATTATTGGAACAATACTTGCCAGTGGGATTGTATTTGTCTTTGGCTTTTTTTTAGGTCGGGCATGGGTAATGATTCCACAGGAACAGGTAAATGGCTATCAAAAGAAATCAGGTGCACCTGTTGTCCTGACAGAAGAAAAATCAGAAACAATGATATTGCCCAGAAAAAAGTTACACGAGAAAATAATTATAAAAGAAAAACCTATAGGTAATATAAAACTACAAAAGCAGCAGGAAATAGCCCAAAAGCCAGCAATATTACCAAAGAAACAACAGATGATAGTCCAAACACAGAGCATAGAACACGGAACACAAAATACAGAACAGAAGCAAGTTTCGTTGCAGACAGTACAAAAACCACCTGTATCTCAACAAAAACAGCAGAAATTAGCACAGAAGTTGGCAATATTCCTACAAAAGCAAAAGCAGGAGGCAGCAGCACAAAAATTAGCTATGTCCATATTACAGACACCGCAAAAGCAACAGATGGTGGTACAAAAGAAGGGTACAGGGCGGAAGCAAGTCATACCGCAACCGCAGGTAGCACAGAAACCAGCGGCAGCTCCGCAAAAACAACCTGTGGTAATACAAAAATCAACTGTGCCGCAAGCAACGCAAAAACCAATAACCGTACTACCACAAAAGCAACGAATGGTGGTACAGAAGCAGAGCATAAAACAGAAGCAAGTCATACCGCAACCGCAGGCAGCACAGAAATCAGTAGCAGCTCCCCAAAAACAACCACAACAAAATCCAACACCCCAAAAAGCAGAGGGAAGATTTGCTCTTCAACTTGGTTCGTTTTCTGATGAGGCAAAGGCATCTGCCTTAGTAGCTAACTTGAGTGTTAAAGGCTATTCAGCTTATAAATTAAAGATAGAAATGGGGGGAAAGGGTACATGGTATCGGGTCTACATCTCAGGGGTATTCTCTTCCAGAGAAGACGCCCAGCAAAAAGGAGATGCCTTAAAATCTCTTGGGGTTATTAGTAATTATTTTGTTATTACCAGCAAGTAGGAAGATTTCACAGCAAAGGATTCCCAGATGAAACATAAAAATGCCAGAATTTTAATAGTAGATGATTCGTTATTTATGAGAAGAATATTGAGAAAAATACTTACCTGTGCTGGTTATGATGTTGTTGGAGAAGCAACTGATGGAACAATTGCTGTCCAAAGATACAGAGAGCTGAAACCTGATCTGGTAACTATGGATATTGTCTTGCCAGATATAGAAATGAATGGGATTGAAACCTTAAAGTGGCTAATCAGTATTAATCCAGAGGTAAAGATAGTAATGATAAGTGCTGTTGGATATGAGGAGTTAATTAATGAGGTTTTATCTATTGGAGCAAAGGATTTTGTTGTTAAGCCATTTAAGCCTGAAATATTGATTAAAACCATTCAACAAGTCTTGACAGAGAGGAGTTAAAAAATGTCATCTTCTGAGGATTCACTTCGAGCATTGGTTGTAGACGATTCAGGGGCAACGAGGCTAAGAATAAAATCTATTCTGGAAAAATGTGGATTTGGAATAATCTGGGACAGTATGACTGGAATTGAATCAGTAGCCAAATGTAAGGCATTAAACCCTCAATTAATAGTAATAAATGTTCCGGATATGATGGGTATAGAGGTAATAAAAAGGATGCTCAGCCGTGATAATACCGTTAAGATGCTGATTATCGGCCGTCCCGGTCAGGAATCCTATATTGGTGAAGCCATATTGATTGGAGCTATAGATTATTTTCTGGAGCCATTTAAGGATGAAGATGTGGCAGAGATGGTTTGGAGAATATTTCAATAGTAATAGTAACTACTCAGGTAAAGTAATTCACCACGGAGAACACATAAGTTGATAGGTTGATAGGTTGATAGGTTGATAGGTTAAAGGAACACAGATTATAAACCTATAAACTCATCAACCTATCAACCTATCCCTTTCCAACCCATCAACTATTCAACTTATCAACTTTTTGTGTCTTCGTGCCTTTGTGGTGAGTAGTTACTAGTAATAAATGAATTTTGTAACCGTTCACTGGAGTACGAAGATTGTCCTTCTTGCGGCTGTCATTTAGAGGGTGTGAATGGTTACCAAATTTTCTCCTTGACATCTCATGAATTATCAGGTATAATACAGAGGAAGAAGGTAGGAATGGTCGTAGGGTATAATGAGGTGAGATTAAGTGTCAGTAATTACCCTATGACCTTTCCTACCTTCCCCCATCTCCCTCAAGGAGGCAATAAAATGTTAATTGAGCTTGACTCCAAAAATACACTCAGGTGGGCATTAAGGTATAAATCAGAGAAATTATACCTTCGATTCTTTTCTTTGCTGGTAGAGTATGAAAAAATTTCTCATGATGATATGATCTATCAATGTGATAGAGGCTCAAAACATTGTGAATTGGTAGAAAATATACTTAACCGTATAATTCCAAATATTACCAAAAGAGGTATGTCTGCTGCAGAATGCTTTTGCCTTTTATCTGCCATCTGGTTTCATGATATTTCCCCTGTTTTTAAGAAAAAATCCCGTCCCAAGGATCACCACTATGAATATCTTAATTCTTATGGGGATTGGTCATTGGACGAGCCGTTTGCTTATGCTATAAAACAGATATGCTGTGGAACAATTGCTGAATTCCCAAAGATAGAGGATGAATATCAGATTGGGGATGAGACCATTCGATTAAGGTTTTTAGCCTGTCTTCTAAGGCTATCCAACTGGCTTGATCTGGGGTATTGGGGCATACCGCACGAGATGCTTGCCCCTTGGAAAACAACAGAGGAAGATATTGCCGCAACACTTCTAAAGGATAAGTTTACTTATGAGGTAAATATTGATTCTGTCTATTGGACAATAGATGTCAGTCTTACCCCTAACCCTGAGTTGTTTGGCACAGTATTGGCTGAAAAAATATATGAAAAAATAGGGATGAGAATAAAAAAAGAGTTTGATCTGGTAAAAGCTATTTTTAAGTCTCAGTACCTTGGTTATCAGGAGATAGCTGTAGAGATGAGGACTGGGGATAAATCAAAACGCCCGATTATCCAACCATCGATGGGAAAAACAATCTCTTCCCGCTCTCTTCCCCCTACCCCTTATAAATTCCTTGATTATTATGAAATCAATGACACAGCTATCTATTTTGGTAGAAAAAAAGAGATATCACGGTTTTTAGGGCATATCTCAAACAATAAACTCTTAGTGATCTATGGAGAATCCGGGGTAGGGAAAACATCCTTGATGAAGGCCGGACTGATTCCCAGAATAGATACAACGATTATTCCTATCTACATCAGGTGTACTGATAATCCATGTGCAGTAGTTAAAAGTGCAATTATTGACCAGTGCAAGATATCGCTGGATAATCCAGAGGCTACACTGCTTGAAGTCTTTAAGCATACTGAAACCAAAAAGTGCATGATATTTATAGATCAATTTGAGGAATTTTTCAAAAGATCCGAACGAAAGGTAAAGGATCAATTCATCAATGAATTAATGGAGTGTGTTTGTACCTCTACGGTAGATGCAAGGTTTGTCATAGGTATCCGTCGGGATTTCTTTGTTGAATTGGGCAGCTATCGAGAAGAGCTTCCGGAGTTATTCAGTTCTGCATGGGAGCTGTTAAAGTTGACAGAATTTGAGGCAAGACAGTCGATAAGCGGTCCATCCAGATTATTTAATATTGAGTATGATCCGGAATTATTGGATGAATTGGTTAAGGATATCACTGAGGAAAGTAATCTCATTCACCCTATTCATGTTCAGATTCTATGCAACCGTTTGGTAGAAACATTAGACAAATCAGCCTTAAAAGATAAATTGCCACAACGGATTTCGTACCAGACATATAAAGAACTCGGTGGTGCTCAGGGAATAATCTCTGATTACTTAGAGGCATCTCTGGAGCAGTTTCCTGCTGGTAAAAAAGAATATGCCCGGGACATCTTAAAGATGATGACAACATCCTATGAGATTAAAACGCTGGTTACATCTGAGGATATTCTTATGACCTTGAAGATTAATCCAGACATCTTAAAGGAAATATTATCTGCCATGGTTGAACACAGACTTCTCAGGCGAATTCGTGGAAAGTCGTATGAATTGACCTCAGACTATCTGGCAAAGAGCATTACAGAGAAATGGCTGACAGACAAGGATATGGATATAAAAACAACTATGGAGAATATCCATGTTGCCTTTGAGGATTGGAAGCAACACCGTTGGTTGATGAATATTCCCAGATTTGGTAAAATCTACCTTTATCGGGAAGATATTACTATTGAGCAGGAAGCATTTGAACTGCTTCTAAGAAGCTCTTTGAAATTTTCTTTTCCTGCATGGTATTGGGCAATAAATATTCCGAGGGAAAGGGTTGTAGTTATTATTACAGAAATGATTCAGCAGGTTGATGTTGAAGGATTACAAACCATTGTAGAGATGATGGATAAGGATAGTAGTCGGATTGTGGGACATCTTATGTGTCGACTTGAGGATCCAAACCCTCTTATTCGTGAAAAGACAGCTGAACTTTTGGGCAAAATAAAGAATAATAAGGCAATAGATGCCTTATTATCACACTTAAATGATATTGATTGGCGCGTTGCCAGAGCGATAGGGATTGCCCTGGGTAAGATTGGTGATATCAGGGCATTTAAGGCTTTTTTAACCAGACTTGATGACCCTGATTGGCGAATACGAAAGGCATCAGCATCAGCCATGGGGATGCTGAAAGATACAGAGGCTATAGATCCATTACTTGCCAGACTCAATGATCCTGAAAATGAGGTCAGACGGGCAGTAGCCATTGCTCTGGGTAATATTGGTGATGTCAGGGCATTTAAGCCATTGCAACGACGCTTGAATGATTCTGATTCTGATGTCCGGGAGGCAGCTGTTATTGCCCTTGGAAACCTTGGGAATATAGAGTCTTTTGATTCTATCATATCAAAATCAAGTGACCCTGACTGGCGGGTCAGGGAGGCTGTGGCGATTGCCTTAAGCAAGGTGGGTGAGGCAAGATCACTTGATCCGCTTCTTGAAATGCTTTCTGATTCTGATTCTGATGTGAGAAAGGCTGTGGCAAAAGCACTTGGTCTGCTTGGGATTAAAAAAGCCATTGAACCACTTCTTGATAAACTGAATGACTCAGATTGGTGGGTGAGGGAGGCAGCGGCTAATGCCTTGAGCGGTTTTGGTGATCCGCGAACATTAGCTCCGCTACTGGCCGGATTAAATGACCCTGATTGGCGTGTAAGAGAGGCAGCAGCTAATGCCCTGGAAAATATGGGTGGTCAAAATGCCTTTGATGCCCTGTTGCAGGGGTTGGATGATCTGGACTGGCGAGTAAGAAAGGCATCGATTGATGCCCTTGGCAGACTTGGTAATTTTAAGGCAGTAGAGCCATTGGTTGCTAAATTTTCAGACTCTGATTCAACCGTGCGGGCAAGCATTGCCACTGCCCTTGGAAACCTTGGTGACCCAAATGCCATAGAACATCTTCTTCATGGAATTGATGACACAGTGGAAGATGTCCAGATTGCCTGTCTGTCTGCCCTGCGGGCAATTGATAGAAAACTCTACAAAAGATCATCTGATAAATGGGGAAAGTAATGTAATGAGCGAAAACCACAAATATCTCATCCTTGGCGGGGCAGCATTTCTATGGATGATAATGCTGTTGGTTGTATTTTGCCTTGGGAATAATCATAAGTCATCATCCCAGATACCATCAAGAGATACCATTATTATCCTTAAACAGAAGCCTTCTGCCTTGATTGATATAAATACAATGATGCCTGAGGATAGATTAATCTCAACCGGTGACAAAAGTGCTACCTCATTTTATTCATCCCCCAACCCATATGCTCATAGGTATATCAAAACTGAGAATAGTTCCTTGTATACCTCGTCCTCAAGGCTTGGTGAAGGGGATGGGAAATATTCAGGGTTTTATCGAGGTATGCTCTGGTATAATTCGGTGTTTAATAAGTATGAACACAGGGACTGGTTGGGAAGGTGAAAAAGATTATGCTTACAGAGGATAAAGGTGGCGTAGAAATTCGTCCTGTTTCACAAGACAATGGATTTAATTTTAACTCTGTAGCAGTTAATCCATTACGAATAGATCCGCGATATAGTCTTAGCATACAGACAATAGGTCGCATAGAACGATTAGCAAAAGTGCGTTTTGTCACAGCAGAGACGACTCCATCTTTTGACCCAGCAAAGTTTGATAAAAATGACGAGGATACCAGACGATCTATTGCTCTTAGCGTTTTTGCAAGTAGTGAGATTGAGGGAGAAGGTATTTCCGCTGATTATATTGAGACTTTTGTTACAGCACATACTGAGCCAGGTGAGATGGTTGATGCCGAACTTCGAGAGCGGATTCAAACACATAGAGACATCTACGATACATATTTTTGGGCTCTTAATTCACAACCTGAGCAAGTTTTAACATATGACTTTATAATTGAGGCTCACCGTCGAATGTTTAAGAATACTATGGGGCAGGTAGCTGGACGCATCAAAGATAAAGAGGTTCGAATACATTGGCACCGACGGGATGGTTTGTTGGTTGATGTGCCTACCATTTCGTCCGAGCAGGCAGAAGAGTTTCTTCGCTCTCTTTGCGACAGAACTGCCAGAATATTTATGATTGCAAAAGAATCTGCGGAAACCTCGATGTTATTGTCATCTGCTGAGTTTGCATGTGATTTTCTTGCAATTCATCCATTTTTGGATGGCAATGGACGATTAGCTCGCCTTCTTTCAACATATTTGCTCGAGAAAGGAGGTTATCATTTTGCTCGTGTATATCCGCTTGATCAGATCGTTATGGACAGTCGTGCAGACTATTATGAAACACTTAATGCATCTCAACAATACTGGCATTTACCGCAAGAGGATTTGACACCATGGATTAATTATTTTGTAGGGGCAGTCTTTGAGCAGTGGGAGAGAGCATTTCGACGCATTCGAAATCAAGCAGCATATGCTAAGGAGTCAAGCAAAAATAAATTATATACCAAGAGTTACTGAGTCGCTTGGCTGGCAAGGCGTGAGAAGCGAGCATACTACTGTTCGTAAGCGACGAACAACGAAGCCAGCCAAGATGAATCGGTGGCACGACTGTATAAGTTATTTTTTCTTGACGACTTAATAACAGGTACCCATTCACCGCGAAGGCACAGAGAACATGCGAGAAAATCCACAGAATACGCACAAGTAATTGGGGATTACATAGAATGGATGCAAGCCTAAAAACAGATAATATTTACATTGTAGCCAGAAAACCCAAAAAATTCCTTGACACAAAAACCAATTTATGTTATTATTATAAGTTCAAAGATAATTATACTCAGAGATGACATAAATTATGCCATCTCTGAGTATAGAATCCTTAAGGAGGAAAGATGAAGACATATATGGCAAAAAAGAGTGAGGTACAAGAGAAATGGTATCTGGTTGATGCCACAAATCTTGCACTGGGAAGAATGGCAAGCTGTGTAGCAAAAATTCTTCGTGGGAAAAATAACCCCCAGTTTACCCCACATGTTGATACAGGTAATTCAGTAGTCATTGTCAATGCTGAAAGGGTACTGCTTACAGGCAAGAAAAAAGAGCAAAAGTTTTATTATCGACATACAGGGTTTCTGGGAGGATTAAAGGCTATTCGTTATGATAAACTTTTGTCAACTAACCCTGAAAAAGCAATTATGCTTGCAGTAAGAAGGATGATTCCTGATACTGTTCTTGGTCGGGAAATGTTGAAAAAGCTAAGGGTTTATGCTGGGAGTATGCACCCACATGAAGCCCAAAAACCAGAACCATTAAGACTGAAGGTGTAGAGGAGGATTGTTAAAGTGAAAGAAAATCAATATTATGGAACAGGCCGTCGAAAAAGAGCTATTGCCCGGGTAAGATTGGTTACAGGAACAGGGCAGATGATCGTTAATGGTAAGGAAATAAAGGAGTATTTTGGTGGTTTGTGTGATACTCAGTTGCCAGTTGTTCAGCAGCCTTTAGTTGCTACCGCAACTATTAGTAGATACGATGTGCTGGTCAATGTCGGCGGCGGCGGAAAAATAGGCCAGATTGGTGCTATTTGTCATGGAATTGCCAGAGCATTGTTGGAATCAAACATAGAATTAAAAGCTATATTGCGTAAGGGTGGATTTTTAACTAGAGATCCAAGAGAACATGAACGGAAGAAATATGGGATTTATGGTAGAAGACGGAGATTCCAGTATTCGAAGAGATAATTGCGAATTTAAGGATACGCAATGAAAATAGTGATCAGGATATTAGTGAAATTCCTTATCATTTGCATTTCCGTAACCACGGAGCGACAGGGATACTGTTGTTCCGTGGTTTATTTATGTAGAGGAGACAAGTGGACAAATATAATTTTGCAGAGATAGAAAATAAATGGCAAAAAAGATGGGAGCAGGAAAAAAGGTTTAAGACTGTAACCTCAACTGATAAACCCAAATACTATTGTCTGGAGATGTTTCCGTATCCCTCGGGCAGGATACATATGGGGCATGTGCGAAATTATACCATTGGTGATGTTATTGCTCGATATAAAATGATGCATGGGGTTAGTGTTTTGCACCCCATGGGTTGGGATGCCTTTGGACTTCCTGCGGAAAATGCAGCCATGAATAAGAATGTTCATCCATCTGAGTGGACTCAAAACAATATTAGTTACATGAAATCCCAACTAAAACGCATGGGATTTTCTTATGATTGGGATAGGGAACTGGCCACCTGTAATGAGGATTATTATAAATGGAATCAGTGGCTTTTCTTGAAATTTTATGAAAAAGGGCTGGCTTATAAACAAGAGGCAGATGTTAATTGGTGTAATACATGCCAGACTGTTCTGGCTAATGAACAGGTAGTGGATAGCTGTTGCTGGCGATGCAATACCCCTGTCAGGACAAAAAGGCTTTCCCAATGGTTTTTCAGGATTACAGCCTATGCTGATAACCTGCTTGCTGACCATTCCTTGCTGGGGAATTGGCCTGAACGGGTATTAAGTATGCAGAAGAATTGGATTGGTAAGAGTTATGGGTGTGAGATAGATTTCAGGCTGGCAAGTGATACAGAAAAAATAATCAAGGCGTTTACCACAAGACCTGATACTATATTTGGGGCAACATATGTTGTTCTTGCCCCACAACATCCATTGATTGATGAATTGATTAAAGGGACTGAGAATGAGGAGCAGATCAGGCAATTTATTGAGCAATGTAAGGTCAGGGTGGCTTTAGATGAAGAGGTTGAGAAGAAGGGCATGTTTACCGGGGCGTATGCCATAAACCCTGTTAATTCTGAGCATATTCCTGTCTGGATTGCAAATTATGTTTTAATGGGATATGGAAGCGGGGCAATCATGGCTGTGCCTGCCCATGACCAGCGAGATTTTGAATTTTCTAAAAAATATGATCTGCCGATAAGGGTGGTAATTCAGCCAGAACTTCAACAAGCTCAGACACCCCACTGCCCATTATCGACTGCCTTCAGCCTTCAACCTTCTGATAATATGACCTGTGCCTATGAAGAAGAAGGAATACTGACAAACTCCGGGGTATTTAATGGCATGGGCAATGTTGATGCAAAGGGAACTATTACCAAATGGATGGATGAAGAGAAAATAGGAAGGGGAAAGATTAATTATCGCTTGAGGGACTGGTTGGTTTCAAGGCAAAGATACTGGGGTACACCCATACCCATAATTTATTGCGAAAGCTGTGGGATAGTTCCGGTAAAAGAAGATGAATTGCCAATAAGGCTGCCAAAAGAATTGGATGTCTCCGGTAGAAAAACCCTTGCCTCATTCCCTGAGTTTATCCATACAAAATGTCCTGCCTGTGGTAGGGATGCCAGCCGTGAAACAGATACCATGGATACCTTTGTTGATTCGTCATGGTATTTTGCCAGATATGTTTCGCCTCATGATGATAAACAACCAATAGATACAAAACAGGCAGATTACTTTCTGCCTGTTGACCAATATATCGGCGGCATAGAACATGCCATCTTGCACCTATTGTATTCCCGTTTCTTTGTTAAGGTTATGGCAGATATTGGCTTAATTAATCATAAAGAACCGTTTGCCAACCTCCTTACCCAGGGAATGGTCATCAAGGATGGAGCCAAGATGTCTAAATCCAAAGGGAATGTGGTTGATCCTGATGATATTGTTAATAAGTATGGGGCTGATACGGTCAGGATATTTATCCTGTTTGCTGCTCCGCCAGAAAAGGATCTGGAATGGTCTGAGCAGGGAGTGGAAGGGGCATGGCGGTTTTTGAATCGTGTGTGGAGGATTGTCCAGCAGCACGCAGCAGGGGTCAGGCAGGAGATTAAGCCTGAAAACTTGTCTGTTCCGGCTAAGGCACTTTATTCCTTTACCCATCGCACTATAAAAAGGGTTACCGAGGATATAGATGTTTTTCATTTTAATACTGCTATTTCTGCTTGTATGGAATTAGTCAATGAGATGTATCAATACAAGGAAGATGATACCATGGGTTTGGTTGTCTTGCAGGAAGCATTGAGGAATTTAATTCTCATGCTTTCCCCATTTGCTCCGCACATGTGCGAGGAATTATGGGGGAAAATAGGAAATTCTACAAGCATACTTGATGAACCATGGCCAACATATCTTCCAGAGGCACTCCAGAAGGATAGTATTCTTATTGTTGTTCAGATAAATGGGAAGGCCCGGGATAAGATTACTGTGCCGGTTGAAAGTACGGAAGATGTTATTAAGGCTGAGGCACTTAATGCTGTGTCAGATAAATTATCAGGGAAAGAGATAAAAAAGGTAATTGTTGTAGCTGGCAGGCTGGTTAATATTGTAATATAATCACGGAGGTTAATAATGGATCTTGCAACATTTTGTGGTACTGTTGGGGCGTCGCTAGCTATGGTTGCAGCCATAATGTTAGAGGAAGCAGGGATAGTAGGTAGTGGATATATGAATATACCCGCGACAGTGATGATTGGTTGCGGGACATTTTTGTCAACAATGGCAAATTTTGGCCTGAAACATAACTTTAATGCTGGCAATTGGGCAAAGACGGCATTTTTTAATACACCGCATAATATTGGGGAGATAATTACCATTATATTAAATTTTGCCCAGAAGGCACGAAGGGAAGGGTTATTGGCTTTAGAGGGAGATATTGAAGGCATTCATGACCGTTTCCTGAAAAAGGGTATCCAGTTGGTAGTTGATGGGGTTGACCCGGAGTTAATCGAAGCAGTGATGGATATAGATACTACAAGTATGAGGGCAAGACATAAGTTTGGTGAGGAATGGTTTATGTGTGCAGGCGGTATGGCACCAACTATGGGAATTCTTGGAGCTATCATGGGATTAACCGGTGCCCTTGGTAAGATGGGTGGTGGAGACATGATGACCACTATTCACTCCCTGGCTATCGCTTTTGTTGCTTCATTCTATGGTGTAGCTCTGGCTAATCTGGTGTTGATTCCGGTTGCTGGTAAGCTAAAGTTTCTTGATCATGAAGAAGCATTTATGCGTGATTTGATCATGACCGGTGTTCTGGCTATTCAGGCTGGGGATAACCCGAGAATAGTTGAGGAAAAGTTAAAGGCATTTTTCTCCCCTGCTGGATATCCAGTGAAATCAATAGAATAGGATGGGGGATGACAGGATGGTAATCGGTAAAAGGAGGATATGGGGATATTTTTTAATTTAATATAGGACTTACGCAAAATGAGAAAATACCTACCACATATGGTGTTTTTAAAAAGTAATGCCCACCAGGTATGGTATGCAAGTTGAATCCTCACCCCATCCCTCTCCCATGAGGAGAGGGAGCAATGATGTTTTGCGTAAGTCCTAAAGTTATGCTGATAAGAAATATGGGTTGACTTTTTAGCCAGTATTGAAATATATTGGAATAATGTTTCTACTATGATATTGATTATGCATACTTATTTTGTTTTCTGTATAACATGCAAAAAGTAATGTTAGCGGTAAAACTATGAAAAAATAACCCAAATATTTGAACAAAGGATAATAAAAAATGGATAAAAATGAAATAATACATTTAATAAAGGAATATTACAATATTTTAGTGGCTGAATATGGCGTTTCCAGAATCGGTATTTTTGGATCGGCGGCAAAAAATACTATGACAAAAGATAGTGATTTGGATGTATTTGTTGAATTCAAGCAACCAATAGGATTTAAGTTTATTAGATTTGTAGAATATCTTGAAGATTTATTTGGAAGAAAGGTTGATGTGATAACAAGAGATGGCATTGAAAATATACGAGTAAAAGATGTTGCAAGAAATATTGAAGGAACTTTAACCTATGTCTAAAAGAGAAGATGTTGCTATTATTCAAGACATAAAAGAAGCTATCGGTAGAATTATATCCTATATATCGAAAATGGAATATGAGGATTTTCTCCAGGATTACAAGACGCAAGATGCAGTGATTAGAAATATTGAGATTTTGGGAGAAGCCGCCAAATTACTATCAGATGAAGCAAAAGAAAAGTATCCAAATATTCCATGGAAGGATATTGCAGGTACAAGAGATAAACTGATTCATAATTATTTTGGCGTAAATGTTGACATTGTGTGGGATATTGCCAAGAATGAAATCCCGCTTTTATCCACAGAGTTAAATGGTATAAACGGCTAACAAGTCGTTGGAGTTGATTGCGGGATATGTTATCCATAGTTTGTGATAGTTCAAATAGTAGTAGTGAAATCAACTTTGTTTTGAGAAAATCCTTGAAATCCATAGCTAAATATCGAGCCTCCTAAATTATCCATAAGCGGTATAATAATATTATACTATTTCTTTTATTGCTTGTCAAGAAAAAATATTAGTAAAAATTAATTTTTTGCTTGACAATTTTCTTAAATTATGGTATATTTACATTAAATTGTTTATGGAAGATAATAAATAATGTTAGCGATTGAGACATAGCGAAAGTGGATGTTTGAATGCTGATGTGATAAAACCTACATTGAGTTGTCGATGAGTTATTGATGAATGAGGGATGCCGAAATCTGGTTGGCATAACTGGTGGGCATAGCGATGTGAATATCCGTGCTGACTATTTCAGCAATACCAGCGAATGATGGGCTTTCTGCTAACAAGTCGTTGGAGTTGACTGCGGGATGTGTTACCCACGATTTGTAGCAATTCAAACATTAGTAGTATAAGCCAACATAATAGGATATGCCAGCTCCGCAGCAACTCAACATTAGGCGTTATCTCTTGAAACACAATGACAAGAACAATTAAGTAAATATTATCTGCTACTGCGGGTGGGAAAGGAGATTAAAAATGGGAACTGCTATAATGGAATATGAGCAATTGAACCTTCCTGAAAAAATGGCAAGAAAATTAAAAGGAAAAGAAGTTAAACTCATCGGAACTCAAGAAGGCATTCTGTTAAAGCCACTGGAAGATATTATTAAAGATGCGAGAGGTTCTTTGAATGGAAGTTATTTTTCTTCCGTAAGATACATGCAGCTTAAAAAAGAAGAAAAGGAACTAGAACGATGAAAGAAACTTTTGTATTGGATGCTTGTGCTCTAATTGCTTTTTTGGATGATGAAGACGGAGCTGATAAGGTGGAAAATATTCTTCGGAGAGCAAGAAGGGGAGATTGTGTCATTTACATGAATAAGGTAAATGTCCTTGAGATATATTACGGCGTATTCCGTGAATATAGTAAAGAAAAAGCGGAAGAAATCCTTGCCAAGATATTAGCTTTACCTATAATAGTTATTGATATGTTAAAAGATAATGTGTTTAAGGAAGCTGGAAGGTTGAAGGCTATTTATAAAATATCTCTGGCAGATTCAATAGCTTTAGCTGAGACAAAAATAAGAGAGACACAAATTTTGACGGCTGATCATCATGAATTTGATCCTATTGATAAGGAAGGAGAGGCGATTTTTTATTGGATTAGGTAATAATCTAAAAAGTCATGTATCTCAAATGATGATAGTATCTTGAGATAACAATTCGTTGGAGTTGACTGCGGGATGTGTTATTCACAGTTTGTGATAGTTCAAATATTAGTAGTGGAATCAACATTAAGAGGATGTGCCAGCCCCGCAGCAACTCAACATTGGGCGTTAGCCGCCGAGGAAAATCATGATCGATTCGAAAGCTGTAACAGCAGAACTGGATCAACTGATCGCCGAATGCCGAGCGCTCAGGCAGCGATCGCAGTATGATGACCTGAGCGACCTGCCCGATGCCGAAGCAATGTCAATGGCGACATCCCTGGCCGCTGCTATTCGTCGACTATCGCCCCCTCGAAGCCAATATGTTGAATCATTAGACGGGACACTAAAAAGCTACGGCCACACCAACACTTCAGCGATTCCAACGATCCTTGGTATTCTTACCGCACTACGAAACGATGTTGCAGGTGGCCGAACCAAAAGTGCAGTTGAAATCATACATGCCGATCTTTTTTCTGATTTTCTTGAAATGGCCGACCATCTTGTTGGCGAAGGGTTTAAAGATCCTGCGGCAGTTCTGGCAGGAGGAGTATTGGAAGGACATCTCCATAATTTAGCGACTAAACACTCCATTTCACTAAACGACTCGAAAGGCGCTCCTAAAAAAGCTGACCTCTTAAACGCAGAATTAGCCGGAGCCAATGTCTATTCAAAAGGCGACCAAAAAAATATCACTGCGTGGCTACACCTTAGGAATTCCGCGGCTCATGGCAAATATTCTGAATACACAATTGACCAAGTTAAACTACTAATTCAGTCGATTCGCGACCTGATTGCGCGCATCCCAGCGTAGATTCAATTGGCGTCTAACATATTAAGAATTTGTGTGGAGCGGTGCATTAAAATAACGGTTATATAATCGGACCAGTAGCCGACACACAATTCTATGTTGAATTAAGCTGAGGTTACTATTTGGAGTTTGAATAAATTGGATAGGGGTATATGTTGGAAACAGTGCTTTATTTTGCAATGATTCAAGCAGGACAAGATTAGGCAGTGAGTATTTTTAACCGATAAAATGGAGATGGCATGTATTTTTGCAGCATTACCTGATGCCTTTGAATTGCTGATTTTGCCTTTATTTCCGCAATCAGGCATACCTCTCCTATGGTGTCCTATATTTGTGTTATTTTTACGCAAGTAAAGTGAATTTTTGAAATGAACTATTAACGATTTTCTAATCAAGGTGGTCTCCTTTTCTTTGGTTGTAGATTTTCAACCAATACCAACACACTGCCACACTTTGGGTAACAAAAAGGTTTGGCTTCATTTTTAACATCAGACGATTCTTTATCCTCAGGCACTTCTTGTTCAGTAACTGTCCCCTCAAGAAGTTCTTTGGCTTTGTTTAGCAGATGCCGTTTGTTGAGGCTCCATATTCCGTAATATCGCACCTTTACAAATCTCTCTGGCAGAACATGTTGCAGAAAGCGTCGAATAAATTCTTCAGCAGTTACTGTCTGTGTTTTGAGTGGACAGGTACTTGATTCCTTGCAGCTGGAAGGTAACCATCCCATCCTGTAGCTTCAAAATACGCTTATTGCTAATAGCTATCCGGAAGATATAAGGTGCCAAATACTTGAAGGCGTGTATTCCTGAACCAACAGGTTTGCTGTGAACTACCCAATCTTTTTCCATGTATCCGCAGGGACAGCACTGAACAGTTTGGTCTTTTTTAATTCATCCCTGAATTTTGCCCGGAAAATAATTGAAAGAGCCTTGACCGGCATAAGGAATTTGCTTTTTGCAGAAAGCCATTGATTCCCATCTATAGAAAGACCACCAGCTGGTATGATATAATGGATATGAGGATGATAGCCTATATCCCTTCTCCATGTATGGAGAACACCCATCATACCTATTTCTCCGCTAACATATCTGGGATCTAATGCCAGCTTCTGTAAGGTTGCGGCTGAGGCTTTGAAGAGAATATTGTACATTATTTTCTGATTGTTTCGGGCAAGCTGCCTTAAAGAATCAGGTAATGTCCATGTGTTCATAAAATGTGTCCCAGTCAGGAGAAGTTCCTGCTGTTTTTGCAGCCACTCATTGGCACTATCATTCTGACATTTGGGGCAATGTCTATTCTTGCAGGAATGATAACTGTAGTGGTTTTCTCCGCATTTTTCACAGAAATAAACATGTCCTCCAAGAGCTTCGGTTCGACACTCTTCAATAGCTTGCATGGCCTTCAAATGGTTGGGCAGCATATGATTCTTAAACCTTGCTCGATATTGGGAACCGTGAATACGGAATATATCAGCTAATTCTACCATAACAAAACTCCTTAAAAGCAGGTGATACCACAAAAAGCAATGGTACTGGTAGCCCTTGAGTACTTCTTCACATTTTTGATATAAAGGAAATAGCTGCGAAGTTCTTCTTTTAGTTTTTTATCCGGCGACTTGTGATAATGCTCGGCAAGCTGACGCACTGCCCGAACGGACATCTCCTGTGTCCGTTCTGACATCCCCCTTAACTGTAAGTCTTTTAGTCATTCGTTGACGAAGTTCACTCATAATACTACACCCCCTATTAAATGATAGGAGCATCAAATGATGCTCGATTGAGTTATATTCTATTGTAAATTTTGACACATAACCACTAAATTTTTCGAGCTGAGCAATCACTTTTTTCTTGACATTCCATATCCTATGTGTTACACTCAAATTATGGAAAATATCTCGAATCCAATATTTCGTGGGATGAGTTAGGACAACTGCTTTGAAAAATGGAGGTGAATAAGGATGTATACATACACTATAATATTAGAACCTAATTACCCAGAAGAAGGATATACTGTCCGAGTTCCTGCATTACCAGGGTGTATCACTTATGGTTGGAATAAAGAAGAGGCAATTAAAAGAACCAAAGAAGCTATTGATGGTTTTATAGAAGGATTGCAAAAAGCAGGCGAATTAATTCCAGAAGATATTGGTCGAGTAGAATTGGCTACGGTGAGGGTATGCTGGTAGGGTTTTTTCGGACCACTTTTTAAGTTACATTAAGCTACATTTTTGTGGTATAATGACAAAAAAAGGAGGTCCGAAATGCGAAAAAGCTTCAGTCCAGAATTTATGGGAAAGGTTGCATTGGCAGCACTCAAAGAGGAGATGACTATAGCAGAGTTATCATCAAAATATGAGGTTCATAAGGCACAAATCGGTAGATGGCGTAAACAAGCGATGGAAGAGCTTGTGGGAATTTTCAAGGGGAAGGGAGATAATTCCAAGCGAGACAATGAGAAACTTGTTAACGAACTTTATTGTCAAATTGGGCAATTAAGAGTAGAAAACGAATGGCTTAAAAAAAATTTGTTACTTGAACATTGAGGGGAAAAAGAGGTTAATTGAACTTGACCATAAGAAGCTAAGTATTCGAAAGCAATGCGAGCTTTTGACCTTACATAGATCGAACCTGTATTACGAACCAGCAGAGGACACAGATTGTTAGAGAAAAAAAGAAAGAATGTAATCACGAAACCATGAAAAATGCGAAAAAGTAGAAAGAGAGAGTAGACATCTTCTTTCGTGTTTTCACGATAATCTTTTTCCTCTTTTCCTTATTAATCTGTGCAATCTGTGTCCTCTGTGGATTCTTTTTCTTTCTCTCTTGTCTTGAGTGCTTCTGTGGTGAGTAGTTACTGATAATCAATATATCATATCCCTCTTTCTTACATAAGTTTTTCCATAATTAGAATTGCTGAGATTTATCTGTTTATACTCAACGGTGAAAAAATTTTCAGATGAAAAAGATTATTCAAAACAAAACAATGCTTAAACTATCAGGGCTATTCATCCTGATAATTATTCTTATGCTTGGGTTATGGAAGTATGAAATAAATCAATATCTCAGGATACACCGTGAGTTTAAGCAGGCTACTGCTAAACTGGAAAATTATAGGGATTGTCTGCAAAATGCAGAATTTTATACACAACAGTGTTGCCAGATTCAAAAAACGATATCCCAATTTGAAGCTCGCTGCTATCAGAATAAAACCCCTTCATTGTCTACAACCTGCCTGCTTGAGGATATTCAGAAAATAATTGATGACAAAAGAGATTCGATTGTCCGGATAGATGTTCTGCCGGAAAAAGAAATGGGTGCAGGATATGTTCAAATAGGGATTAATCTTAAACTGAAGACCTCTGCTCAAGGCTTAACAGATATTTTGTATAAATTAAAAACCAGTGCTAAGCCCTATCAGGTAAATGGGCTGTCTGTGCAGGTATCATCTGATGGTCTGCTTGATGTTGAGATGAAGATGAATGCTATTCATAGAGGGTAGCTCAAGCTTTCAGCTTGAGAAGAATAGTGTCATATTAACTCTCAAATGTCGGATAAGGCTCCTATAGTCGGTAGGTCAGGCATTCTTGCCTGACTCATTTGTTCGCTTAAGATAAACGACAGACAAGAATGTCTGCCCTACCGACTTATCTGTCATTTTAAGGTTGACGAGACAGTAGTCTTGCGTTGCTTTTTGGAAACCAGAAACAGGCAAGAATGCCTGTTCTACCAATGATAAAGAGAAGAAAGGGGATAATAAGACATGGATTATTCATCAATTCGTGATAATCATTCTAATGGAACCGTCGGGGATTTCTTAAAACAAGCCATTAGCAGCAACTCTAATGTTTCAATAGTATCCGCATATTTCACCATCTACGCCTATCATCACTTGAAAAGCAATCTTGATGCTATCAATCATTTACGGTTTTTATTTGGCGAGCCTACCTTTATAAGATCAATGGACCCAGACAAGATAAATACCCGTGATTTTAAGATAGAAGATGACAGGCTTGTTATTCCTATTGAAAACCGTCTTACTCAAAAATCAATCGCCAAAGAATGTTCAGAATGGATAAAAAATAAAACTGAAATCCGTTCGATGGTAAAGCCTAATTTTCTTCATGGGAAAATGTACCATATTCAGCAGGAAAGCAAGATTGAAAAGGCAATCGTTGGAAGCTCAAACTTTACTGTCAATGGGCTTGGGCTTGGTGGAAGTAAAAATATTGAGTTGAATATTGTTATCGATAGTGACCGAGACAGACAGGAACTTAAACAATGGTTTGATGCAATCTGGAACGACCAGACAGGTCTTGTAGAGGATGTCAAGGATGAGGTATTAAAAGACCTTGAACAATTGTATATCGAAAACGAGCCAGAATTTATTTACTTCAAAACGCTTTATCATATCTTTGAAAGCTATTTGGATGAACAAAAAAAGGGCGGTCTTCTAAATGACCGCACCGGCTTTTTTGACAGCGAAATATGGGATATGCTCTATGACTTCCAAAAAGATGGCGTAAAGGGAGCAATCAATAAAATCCTAAAGCATAACGGCTGCATTATCGCTGACAGCGTTGGTCTTGGAAAGACATATGAAGCCCTTGCTGTTATCAAGTATTTTGAACTGCTGAATAGCCGAGTTCTTGTCTTATGCCCTAAAAAACTCACCGGCAACTGGACCATTTATCAAGCAAGCCAGAATCATGTGCTCAATCCCTTCAAAAAGGACAGATTCAATTATACAGTTCTCTATCACACAGACATGGGGCGAGAATCTGGCCGCTCTGGGGCAAATGCCATTGATCTTGAAAACTTTAATTGGGGTGCTTATGACCTTGTAGTTATTGACGAATCCCATCATTTCAGGGGAAATCCTGTAGAAAAAGTGAAGAATGACGGCAACATAAAAATGAACCGGGCAAGATGGCTCATGGAAAAAGTTATTAAATCTGGAGCAAAGACCAAAGTCCTGATGCTGTCCGCTACCCCTGTTAACAACAGTCTGCGTGATCTACGCAATCAGATTGCCTTTATCACCGAAGGGGAAGATGACGCTCTCTTTGATTGTTGCAAAATAAAAGATATTGGACTCACCCTGAAAAATGCACAGACCCATTTTACCACATGGTCTGATCCCAAGAAGAACCCCCAAAGGAACATGAAACAACTTCTGGAAAGGCTCGATTCAGCGTTTTTCAAGCTGCTTGATGGGCTAACCATTGCTCGTTCAAGGAAGCATATCAAAAATTTCTATAACATCGAATCTATTGGCAAGTTCCCGGAAAGAAAAAAGCCACATTCTGTGTATCCTGAAATTGATATTGATAACCGTTTCCCTTCTTATGACCGATTGAATAAACAAATTCTTGAATACAAGTTGTCTGTTTTTAATCCTTCGGCATATGTGAAACCAGAGAAGCAGCAGAAATATGAAGAGATTGCCAGAAATGGGGTGTTGGCTTTCAAGCAGTCTGATCGTGAAGGTTTTCTAATTGGCATGATGAAAATCAATTATCTTAAACGGCTGGAGAGCTCTATTGAATCCTTTGAGATATCAATGGACCGAACCATTCAGAAGATTGAAAAACTGGAAAGCAAAATCAACGAGTTTCTGAAAACAAAGGCAACATCACAGGAAGAATCCCTTGAAAGCCTTGAGCCAGACGAAAACGAATTGGAAGAGAATGCAGATAATTCAGAACAATGGCAGGTTGGTAAAAAACTTAAATTTGACATGGCTGATTTGGAGCTGGAGGATTGGCTGAAGGATTTGAAAAAGGACAAGGAATCGTTGGTTGACCTTTATAATAATGCTTGCTTTGTAACTCCTGAAAGAGATGCGAAACTTGTAGAATTGAAAAAACTAATTGCGAGTAAAGCAAAGAGTCCATTTAACGGAGAGAATAAAAAAGTCATTGTCTTTACCGCATTTGCAGATACCGCACAATACCTTTATTCAAATATTAAAGACTGGTGCAGAACGGAACTCAAATTGCATTGCGCTCTGGTGTGCGGAAGTTATACGCAGACCAGTATGGGTAAAACTGATTATGATAACATTCTGCTCAATTTTTCACCATTATCAAAAAATCGCAATAAAATGACATCAGTTTCACAAAGCGAAGAGATTGATATTCTCATTGCGACTGACTGTATCAGTGAAGGACAGAACCTACAGGATTGTGATTATCTCATCAATTATGATATCCACTGGAACCCGGTACGAATCATTCAGCGTTTCGGACGAATCGACCGTTTAGGCAGCAGTAACAAAACCATTCAATTGGTTAATTTTTGGCCTACAAGTGATCTT
>Ga0210036_1000876_pt1 | contig 34722 bp, 21 predicted proteins | sample CryGeymeta201515_FD_185469 | JGI IMG/M metagenome (GOLD analysis project Ga0210036, IMG submission 185469) | Groundwater microbial communities from Crystal Geyser aquifers in Utah, USA - Crystal Geyser metaG 2015-15 (SPAdes) (version 2) | ecosystem: Environmental > Aquatic > Deep subsurface >...
GTACCATTGCCCATACCCTTCACATTGATATTGCTTCGCAACAAATCCGTGACGTTCAGAACTATTTGTACCAAACCATTTCACAGCAATCCGGAGAGGCTGTGGCAGACAGTTCTCCCTCGCGACAAAAATTAGCGTCATCTCCTCAATTTCGGAAAGGCCCCGCTGAGGCATCGCCACGGACGGTAGAAACCATGGTCATGTGACAGAAACAAAAACAAAAACAGATGCAAACTTGACAGACACGCACACACATTTTCCAATTCTAAAGTGCAGTGTGCTGTGTTTATAAGGCATCTTGAATGTTGGAAAATGACACTTATGATTCCATTGGCTGTACCACTACCACTCCGTTCCATCTCTTGCATGTACTTACATGATTACACATTCCATGTTGCCCCAATTTACAAAGCGATCTCGCACCAAATAATCATTACTGTAGTATGTTTTGAACAAAACCACCCCACGAAATAGAAGCGGCAGGATGATACCAATAGTTCAGGTGTTCTGCATACTGAATATCTCATTTTTAAATGGTAGTCTACCTAGTAGGGACTCAACTACTAGAAACTAGCCTACCTGGTACACATTGCATCACCCCCATAATAAGCTTCTATTCTACTCCCTGAATCTACTTCCCGGACTATTTTTAGCTTCTACTGTACTACTCTAGCTAGGAGTAATACTAGACTATTAGCTTTCGAGCAGTTCTAGCTAGTAGTAGTAGTAGCTAGTTCTACTGCTACTACGAGAGGGCCGCTTATTGTACCTTCTTGGCGGCCACGTGATCTCACCATGGATGGTCGTCAGAGCATCACGAATAAAAATAGCAAGTAAAATACATAGGCAAATAGTGTCGCACCGGTACCTCCTTCGCCAATCCGTGATTCAAACAATTCATCAGGGTTAGTAACATTCTGAAATGAGGATGCTAGATCGCACACTTTCCTCATTGTTAACAATAATGACGATGATCTTTGTCGAACATCGATCATTGACAACAATCCACAATCAATCGTTATTCGCCTTCTATTATTAGAATTACAACCCAAAAGCTTTTTACTTTCTTCTATTGCGCATTCCTTATAAAGTGCTAGCATGAGAGTTGCATTATCTATTCTTTTTCTATGTGTTTTCACCCAAGTGCCGAAAAATAGCGCTAGTACAGGTATTTCCTTTGAAGAATGGCAAGCTCAACACGAAAAGGCATACTTGAGCAAAGAAGAAAGAGATTTTCGCCTGAATACTTGGTTGGAGAACCAACGCCATGTCCAAAGCCACAACGCAGCATTCGAGGTTGGTTTGACATCTTATGCCAAGAGCATGAATGGTCCTTTTGCCGATCTGACGGACGAGGAATTTCTGCAGCAGTATTTAATGGAACCACAAGACTGCAGCGCCACTCACTTGTCCAGCGGACGGCTTCGTCCTCAGAACAGTGAAACCATGGCAGCACATCCCGCCATGGATTGGCGTACCAAGGGTATCCTTACGGCAGTCAAAGATCAAGGAAAATGTGGCTCTTGTTGGACGTTTAGCACGTCCGGATGCTTGGAAGCTCACATCTGTCAACAAGCCAGGAAAGATTGTACCCACTGGAAAGGATTGGCTGAAGAACAATTGGTGGAATGCGCCGGAAATTTTGACAATCACGGATGCAGTGGTGGGCTTCCGAGTCACGCTTATGAATATCTCAAATACAGTGGTGGTATGGCGCTTGAAAAAGACTATCCCTATATCGCCCCCGAAACGGGCGGAAAGAACCAATGTACCATCTCCACGACACCAGGATGGAGGGCCCAGGTCGCTGAAGTATTCAATGTGACAACCCTTGATGAAGAAGACTTGGCCTATGCCGTGGCCAATATTGGACCAGTTAGCGTTGCCTACCAGGTGTCACCCGACTTTCGCTTGTACAGTCACGGGTAAGTAGAGGATCATTTAAGTACTATGGCAAACCAAGAAGTGTTTACTCTCAGTATTCGTCTCCATACCTCACATTTTTCGCGCCTGGCATTCCTGTATCTGCTCTGGAACTGCTACAGAATTTATGATTCATTCAATCATACCACGAACGAAACCATGTGCCACTCGGGTAATCATGATGTCAATCATGCAGTGGTGGCTGTGGGCTTGGGAACAAGCGAAAAAACTGGGAAAGACTACTACATTATTCGAAACTCTTGGTCAGCTGACTGGGGTGAGGAGGGACACTTCAGGATCCTGCGGGGTGAAAATCTATGTGGTATTAGTGACTGCGCATCATTTCCCATTGTTCCAACTGTAAAGACGAACATGCAGAATGAGATTTTTGGTAATGTCCAGAAGGAACGTACTAAATTGCGCATGAGTCGGAATTAGTAGTTGCGTCTACAATACGAATGATGATGCATGAGAGCGAAAAAGTTAAAATATCTATCTATGCGGTTTAATGGTTTATGATTGTGGCTGTCAACAATATGAATGGAGAAGGACCTTAATAAAACAAGATTCGCTTGGTGTACCGATGTGTTGGCACTTTCGTTTAATTTTCGGAAGGGTTCCACAATTTAAAGGAGACTTCGTAGGCATCTGTAAAGTTGCCATTGAAGTAAGCAAGCTCGAGCTGTCGACCCGAGGACAGAGCATTACTGTTGCTGTCCGCTCCGGTCTGATAAATCCGAACGGAACCTTGTCCGTGGTCACAACAGAATCCATCCTTGCTCAAGTCTAGCAAATTCAATCCGTACGATCCGTCGTACAAGGATTGTGGAGTATCTGCAGCAAGAATATCTTGAATATAGTAGCTAAAGTAGTAGGCCGTAGAGGACTGCTTCAAAACACCAAAATCCAACTCGTCCACCAAAATAGGATCCTGTTGTTCTGGATTGGAATAATAGTACAGTTGATAGGACAGCTCTTGCGGGAAAAAGTCCGTAATAATTTCAATGGTAATAGAAAGTTCGTTTGTTGTAGCAATGGTTTGTTGAGCGTTGACATTTCCATTTGTTTTGGGAACCTTGGTTGGAGTTACACTTGGTTGTACAGAAAGTGTTGCAGAAGGGGCAGAAGTAGGCTCGGTAGTGGGCTCAGCAGAAGGGGCAGCAGATGGCATGCTAGGTGGTATGGTTGTTGCCGCGACAGTTGGCATGGTCGTTGGGGTCGTAGGACTATTGGTTGTCGTGAATACAGTTGGACTACTGGTGGTCACTACGTTCGCGTTGTTACCATTTTCTTCGGTATTGGCCGTTCCGGGGTTATCATTGTTGCTTGTTGTAGGTGTTGTCTCTTGAGGAGCGGCCAGTGCCGTCGTGGGAGAATTCAACACGATAGGCTCCGCTGTGGGAGAATTCGACATGACAAGTGCCGTCGTGGGAGAAATTGACATGGATAGCACCGTCGTGGGAGAATTTGACATGGTAGGCGCCGCTGTGGGAGAATTCGACATGACAGGTGCCGTCGTGGGAGAATTTGACATGGTAGGCGCCGCTGTGGGAGAATTCGACATGACAGGTGCCGTCGTGGGAGAATTTGACATGGTAGGCGCCGATGTGGGAGAATTCGACATGACAGGTGCTGTCGTGGGAGAATTCGACATGGTAGGTGCCATGGTGGTAGCTACCTTCGTGGTAGGTACCATAGTGGGAGGTGCCATGGTGGGAGAATTTGATAGTGTCAATGGATTTATGGAAAAGCTTAAAAGTGTCGGTGCATTTGTAGTTGGTGCGGACGTAGTAGGTGAGAGCGTAGGAAGTTCTGTTGGCATGGATGTCGTACTGTCAGTGGGAACATCAGAAGCCTGTGGAGTCGGACGTGCGGATGGATATGTGGAAGGGCTGTCCGAGCCACTTACGGATGGACGCGCTGATGGCACCTTTGTAGATCCGGCAGTAGGACTGCTAGATGGTCTGTTTGTGGGGTTACTGGAGGGTGCTGCACTAGGTTCTTGCGTGGTGGGACGGTCCGTTGGGGCTTGACTATTTTGCCGTTGGCGAAGAGAACTGCATTCTTCGGTGGGCGGAAACTCGGATACTTCACAGACTGTGGATATGATCCAATCATAGGCTGAGCTAACTCTAGCGTAGACCCCGGGAGAATTGGCGCGTGCACATCCATCTCCCCACGATGTGACTCCCACTTGTTTGTATTTGTTAATGTTAATGTCATAAAAGAAAAGCGGTCCACCCGAATCGCCCTGACAAGAGTCGCGACCTCCAAAATCGGGATTGCCTGCGCATAGATGCGGTTCGGTCGGTGCTGGATGAACGTAGTAATACCAATGGTAGACGTAGGGCAGTTCATCGCAATGTTCAATGTAGTAAACATCCACCTCCTGCAGTTGGTCCGGGCGGCCTCCATTTTCACTCGTGACTCCAAACCCAATCACACGCAGCGCATCCTGATCGTCTGGTACGGAACTTTCTTGGTTGAGCACAATGGCGTCCAACCAGACTGGTTCGTTTAGTTTCAACAACATGAAGTCGTTCAGGTTGCCTTCGTTGCGTACAAAGTGAGGATGGACAAATTGTTGCGTAGGTGTCGCCACGTACAATCCGTTCGGATCGTTGTGAATGGTACTGCCAAAGCTAAGAGGACTCGACGATAGCCGTGCATCGTCAATGTGACAGTGAGCACTCGTCAAAACCATATCCGGTGCAATCAAGCTACCGCCACAGCCGCTCCACCACGACGCCATGAAAGGATAATCGATGCCGCTCGATACAGCATGACCGCCCACGATGCGATTAGTAGAATTCGATGAATTAGAAACCGAAGAAATAGATACTGTGGAACGCAATCGACGCTGTTGTTGTTTTGGTGACGACGACGACGACGACGACGACGACATTGATCTTAATAGTTTGCCCAACGCCAACGGCGCCAGCAGCAGTGTTACCAACACAAAGAGTGGCAATGTAGTTGATGCCATCTTCATGTCGCAAGATCGTCTTGAAAAGGTGCAGAAGTGACCTGTTTTTTTTTTATTCACCACGAGTGGGTTGTGGCGATGATGGCAATCAAAGCTGTTGTGTCAGAATGTAAAGTCAGTGGCAATTTTCCGTTCCTTTCTCTCGACGAATCTTGGGGTTTGGGGCGATAGAAGATAGAATGATCTTATTGATAAAGTGGTTAATCCCAGCAGCTTCTTTCAAACACAGATCAGCATGCATCCCCGTTGTTCCGTTGCAAAGCAATTTTTAATCTGTTACACACTTCAGTGCTGTAACCTTGTGAAGTACTACGTAGCTGCACTTGTGGTAGCAACTTGTTTTTGATCCAACTTCATAAGTTCGTTTTTCTCACATCGAGTTTTTTTTTTGGTAATCACTTTTTTATTCTGTTTCATTGGTAGAGTAGTGTGGAATGTTCAGTACAAGAATTTAGGCCAAAACGAGTTCCATGATTAACAAACATGTGCTTTGGTCGTTTGTGACCTAAATGATTTAGGCATCCAAACAGGCATAGCCAACGATGACTGTGTAACCTACGGTACCATACTACGGGTAACAAGTCAACCTGAACTCTGTTTGTACAGTACCTGGCACCAGGTGGTACCTACCATACCGGTACTACCGTTACCTCGTACTACTACTACTACCAGGTACCAGGTAGTCAAATTGGTACTGCAAGAAAGGCCATTCCTTCCCCGTGACACGTAGTAGCCTAGTAGTACCAGTTCTACTGATACCAGGCAGGAGGAGGAGGAGTCTACTACTAGTAGGCCTACTACTACTACCTCCTGGTACTGTACTAAGTAAAACTAAGTAAGATGCTGCAGGAGCACGGGCGGGATGGCCCTAACGAGGCGTGGGAAACGAACATTTATAATAACAATACTCCTGGACAGAACAATCAAATTCGATTCAATTGGATTCCCAGGGGTGAAGTGACCTGGATTGGTTAGCTCCATGCTTCAGATGCCGTCGGCTAATTTTGTCATCGAGAAACCAAGGACGAGCATTTGATTTTAGCAGTGTCCAAAATATCAACGCAAATGTCTAACAAATTTAACAAACAAAACCGCAATAAAGCAAAAAATCCTCGCAGGAACACAAGCATATAAGATTTTGCAATTGAATAATTATCTAAGATGTCTGATAAATACAGTGCTTTTGAAACCAGGCGTGGTTTTTGACTGCTTCCAACGAAATACGCAGCTCGTGGTCGGGTTCCATTAAGCGCGAGATAAGATCCTTGGCCTCGGCAGAAATATATTCAGGAAAGACGGGTGTTGGAACCTTAATGCGAGGAGCATGACTGGAGATGTCGAACAGTTTTCGCAAATCTAGAATGGGTGGTCGAAATGCATCCGCTTCATCATCTTTCTCTTCGTTACCCTCCAAATCAATATTGTCGATGGCAGCACACATGGAAGTGTAGACAGACTTTAAAGCTCTTGTGTCCCTGTTTGCACCGTCATCTCCGTCCTCATTTTGCAGAACTTCGTACGGCAAGCATCCAACCAACATTTCATAGAGCATAACTCCCAAACTGTACGTATCGGTGCGATGGTCAAAATCGCTGGTCATGTACCTCCACGCTTGTAAGTGTTCGGGTGCCATGAACATGGGACTTCCACCTACAATGATGCGAGAATCGGCTTGTACGCTCATCCCAAAATCGGCCTGCAAACAGCTCTCATTGTGAACCAAAAAGTTCAATGTCTTGACATCGCAGTGAATGATATCTTGGGAATGGACATAATCCATGGCATCGACAGCGTCCCAAAAATAGAAGGCAGCTTGTGGTTCCGATAAGTACCCCATGTCAGAATCGCGAATCAAATCATAGAGTGATCCTCCATTGGCAAGCTCCATAATCATGACAAGATATTTCTTTGATTGTTGCTGGTGGTGCTTGTTTAGATCTTCGGATTTTGCATCTTCTCTCAACAACAACTCTGCTGGATCTTCCGCGGGTCCAAATCGCTCCGTGGTGAAGAAATAATCATAAAAGTTCACAATGCAGTCGTGACTGCTAACACTCTCGTGTAGATCAATTTCGCAGAGAGCATCATCATCATCATCGTCGTCGCCTTCAATGGGTTGGATTTTGAGGGCAACCAAGTGTTTCGATTCCACTTCCTGGGCCGCGTAGACTGTAGCCGCACCTCCCTTTCCCAACGTATTGACCCAATGGAAGTCATTCAAGGTCCAAACTCGCACATCATCGTCGTCTTGGTATTCAATGTTATCGTTGTAATTGTGGAGAGAACCGCAAGTGCGAAAAAGTCGGACGCGTTCAAACTCGGATTCCGTGTCCACCGCATCATTGTAATATTCAGCGTCGTCGTCATACTCATCGCTGTACTGACCACCTTCTCCCCCGTAGTCTTCGTCGTCAAGAGATACCGTAGCGGCAATGCCGGGTTCTGTTTGGTTTATCTTGAGATCGCGATTTTGTTCCACCGATTTCTTGTTGGTTTTACATTCCTGCTGTTTGGACAACACGGAGTTGTTGGTAATGGTTCCCAGGACGGGTCGTTGTTGTTGCTGTTGTCGCGGCAAGTCTACCATGATGTTATGATGTTGATTCAATTCTTGTAGCGTTTTTTTTTTTACTTGCTCTTGCAATGAAATTAACGCAAGAGAATACAGAATACAGAGTAGTAATCTACTTTTGCTTCTGGCGATCGTTTTTTCGATTTTTTGGTTTTCATTTAAAATGTGAGATGAAGTAGTTGAATCTTGAAAAGGATGACGTCACCTTCGAAAAGATTCTTGCTCGAAGATACCAGGTACCAGGTAACATAAAAGCCAAGTAAAAATAGGTTTGTTGGTTGGAATTTGGAATAGCAAGATCATGATGAATCATTATTATTTACTCTATATTTTAGTTTTATAACATAACTGTAACGCTACTACGAATACCAGCCGATACAAGCTAACATGTCTCGCTTGCTCAGCCTTGCTACTTTTGCTGTGGTGTTAGTCAACCAAGCCACGGAGGCATTTGTTGCTCCACCCTCCATCGTCCGTCCTTATCGCCCTTCAGAAAACACGCACGTGGTAGCTCGCAATGTCTTTGAAAGCGCATCTGCTGGTGGATTCGATCTTGCCGTCATTTCTTTAAATACGTTGGATACGAACCAACTACTAGCAGCGGGAGCTGCCGCTGTTGTTCTGGCGGCCGCCGTAGCTGCTATCACAGTACAACAATCCAACCAAAATACCGCTCCTACGACCATGAAAGGACCCGAGCCAGAACCAGAACCAATTGATGTGTCCATTCCCTACGATGCGGCGGCCCGATTGGCCTTTGAAGCCTCAGGAGTAGGTAAGGACGAATCGAAGTACGCCAAATTCAAAACTGTTTACGAAAAGAAGGCTGTCGCAGAAGTTATGGCGAGTCGGTATGCCCGAGAGATGGATACTCTGTGTGAGATCAGCTGAGGGAATGATACATGAATAATGGAGACACGACCTAACACCTAACATAGTCGTATCACAGTGGATAAAGTTCGCGTATCCGACATCAATTAACGCGGGATCGTTTGAATCAAGCAGTATGCGTCCAAAGCAAGCAACAGAGTAGGAGGAAAGAAAAAGTATCCAGCAAACGGAAAGAACCGGGTTATCCTCGCTAGAACCTACATATGCTACAAAAGAAACGAAAAATCAACGACAATGGAGAATTAACAAAGCGATACTCTCAAAATATTATAAGTTACCAACATTCAAATATGATGCATTTTAGGGCCCAGGGAGATGAAGAGCTTCGCTATCCTTTATGTTCACACTGCGAGCCTGTCCTTGGTACTTGTAAGTGACCTCTAACGTAGGAACGGGATTTCCTTGTATATTTTTTGGTGCCTGCGAGGACTTTTGGCGCTTTGCTGTCGGAGTGTAGAATTCTTGCCACCATGGAATGCTGGACTGTTTTCTGCTGTTGTCTACTTGCACAGTGCTGGCATACCTGTTTGTGCTACCAGGATTGGACAGCGGATAAAAGCCCAACAAATGATCCTTTGATGTAGCTGCCAATGACAACGTAGACGTGTCGTTTGAAACCCAAAACTGCATGGGAATCGTCACATCCCACGTCGTCGTCCCTAATTTGTAGAGGGCCGACGTAATCACCAGGCCATTCTTTTCTTCTTCGAATGCACGACGACTTTCAGCTTGTCTCTTCATCAAACGTTGCTGCGCTGCTGCATCTTGCTTTGCTTTTGTTACTGCCTTATTGGGACCTAGTGGTTCAGCCGAGCCAGAGGCACCCGGCGTTTTCTCCGGTTGGATGTCACCACTTCTACCGGCCCAGAGGAGCTGCGAGATCATCTCACTAGCCAATCCAACAATGGCACAGATCACAAATGGTGTAGCCGTGGCTATCCATCCATGATCCAGAAGAGAAGATTGTGATGAGGTGACAGTAGTCCCAGCAATGGCACCCATGACAATGGGGACACGAAAGGTTATGTCACCCTGTTGCCAAGAAAACACTACCGACCATCGAGAACCCCGTTGGATTCCTATTCTCCAGGACGACCGTGCAGTAATGGTTTTCGTTTTTTTGTACTTTTCTGCGGGTTGTGTTGTCTGAAGACTGGCATTGGCAGACCAGGTTCCGCGGTGTGGTTGATATTCGAAGAAAAGTGGAAGGCGACGTACCGGTGACAGCTTTGGGTCGACGATCAATTGGAATCGGTACGGTGATATCCACGATGGTAACACCGAGGGAATAGCACTCAAAAAATCTTCCTCTGTGACACTTTTCCATCCGAAACTTAATCGTACTATATGGGTCGTCATGGACGTGACAGATAGCAACGAATTCCAGTGATGCCTGACGGGGTGCCAGGAAAAGTTGGACGAGAGGATCCAAGGATCCAGTACGTCTTTCGTGGCAAGATATAGACCCCAGCTATTGTGGCCTAGCTGTCGGGCGGTAATTTGAACAGAAGATTGATTCGATTCTTTGAAAATCCCTCCGACTTTGAGACTTAAAGGTCGTGTATTGGCAGCAGAGGTCAATTCCAGCCCACCCACTAACTGGAGAGAGGGGGTCACTTTGCAAGTGCAGCCGATGGATCCTTGTGACGATCCAATAGCCTGGTGGATGCGACAGTTGCCACCAGCTGTAACGGAAAATCGGCCTGTGGGAGTCGACGGGGGCACCATGCTGAACATGGATATTCTTGAATTTTCCAGTAACTTTAATTGGGGTATGGAAGACTTAGACGATGTTTGCAGAACAAGCGGCAAATCCACCGATACTTTGTTGACATTTTGTGTGTACCCATGGCTCGAAGGATGCAACGATTTCTTCTTTTGTTTTCCTTCTTGGTATTGATTACCAGCGTCATGACGTACCAATGGATCTGTAAGGATATTTTGCTCGAAACTGTTGTTTGAATGCGTCAAGTTGTCATGGTGGTACATACTATTGGGAGGTGGCAAGTCAGGAATGTGCACAGTGATTCTATCCGCTACATCGTTATCCTCGCTCTCGTTGTAATAGGGAGGAGCCATTATATCAATACAGGAGTGTCTTTCAGAGTCGAGTTAATGACACAGGAAACATAACATCAATCAACCTTTTTGATTTCAGCAGCAGCGAAGGATTTTTGTTTAAAACAGTGACTGATGGAGCAAGTGAGCGATGAAGTATCACAAATAAGACAACTAGCTACTGTATGCATTATTAGATCTTGAAAATATCAGCTAATATTATTACTGTATTATTTATTGCTCCATAAGTAAAAACACGAAAGAGGGCACAACCAGCTTCGTAAAATAGGTGAACTGCAACTTTCAGAACGGATAAAGAGGAGCCTATGTGCAGTGTTTGCTTTGGACGATATTACGGCCCAGGGGGGAGAGGGGGCAATAAAACAGAGGCATTGCAGCAGTACTTCTTACTAGCACCAAAATCAAGAATCGTGTGTTTTTGTCCTCAGTCGGGTGGGAGGAGAAAACAGCAATGATACGCTCACAATCTGCGACGTCCAACGCTGTTTAACTGGATAGAAGAATTTTTGACCGATGATTACAGCAAGAGCTTTCCATATCGTATCACTCCTGGTAACTGCAAGAAATCGTTCCTTTCAATATTCATTTCTTCGAGTGTCGGATTATTGTAAGAATGTCGTACTTTGTAAGTTTCATGATGCTTCAATCCTTTTTCTACGGCCGATTTCAGCTGCATCGTCATGGGACTTTTTGTTTGTAAAAAAGGATTTTCTAGCGCTTGAACGGGGTCATTCTTGAAATCTGAAAATGTAACGTAATGACAACGTCCTGTCCACGGACTCTTGTTGTCTTTGCTTTTTCCGTACAGAAGACTTTCACGAGACATCATATCCGAGAGAATATGGACAAATAATGACGGCCAAGGAGAGTCCTTTTTAGCCAGCACATCCACACCAGTGGCTGCCTCGATAGCCGCTCGTGACAGTCCCGCAAAGGATTGCAGGGCATCCACAGGATCTCGCAAAATTCCCACGACAGTTGCATCCGGATACATCTGTTGAAAATCTGGTATACAAGGACTTAAATGCGATCTCAGTAGTAAGCGCGTATTATTATTGCCTCGATGATAGAGAATTTTTTGGCACATGCGTTGGTGCAGCTGCAAGGAGCGCTGTCGTTGCGTGGGCGTATGGGTGTCCATTTGGTAGCATTGTAGCCACTTGTCGGCGACAGGAAAGGTCCGTACGGCACCCACCGAAATCCAATGCCATTCGCCCAACAAAATGTCGTCTGCATCCGGAGCCAGCAATTGAATAGGATGACGGGCTTCTACAGCGGGAGTTACACCATTGATCCACTTTAAAAACAATTCCAGTCTTTGAATAACCTTGGGAGCGACACGGTTCAGACCGTAAACCAGTTTGTGTAGACATAGAAATGGTACGACCAGTTCGAGCATAGTGGGTGTCACAAATCGTTCATCTAGAGACAAGGTGCGATGGAAGGATGTAGTTCCACCTCGCGGGACCGAAATGATAATAAGAGGCTTGCAAATGTTGACATTGATGTAGCCTCCATAGAAAATGTCATCAATTGTCCACAAAAAGGCCGCTAAAGGGAGCACAAAAAGGTAGGTCGAAAAAATATGAAAGAAAATACTGATCCTTAACCGCAAGTTTAAAATAGATGACGACCGGTGTATGCTCAAGGCATACCGTAATCGAGCATGTGCTGCATTGGAGTCTGGCAGCAAGAGTGAAGCTGATGTAAAGACAAGAAGAATCCACCCGAATGCTAGAGTGCCTGTGAGAGCTTTCGATAAAGAGGCAATGTTCATGTTGATCTGCAATTTTTTAACATTTTGAAAAAGAAAGCTGAACGATGCATTACATCATCGAAAGAATCATTCGTGTGGACTCTACCTATTTCCATTGTTCATCATTTGTTCGCCTGAGCAACATTCAATCGAAATTGTGCTATCCCAGGGACCATAGGATAGCGTCACAGTACTAGCTAGTAGTGGTAGATCGTTCACACAACCAATAGCTACTAGTAGTAGTGCTCGTAATCATACGTACTACTAGTACAGTAACATGGAAGGAGGTCAGGTAATCACAGGTACTAACAATGCAACTCGTGCAATTTCTGTGCTGTCCATAACCCTAACTATTCATTAATTGGAAATAAGCTTTATCTGCCTCGCTCGCCCTCCATGGTATTTAGATCTCCCACTTTTGGAGATACCCTCGCTCACATTTCGCTAGTTTTTTGCGATCTGCGCTCACCGAGGCTCCATCCCTATCCACGAGAAAGATCCATACAAACGTAGGACCATCTCGCATTAATTTATACGAATATTTCATTTTAAAACCGGACGGACCAAAACCAAAGCTCTCGTCCCATTACAGTTTTGATTTTGAAATTCTTTGCTTCGTTATCGCAAATACTGAATGTCTCATTATTTTTTCAACCAATAATTTTTCTGTAGAAGTTTTAGATCAGTGTTATCATTTATCATATCGATAACATCATAATAATAACAATCATCCAGTCGACAACAGTAACCTGTAATCATGCTTTTAAATAGTATCACAACTGCGACCACGGCCGATAGTGTCGTGCCCAATCCTTTCGGCAATGGGGATGCGAAGATTCGGCGTCGCGCTTTTGCAGTACGTTTATCCAATGTCGGTCGGCGAACCCCCCCCCCCCCCCCCCTCGCATCGCTCTTATCGTATCCTAACCCACCTTTCTCTTTGTTTTCACTTGCGTGTTTTGCCACAGAATATTTCCAATACAAGAGGTGTCCTAAACAAAAGCCAAAAGAATGAAAAATCCGGCGACAGTGTTCCCGTCGTGAAAAATACAAATCCATCGAGTTTACGTCTCCACACTGATTTTTTAAATACCAGCAGCAACTCTACCAATACGGTTTCTGATACAAGCACTGCGAGTACTCTTCAAGTCCCCACTGTGATCGCAAGCAAAGCTGTTGCGTTCATTCCCAATATCACCTATTCCATCCCACCACCACCCAGCAACTTCACACTTTCCAGTAAGGATCCTCAGAGCTACCAACTGACAGGGCCAATTGACAATATTGACGAGCGCGATCGCCATAATCCTCTTGCCGTTCCAGAATATGCACAGGAAATGTTTGAGTACTTCAAGGAGCAAGAAAAGGTTACTTCGGTCCGGCCTCATTACCTCCTCAAACAACCCCAAGTCAGCGAAACTATGCGATCCGTCCTTGTCGATTGGATGATCAATGTTCAAACGCAATTCAAATTGGCCCCCGAGACCTTGTTTCTTGCTATAAGTCTCGTCGATCGCTTTCTTGATGCTGTAGTGGTCCCTCGCGACAAGGTCCAACTTACCGGAGTAACAGCACTCTTTATTGCCTCGAAGTACGAAGAAGTGTGGGCTCCACGTGTTTGTGATTTTGTGTCTGTCTGTGACAATCTGTACCCTAGTCAAGAGATTGTTGGAATGGAAAAGCGCATGTTAACCACCTTTGGATACAAGATTACGATGCCAACCGCCTACACTTTTCTGACTCGCTATCTCAAGGCGGCTCACGCAGATACAACGATAGCTCAAATGTCATGTTACGTATTGGAAGCATCGCTTTTGAGCTATTCGTTGTTGCAATATTTTCCAAGTCAATTGGCAGCGGCGGCCGTTCTTATTGCTCGAAGTTCGACTGAACGCAATCCTTGGAGTCCAACACTTCTCCGCTACACCGGTTACTACGAAGAAGATATCAAACCCATTGCGCGAGATGTTTTGAATCAAAAGTCATGCTTAGATCCCAACCTCAAGTCGGTCGATTCCAAGTATGGTACGAAGCGCAATGGTCGAATTTCACAATACGGGGCATTTCTGACGTGCGAGTAAAAGCAAATTGTGCATCGGTCAACAGAAAGCGTGGCAAGCAAGCATGCCACCAAACAGTTAGAAGGGACGTGTTGCCAATAAGATGGGGATTGGCGTGCGAGTAAAGCAAATCTTGCATCGGTCACCAGGAAAGTGTGGCAAGCAAGCATGCCACCAACAGTTACACAAGTTACGAGAGGGGCGTGTTGCAAAATAAATGGGGCATTATTGCCATGCAGGTTTCGTGAAGTTATAACAAATACGATAATGTGCCGCTCCTCCTCCCAGTTGTTAGACAGAGCAGTTTGAGTTGCAAAACAAAAGTGCAAACAAAATTCTTCATAAATACGTAATCCGTACAATGAATGCAACCTAAAACAGCTGAGCTTCTACGAAACTTTTAGTATAGAAGATATGTATGGATTGCAGTCTATGGTTCTAAATAATGGCATATCACACAAAAGGGGACAGATCTACCAAATAGACAGTACTATCTTATCATTTACGATGCTCATTCAGTACATCCTAACTGCACACCATGATTCCAGCTTGCGAAATACAGCCGGGCACAGATTGCTCAAACACGTTGAGTCGTATCTTTTTGCTTGCAATGGAAAATATGGATGTATTATGGCTGCAAGAGAATAGTAGTCGTGACAACGGTTGAGCCATTATCATTCATTCCCCAAACTCATTCCACGCACTTGAATTGAGCGTAGACTTTACGGATTGCGAGCTGTGATTTTAGTTTTTACATCGTTTGAGGGAAAAGGCTCACCAAAAATCGTTCATTCCCAAAACGTTTTCATTGCCATGGTTTTTCTTTTGCATTTCATAATCATCTGTGGCAAAGAATTTTTTTCAAGCGTCGACCGTACAACTTTCCAAACGATTGGTCCCAATTTTGTTCGATTCTTTTTTTCTCCCATCAAACCCCAGTTGCTGTTTCCACATCTTGTTTGGACGATCTTGCTTCTACAAAGTCTCGAATACCCTCGAGATTTTCATTCCACAAGATCCTATGGTCGCTGTCTTCGACGTAAAATCTGTGATCGATCGTTTCGCCATCCACATTTTCAGGATGCAATTTTGCGATCCAGCTCTCGTACGTTGCTGAAGGGTGAGTGATTAAGTACTCTTCTAAATGTCGCTGATTGATTTCTTTCATCATTCGAGCTGCATCCTGTACCATGGCTTCCGATTCTTCCCTCTCGCGATCAATACGTTCCATTCGAAGTCTCATTTGCTCGTCTGCTGTTCCTGTATTGGAATCCTGTAGAGTTTGGGTGTTCATTTGGTAGGCAGCATAACCCACAAAAACAATCAGTCCCAATATAGCTAGCTCTTTCTTGAAAGCATACAATACCCGAATGAAAGCTAAACACAGGGCAACCTTTGCGTATTTCATCAAGTTCGATTTTGGCATTGGTATTGACGACGAATCTTGGGCTGAACCTTCTTGGTCGAGCCCTACGTATTGACTTGAATGGTTCAACATGTTAAAGTTGCTTCCAATTCGTTTCCGGTAATTCATACAGCGACTGCAAGTTGTCGTCTCGACTGCTGTAGTGTTTATCCTGACAGTGCTCCCATTGGTGATGATACGTAGTCGATGATACAGGCTTTGTTCACGACTGTTCGGTTGATTGTTGACGGTGTCAATTTTTTGGATCGTCATGTCCGGGAAAAAGACTGCAGTCTGCAAGTAACTCGTTCCCTACGAGATCTAATATTTATTGGAAGAAGGTCCGTGTTCTACTTACCAGGTATCTGTTGTCACCAATGGAGGGATATCCCTACCCCCGGATTTCCAAAACTGCCCCTGGATGGGGAAAAACACAATCCTGGGGTTGTTTTTGGTAGTAGCATTTGTTGGGCTTAAGTAATATGAACCGTTATTTTTAACAGCATGTGATCTAATTACTATCTCAGTGTGATTTTATTAAATAATGGCCCATTGGCTGCCAATAAAAATAAAATGGCCAAGCACTTTTAAGCTAGCATTTAACAGGTAGCTGCTGAACCCCTTTTAATTTAATTCCAATAAACGTATTTATTCGATTATTCTAGTGTACTGTTTTACCTACCGTAAACTTATTCTCAATTGTATAAAAAAATGTATTAAAATAAAATGGTCAAGCCCTTTTAAGCTAGCATTTAACCAGTAGCTGCTGAACCACTTTAATTTACTAGTAGTTAAGCTGTTTGGTTCGAAAATCGTACCGATATTGCTACTTAAAATAAAATGGTCAAGCCCTTTTAAGCTAGCATTTAACAGGTAGGTGCTGAACCACTTTAATTTAATTCATTCGATTATTCTAGTGTACTGCTTTTTAAATAGTACTGTAAACTTATTCTCAATCGTATAAAATAAAATAAAATGGTCAAGCCCTTTTAAGCTAGCATTTAACAAGTAGGTGCTGAACAACTTTAATTTAATTCATCTTAATACAATGTAACATTAAACTATTCATTCCGAATATAAGCATAAAATATATCCCATGATTTTTCAATATCCCGGAATTGGTGATCACTAAATATCCCGGAAAATTGGATACACAGCCCCGGGATTTTTCCATATCCCGGGAATGGTGATAACATATCGTTGTACTGTAGAAGGGGTCTAGCGTAGCTAATGTAATTTGCTGTAATTTGCTGTACAATATTACATAGGTCTAGTATTTGTCTACAGAATACGCATCTTTACACTTTGACGCGAAGACTCTTAGGGTCGTACATTGGAGCAAAGGACAATTGACAAGGATATTTCGTGCCCGCAATATCAATCTGCCAGTCACCTGTGGCGATAAACTCCTTGTTGATGACTTTGCTGTCTCCCTTGCTAGCAGCCGCGTCGAGTAGGGACAGTCCAACTGCGCCTTTCAGAGTATGGCCATATGACGCAGCACGAATATTACTGATGGGGTTACCATTCCTCCACAAGATTTCCCCATGCGACATGAGCGGTTTCGGGTCATTGACCAGTATCTGAACCAACTTACGAGAGCATCCACCCCGTTCCTTCATTGCTTTCTTTTGAGCCTGGACGACATCCATGCCTACAAAGCCGTGCTCCTTCTTGAAATCACAGGTAAACCCGAGTCCAGCCTCCAGCACCGTGTCAGTCCCATCAATGTCGTGGCCATAGTCGCGGTAACCTTTCTCAAGTCTCAAACTCCCGAGAGCTCTCAGTCCAGCCGGTTGCAATCCCATTTCTGTTCCCGCTTCCCATATTTTGTCATATACATGCATGGCGTGATAGGTGGGAATGAACAATTCGTACCCTAACTCTCCAACATAGGTAATTCGCAAGCACAATACTCGGGCCAAACCAATATCAATCTCTGCGGCGTGACGAAAAGGAAATGCCTCTGTTGACAAATCCACGCTTGTCAGTCGTTGCAAAAGTTCTCGTGATTTTGGTCCTTGTAAATTAAGTTGAGCATACTGCCCAGTAACATCCGTCACCACAGCATGAATATCTCGCGACAGCCGCTTCTTCATGTGGCTCTGGACATGATGGTGCATAGTGTCGGTAGCGACAACCATAAACTGATCCGGGGCTAGTAGTGTAACAGTCAAGTCTGCTTCGATCGTTCCTTGTTCGTTAAGCCATTGCGTGTAGGTAACTGTATTGACTTGATCAGCTACATTGGCGGTTGATAATCGATTCAAAAAAGCACCAGCATCCATCCCTTGCACTAGAAATTTACTCATGAACGACATATCAAAGAGGGCCGCATTTTCTCGACAGGCATTGTGTTCCGCTTCCCAGAGAGGAAACCATGATTCACGCCCAAAACTGTGTTGAATAGGTTTTTGGTCAGAATCTGTTCCATAGTACCAGCCTGGAGACTCCCAGCCACTCACATCCTTCATGTACGCTCCTTGTGCTATCAACCGTTCGTGAAAGATGGATTGCTTGGCATTGCGGCAGGTCTTATATTGCAGATCCGGGTAGTGGCACTTATACGTGTGTCCCAAGGCTTCACCGGAACGTTCTTTGCGATAGCTTGGGTTGCTCTGAAAGGAATGAAATCGATTAATATTGATCCCGGTGACATCCACGTCCAAGGGTGGGTGTCCATCGCGGATCCATCGTGCCAGCGTCCTACCGATCCCACCTCCTGTGGTAATCCCCAGAGAATTCAAGCCAGCTGCTACGAAAAAGTTGCGCAAATACGGAGCCTCTCCCACCACTGGCATATTGTCTGGAGTGAAGGATTCGGGACCGCAAAACAATGATTGGATGCCTACATTTTGAGCTGCCGGAACGCGTTTGTAAGCCTCCTCGATGTATGGCGCAAGACGTTCCCAATCTGGATCTAGTTGACCAAACGAAAAATCCTTGGGAATGTCGCTCTCGGCATGCCAAGATGCTCCATCCCATTCAAATAAACCCACCAATAATCCGGCGCCCTCGGGTCGAATATAGACACATTTGGAACTATCTTCAATGACCGGCCACGACGGATCGACCTCGGGCATGGCATCTGTCAAGACGTAGTAATGTTCAACTGCCTGATTCGGGATATTGTGAACGCCGCATGTTTCTCCCAGAGCTCGCGCCCACATTCCAGCACAATTCACCACTGTCGTGGCTTCAATATCGTGTCCGTTTTCCAATCGCACACCTGTCACATGGGGCAATATGGAAGTTTGGACTGTATCTTTGGTAACACTGTCTACACGAGTGTTTTCCAGCACTTGAACTCCGTACAGTTGTGTGGCAGCTTTTTTCAAGGCCATGGTAGCATCCACTGGATTGACCCGACCATCCGTGGGGACATGAAATCCTGCCAAGACTCCTTGGGTATCACAGAGAGGAAAGAGCTCTTTGACTTGCGACGGTGTTACTTCTTGCACGTCGACACCCCACAATCGATTCAAGGCTGCCACCTTGCGGTACAAATACAATCGATCAGGATCGCTGGCCAATTCTAGAAATCCGACAGATCGGAAGCCACAATCGTCACCGTTGGTTTCTTCTGGCAGTATATTGGCGTACAGATCACGCGTGTAGCGACGCATTCGAATAGATGTTTCACACATACTACCAAAGGTATTGACGAGACCTGCAGCGTGCCACGTCGTGCCCGATGTTAATTTGGATTGTTCCAAAAGCAGTACATTTTCGACACCCAGTTTGCCTAAATGGTACGCCACCGATGTTCCGATGATCCCACCGCCAACAACCACGACGTTGGCTTGGGAGGGCAGTGATGTCTTGTTGGAGGAAAATGAACGTTCGTTAGAAGCAATTATGGAAAAGCTGCTGTTTCCTATTAACAACTTTTTGGTGGCAAGTGTATGTTGATCCATCAGCAGTGTCTTGCGAGTTCGTGCGACGATGTTCGCAGAAATAGCTAATAATGGTCGCATCTTCTGATTGGCTAATGTACTGCTGTTGCTGCTGTTGCTGCTGTTGCTGCTGCTGCAGACTGGATTTGGCAGCGTTACGAGCTAGCGAGTAGTTCGATGGCTACTCCTGCTTTCTGCTCGCCTTTGTCATTGTCATGCAGACGAGAGAAAGGAAAGATGATGATGGATGATGGATGATGAAGTTCTTTTTCTTTGAATTAAGATTTCTGTAACCCCAACCATAAATAATGTTGGCATAGACCTTTTGCGTTGTCTCTCATCAATAATAGTTCTACTACTACTAGTCTACTAGTAGTAGCAGCTAGGAGCTCTCTAGGAGACTAGCTACTAGTAGCTACGGTAGTAGACTATTACTACTCCGAGTACTACTAGCGAGCTAGTAGTAGTAGGCTAGTCTACTCGTGCTAGTAGTAGTAGTAGCTACTACTACTAGCTAGTAGGAGTACCAGTAGCGGTAAGTAGGCCTATTATTTCGTAAGTAGTAGGGTCTAGACTAAGTTGGCTTTTTTTATTATTATGGCGAACAACTGAACTATCCAAACATATTGTCGTATTGCCTGTTACAAATTCGCACCGCCTGCCCGAGACAAAGACGCCACAGAATTGAAAAGACAGGCAAAAGTCCCTGGTTAAGCTCCGGTGCATCGTGATAAAACATTATGAATAACCTCCGATTAGGCATCAGCAGAATCACTACCGCTGCTACTGCCAGTAATTTGAGTTTGACTTCTCGTTCTGCCTTTGCTTCCAGTCGATGCAAGTTTAATTTTTCTTCCTCCTCCTCCTCCTCCTCCTCCTCCCAGATACTATCATCATCGTCGGCTGTGAACACAAAAAGACCAAGTTCCACTGGCAGCAGCAATACTGCAATCATGAACGAATCCTCAGGAGAAGTCGCTCCTCCTCGTCGTGCCTTGGAACAATCAGGTTTGCTTGATCTTTGTCGTCACGGATCGGGCGATGCGGTCATCGCATTAAACGTGGGAGGCAAGGATTTTTTTACCCTCCGAAGTACCGTTGCTACCAATGAAGTTTTGGCCGAATGCGTGGCACGCGCCGAAGCCAATCGCGAGTTCATTAACGGCAAGGCAATCTTTATCGATCGAGATCCAACCTACTTTCCCCTGATCCTGAATCACCTTCGCAACAAGGTGGAAGGATTACAATACTATACGGGCAAACGTACCAGTGAGTTGATGAAACATCACATGCAGAACAACAAGTATTCCGTGAATTATCATGTCCAACTGCCCAAAGATATTGCAGCACTGCGGGACATTTACATCGAAGCGTGTCATTACCGGATCCCTGAATTGGAATATGCTTCGTGCAAGCAGAATTTTGTCACGTCTGTCATGGGAATCATTGGCGGAGGTAGTGGATCGAATCCCTTTGATATGGCCAATCGATTGTTTCAAGTCTTGAGGCGAAGTGCGGTGGCACTGGGAGGCATTGGGACTATAGCGATTACCTCGCAACAAGACATCAACTTGACCAAGATTGGAAATGTTTTTTTCCCGGCATGGTTTTCAGAAGAGGTAGATGAAGGAAAGAAGTCAGATGCTACCACACCAGCAGCAGCTTGAAAGGACTCCGTGAGTTGAAAGATAATCCAATTCTGATTTTTGGTCCCGGGTGCGTTTCTGATACAGTAAAAGCTGTTGCGGAGCAATGTTATTAATAATAATACACAGATGTACCCTGGTGAAGTTGCAAAAGGGGTTGTCCTTACCATTCGACAGAGAAAGTGTACTGTACTATTGTATACTACTAATAATAATAATTAGTTTTCTTCTACCAGGTACTCGAGTAATAGCCTCTGGCGACCCGCGAATAGAGAAGTCGACCTACGCTACTAGTACCAGTAGTAGTAGACCTACTATTCTACTACAGTAGCTAGTTCTATCATCTATCTAGTATTATTAATACTTGTCTGATAGTAGAGTACGGTGGGGAGATAAAAATGGGGTTTTGTACTAGTAGTTTCGATGATATGGACGCACAGAAATCCGACCGTGCCGGCTCTCTCATTGATCTGTTCAAAAAAAATTCAACAACACAAATTCAAGCGATAAACGAATGGGTGCATTCACATCACCAGGATTAGTAGCAATAATAGCATACAACTAACGAAACAGCCAAGCAAGGGTTGGACCAAAACTACTGAACTTCATACTAAAAAGGATAGAGTAAGTAGTGAAGGACGGTGAGATTTTTAGTGATTTTTCCTTGAAGAAGGACTTAAAAATTCTAACTACTAGATCGTACGTTCTGTCTATCACAATTTTATTTGCACCGGCTACTGATCTGTAGTACAATAGATTTTCTCTGTACCTGGTAACGTTTCCGGTCTCCAACAACAACATCAAGTACCATGGAAGAAGACGAGGCAGCCTTGTTGGCGGAACTTCAAGCCATATCAAATCGATCGGCTGGTACCAGTCGCTTCAACGATACGGACGACAATAACGATGATAGTTTCCAAGGCAATGACAATTCTTCTGCACCGGAGAATAATGCCGCCACGATGACCAGTCAAGCCAATGCTAAAATGCATACGGCATCCCATGAAAACAACAAAAAGCCTACAGCAAAATCAAAATCAGCAGACCGTCCACTGCCTCCTTGGAAACGCAAAGGAGCAGTAGCCGGTGCTGCTGCTACCAATATGGCCAAGTTGGAGGATACTGCTAGCAGAAAAGTGCAAGAGCAGATTGCCACTCCTCCCGAATCCAACTTTCCCGGCAATAATCGTGGTAATGGTAGTGGATTTGTCAAAGCAAAATCAAAATTTTCAGGCGAACGAGGAGGTGATGCCGAAGATGCTGATCTGCTGGCGGAATTGCAAGCCATATCCAAACAATCGGGAGCGGCCAATCGATTTGCCAGTAACGATCAGAACAACGACGACGAGGAGCAGGCGAATGACAATCCACCAATGACCGACAAACGGATCTATCAAGACGATAATATGCACGTTATCGTACCTTCTAGTTCTGAAGATCAAGTCAGTGTCTTGTCGGAAGCATCCATGATGCCTGCTTCCCCAACGTTAACTGCACCAACACCGGCATTGTCATCATTGGCAACCGCACCATTGGAAAAAGGAGGCTTTCAAAAACCTGCGGCTCTTCCTAATACCTTTCAGGGTGATCGCGGAGGTGCCGCCAATGATGAAGAATTGCTAGCAGAATTGAAAGCTATATCTACCCAGTCTTCCAGTGTTGACCGATTTTCCGGTGACGATAGCAACAACAAAGCTGCGAGTGATGATGATCACCAAAATCCATTACCAATCCAAGAAAAGACGAAAGAGGAAGAAGGAGCACCGCTGCCACCGTGGAAGCAAAAAAAGAAAGCTGTACTACAAAATGAACAGAAGGATGTGGATTCTGTGGTAGCCGCCCCGTCCAAGGAGAAGCCTCTACCTCCGTGGAAACGAAAGGTTCAACCCAATGCTGCTACCAAAAATGTCGCGGTGACGGTAGCAGCTGCTCCTGCCGCTTCTTCGCGACAACAAAAAACAATGGCAGGCTTTCAAAAGCCTAGCACGCCCAACACCTTTCAAGGAGACCGGGGAGGAGCAGCCGAGGACGAAGCTCTATTGGCAGAGCTCATGGCTATTTCTTCGAAATCTGGCTCCAACGATCGATTCGTGTCGGATGATAATGATTACAAGAATAGAAACAGCAATCCGCCAGCAGATGTAATGGAGGAAACACCAGCATCGGTGTCTCCATCTCAACCTGTTTTAGCGGGAAATAACGCGGGTATTGATGACATGGTTGAGGAGACTGCATCCACACCACCATCGCCGCCAATCAAGCCAGCAGCGTCGAATAAAGAGGTAACGATTGATGGTTTTCAAAAGCCGGATGGCTTGTCCACTCGTTTTCAAGGTGAACGGGGCGGGGCGGCCGAAGATGAAGATCTGCTGGCTGAGCTTCGTGCCATTTCGTCCAATTCCGGTGCAGCTAATCGATTTGCGGCCGAGGACAAGAACTATTCTGCCCCGGCACAAAATGAAGACAGGAAAGGGAAAAATACTTTTACTGAAGATCCCGTACCTGGTCCCAAGTCCTTGCCTCCATGGAAACGCATAAGCAACAAGTCGACTACTCCCAAGGAGCCAGAGGTTGTCGTTGCGGCTCTACCAGATCGATCTCGTGATGATAAAGCTGCATCTGCCGAAAAAGAGAAAGCTTTGCCACAGACGACAACATTTCAAACATCAAACCTGCCAAACACCTTTAAGGGCGAACGTGGCGGTGTCGCGGAAGATGAAGATCTCTTGGCAGAATTGCGGGCGATTTCTTCTGGTGGAGCCAGCCGATTTTCAGAGGAGGACTACGACACGCCGGCTCCAAATAACGAATCGTCTCAGCCTCTACCAGCAGCCGCAAAAGAGGCGACGTACAGAAAACCTGCAAACAGACTTCCGCCATGGAAGAAAAAGGGCGAACCAACTCAGCCGCCTGCCAATGATGTAGATGTCGATATCGCAGCTCCTCCAGCCTCAGCGAAGCAACCCGATGAACAACCACTTCACACTATAGGGGGATTTGAAAAATCCGATTTTCCTAATACATTCAAAGGCGACCGAGGCGGTGTAGCTGAAGATGATTCCTTGCTAGCAGAGCTGCGTGCAATATCTACTAAGGCTAGCAGCTCTAGCCGATTTGCCGATGATGTGGATGAATTGGACGGAGACAGTACACCCGCATTGCAAACAGAAGCTGCCCTTCCTCCTTGGAAACGAACCGGCAATTCCAGAGTTAACAAGCCCCAACGTGTACAACAGGACGTTGTGCTGGCTGCTTCACCCCCGGTGCACCAGCTGTTGCCGGAGCCAACCTCACAAATGGGTGGATTCGAAAAGCCAAATCATTCCAATACTTTTCAAGGTGAACGTGGTGGTGCTGCGGAAGATGAGGAGCTTCTAGCTGAGCTAAGAGCAATCTCGTCAGGTGCAGGTGGCACAAGTCGTTTCAACGACGAAGAAAACTTTGGTTCCAATGTACCTACCGAAGCTGAACCGACGACGAGTGCTGCTCTGCCGCTGTGGACAGGGAAAGGACTGCAAAATAAGGGACCAAAGTCACAAGCGAACGCAAACGTCGTGGCTTCACAACTGACTAGTCCTATTGGAGCTCCTAGCGATACCTTTGGTGGGTTTCAGAAATCGGAAATGGCTAATACGTTTAAGGGGGGTCGTGGCGGCGCCGCAGAAGACGAGGCTTTGCTAGCTGAACTAAAGGCTATTTCATCTAGCGCAGGCGGCGCCAGTCGCTTCACGGAATCTAATGACGATGAAATGGATCAGGCGCCACCACCAACGGCGCAGCCAAAATCAAAGCTCGCCCCTGTTTCCTCTACCCCAACACAGAAAGTTGTAGCAACCACACCGGCAACCCCGGTGACTGGAGAAGCAAACATAACTATGGACGACCTTCCCGGCGCCTTGTCTGACAAGAGCTGGAAGCTCCGCAAGGAAGCATACATCCTCTTGAAGAGCACAGTAAGCGACCGTGTTACTGGTAAAGAGCCAACCGGCGAGATAGACAGCGATACTATTGTTGAGGGCTTGGACTCGCTCGTACCTGGAATGTTGGGCGATAGCAATGCAAGCGCACTAGACTCGGCACTGGACTTTGCGCTACTTTACGCCGAGCATTGCCGAGGAGCTACTATGTCGGGCCAAGCGGAGGAAATGATGATTGCACTCGTGAAGGGCAGTGCTCTATCGTCGAGTCGACCCACAACTGTAGATTCGACGTCTGCGCTGGTTTTGAAATTGATTGAGGTTGGAGAAGATGGGACTGCTTCAGCCCATGCCGTCGTTGACGTTCTTTTGCGTCATGGCTTGGCTTCCAAAAAGCCCAAAGTTGTCATTATGTCTTCGAGTCTAATTTTGCTGACGGCCACTTCGTTTGGCGCCGCCTGTCTACCGCTTGCCCAGGTGACGTCGTTTGCACCAAAAATGCTATCCCATTCAAATGTAAACGTGCGCGGCAACGGTATGAGAATTATTGCCGAGATTTCACGGGCTCTGGGATCCACATCGCATATTCAAGGAATTCTGGATGGAATGAAAAAAGCGCAAATCGCTGATTTGAACTCGATGATCCAAAAACAACCCCAACCCGCCCCGATCTCAGTCAGTTTCCGAAACAACAATCACAATGGATCATCGTCAGGCTTGCCAAAGGATGCCCTGGCAGCGTTGCAGGCTGGAAATGCTGAGCTAGAAGCCCAGCGATTTGCATCGCGACCAGCGGTCAACCTTGTCGCCGCAGTTGCCAAGACCGAATACTCAAGTCGACTAACTGCTGCAAAGTGGTCTGAGAAAGTGGCTGCGTTGGACATGGTTTTGGAATGTGGCGGAGAGAAACCCTATAAACTCATGGAACCTTCGTCATCTGTCAATTATGGTCCACTCATTTCAGACATGAAAAAAATGCTCGGACACACGCATTTTGCGGTAGTTGGAAAGTCCCTACAGGTGCTTGCAATGTTAGCAGAGGGTGTAGGCGAGAAGCTTTTTCCTTACCTGAGACCTCTTATCAGCACTCTTTTTGGACTTGGCAAAGACAAGAAGCTCATCAAGTTTGTCAATCCATGTCTTGACGCTTTCTTTGGACACATTTTAGCCTTTGATCATTTGTTTGAAGATGACGTGTTGCCTGAAGCAACGAACGAGAAAAAAGAAAAGAACGCTTTGGCACGAACTGTGGCTATTGAATTTCTTGGGCGATGTGTAACTCGCGGAGAGTCGGCTGGACCACGTGGTGGCTTGACAGTCCAGACAACAAAGCAAGCTTGTAGCTTCAGTATAATGAAGCTGGAGGACTCCGATGCTGGTGTCCGCAAAGCTGCTATGGGCGTTTTGCAAAATCTGCAAGGCATTGAAGACGAAGAATTGTCCCACACAATCTCCGATATTATTGACGGTCTCAGAAAGACAAACCCAAGAGCTCACAAAACGCTGAGCAGGACCTTGAAATCTCCAGCAACTTCTGGCGTCTCAAAACCCACCCCTTCGAAAGCTGCCCCGCCGCCTAAGAACCCCGCAAAGCAGCAGCCAGATAGCTCAGTCACACAAACCCCCCAACTCAGAACGACTGCTCAATCTCATGCGGAAGCAAAAAAAGAGTCGACGACTCGTATGGCGCCCGCTGTAGCGAACGAAGATAACAGCGACGAGCCGACCCTCGATGATTCTATTGAGTATCTATCACGGCTAGACATTCCTAAGTTTGGCGAGGACGTTGACAATGATGGCGTTCTAGCTGGTTTGAAGTGTAAGAGTGTTGTCAAAAACCACCCCCATTTCTTAGATCTCGTCGCTTTCATTGTTTCCTTGCCAACTAAATATATTCTCTCCAATTCTATTCCGCAGCAACTAAGTGGATGCTCAGGCAGAACTCTATTAAAAGCCTCGCATCGGCCGTCGAGGCAAGCGAAGCGAATGATAACGCTTCTGAAATCGAGAAATTATCTGGGTCTTTTATTGTGGCCGTCAAGGAGCACACTCGAGGCTTCCAAGAAACAAACGTGAATGTTACGAAAGCTATTATGGAGTTTTTTATTACTATATGCGACTACCACTATCAATGTACTTACCCACTTATGTCTTGGGCAATGTCAGATGCAGCAACTCTTGCAGTAGAAAAGCTCGCGGACAAGAAACTTTCAGCTCTAGGAAAAGGTTTGCTATCAAGCCTTTGTACTGTCTGTTTCCCTCATACGGTTGTTTCTACTGTTTCCGCAAGGATAGAGCATGCGAGGTCCCCGATTGCTCACGAAGAATGCCAGAACTGGTTCCGGGCCTTCTGTAACGATTTTGGTGCCGCCTCTCTTGGGAACGGAATCAAGGATATTGTTCCTTGGTTATTAAAGGTACGACACCATTGCTTCAATATTATTTGTTGGTTTTGGGCTTGCAGGCGGACGATAACTCAAATTGCGTGCCTCCTTTTAAACCCTTAGGAGACGAGTCACAGCAACATCAAGGTGAAAAAAGCTGCCTTTATTTCCCTGGGAACCCTGCATACTCAAATGGGTCCCATTTTCAAAGCACTTTTGATGTCCTTGTGCAAAGACAATGCCCGAGATGAGCTGGAAAAGGTTCTAGACTCCCATCATCATGATGCTACGTCGGCATCAGCAGAATGGCCTAAGGTATCAATTGCATCGGGTGGGAAATCAAAGTCAAGCGCAGGAAGCGGCAGTGGCGCGGACGACGAGGACAACAAAAAGTTTGGCCTATCATTTGATATTCCGCGTATGGATTTGTTCCAAAGTATCACAGGAGATTGTGTAGCGAGAATGGTAGGCTCTGCAATATTTGGTTCGGTATTTTTCCTATCGTCGCGTATGGCGGCCTAACATTTTACCGCCTCTCGAACATTATTCACAGGGTGCCAAAGATGGCAAGACTGCATGGAAAATCAGGAAGCAGGCTATTGACGAGGTAGATGCCGCAGTAAGCAAGTGCAGCGCCTTGCTCGATACATCCCCGCCGGCTTTAAAACGTTTAGCAGAGCTTGTCCGGGCTCTTCGCGACAGACTTTCGGATTCTCAAGGCAATCTGAAACCTCTATCGGCTCGTGTGATTGGGTCGCTTCTTTCTGTCACGGACGCTCATGCTCAAGCCAAGCTAGGCCGAATTGTCCATTCCCCCCTAATCAATGGTGCAGTCAATGACATAAAAAAACCAGTGCGCGAAGCTTCACTTGACGCACTCATAGCATCAACAACCCTTTCCTCCTTTGAGGGAGGAGAAATCAACAAGGAAGCCGTTGAAGGCTTCCTGGCAGCACTTGCCGATGAAATCAATGACACATCACTCAAAGTATGTTTTCTCTTTTGCAATTGCCATATGCTTGTTTGTTATCGCCAAGAGGAGAAAATCCTTACCGTGCTCAATATATCTTATGTTACCTCTCTTTGTTCGCAGTCGATTGGGCTTCCAGATGTTCTTGATTTTGCCTTCACTTTCATTGATAAATTAACAAATCTTGAGAATGTTGCTGTTTCGCGAGGACAGACCTTGGGCGAAAAGGCTTCGAACGCTTTTGTCAAGTGCTTGACTTCTTCAAAAGCTGACACGAGGAACAAAGCAGAAAAGATCTTAGCGATTTGCGTACAGAACAACGTGCTTAGCTTGGATCGCATCAAATCTGGAACAGAGCGAATGAAACCAGCACAGCAACGAACCGTCGGAGCCATTCTCGCCAAACTAGCCAGGGCTGTACCGGTTGGTGGCAAAGAGAATATACCAAGCGACGACCGATACGGAAGCCAGGAGGATCCTGTCCAGATTCGTCACGGCAAACCTGCTTCTGCTCAAGTAACGACCAAAACTTCAGAGAGAAGTCATGCAACCTCTATGCCTGTATCTGGCAGGTCACTGCAAAGTGAAGGTAGCCGAACATCAAGAGGCCGCGAAGACCGGGCTCCTCGCTCGCCACGAAAAGACACTCCCGTGCACCCATTAATCAGTACCACTGGTCACCAAGGAGTGGAACGTGCTCGATCTAGTATGAAGTCTTTAACTTGGCCTGAATATCCCGAAGAACCTCTGGGCTCTGACATCTTCAATCAGCTCAAGCGCGCTTGGTCGGCCATTCTCCCACCGCCAAGTGCTGTTGTTTTCTTTCCGGCTGGCGGTGTGCGAAAGCAAGACGACGGACACGCGGGGTGTGATCTGTTGTGCAAGGCGATTCTCATGGAACGTGCAGGTGAAGGTGTTGCGATTGAAGAGCAGCTGGACTTTATCTTTCGCTGGCTTGCTATGGTGCTCTGCAGCAAGGAGCACACTGTGGGACTATCAGCATTACTAACAGCATTAAACGACCTCTTTGTCTATCTTCACGAGATCAAGTACGAAATTTCAGATTCAGAGGCAATGCTCGTTGTGCCGTTTATTTTTGAGAAGGCGGCACTTTCAAAAGGTCGTTTCAAGGAACTGTTTGACGATCTATTGTTGGTGGTAAAGGCACCAGACGTCTTGCCAGCAAAGCGACTAGGATCCGTCGTTGCGGTCAACATGATTGAAAGGGCATCTCATGCCAAGGTACGTCTTGCTGCCTGTCATGATTGTTCAAGGTGCGTCGACCAACTAGGCTTGAGTGGGATTGGCAAAAAAGGTGTGTTAGTGGCTGCCAAGGCATTGTCGGAGGAGAAGCTTTCAGAGAACCGAACTGCCTGTCTTGATTTGATGGAATTGATCTTATCACGCATGAACGGAGATGTATCTCGACTTGCTAGAATTTGCGGTTCCAGCCTGAGTGGAAAGGCTAGGACACTGGTCGAAGAGCGATGGCAAAAGCATAGGGGTGCAGAAGCTTCTCGACCAGCCGAAGACTCTTCTGTTAGGAGAAGTCGCATTCCCACTCCGAAAAAAAGTTCTCCGACCCATTTGAAAGGGCCGACTTCTGGCGCACCAAGACGGACTCGTTTAGGGAACAGTGAAGCAACGGGGGCTACTTCAAACGATATTCTGCATGATGAGTTGCCCCATCTCAATTTTTCAAAGGTTACTGATAATCGCAGCCCAGCCAGAGAAAGGAGAAATACAGCGACGTCATCTCTGAGTGACAGTCAGAACTATGTCTCTGAAACCTTGGGGCTTAATTTTCCCGCAGTTTCTGCAGCATCCGTAATGCAAAGGGTCCCCAACCAATTGGACGAGATAAACAACAATGTAGCACAAACAAGTAACTTTGGCAGAGAAAGTGTTGGAGCTGCAGCTAGTCTACGGGCTAGGCTCATGAAAATTCGGGAGAGGAGCTCTGAAACTGACGTCGTCGTGCCCGTCAACACAGACTCATCTACAACGGAAATGCACGCCCTTGAGTATTCTACTCCAGCCAAAGCTTTTGCCCCTACTACAATAGACATTGCTGAAAAGACCCCAACGCTGGCTTCTGCTGATAATACGGTCCCGTCTAGCACCGTTGCCGCACAAATGAGCGAGCTTTTTGGCTCCTATATGGACATTATAGATAACCTCCTTGCAAAAGAATCACCGCTGCACGAAAACGACAAAGACTTAGACGACGGAATTGAATGCATGAAAAAATTCCACGCAGCGCTGAGCAAGCAAAGCGTCGCTGTCGGCATCTCCGAAGACGAGCTTTTTTCTTTGAGGGAAACAATCGGAACCAATTCCGGCAGTTTTATTGAGACTCTTACAGCCTTGTTGGCCTTTTCTTTGGACTGCGAGATGGAAACCAGGAACTCTGGAATTAGCGTTAGCCTTCTCAGTGTTTGTTTGGCAACACTTATGGCCCTATTCCGAGACCGCGAGTTGGCCCACAAAATATCGACGAATCATTTGAAGGAGCTTATTCAGGAAACAGGAACCGCTCTGCTTGATTCTCGACTTGTGGCGTCGTCAGGAAACTCGCTCGATGAAGCAACATGCACTCAAGTGGTCAGGGCTATAAATAAACTCGCTGTCCAAGCAGCGACTGGAGGGAATCGAGAGTTTTCGTTGGATGCTTTGTTGAACTTACAGCGGGATCTTTCGTTGGAGAGTGACTCCAATGCGAGACTAGCTCGTGTTGTCACCAAGCTATTTACCCGAGTCATCAAAGCCGAGGATAGCGAGATATCACCTTGGAAAAATACGGACCTTAGCGCAGTTGTAGTCGCATTGAACAAACATTTAGAGGTGTGCGCGGAAAAGGAGAAAGCCGCAAATGGATCAGAGCTTGATGCAGCCATTAGCTGCAAGAACATGGCAAATCTGCTGGTCGAATCCATACTCAAGACCGATCCGGGGGGCATTCGCACGCGGAATGCAATGACCCACGCAGGAATCAGTGAACCGCTTGAATCTCTTGTAACAGAATATGCCCCTTCAGATGCCATTACCTTTCGAGCTCCTCGTCCACAGACTCCTTCTCGTGGTGTTGCGTCTCTTGTATCTGCTCTTGGAGGTGCTCAGTCGGAGGCCGATAGGCAACGATCCTTGATGGCTCTCAGAGAGTACATATCCTCATATGGTGATGCTGATTTAAACACTCATTTAGAGCATGTCTCGCCACAGTTCCGATCGTTTATTTTGGACCAGCTTTCTTCTGATCATCGCCACGCCGAGGCTCACAGCTATGAGTCCGCTGCAGAATCCATGGCGGAACGGTTGAAAACCTTAAGGTCGCGCTTGAACTCGGAGCAGGCCTCAGAAACGTCCAATATCCCTCCTAGAACTCACTCTGCTGCTCGTTCCTATGACGATTCAGTCGCTGTCGCAGCATCTACCGATTCTGCGTCTGTCTCATCCCACAGCACCACGAACACCTCTCAGTCTCTGCGAGCCAGACTCCAGGCTGCACAAAAGAATCGAGCATCGTCAATTGTACAACCGGAAATAACTTCCTCGACTGGTAGCAGAGCGGCGGCACTTAGAGCAAGATTGCAGTCTTTGAAGCAAAGCAATCCAGATGGCTAAACAATATTTTTAAAGATACTATTTTTCAAAAGGCTCATCTGCGTGTGATTTGATATTTATTTTGTTGCTTTGTCTGTCAGTTGGGAATCAGGTCACTCAAATAGTGCTGTTACCTGGCATTGCAAAATTTTTGCTTGGGCAAGACTGGTCCATGCTGCTGTGCTGTTGTTTGCTACTTTACGAATGACTTGCCTTTGATTAGGTATCCTGTCCCTGTGCATCGTAGCCTACGTTTTTTGGGTAATCTATTTTATTTATTATTTTTCTCAATCATTTATTTTTTTCCTTCCCCCTCTAAAGATAATTCTGACTGACAGACAGACAGACGACCGTGAGACAGCAAGAATCCGGGATACACTTTCGTCGTCGACCGGTAAAGATTTCAATTTGTTAGAATAATAATCCAAGGACGAGACAGCAGAGCAGCGAGGTAGAGGAGGAGTGTCAATTTTTTTTCATCATTGTGGAAGATTCGGTTGTCTCTAAACCTCTAGTCTCTAGTCCATCCAATAAAATTAACAACTGCAGCAACTGGTTGCTTAAAAAGATCCAAGAGTTGTTGTGTCAAGCAGCAATTTAAGAATAAAGGAAACTCCTTATCTTTATAGATCACAGGCCGATAGGTTCTCAACAGTCGAGATCTCGATATACAAAACCTGGTACTGCAGTTGCGTAGAATTCTACGTCGGAACCATTGTCCTACTATCCTCCGGAGATAAGTCAATTCCATTCAGGTTAAACTATTATCAAAACGTCTGATTTGCAGTATCCGATCTCAGACCTTAAATAATATATCACGAAACGTAGAGCAGCAACAGCAGTAGCTGCTTAACAACAATACTGGATTAAGTTGGTGAAGCAGGTGTTTTTTTTGCAGTCTCTTTTCTCCTCCTCCCCCCGAATCCTGAATCTGACATCTGACCTGTTTCATCTGAATGACATTAACTGCTTCGGCTCGATTTACAATCACACTCACACAGCAGATAGCAATTGAACCACTAGATTCGCAATGTCGGAATCTGCTGCCATGCAACAGGCATCTACCAATACTAATAACAACAATAACAACAACAACGACACCGATGCTCCTGCTGGAGCAGAATCCCTTCCTTCCGCTACGATGGGAGCCAACGATCCCAAAGGCGGCAACGGCGCTGAAGGAGAGCAGAATATATCATACTCGGCAGAACGGATAATTGGAAATGGATCCTTTGGGGTAGTCTTTGAGGCAAAAGTTGTAGAGACTGGCGAAATAGTAGCCATTAAGAAGGTCCTTCAGGACAAACGCTTCAAGAACCGAGAGCTTCAGATTATGAGACAGCTCGTGAAGGATCCGCACCCCAATATAGTAGCATTGCGGCACTGCTTTTATTCTCAGGTATGTTAAACTGAAATGCTGCTGAGATGGAACGAGGAGAATCTGACAGGAGGCGTACATCACTCATCTACCTATGCTTTGCTCATGCATGGCCTTACTGATCCTTTGTCATTGTTAACTACCACAGGGCGAAAAACCAGATGAGTTATACCTGAATTTGGTGCTAGAATTTGTACCAGAGACTGTCTATTCGATAAGTCGACGCCACCAGAAGCACAGTATGCCGTTACCTTTGTTGTACGTTAAGTTATACTTGTACCAACTGTCGCGTGCATTGGCGCATATTCATGCCCTTGGCATTTGCCACAGAGATATCAAGCCTCAGAACTTGCTGGTGAACCCGGCAAACCAGCAGCTGAAGCTCTGCGACTTTGGAAGTGCCAAGGCACTGGTGAAAGGCGAACCGAATGTGTCCTACATTTGCTCCCGATATTACAGAGCACCCGAATTGATCTTTGGATCTACGGATTACACCACGGCCATTGATATTTGGTCCCAGGGATGCGTGGGGGCTGAATTACTGTTGGCACAACCGCTCTTTCCCGGTGATTCGGGCGTCGATCAATTGGTAGAAATAATAAAGGTCCTTGGCACGCCCACAAAAGAAGAAATCCGATCTATGAACTCCAATTACATCGAGTTCAAGTTCCCGCAGATTAAGGGTTGCCAATGGAAAAAGATTTTTCGAAACAAGACACCCGAGGAAGCTATGGACTTCATCGCAGCTACCCTGGCATATACTCCTAGCCAGCGACTCACACCGCTGGAAGGGTGTGCTCATCCGTTTTTCGATGAGTTGCGGGAGAAGTCGACACAGCTTCCAAATAATGCAGGGCCTTTGCCTCCTCTTTTTGACTTTACGGCGCACGAACTATCAGTATCGCAAGAGCTGTTAGACAAGGTAAGACAGCAATCTCCGTATAGGCTTTCGAGTTGTGTGGGGCTGTCATTGATCGCTCACCGTTTCTTTCTTGATATGGTGTTGTCTGAAACAGCTCATCCCTGCACACGTCAAAGAGGCAAAACAAGCTGATGATGAAAAGAAAATTAGCAGCAGGTGATTTGGCTGAGATGCGCTTGGAAATAGGCAAAGGATAGCAGCTAGGAAAGCAGTATGCTCCGAGTGCGGCATCAAGCAGAACCTTTGTTACTGATAGACTGAGCAATTTTGGAGGTCATGCTTTCATTCATAAAAAGTTGTAGTGACATTGCCGCGGCTCAGCAACACCCCCCTC
>Ga0210036_1000877_pt1 | contig 34701 bp, 28 predicted proteins | sample CryGeymeta201515_FD_185469 | JGI IMG/M metagenome (GOLD analysis project Ga0210036, IMG submission 185469) | Groundwater microbial communities from Crystal Geyser aquifers in Utah, USA - Crystal Geyser metaG 2015-15 (SPAdes) (version 2) | ecosystem: Environmental > Aquatic > Deep subsurface >...
CGAGATCGAGCATGAATACCGCGATATCCTTGCCGTCCTGCTGCGCCTCGTCGATCATGCGATTGCCGTGGCTACCGATCGAGCGGCGGTTCTTGAACCCGGTCAGCGCATCGGTGTTGGCGATGCGCCATGCGCGCCGCTCGGCGTCGCTGCGAACGACATATTCGCTTTCGAGGTCGCGATAACGACGCCAGCCGAAGATGATCAGCGCGATATTGAGGATGACCGCGACGCTCAGCGCCTGGTCGGTGCCGCCGGCATAGCCCGAAAGCGATCGAACGATCGAGGTGAAGACGGTGCTGCCGGTCCCGATGAACAGGATGATCGCGGCCAGGACGATGCCGCCGGCGACGAAGTCGGTCCGCGACGCCACGTGCAATGTCCTGGCGCGGCCGTCGCCGTCGGGTTCGAAATCTTCGAAGTCGTCGCGAAAGAAGTCTTGCATTGCCTGGCCCATCCTTGCTGCGACGAGGCATAAACCATAACGGTAAGTTTCGAGTTAATGGCCGGTCGGGAAACTGCCGGTCTTGCCTAATCGGGCGGGCGGCGCTAAGAGCCGCGCAGCGTCCGGTCTGCCGGGCGCCGGATACATGTTCGTACGGGCTTTCCCGTCCAAGGACGACCGCTGGTCGGCGAGGTTTCGCCCACCGGCGCTTTTTCGTTTGGATTTGGCGAAAACTGAGCCCGCACAGCGAAGGGACGACGCGATGTTCGACAGTTTGAGCGACCGGCTGGCCAGCGTGTTCGACGCCTTGCGCGGTCGTGGCGCGCTGCGCGAGGAGGACGTGCGCGGCGCCATGCGCGAAGTGCGCATCGCCTTGCTCGAGGCCGATGTCGCGCTGCCTGTCGTGCGCAGCTTCATCGAACAGGTCACCGAGCTGGCGGTCGGGCAGGACGTGCTGCGCTCGGTCACGCCGGGCCAGATGGTGGTCAAGATCGTCCATGACGGGCTCGTCGAAATGCTCGGCTCGGATGCGTCCGAACTCGCGATCGACGTGCAGCCGCCCGCAGTCGTGATGATGGTCGGCCTGCAAGGATCGGGCAAGACGACGACGACCGCCAAGATCGCCAAGCGATTGAAGGACAAGCAGGGCAAGCGCGTGCTGATGGCCTCGCTCGACGTCGCGCGCCCCGCGGCGCAGGAGCAGCTGGCGACGCTCGGCACGCAGATCGACGTCGCGACGCTGCCGATCGTCGCCGGCCAGCAGCCGGTCGATATCGCGCGCCGCGCGCTGCAGGCCGCCAGGTTGCAGGCGTTCGACGTCCTCCTGCTCGACACTGCCGGGCGGCTCCATGTCGACCAGCAGTTGATGGACGAGATGCGCAGCGTCGCCGACGTCGCGACGCCGACCGAAATGCTGCTCGTCGTCGACAGCCTCGCCGGGCAGGACGCGGTCCAGGTCGCGCAGAATTTCTCCCAGCAGGTCGCGCTGACCGGCGTCGTCCTCACCCGCATGGACGGCGATGCGCGCGGCGGCGCGGCGTTGAGCATGCGCGCGGTCACCGGCAAGCCGATCAAGTTCGCCGGCGTCGGCGAGAAACTCGACGCGCTCGAAGCGTTCGATCCCAAGCGCGTGGCGGGCCGCATCCTCGGCATGGGCGACGTCGTCAGCCTGGTCGAACGCGCCGCCGAGACGATCAACCAGGAAGACGCCGAGGCGATGGCGGCGAAGATGGCGAAGGGCGAGTTCGACATGAACGACCTTCGCATGCAGCTGCGCCAGATGACGCAGATGGGCGGTCTCGGCGCGCTCGCCGGCATGATCCCCGGGATGAAGAAGGCGCAGGCGGCGATGGCGCAGGGCGGCGTCGACGACAGGATGCTCGTCCATCTCGACGCGATGATCGGGTCGATGACGCCGAACGAGCGGGCGAAGCCGCAGCTCGTCAACGCCAAGCGCAAGATCCGCATCGCCAAGGGATCGGGGACGACGGTGCAGGGCGTCAATCGCCTGCTCAAGATGCACAAGGAAATGGCGACCGCGATGAAGAAGATCCGCAAGATGGGCGGGCTCAAGGGACTCGCGGGCATGCTCGGCAAGGGCGGCGGCGGCATGGGCGGCCTCGGCGGGCTGCTCGGCGGCGGCGGCATGCCGCAACTGCCGCCCGGCTTCGGCCCCGGCAAGAAATAGATTTTCGACAAATTCGTTCAACAATTTCAATATTCTCTAGAAGGAACATATCATGGCAACTGTAATTCGTCTTTCGCGTGGCGGCTCGAAGAAGCGGCCCTATTACAAGATCGTCGTCGCCGATTCGCGCATGCCGCGCGACGGCCGCTTCATCGAGCGTCTCGGCAGCTACAACCCGCTGCTCGCCAAGGACGACGACAAGCGGGTCGTGCTCGACAGCGACCGCGCCAAGCATTGGCTGTCGGTCGGCGCGCAGCCGTCGGATCGCGTCGCCCGCTTCCTCGATGCCGCCGGCGTGAGGGAACGCTCGGCGCGCAACAACCCCAACCGCGCCGAACCGGGCGAAAAGGCCAAGGAACGCGCCGAGGAAAAGGCGACCAAGCTGGCCGCGGCAGAAGAAGCCAAGAAGGCGCTCGAAGCCGCCCCCGCCGAGGAAGACGCCAAGGTCGAGGACGCCGCTCCCGAAGCCGAAGCTGCTCCCGCCGAAGACGCCAAGGCTGAAGACGCTCCCGCCGAGGAAGCCAAGGCAGAAGAAGCTCCGGCTGAAGAGCCCAGGGCCGAAGACGCCAAGGCCGAAGACGCCGAAAAGACCGAGGGCTAAGCGATCATGGATCCCGCTCGCCGCGTCGTGCTGGCCGCCGTTTCGGGCGCGCACGGCGTGGCGGGCGAGGTCCGGCTCAAGCTGTTCGGCGAAGGGCCCGACAGCCTCAAACGCTATCAGAGCTTCGAGGTCGACGGGCGCACGCTGACCTTGCAGAAAATCCGTCCCGCCAATCACGGCGCGGTCGCGCGCTTCGCCGAAGTCGCCGACCGCACCGCCGCCGAGGCGCTGCGCGGCAGCGTGCTGACCGTCGCGCGCTCGGCACTGCCGCCGCTCGCCGACGGCGAATATTACCATCACGACCTGATCGACCTGCCGTGCGTCTCGAGCGACGGCGCGGCGCTGGGCAGCTGCGTCGCGGTCGAGAATTTCAACGCGGGGGATGTCGTTGAGATCGAACGCCCGAATGGCAAGCGCTTCATGGTGCCGATCGCCGCAGTCACGGTGGGTGAAACGCAACTCACGATCGATTCCGATTTCGTAGAATGACCGGCTTTCTCGGCTCTTCCGTATCATTCATCCTGATTTCTGCGATTATCAGCGTCTGTATTGGCGGCGTTCTTTTAGCCTTTACGTCTTGGAAGGAAGGTCGAAAATTCTGGCTGCCTAGTCTCGGCTTCGTTCCGATCGCCAGTATCCTATATGGAATATGGATCGTGGTTACCTTCGAACTACCTCAAGACTATATGGATGCGATTCCCGATCCCGGGCCTGCAAACTTCGCCGAGTTTATTACATTCGCAATGTTAGTTCCTGTCTACTATCTGGTTGGGGCTGTTCCGGCTCTGGCTCTCTTGAAAATGTGGCACGGCCGCAAATGACCTTCGCCGCGCAAATCCTGACGCTCTATCCCGAGATGTTCCCCGGGCCGCTCGGCCACAGCATCGCCGGGCGCGCGCTGGGCGAGGGCAAATGGTCGTGCGATGCGATCCAGATCCGCGATTTCGCCGAGGACAAACATAAAAGCGTCGATGACACGCCCTCGGGCGGCGGGGCGGGCATGGTGATGCGCTGCGACGTGCTGGCGCGCGCGGTCGATGCCGCGATCGAACGCCAGCCCGATGCCCCCGTATTGGCGATGACGCCGCGCGGCGAGCCGCTGACGCAGCGCCTCGTGCGCGATCTCGTCGCCGGTCCCGGGGTGACGATCCTGTGCGGCCGCTTCGAAGGGATCGACGAGCGGCTGTTCGATGCCCGGCCGATCCGCCCGGTGTCGATCGGCGACTATGTCCTGTCGGGCGGCGAAGTGGGCGCGCTGGTCGTTCTCGATGCTTGCATTCGCCTGCTCCCCGATGTAATGGGCGCGCCGAAGAGCGGAGAGGAGGAATCGTTCGAAAACGGTCTCCTCGAATATCCGCACTACACCCGGCCTAATGAATGGGAAGGGCGCACGATCCCCGAAGTGCTGCGATCGGGGGATCATGCGAAGATCGCCGCCTGGCGGAAACGACAGGCGGACGACGATACACGGTTACGCAGGCCGGACCTTTGGGAGCGCCACAATGGTGCTCGGGACCTGCCTGCCTCTGGCGCGCGGCACAGAAAGAAGGACGACAGGCCATGAACCTGATCCAGACGATCGAAGCCGAAGAGATCGGCAAGTTTCACGAAGCCAAGACCACGCCCGATTTTCGCCCCGGCGATACGCTGAAGGTCGGCGTCCGCGTCGTCGAAGGCGAACGCACCCGCGTGCAGAATTTCGAAGGCGTCTGCATCGCCCGCTCGAACCGCGGCATGGGGTCGAACTTCACCGTCCGCAAGATGAGCTTCGGCGAAGGCGTCGAGCGCGTCTTCCCGCTCTATTCGCCCAACCTCGATTCGATCACCGTCGTGCGCAAGGGCGACGTCCGTCGCGCCAAGCTCTACTATCTGCGTGGCCGCACCGGTAAGGCCGCGCGCATCGCCGAACGTCGCGACACGCGTCCGACCGAAGCGACCAAGGCGGCCGCCGCCAAGCCCACCAAGGCCGATACCAAGGCCGCGACCAAGAGCGAAGCCAAGGCCGACGCGACCAGCGAAGGCTAAGCCATTTGCACTCGACCGCGCTTTGCGCGATGAAGGGGCGCCCCGACCATCCGGTCCGGGCGCCTTTTCTTCGTGCCTTCGGGAGAGTCATGCGTGAAATCGAAATTTTTCCTGTGCGCCGCCGCGCTGGCGTTGTCGGCCCCGTTGCCAGCGATGGCTGACGCGCCCGAAGGCGCCGCCGCTGCCCCCCAGGCCGCGCCCGTCGCCCAGCAGGAGCTGACGCTCGAACGCGTGTTCGCAAGTCCCTCGCTCAACGGCAGCTCGCCGCGCGCGGTGCGGCTGTCGCCCGACGGGAGCCTGCTGACGATGCTGCGCGGCCGCGAGGACGACAAGGATCGCTACGACCTGTGGGCGCTCGACACCGCGTCGGGCGAATGGCGCATGCTGGTCGATTCGGAAAAGGTCGGCAGCGGCGCCGAACTGTCCGAGGCCGAGAAGATGCAGCGCGAGCGCAAGCGCATCGGCGGACTCAAGGGCATCGTCGCCTATGACTGGACCCCCGATGGCAAGGCGATCCTCGTGCCGATCGACGGCGACCTTTACCTCGCCCGGCTCGACGGCAGCGTCCAGCGCCTGACCGAGACCGAGGCGAGCGAGCTCAATCCCGCGATCAGCGAGGGCGGCGGCTATGTCTCGTTCGTGCGCGACCAGCGCCTGTGGACCGCGCGGCTCGGCGATGAAGCGCGCGCGGTGACGCCGCAGGAAGCCGACACCGTCCATTGGGGCGAGGCCGAATTCGTCGCGCAGGAAGAAATCGGTCGCAACACCGGCTATTGGTGGTCGCCCGACGACGCCCGCATCGCCGTCCAGCGCTTCGACGAGGCGCCAGTCGGCATCGTCACCCGCGCCGCGATCGGCGCCGAGGGCACCAAGGTCTACGATCAGCGCTATCCCGCCGCCGGCACCGACAACGTTCTGACCGACCTGTACGTGATCGATCCCGACGGCGGCAACCGGGTGAAGGTCGACCTCGGCAGCGATTCCGACATCTACCTTGCCCGCGTCGACTGGGCGCCGGATGGCAAGACGCTCTACGTCCAGCGCGAAAACCGCGCGCAGACGCGGCTCGACATGCTCGCCGTCGACCCCGCCACCGGGAAATCGCGCATCCTGTTCAGCGAACAGGCCGCCAAGGACAGCTGGATCAACCTCAGCGACGCCTATAAATTCCTCGACGACGGCAGCCTGATCTGGTGGTCGGAGCGCGACGGCTACGGCCATCTCTATCGGTTCGACAACGGCCAGTGGACGCAGCTGACCAAGGGCCAGTGGGTCGTCACAGCGCTCAACGGCGTCGATCAGAAGCGCGGCCGCATCACCTTCACCGCCAATCGCGACGATGTCCTCGCCAGCCAGGTCTATGCGCTCGATCTCGCCAGGCCCGCCGCGATCACGCCGCTGACCGATCCGGCCTTTGTCAACGGCGCCTCGATGGACGCGGCCGCGAGCCGGCTGATCGTCTATCGGTCGAGCCCGTCGCAGCCCTCGCAGGTCTATCTCGCCGACGCGACCGGCAAGCGGATCGCGTGGATCGACGAGAACAGGGTCGAGCGAGACCATCCCTATGCGCCTTATCTCGCCAGCCATCGCACGCCGACCTACGGCTCGCTGACGACCGCCGACGGCGCCGTGCTGCACTGGTCGATGATCACGCCCAAGCTCGAGCCGGGCAAGAAATACCCCGTCTTCTTCCAGCATTACGGCGGCCCGCATTCGCAGACGGTAACGCGCGGATGGAGCGGTGCGCTGGCCCAGCATATCGTCGATCGCGGCTATATCTATTTCGAGATCGACAATCGCGGATCGGCCAATCGCGGCGTCGATTTCGAAAAGGCGATCTATCGCGCGATGGGCGGCGTCGAGGTGGCTGACCAGCTCGCCGGGGCCGATTATCTGAAATCGCTCGATTATGTCGATGGCGACCGCATCGCCACTTATGGCTGGTCGTATGGCGGCTATATGACGCTCAAGATGCTCGAGGCGAACCCCGGCGTCTATGCCGCGGGGATCGCGGGCGCGCCGGTGACCAAATGGGAATTGTACGATACCCATTACACCGAACGCTATATGGGTGACCCGCGCGAGGTTGCCGCGGCCTATACGAAGGCCGACGCAATGCAGGACGCGGGCAAGATCGCCGATCCGCTGCTGCTCATCCACGGCATGGCCGACGACAATGTCGTGTTCGAAAACTCGACCGCGCTGGCGGCCAAGCTGCAGGCCGAGGCGGTGCCGTTCGAAATGATGTTCTACCCCGGCTACACCCACCGCGTCGGCGGGCCGAAAATCAGCGTCCATGTGTGGACGACGATTTTCGACTTCCTCGACCGCAACGGCGTAGCACCCGGGGCGAAATAGCGCCGGCCGCGACGATGGCTGCGGGTCTGGCCCTTGCGGCCCGACCCGCAGGCCTTATCTGAAGGGGCGATGGGCGGTCTCGCCCGACGCGAACATACGGAGAGCATCATGGGGTATCGGGTCGTCGTCGTCGGCGCGACGGGCAATGTCGGGCGCGAGATGCTCAACATCCTGGCCGAGCGCGAATTTCCGGTCGACGAGGTCGCCGCGGTCGCCAGCTCGCGCTCGCAGGGCAGCGAGATCGATTTCGGCGACAGCGGCACCACGCTCAAGGTCCGCAGCCTCGAACATTTCGACTTTGCCGGCTGGGACATGGCGCTGTTCGCGGCGGGATCCGAAGCGTCGGCGAAATACGCGCCGATCGCCGCCAAGGCGGGCTGCGTCGTGATCGACAATTCGAGCTATTTCCGCATGGACCCCGACGTCCCGCTGATCGTGCCCGAGGTCAATCCCGACGCGATCGACGGCTATGTCCGGCGCAACATCATCGCCAATCCCAACTGCTCGACCGCGCAGATGGTCGTCGCGCTCAAGCCGCTCCACGACGAGGCGCAGATCACGCGCGTCGTCGTTTCGACCTACCAGTCGGTGTCGGGCGCGGGGAAGGGCGGGATGGACGAGCTGTTCAGCCAGACGCGCGACATCTTCGTCGGCGACAAGGGTGAGCCGAAGACCTTTACCAAGCAGATCGCGTTCAACGTCATTCCGCATATCGACAGCTTCCTCGACGACGGCTCGACCAAGGAAGAATGGAAGATGGTCGCCGAGACCAAGAAGATCCTCGACGCGAAGATCAAGGTCACCGCGACGTGCGTGCGCGTGCCCGTGTTCGTCGGCCATAGCGAGGCGATCAACATCGAATTCGCGAACGAGATCACCGCCGAACGCGCGCGCGAAGTGCTGCGCGAGGCGCCCGGGATCATGGTCGTCGACAAGCGCGAGGATGGCGGTTACGTCACACCGGTCGAATGCGTCGGCGATTACGCCACCTATATCAGCCGCATCCGCGAGGATTCGACGCTCGAACACGGGCTCAATCTGTGGTGCGTCAGCGACAACCTGCGCAAGGGCGCGGCATTGAACGCGATCCAGATCGCCGAACTGCTCGGCCGCAAGCACCTCAAAAAGGGCTGAACGCTATTCGAGTGCGGCTGGCGGATTGCCCGCGGCGGCGGGATCGCCCTTGCGCAGCAGCATGACGAGCGGAACCGCGACCGCGGTCAGGATCGCGAGCAGCATGAAATCGTCGAGATAGGCGACCATCGTCGACTGGCGGCGGATTTCCATCTCGATCAGGCGCAGCGCGAATTCGGGTTCGATCCCGAGGCTGCGCGCCACCGCTTCATAGCCCTGCGTTCCCGCCGAGGTCAGCTCGGACGATATCTCGGCATGGCTCGCCTGCGCCTGGCGGACGAGGTTGGTGCTGACGAGCGAAATGCCGATCGACCCGCCCAGGCTGCGCGACAGCTGCAACAGGCTCGACCCCTCGGTGCGCTGGTGCGGCGCGAGCGTGGCGAAGGCGACGAGGTTGAGCGGGATGAAGATCAGCCCCATGCCGAGCCCCTGGATGAAGCCGGCGATCATGATCTCTTCGCGGCTGATGACGGTCGACCAGCCGGTCATTCGGTACAGCGACAAGGCGGCGATGACGAAGCCGAGTCCGACCAGCAGCCGCGCGTCGACGCCGCGCTGAGTCAAGATGCCCGCGATGATCATGGTGAGGACGATGCCGACCCCGCGCGGCATCAGCAGGACGCCGGTTTCGAACACCGAATAGCCGTAGAGGTTCTGCAGCAGCGGCGGCAGCAATGCCATCACCGCGAGGATGAGCACGCCCATGATCAGCATGAAGCCGGTGCCCGTCAGCATGTTGCGGTCGCTGAACAGCGCGCGTTCGAACAGCGGCGTCTTGGCGGTCAGCAGATGGACGATGAACATCCAGAACGCGCCGGCCGCGACGCACGCCTCGATCAGGATCTCGCCGCTGGCGAACCAGTCGAGCGTCTGGCCGCGATCGAGCATCAGCTGGAAAGCGCCGAGCGCGAGCGCGAGATAGCCGAAGCCGATGAAATCGAAGCGGCGCTGGCGCTTCGGGCGCGACGGCAGCAGCCAGATGAGGATCGCGAGGCACAGGATCGAGATCGGCAGGTTGACGAAGAAGATCCAGCGCCAGTTGAAACTCTCGGTCAGCCAGCCGCCGAGCAGCGGCCCCATGATCGGCCCGATCATCACGCCGGTGCCCCAGATCGACATCGCGCGCGCATGCTTTTCCTTGGGGTTGATGTCGAGCATCACCGCCTGGCTGAGCGGGTTGAGGAACGCCGCGAAGACGCCCTGCGCGGCGCGGAAGGCGACCATCGATTCGAGGTTGCGCGCGGCGCCGCACAGCATCGATGCGACCATGAAACCGACCACCGACCAGATGAACAGGCGCCGCGAGCCGACGCGATCGGCCAGCCAGCCGGTGATCGGCATCGCGATCGCCGAGGCGACGATATAGCTTGTCAGCACCCAGGTGACGGTGTCCTGCGTCGCGCTGAGCGACGACTGCATGTGCGGGATGGCGATGTTGGCGATCGTCGTGTCGAGCACCTGCATGATCGTCGCGATCATGATGCCGAAGACGAGCAGCCCCTTGTGGCGGACATAAAGGACGCCGTCGTCGGGCGACTGGGCGATTTCGGGTGCGCGCGAAACCGGTCCCGGCAGGCTATCGTCCGTCGTCGCCGACATCGATCTTCACCTCGACCGAAAGTCCGGCGATCATCTTGCGCGGCGTCTTGGCGGGCAGCGCGATACGCACGGGCACGCGCTGCGTCACCTTGACCCAGTTGCCCGTCGCGTTCTGCGCCGGGATGATCGCGAATTCGTTGCCCGTGCCCGCGCCAATGCTCGCCACCCGGCCCTTGAGCGTAAGGCCGGGATAGGCGTCGAACTCGAGCTCGACCGGTTGGCCGACGCGGATGCGGTCGAGGTCGGTTTCCTTGAAATTGGCCTCGACCCAGCTGTTGCCGTCGCCGACGATGGTCAGCACCGGCAGGCCCGCGATCGCCATTTGCCCGACCTGCAGCCGGTCGACCTGGCTGACGATGCCGTCGGCGGGCGCGCGCACTTCGGTCCGGGCGAGGCTGAGCGCCGCCTGTTCGCGCGCCGCGCGGGCGCGGGCGACGGCCGGGTTCTGCCCCGGCGCGGCGGCACCGGTTGCGAGCTTTGCCTTGGCATTGGCGGCATCGGCGCGCGCCGCGTTGATCGCGATCTGCGCTTGCGTCACCGCGTGTTCGGCATTTTCCTGCGCGGTGCGGGTGGTGAAACCGCGCGCCATCAGTTCGTTCTGCCGGCGCAGGTTTTCGCGCGCGAGTTTCAGCGCGTCCTCGGCGGCGGCGATATCGGGGATGCTCGCAGCATAGCCCGATTGCAGCGTACCGACATTGACCTCGGCATCGGCGATCGCGGCATCGGCTTGCTGCAGCGCGATTCGATAGGGTTCGGGATCGACGCGGAACAGGAGGTCGCCCGCCTTGACCGGCTGGTTGTCGTGCACCGCGACCTCGACGATGCGCCCCGCGACGTCGCTCGCGACCGATACCTTGTCCTGCCGGACATAGGCATTGTCGGTGCCGACATAGCGCTGCTGCGACTGCCAATAGCTGTAACCGGCGGCGGCGATGAGGATGGGCACCGCGAACATCGCCAGCCAGCGCGCGTAACGCCGCAAAGTTTGCTTCTCCCCCATGGGCGCGGACAATATAATAATCTTGCCGATAGGCAATGGCTTATGGTGGAAGAATACGTCAATTGCGAAAACCGAGACAGAAGGGCCACAGTCATGACCAGGATCGCCAAGACCGGCGGCTGCCAGTGCGGCCGCGTTCGCTATACCGCGCGGATCGATCCCGCCGACGCCTATCTGTGCCATTGCCGCATGTGCCAGCGCGCCACCGGCGGCGTCTCGATCGCGTTCGTCGGCCTGCCGAAGTCCGCAATGAGCTGGGACAGCGGGCCCGACTGGTATGCCAGCTCGCCGTTCGCCAGGCGCCCGTTCTGTTCGCATTGCGGCACGCCGCTGGGCTTCGCGTTCGACGAGGGGGAGAATATGGACATCACGCTCGGCAGCCTCGACGAACCCTATGGCATCGAACCGCACTGGCATTTCGCGTCGGAGAAGATCCACGAAGCCTGGATCGATAGCTCGGCGCTGCCACGCAAGCGCCTCGCCGACCATGACGTTCTTTCGAAAAAATGGATCGCCGCGACGGGCAAGGTCCCCGATTGATGGCCGCGACCAGCCACCGCTTCACCGCGTCGGACGGCGTCGAAATTGCCTGGCACGAGCTGGGCGATGCGAACCGGCCTCCGCTGGTGCTGATCCACGGCCTGTTTTCGAACGCGCGGATCAACTGGATCAAATACGGCCATGCCGCCGCCATCGCCGCGACCGGCGCGCGCGTCATCATGCCCGACCTGCGCGCGCACGGCGACAGCGATGCGCCGCGCGAGGCGGCGGCCTATCCGCACGACGTCCTCGCGCGCGATATCGAGGAACTGGTCGCGCATCTCGATCTTGGCGATCACGATCTCGGCGGCTTTTCGCTGGGCGCGCGCACCACCGCGCGGCTCGTCGTGCGCGGGGCGCGGCCGCGCCGCGCGATCCTCGCGGGCATGGGCCTCGAAGGCCTCGCCGGGTGGAGCGGGCGGCAGGCGTTCTTCCTCGATGCGATCGACCGGTTCGACCGCGTGAAGCCCGGCGATGCGCATTACATGACGGTGCAGTTCATGAAGACGATGAAGGTCGACCGCGTCGCGGCGGCGCACCTCCTCGGCAGCTTCGCTGACACCCAGCCCGACGACCTTGCAGCCTTTGCGATGCCCGCCGCCGTCGTGTGCGGCCGCGACGATCGCGACAACGGCGATCCGCAGGCGCTGGTCGATGCCTTGCCCGACGCGACGCTGTACGAAGTGCCGGGCACGCATATGTCGTCGGTGACCAAGCCGGAACTGGGCCAGGCGATCGCCGATTTCCTCGCCGCTTGATTCCGCCGCCGTCGCGGTCCAGACTGGCGGCCAAGGGAAAGCAAAACATTTTAGAGGACTGTCCATGAAAATGATGACTTCGCTCGGCGCGCTCGCGCTGTCGCTGACGCTCGGCGCATGCGCCACCGCCAATGCCGAGGTCGGCCCGCAGGCCGCCGCGAGCCCGGCCGAACAGCCGCCGACCGCCGCCGATGCCGAGGCGTTCATCGCCGCCGCCGAACAGGACCTGTTCGATTATTCGGTCGAGGCGAGCCAGGTGAACTGGGTCAATTACAACTTCATCACCTCCGACACCGATGCGATGGCGGCGCGGATCAACGCGGTCGGCACCGAAAAATCGGTCAAATACGCGCTCGAAGCGGCCAAATACGCGCAAGTTCCGGGGCTTTCCGCCGATGTGAAGCGCAAGCTCGACATCCTGCGCAACGGCATCGTGCTGCCGGCGCCGACGACGCCGGGCGCTGCGACCGAGCTCAACACGATCGCGACCGACCTGTCGTCGCAATATGGCAAGGGCAAGGGGATGCTCGACGGCAAGCCGATCAGCGGCTCCGACATCGAGGCCGAGATGGGCAATCTCGATCGCACTCCGGCCGAATACAAGGAAATGTGGGCGAGCTGGCACAGCAATGTCGGCGCGCCGATGAAGGACGATTACACGCGCATGGTCGCGATCGCCAACGAGGGCGCAGAGGAGCTCGGCTTCGACAATGTCGGCGCGATGTGGCGCTCGGGCTACGACATGAGCCCAGAGGAATTCACCGCGACGACCGAGCGCATGTGGCAGGAGGTCAAGCCGCTCTACATCGCGCTGCACACCTACGTCCGCGCCAAGCTCAACGAGAAATACGGCGACGGGGTCCAGGCGAAGACCGGCCCGATCCGCGCCGATCTGCTCGGCAATATGTGGGCGCAGGAATGGGGCAATATCTACCCGCTCGTCGCGCCGAAGGGATCGGGCGATCTGGGGTACGACATCGGCGACCTGCTCAAGGCGAAGGGCAAGGGCCCGATCGACATGGTGCACATCGGCGAGAATTTCTATTCCTCGCTCGGCATGGCGCCGCTGCCGCAGACCTTCTGGGATCGCAGCCTGTTCACCAAGCCCGCCGACCGCGACGTCGTCTGCCATGCCAGCGCGTGGGATATCGACAACAAGGACGATATCCGGATCAAGATGTGCATCAAGCAGAATGCCGACGACTTCATCACCATCCATCACGAGCTGGGGCACAATTACTACCAGCGCGCCTACAAGGCGCAGCCGTATCTCTATCTCAACGGCGCCAATGACGGCTTCCACGAAGCGATCGGCGATTTCGTCGCGCTGTCGATCACGCCGCAATATCTCGTCGACATCGGCCTGCTCGACAAGAAGGACGTGCCGAGCGCCGACAAGGATATCGGCCTGCTGCTGCGCCAGGCGATGGACAAGGTCGCGTTCCTGCCGTTCGGCCTGCTCGTCGACAAATGGCGCTGGGGCGTGTTCGACGGTTCGATCACGCCCGACCAGTACAACGCCCAATGGCACGCGCTGAAGGAAGAGTATCAGGGCATTGCGCCGCCGGTCGCGCGGCCCGCCGATGCCTTCGATCCGGGCGCCAAATACCATATCCCGGGCAACACGCCGTACACGCGCTATTTCCTCGCGCGGATCCTGCAGTTCCAGTTCTACAAGGCGGCGTGCGACCAGGCCGGGTGGACGGGGCCGCTTCACCGCTGCTCGTTCTACGGCGACAAGCAGGTCGGCGCGAAGCTCAACGCGATGCTCGAAATGGGCGCGTCGAAACCATGGCCCGACGCGCTCGAAACCTTCACCGGGACGCGCGAAATGTCGGGCAAGGCGCTGGTCGAATATTTCGCGCCATTGAAGGCCTGGCTCGACGAGCAGAACAAGGGCAAGCCCACCGGATGGTGAACCGGCGCCAGCGCCGATCGTGAAACCCTGAAGGCATTGCCCCTATTCCCGACACTGTTTGCGCGCCGACTGCGCGCAAACAGTGTCGGAAGGCCTTTATCGCGGCCCCGAGCCTTCGAATTCCACCAGTGTTGACCATCGTCCGTCCTGATGTAGATTGGGCGAGCGAGGCCCGCGGCCATCCGCCGTCCGGCTCGCTTGGCGCAAAGGGGGAGGGGCAGTGATTTCATTCAATCGAACCGCGGTGGCTGCGGGCCTGGCGGCGATCATGGCCGTCGGCGCGGTACCGGCGCAGGCGCAGAGCTATTCCGATACGCAGCCGGTGTCGGCGTTCACCGAACAGAATGTCATGGCGGTGCTCGCGCAGCTCGGGGCGCAAACCAAGATCGTGGAAGACGGCGACGCCCGCTATGTACGCGCCGATATGAAGTCGGGCCTGATCGCGCTCTACGAACCGACCGCGTGCGGCGACAGCGGCGGCAAATGCATCGGCCTCAACATCATGGCGGTCTGGGAGCGACCGGCCGACTGGTCGGATAGCAAATTGCTCAAGGCGCTGTCCGATTTCGAGAACAAGTACAGCTATATCAAGGCCGGCGTGCTGCAGGACGGCTCGGTCTATCTCCAGCGCTATATCATCTGCGATTACGGCACATATATGGGCAACCTCCGCGTCGAGGCGACCACCTTCGATTCGATCGCGGTCAAGTTCGCCGACGTGATCGAACCCTAGGGCCTCGCGGGCACGACGCGCGAGCGATCAGCGGAAGGGCGGTTCGTTGAACGCTCGCAGCTTGCGCGAATGCAGCTTGGCGCCTTCGTCGCGCAGCATTTCGCAGGTGCGGATGCCGATCTGCATGTGCGCCGCGATCGCCTGTTCATAGAATTTGTTGGCCTGGCCGGGCAGCTTCAGCTCGCCGTGAAGCGGCTTGTCGCTGACGCACAAAAGCGTGCCGTAGGGCACTCGGAAACGATAGCCCTGCGCCGCGATCGTCGCCGATTCCATGTCGATGCCGACCGCGCGCGACAGCGAGAAACGCAGCGCCGATCGCGTGTAGCGCAATTCCCAGTTGCGATCGTCGGTGGTGACGATCGTGCCGGTGCGCATGCGTTTCTTCAATTCGGCGCCGTGCGCGCCCTCGACATCGGCGGCGGCGGCGGCGAGCGCCTGCTGGACCTCGGCGATCGGCGGGATCGGGATTTCGGGCGGCAACACGTCGTCGAGGATGTTGTCGTCGCGCAGATAGGCGTGGGCGAGGACATAGTCGCCGATGCGCTGCGTCGGGCGTAGGCCGCCGCAATGGCCGATCATCAGCCACGCCTCGGGGCGCAGAACCGCGAGATGGTCGGTGATCGTCTTGGCGTTCGACGGACCGACGCCGATATTGACCAGCGTGATGCCGCTGCGATCCTCGCCGATCAGGTGATAGGCGGGCATCTGGTGCCGCCGCCACGCGCTGTCGGCGACGAGTCGCGACGGATCGGCCTCGTTGGTTTCGGTATATAGGCCGCCGGCGCCCGACAGCGCGGTGTATTTGCCCTTGCCGATCTGCCCGCACGCCCAGTCGACGAACTCGTCGACATAGCGGTGATAGTTGGTGAACAGGACGTAGCGCTGGACGTGTTCGGGCGGGGTGCCGGTGTAATGACGCAGCCGCGCGAGGCTGAAATCGGTGCGCAGCGCGTCGAACAAGGCCAGCGGATGCTGGTTGCCGAAGATGTTGAACTGGCCGTCGGCGATCTCGTCGCCGATATCGGCGAGCTCGGTGGTCGGGAAATGCCGCGCGAGGTCGAGCGGGCTGACATAGCCCATGTCGTAATCGCCCGACGGGTCGAGGACATAGGGGAAGGGGATTTCCTGCTTGCTCGGCGTCACCTCGACCGTGATGTCGTATTGCTGCGCGAGCAGGCCGATCTGTTCGCTCAGATAATCGCCGAACAGTTCGGGATGCGTTACCGTCGTCACATAGACGCCCGGCTTTTCGAGCCGGCCGAAGGCGAGGTTGTGGACCGCCTCGTTCTCGTCGCCCGAATAGGTGATGCGAAGCTGCGGATAGGCATAGCTGCCGTCGGTGCGGCATGCCGGATCGGGAATCGTGCCGTCGCCGACAAAGGCGGCAATCGCGCGGCGCAAATTGGAGATCGATCGGTCGTAGGCGTCCTGTAGCTCGCTCAGGATCTTTTTCGTGTCTGTCATGAAGGGCGCATAAGGCGTTTTCGCGCGCCTGTCACGGGGGGTGCTGAACTCCCCTCCCGCAAGCGGGGAGGGGAGCTGCCGGTTACAGCTGGTCGAGCATGTATTCGGCGCTGCTGACGCGGTATTCGCCCGGCGCCTCGACATTGAGCTGGCTGACCTTGCCATCGTCGACGACCATCGAAAAACGCTTGCCGCGCGTGCCCATGCCGTAAGCCGAGCTGTCGCTGTCGAGGCCGAGCGCCGTGACGAATTCGCCGTTGCCGTCGGCGAGCATCGTCACGTCGCCCGATCCGTCGGCCTGGTTCCATGCGCCCATGACGAACGCGTCGTTGACCGCGGTGCAGGCGATTTCGTCGATGCCCTTGGCGCGCAGCGCATCGGCATGCTCGACGAAACTCGGCAGATGCTTGGCCGAACAGGTCGGGGTGAAGGCGCCGGGGACCGAGAACAGTGCGACCTTGCGGCCGGCGAAAAAGTCCTTTGCCGTAACCTGTTGCGGGCCGTCGGCAGTCGCCTTGACCAGTGTCGCATCGGGAAGGGTGTCGCCTTGCTGAATCGTCATATGCGGGGTCCTTTCGTGATCGCCGGACGGAGCCGGCCGCTGTCCCGCATGTCAGCGCGATGATCGCGAATTGCAAGCCCGCCGCCTTTGCCCCGTGCCGGGCAACGCGCTAAGACCGGGCGATGGATATGCCCAACAGCCTGGCCGGCCGGATTTTGCTCGCCCTGCCGTCGATCGGCGACCTGCGCTTCCACCGCTCGGCGATCGCGATCTGCAGCCACGACGACGCCGGCGCGATGGGGATCGGCATCGATGCGCTGGTCTCGGGCGTGACCGCCGGCGACCTGTTCGACAGCATCGGCGTCACCGGCACGCATCATCGCGATCGCCCGGTTCATTATGGCGGGCCGGTCGAAATGCAGCGCGGTTTCATCCTCCACGACAGCGGCTGGATCGACGAGCCGATGCTCGACGTCGCCTGCAATTGGGCGCTCAGCGCGTCGCGCGACGTGCTGGGCGCAATCGCCGACGATCGCGGCCCGGCGCGCTGGATGCTGGCGCTCGGCTATGCCGGCTGGGGCCAGGGCCAGCTCGAGGCGGAGCTTGCCGCCAATGCGTGGCACGTCGCGGATTTCGACGATGGCCTGTTCTACGACGACCCCGCCGCGGGCAAATGGGCCGCCCATTTCGCCGCCCAGGGGATCGACGCCAGCCGCATCGCCGCCAGCGGCGGCAGCGCCTGATCGCGCCTCCGCGCGGCCAATGCCCGCATCGATTGCCATCATATAAAGAATTCTTTATATTGCAGTTCGGGCCAGCCTTGGCTAAAGGCGCGCCCGACCCGCCGTCGCTTGCGCAACGCTCGCGCTGCCCGGCACCCTCGCATCATATCAGGAGCCCTTCATGGCCACCGCCGACACCATCGACCGCGACTACGTCATCACCGACATTTCCCTTGCCGATTACGGCCGCAAGGAAATCGACATCGCCGAAACCGAAATGCCCGGCCTCATGGCGCTGCGCGAGGAATTCGGGACGACCAAGCCGCTCAAGGGCGCGCGCATCGCCGGTAGCTTGCACATGACGATCCAGACCGCGGTGCTGATCGAGACGCTGACCGCGCTCGGCGCCGAGGTCCGCTGGGCCTCGTGCAACATCTTCTCGACGCAGGACCATGCCGCCGCCGCGATCGCCAAATCGGGCGTGCCCGTCTTCGCGGTCAAGGGCGAGACGCTCGAGGAATATTGGGATTATGCCGCGCGCATCTTCGACTGGGAAAAGGACGGCGATGGCCAGACCTGCAACCTGATCCTCGACGACGGCGGCGACGCCACGATGTTCGCCCTGTGGGGCGCGCGCGTCGAAGCGGGCGAAGAGCTGTTCACGCCCGAGAACGAGGAAGAAGAGGTGTTCGCCGCAACGCTCAAGCGTTTCCTCGCCGAACGCCCCGGCTACCTCACCAGGACCGTCGCCGCGATCAAGGGCGTCTCGGAAGAGACCACCACTGGCGTTCACCGCCTTTACGAACTCGCCAAGAAGGGCAAGCTGCCGTTCCCCGCGATCAACGTCAACGACAGCGTGACCAAGTCCAAGTTCGACAATCTCTACGGCTGTCGCGAGAGCCTGGTCGATGCGATCCGCCGCGCCACCGACGTCATGCTGTCGGGCAAGGTCGCCTGCGTCGCCGGTTTCGGCGATGTCGGCAAGGGCAGCGCCGCGTCGCTGCGCCAGGGCGGCGCCCGCGTCCTCGTCACCGAAGTCGATCCGATCTGCGCGCTGCAGGCGGCGATGGAAGGCTATGAAGTCGTGACGATGGAAGACGCCACCAAGCGCGCCGACATCTTCGTCACCGCGACCGGCAATGCCGACGTCATCACCGTCGATCACATGCGTGCGATGAAGAACATGGCGATCGTCTGCAACATCGGCCATTTCGACAGCGAGATCCAGATCGGCGCGCTATCGAACATGAAATGGACCGAGATCAAGCCGCAGGTCGACGAAGTCGAATTCGCCGACGGCAAGAAGCTGATCATCCTCGCCAAGGGCCGCCTGGTGAACCTCGGCTGCGCCACCGGCCACCCCAGCTTCGTGATGAGCTCGAGCTTCACCAACCAGGTGCTCGCGCAGATCGAGCTGTGGGAAAACACCGACGGATACAAGAACGACGTCTACGTCCTGCCCAAGCATCTCGACGAAAAGGTCGCCGAGCTGCATCTCGAAAAGCTCGGTGTGAAGCTGTCGAAGCTCAGCCAGAAGCAGGCCGATTATATCGGCGTACCCGTCGAGGGCCCGTTCAAGCCCGACCATTACCGCTATTGATCGCGCGCGGGGAATTTCGCTTTCGCGCGAAATTCTCCGCCGCCGTCGCCGCGACCACTTCTTTTCGCGGCCCAAGGCGATTAGGGCGGACCGATGGTCCACCCGCTGCCTAACCGCGAACTGACGATATGGTCGTGACATGGCGTTGAGCGAGTCTTCGACCCAGCTGCTGCTCGGCGCCTTGTGCGCGGTCTGGTTCGTCCTCGCCGCCGCCGCCGTCGTTCGCGGCGTCTCGATGCAGCGCCGCGCCGCCGTCTCGGGCGCGCAATCGGCGCGGCTCGCCGCGTTGATCGATGCCGCCCCGCTGCTGCCGCTGATCGTCCGCGAGGATTCGCGGATCGAATGCCCCGACCGGCTGACCCAATGGCTCGGGCTCGAGCGCAGCCCGCGCTTCCTCGAAGACCTCTCGCCCGGCGACGGCGAGACCGGGCTCGACGCGGCGCAGATCGAGGAGCTCAAGACGCACGTCGCCGACGTCCGCCGCTCGGGCGGCAGCTTCGCGCAGTTCGCCAGCGCGCGCGGATCGTCGCGCACGCTCCATATCACCTGCGCCCCGGCGCCGGCGCGGATCGGCGGCAAGGGCAGCGTCATCCTGTGGTTTGCCGACGTCACCGACAGCCGTTCCGAACAGCTGGCGATCGAGCGCGAGCGCGACCGCGCGCTGGCCGCGTTCCGGTCGCTGTCGGCGCTGGTCGAGGCGGCGCCCTTCCCGATGTGGTTCCGCGACGCCGGTCTCGACCTGACGCTCGTCAACCGCGCCTATGTCGCCGCCACCGACGGTGCCGATGCCCGCACGATCGTCGACCAGGGAATCGAGCTGGTCGAAACCGTCGCCGGCGAAAGCGCGCGCGACGCCGCGCGCCGGGCGCAAGGCGAAAATGCGGTCGTCGAGCGCCAGATCCCCGTCACCGTCCTCGATTCGCGGCGCATGATGCGCGTCGTCGACGTCCCCGTCGGGCGCAGCGGCGTCGCCGGTTTCGCGATCGATATCCAGGAAGCCGAGGACGCGCGCGGCAATTTCCGTCGCTTCGTCGCCGCGCAGCGCGACCTGCTCGACGCGATGTCGGCGGGCGTCGCGCAGTTCGGCCCCGATCGCACGCTGCGCTTCGCCAACCAGCCGCTGTCGGCGATGTTCGGCCTCGATCCCGCCGCGCTCAAGGAACATGCCGAATTCGCGCGCTTCATCGACCGGCTGCACAGCGACGGCAACACGCCCGAAGTGCGCGATTACCCGGCCTGGCGCAGCGAACGCGCGGCCTGGTTCAACAGTGCGGAGGTCAACGAGGAAAGCTGGCAGCTGGCGGGCGGTCGTCACCTGCGCACCGTCGCCCAGCCGACCCCCGATGGCGGGCTGCTGCTGATTTTCGAGGATCGCACCGAACAGGTCCAGCTCGCCGGCGCGCGCGATACGCTGCTGCGCGTGCGCACCGCGACGGTGGATAACCTGTTCGAGGCGATCGCGGTCTTCGCCGGCGACGGGCGCCTGCAATTGTGGAATCGCCGCTTCCGCCAGACCTGGGAAATCGAGGAAGACCTGCTCGCCGCGCATCCGCGCCTCGACGAACTGCTCAGGCAGCTCGCGCCGCGCCTCGCGCGACCGCAACAGGCGCCGGTCATCCAGGAGGTCATTCGCGCCGCGATCGGCGATCGGCGCCAGCGCGCGGGCAAGGTCGTGTTCCGCGACGGGCGTCATTTCGAATTCGCGGCGGTACCGCTGCCCGACGGCAATGCGCTGCTGACGATGCTCGACGTCAGCGACAGCCGCCGCATCGAACAGGCGCTGCGCGATCGCAACGATGCGCTCGAGGACGCCGACAAGGTCAAATCGGCGTTCCTGTCGAAAATGAGCTACGAACTGCGCACGCCGCTGACCTCGATCGCCGGTTTCGCCGAGATGCTCGACAAGGGCTATGCCGGCGAACTGCCCGACGCCGCCGCCGGCTATGTCGCCGCGATCCTCGACGCGGTCGAGCTGCTCGGCGCGCATATCGACAATGTCCTCGACCTGTCGCAGAGCGAGGCGGGGACGCTGCCGATCGAGCGCGTGCCGACCGATCTGGCCGCGGTTGCGCAGTCGGCCGCCAACGCCGCGCTCAAGCTCGCGCGCGAACATGACATCGAACTCGCCGTCGACCTGTCGCCCGCGCTCGGGTCGATCGAGGGCGATCCGCGGCGGCTGGCGCAGGTGCTCGGCCATCTCCTCGCCAACGCCATCCGCTATACCGCGACGCGGCGCGACCGCGGCGACGACGAGGGCGGCCGCGTCCTGCTCCATGGCGACGGCAGCGCGCGCTTTGCCCGTCTGGTCGTCTCGGACAACGGTCCGGGCATCGCCAAGGACCAGCAGAAGCGCCTGTTCGACGTCGTCTCGCGCCGCTCGGCTGGCGGCGAGGACGGCAATACCGGGCTCGGCCTGCCGCTGTCGCGCCAGCTCGTAGAGGGCCATGGCGGCAAGCTGACATTGGTGTCCGAACCCGGCGAGGGGACGATGGTCACCGTCGAACTGCCGCGCAAATGATAGACTATCGATTGGAAGAAACCGCCGCATTGGGCGCCGCCATCGCCGGCGTGTTGCGCGCCGGCGACATGATCGGCCTGTCGGGCGATCTGGGCGCGGGCAAGACGACGCTGGCGCGCGCGATCCTCGCCGCGCTCGGCCTCGCGGGCGAGGCGCCGAGTCCGAGCTACGCGATCGTCCAGCCCTATGCGCCGCCCGAAACGCAGCTGCCCGTCGTCCATGCCGATCTCTACCGGATCGACGACCAGGCCGACATCGCCGAGCTCGGCCTTGCCGACTATCGCCACGACCATGCGATCCTCGTCGAATGGCCCGAACGCATGGGCTCGGGGGCGCCGCCCGACATGCTCGTCCTGGCCATCGAATTCGTCGGCGATGCGATGCGACGCTTGACAGCGCAGGTGCCGCCAGCTTGGGAAAAGCGATGGCCGCCGCGATGATCCCCCCCGACCATGCTCCCGCCTTTCTCGCCGCGCACGGCTGGGGAGGGGCTGAAATCCTGCCGCTCGCGGGCGATGCCTCGTTCCGCCGCTATTTCCGCATCGTCGGCAACGGTCGCCGCGCGGTATTGATGGATGCGCCGCCCGAAAGTGAGGATTCGCGCCCGTTTCTCGCGCTGTCGGACTATCTGCGCGGCCACGGCTTTCGCGCCCCCGAACCGCTCGCGGTCGACCTCGACAAGGGGCTCATCCTGCTTGAGGATTTCGGCGACGTGCTGATGCGCGGCGCGATCGAGGATCGCCCGGCGCACGAGGAAAGGATCTATGCACAGGCGGTCGATATCCTCGCCAGCCTGCACCGCGTCCCGCCCGCCGCTACGCCGCCCTACGACTGGGCCGCCTATGAGCGCGAACTGCTGCTGTTCACGCAATGGTATCTTCCCGCGATCGGCCGTCCCGCCGACGAGGCGTCTTACCTTGCCGCCTGGCGCGAGGCGATGGCGCCGCTGCTCGCCGAGCGCGCGGATGCGGTGACGGTGCTGCGCGACTATCACGCCGAAAACCTGATGCTGCTCGCCAATGGCGATATGGGCCTGCTCGATTTCCAGGACGCGCTCGCCGGCCACCGCGCCTACGACCTCGTCTCGCTGCTCCAGGACGCGCGCCGCGACGTCGCGCCCGCGCTCGAAGCGACGATGATCGACCGCTATTGCAGCGTCGCCGACATTGCCGACCGCGCCGCGTTCGAGGCGGCCTATGCGCTGCTCGGCGCCCAGCGCAATGCCAAGATCGTGGGCATCTTCACGCGGCTGTGGCAGCGCGACGGCAAGCACCGCTATCTGTCGCTGATCCCGCGCGTCTGGGCCTTGCTCGAGCGCGATCTCGCCCATCCCGCGCTCGCCCCGGTCGCGCGCTGGATGGACGACCATCTCCCGGTCGGTGAACGCACCGTCCCGCACGCCGGATGAGCGCGGTAATCGAGACCGCGATGGTCATGGCCGCGGGGCTGGGCAAGCGCATGCGCCCGCTCACCGCGACCCGGCCCAAGCCGCTTGTCCGCGTCGCCGACCGGGCGCTGATCGACCATGTCCTCGACCGGATCGAGGCGGCCCAGATCGGCAATGTCGTCGTCAACGTCCATTACCTGCCCGATGCGCTCGAGGCGCATTTGCGGCGCAAGCGGCGCGCCTTCGCGGTCCGCATATCCGATGAGCGCGCCCGGCTGATGGAAACCGGCGGCGGGCTGGTCCAGGCCGACCGCGCCGGGCTGCTCGCCGGCGATCCGATTCTGTGCGCCAACAGCGACAATATCTGGACCGACGGCCCCTATGACACGATCTCGCAAATGGCCGCGCGCTGGGACGATGCCGCCATGGACGCGCTGCTGCTGCTCGTCCCGCATGCGCGCGCGGTCGGCCATGGCGGCAGCGGCGATTTCACGATGGACGGCGCCGGCCGCGTCGCGCGGCGGCGGCGCGGACGCGTCGCGCCCTATATCTTCACCGGCGTCCAGCTGCTTTCGCGCCGCCTGCTGCGCGATCCGCCCGAGGGGCCGTTCTCGACCAACATCCTGTGGGACCGCGCGATCGACGAAGGTCGCCTCTACGGCATCGTCCACGAAGGCCTGTGGTGCGACGTCGGCACCCCGGCGGCAATTCCCAAGGTCGAGGCGGCGCTCGCCGGTGGCTGAGGCACCGCGCAGCAACGTTTTCTCGATGCCCGCCCACCGGGCGTTCGCCGATGCCCTCGCGGTCGGCCTGATCCGGCGCTTCGGCGGCGACCCGCTCGGCCTCGCGCGCGGCGTCGTGCTGGTCCCCAACAACCGCGCCAAACAGGCGGTGCGCGACGGCTTCGTGCGGCAATCGGGCGGCGGCCTGCTGCTGCCGCGGCTGGTCGCGATCGGCGATCTCGACCTCGACGAACAGGCCGGCTCGGCGCTCGACCTCATCGACGACACCGATCCGCTGCCTCCCGTCGTCGACCCGCTGTGGCGCAATTTCGTCCTCGCGCGTCTGATCGGCGACCTTTACGAGGGCAACGGCACGCCGATCGACGGCGCCGAAGCGATCGCGCTGGCGCAGGATCTGGGCCATACGCTCGACCAGCTCCAGGTCGAACAGGTTGCCGTCGCCGATCTCGCCGCGCTCGCCGACGATGCCGACATCGCCGAACATTGGCGCCAGTCGCTCGATCTGTTCGCGATCCTGTCGGACAAATGGCCCGACGAGCTGGCGCGGATCGGCGCGCTCGACCTTGCCGAGCACCGCAACCGCCTGCTCGATCGCGTCGCCCGGCGCTGGCAGCGCGGCAGCGAAGCGCCCTTCGTCGCCGCCGCCGGCATCGCGACGACGGCGCCGGCGGTCGCGCGGCTGCTGCGCACGATCGCGTTCATGCCGCAGGGAATGGTGCTGCTCGCCAATCTCGACCTGGCGATGCCGCAGGACGAATGGGACGCGCTCGGCCCGCATCCGGCGGGCGAGGGCGCCGACCAGGGGGCGCGCCCCGCGCCCGACCTCGAAACCCACCCGCAATATCATCTCAAGCGCCTGCTCGACCGCATGGGCATATCGCGCGACGAGGTGCGCCGCTGGCAGGCGGCGAGCGAGGGCGACGCCGCGCCCAAGCGCAGCGCGATGACGTCGAACGCCTTCGCGCCCGCCGCGTTCACCGGCAAATGGCGCGAACTGCCCGCGCGCGACCGTTCGCTCGCCGGTATCGCCGCGCTCGACCTCGCGACCCCCGCGCACGAAGCGCAGGCGATCGCGCTCGCGATGCGCGAAACGCTCGAAACCCCCGGGCGGACCGCGGCGCTGGTCACGCCCGACCGGGTGCTGGCGACGCGCGTGTCGGCGCATCTCGCGCGCTGGGGCATCGTCGCCGACGATTCGGCCGGCCGTCCGTTGTCGCAGACCGCGGCGGGCGCGCTGCCGCTGCTGTGCGCCGAGGCCGCGGCGGCGCAGTTCGCCCCGGTCGAGCTTGTCGCGCTGCTCAAACATCCGTTGGTCAGCCCCGCCGGCGACCGGCTCGCCTGGCTCGACCAGGTGCGCGCGCTCGACCGGGCGCTGCGCGGGCCGCGTCCGGCGGCGGGGCTCGATGGCGTCGGCGCGTTTCTGGCGGGCGAGGGCAATGAACGCACGCGCACCCTGCGCCATGCGGTCGCGCCGTGGTGGGACAAGGTTGCCGCGCTGCTGCGCCCGCTCGAGGCCGCATTCGCCGCCGGCGATGGCGGGATCGATTTCCGCGCCGCGATCGGGGCGGTCCGCGCCGCGATCGAAACGCTCGCCGGAGATGCCGCCTGGTCTGGCCCGGCGGGCCGGGCGCTGGCGCAGCTGTTCACCGACATCGCGCGCCATGGCGACGCCGCGCCGCAGCGGATTCGCGCCGAAAGCGTCGCCAGGGTGCTCGACCGGCTGATGCGGCCGATCGCGGTGCGCCCGCCGCAGGGCGGCCATCCGCGCCTGTTCATCTGGGGCCTGATCGAGGCGCGGCTGCAAAGCGCCGACCTCATGATCCTCGGCGGCCTCAACGAGGGCGTCTGGCCGCAGCTGCCCGATCCCGACCCGTGGCTCGCGCCCGGCATCCGCCGCCGCCTCGGCCTGCCCGGTCTCGACTGGCGGATCGGCCTCAGCGCGCACGATTTCGCCAGCGCGCTCGCCGCGCCCGATGTCCTTGTCACGCGGGCGAAGCGCGATGCCGGCGCGCCGACCGTCGCCTCGCGCTTCCTGCTGCGGCTGACGGCGATGGCGGGGGCTTCGCCCGGCGGACGGCCCGACCGCGATTATGCCGGCCTGGCCGATGCGCTCGACCATGCCGCGCTGCGCATCCAGATCGAACCGCCGGCGCCGTCGCCTGCGGTCGAGGATCGCCCGCGCAGGATCAGCGTGACGCAGCTCGACCGGCTCAAGGCGGATCCCTTCGCCTTTTACGCGCAGGCGATGCTCGGCTTGTCGGCGCTCGATGCGCTCGATGCCGATCCGACCGCCGCCTGGCGTGGATCGGCGGTGCACGACGTGCTCGAACGCTGGTCGAAGGAGGACGATCACGACCCGGAGAAATTGCGCGCGCGCGCCGAACAGCTGATGCGCGATCCGGGTTCGAACCCCGTCATCCGCGCGATGTGGGCGCCGCGGCTGATGGAGGCGATCGACTGGATCGCGACGACGATGGCGGCGCAGATCGCCGAGGGCCGCGTGCCGATCCTGTTCGAAGCATGGGGGGAGATCGACGTCGACGGCGTCACGCTCGGCGGCAAGGCCGACCGCATCGATCGCCTGCCGGGCGGCGGCATCGCGGTGGTCGATTACAAGACCGGCCAGGCCCCGAGCGCGAGCGCGGTCAGGGCGGGCTACAACCTGCAACTCGGCCTGCTCGGCCTGATCGCCGAACGCCACGGCTTCAAGGCGCTCGAGGGCGACGCCGCCGCAGAGGTCTTCGAATATTGGTCGCTTGCCCGAAAGGGCGACGGTTTCGGCCATGTTTCACAACCCTTCGCCGCGCGTCCCAAGGAGGGCGACCTGGCGCCGGCGGATTTCACCCGCTTTGCCGCGACTCAGCTGCGCGCCGCCTGTGCGCGCTGGCTGACCGGCGACGAACCCTTCGCCGCCAAGCTCGAACCCGATTTCGCGCCCTATGCCGATTATGACCAGCTGATGCGGCTCGAGGAATGGTACGGCATATGACCGCGCGTTCGATCCATCCGCTCAACGCCGAACAGGCGATCGCCGCCGATCCCGCCGGCAATGTCTGGCTGACCGCATCGGCGGGGACGGGCAAGACGCAGGTGCTCGCCGCGCGCGTGCTGCGCCTGCTGATGCGCCCCGGCGTCAGGGCCGAGAACATCCTGTGCCTGACCTTCACCAAGGCGGGCGCCGCCGAAATGGCGACGCGCATCCAGCAGACGCTGGCGGGTTGGGTGCGGGCCAAGGGAGCGGTGCTCGCCGCCGACCTTGCCGCGATCGGAGAGGATCACGGTCCCGCGATGCAGGATTATGCGCGCACGCTGTTCGCGCAGGTCATCGATTCGCCCGGCGGCGGCCTGCGCATCCAGACGATCCACAGCTTCTGCCAGACGATCCTCGCCGGCTTCCCGATCGAGGCGGGGCTGATCCCGGGCTTCCAGCCGCTCGAGGAGCGCGAGCAGGCGAGCCTGCGGCGCGAGGCGCTGTCGGACATGCTCGGCGATGCCGAACGCGACGGGCGGCTCGGCCTCGTCGACAAGGTCAAGGCGCTGTCGCTGCGGCTTGGCGAGGACGGCGCGACGCGCTTCCTCTATCGCTGCGGTGCGCACGGCCCCGCGCTCGACGCGATGACCGGCGATATCGCGCCGCGGCTCCGGCGCGCGCTCGACCTTCCCGCCGGCGATATCATGGCGCATCTCGCGGGCCTGTGCGGCGACGACGCGTTCGATTGCAGCGGGCTGCGCACGATCGCCGACGCTGCGCGACGGTGGAACGCCAGGACGGGGGCCGACCATGCCGACGCGATCGAGACATGGCTCGCCGCCGATCCCGCGCGCCGCGCCGACACCGTCGCCGAACTGCTCGCCCGGCTGATGACCAAAGGGGGGACGCTGCGCGCCGAATTCAATCCCGACAAGCAGCTCGGCGCGGTCGGCGATCTTGCCCGCGATTATGCCGCGCGCCTTGGCGATCTCGCCGCCTTGCCCGGTCGCGCCGCGTTCATCGACGACCTTGCCGGCGCGCTCGAGGCGGGGCGCGAATATGCGCGCAGCTATGCCGCGCTCAAGCGCGCGCGGGGCGTTGTCGATTTCGACGACCTCATCGCGCGGACCGTCGAACTGCTCCGCGACGGGCGCATGGCCGACTGGATCCGCTACAAGCTCGACCGCTCGATCGACCATATCCTCGTCGACGAGGCGCAGGACACCAACCCGCAGCAATGGGCGATCGTGCGCGCGCTCAGCGAGGAATTCTTCGCCGGTTCCGGGGCCAAGGACGAAAAGCTGCGCACGCTGTTCGCGGTCGGCGATTTCAAACAGGCGATCTACGGCTTTCAGGGCACCAGCCCCTATGCCTTCGCCGGGGCGCGGCTGCGCTTCGCCCAGCTCGCAAACGACGCTGGCAAGCCGTTGCACGACGTCGCGCTCGCCACCAACTACCGCTCGACGCCGCCGGTGCTCGCCTTTGTCGACCGCCTGTTCGCGCGCGTCGGCGCCGACGTCCTCGGCAAGATCGATCCCGTCGTCAGCCATGTCAGCGCGCAGCCCGGCCTGCCGGGCGAAGTCGTCCTCTGGCCAGCCTTCCCGGCGCTGGCCGAGGACGGCGACGACGGCGGCGAAACCTGGGTCGAGGGCGGGGTCCGCCGCCTCGCCAACGCGATCGCGGCGCAGGTCGCCGAGTGGATCGCCAACGGCCATGACGGCAAGCCGGTGCGTCCCGGCGACATCATGATCCTGGTGCGCAAGCGGACCGATCTGGCCGCGTTGCTCGTCGCGCGGCTCTACAAGCACGGCGTCGCGGTGGCGGGGGTCGACCGGCTGCAACTCAACGCGCCGCTGGCGGTGCAGGACCTGCTCGCCGCCGCGCGCTTTGCGCTGCAGCCGCTCGACGACCTCAACCTCGCCGCGTTGCTCGTCTCGCCGTTGCTCGGCTGGAGCCAGGACGAGCTGCGCGAATACGGCGTGCGGCCCCGGCACATCGCGCTGTGGGAGCATTTGCGCGGCAATCCCGCCATCGCGCCGAGGATCGAGCCGCTGCGCCAGATCCTGCGCATGGCCGATCTGACGACGCCCTATCGCTTTTTCGAGAGCATCCTGTCGGGGCCGATCGCGGGGCGGGCGAAGCTGCTCGCGCGGCTCGGCAACGAGGCGCGCGATCCGATCGAGGAACTGCTCAACGCCGCGCTGCAGTACGAAACCGCGAACACGCCGTCGCTGCAACCGTTCCTCGACTGGTTCGATACCGGCACCGTCGACATCAAGCGCGAGGCCGCGGGCCACGAGGACGAGGTGCGCGTGATGACCGTCCACGGCTCGAAGGGGCTGCAGTCGCGCATCGTCATTCTCGCAGATGCAACCGTCGATCCCGACAATGCGATCTCGGGCGGCTTCGACTGGGACGTCGACGACGCGACCCGGGTGCCGGTGTTCCGCGCGCCGCGCGACATGGTCTTCGGCTCGCTCGAAGAAGCCGCGCAGAGCGCGCGCGGCAACGAGGAAGAGGAGCATTGGCGCCTGCTCTACGTCGCGATGACGCGCGCCGAGGAAATGCTGTTCGTCGGCGGCGCGCTGGGCCGCCGCGCCGGCGATACCCCACCGCCGGCCAGCTGGTACGCGGCGATCGAGGCGACGCTCGACGACATGGGCTGCGCATGGGAAGAGCGCGATGGCGGGCCCTGGTCGCGCGTGCGCCGCTATCGCCCCGCCGCGACCGCGCGCGAAAAAACCTCCGGACCAGCGGGCTCGCGGGTCTTGCCCGCCATTCCCGACTGGGCGCGGCGACCCGCCCCGGTCGAGGCGCGCCCGCCGCGCCCGCTCGCGCCATCTTCGCTCGGGATCGACGACGTCGCCGATCCGCCCGCCGAACCCGCTCTGCTCGACGCCGCCGAGCGCGGACGCCTGCTCCATGCGCTGTTCGAACGCCTGCCCGACGTCCCGACCGACCGCCGGGCCGAGGCGGGGCTCGCCTATCTCGCGCGCCATGCCGCAACGCGCAGCGAGACCGATCGCAAGGCGATGGTCGGCGCGGTCTGCGCGATCGTTTCCGATCCCGCTTATGCCGCGGTGTTCGGACCCGACTCGCTGGCGGAGGCGCCGATCGCCGCGGTGCTGCCGTCGGGCGATGTCGTTGCCGGCCAGGTCGACCGGCTGATCGTCGCCGCCGACCGCGTGACGATCGTCGATTACAAGACCGGTCGCGGCGTGCCCGCGGGCATCGACCAGGTGCCGCTCGCCTATGTCCGGCAGCTGGCGGCCTATGCCGCGGCGATCGGCGTCATCTTTCCCGACCGGGCGATCGCCGCGTCGCTGCTCTACACCGCGGGTCCGGCGATCATCGACCTGCCGCCGGCGCTGATCGCCGCGCACGCGCCGGGATCGGCGCCGCCCGATCGCCAATCGGCCCTTGAGTAAGGCCGCCCGGCTTCCTACCTTCGGCTTTGAACAGAAAAAGGTGTGATCTTATGGCTACCAAGGCGATTTCCGACGACAGCTTCCAGACCGACGTGCTCGACGCCGACAAGCCCGTGCTCGTCGATTTCTGGGCCGAATGGTGCGGTCCGTGCAAGATGATCGGCCCCGCGCTCGAGGAACTGTCCGATGAATTGTCGGGCCAGGTGACGATCGCCAAGCTCAACATCGACGATCATCCCGAAACCGCCGGCAAGTTGGGCGTGCGCGGCATCCCGACGATGATGCTGTTCAAGGGCGGCGAGCTCGTCGCCACCAAGGTCGGCGCCGCGCCCAAGAGCGCGCTCAAGTCGTGGCTCGAGGGCGAACTCGCCTGATCGACTGCGGCGCGCGCGCTCCGATTGACTAAAAGCCGCGCGAACCCTACATCGCGCGGCACATTGCGATGCGACGCCGGGCCTGTTTCGAGCGGCTCCGCAAGCACCGCGCCATCCGCATTCAACCTCTTCGTACGTCAGGAATATTCATGCTCGCCGGTTTGGCTAAATCCATTTTCGGGTCGTCGAACGACCGTTATGTCAAATCGCTGGGCAAGACCGTCGACGCCATCAACGCGCTCGAGCCGCAGTTCGAGGCGCTGGGCGACGACGAGCTGCGCGCCAAGACCCAGGCATTCCGCGACCGGCTCGCGGCCGGCGAAAGCCTCGACGACATCCTGCCGGAGGCGTTCGCCACCGTGCGCGAGGCGGCCAAGCGCACGCTCGGCCAGCGCCATTACGATGTCCAGCTGATCGGCGGCATCGTCCTGCATCGCGGCGAAATCGCCGAAATGCGCACCGGCGAAGGCAAGACGCTGGTCGCCACGCTGGCGACCTATCTGAACGCGCTCGAAGGCAAGGGCGTCCATGTCGTCACCGTCAACGATTACCTCGCGCGGCGCGACTGCGACTGGATGGGGCAGGTCTATCGCTTCCTCGGCCTGACCACCGGCGTCATCGTGCCCAACCTCACCGACCAGCAGCGCCGCGACGCCTATTACGCCGACGTCACCTATGCGACGAACAACGAGCTCGGCTTCGATTACCTGCGCGACAACATGAAATACGAACGCGCGCAGATGGTCCAGCGGCCGTTCAACTTCACCATCGTCGACGAGGTCGATTCGATCCTGATCGACGAAGCGCGCACGCCGCTGATCATCTCGGGCCCGACCGACGACAAGTCCGACATGTACGTCTCGGTCGACGCGCTGGTGAAGCAGCTGGTCGAGGACGATTACGAAAAGGACGAGAAGCAGCGTTCGGTCCAGCTGACCGAGGACGGCCAGGAAAAGGTCGAACGCCTGCTCGAGGACGCCGGCCTGCTCGTCGGCTCGAACCTCTACGATTTCGAGAACACCCAGGTCGTCCACCACGTCCAGCAGGCGCTCAAGGCGAACGCGCTGTTCAAGCGCGACACCGACTACATCGTCAAGGACGACAAGGTCATCATCATCGACGAATTCACCGGCCGCATGATGGACGGCCGCCGCTGGTCCGATGGCCTGCACCAAGCGGTCGAGGCCAAGGAAGGCGTCAAGATCGAGCCCGAGAACCAGACCCTCGCCTCGGTCACTTTCCAGAACTATTTCCGCATGTACCCCAAAATCTCGGGCATGACCGGCACCGCGGCGACCGAAGCGGGCGAATTCTTCGAAATCTACAAGCTCAACGTCGTCGAGATCCCGACCAACCTGCCGGTCCAGCGGATCGACGAGGAAGATACCTTCTACAAGGACACGCAGGACAAGTTCGCCGGCATCGCGCGCACGATCAAGGAGCATAGCGAAAAGGGCCAGCCGGTCCTCGTCGGCACCGTCTCGATCGAAAAGTCCGAACTGCTCAGCCAGTTCCTCGACAAGGAAGGCGTGCCGCACAGCGTGCTCAACGCGCGCCAGCATGAGCGCGAGGCGCATATCGTCGCGCAGGCGGGCCGCGCGGGCATCGTCACCATCGCCACCAACATGGCGGGCCGCGGCACCGACATCCAGCTCGGCGGCAATCTCGAATTCCGCATCGAGGACGAACTCGCCGACCTGCCCGAGGGGCCCGAGCGCGACGCCGCGCTCGCCAAGCTCAAGCAGGAAGTCGCCGACGAGCGGCAGCGCGTGAAGGACGCCGGCGGCCTGTTCGTCCTCGCGACCGAACGCCACGAAAGCCGCCGCATCGACAATCAGCTACGCGGGCGTTCGGGTCGCCAGGGCGATCCCGGCCTGTCGCGCTTCTACCTCAGCCTCGACGACGACCTGCTGCGCATTTTCGGCCCCGACACGCTGTTCGCCAAGATGCTGCGCTCGAACCTCGAGGACGGCGAGGCGCTGCCACCGTCGAAATGGATGTCGAAGGCGATCGAGACCGCGCAGAAGAAGGTAGAGGCGCGCAATTACGACATCCGCAAACAGGTCGTCGAATATGACGACGTCATGAACGACCAGCGCAAGGTCATCTACGAACAGCGCGCCGACATCATGGACGCCGAAACCGTCGGCGACGTCGTCGTCGACATGCGCGCCGAAACGGTCAACGCGCTCGTCGGCGAAGCCTGTCCCCCGGGCAGCTATCCCGAACAGTGGGATGTCGCCGGGCTCAAGGCGCGCGTCAAGGACGTGCTCGCGGTCGACGCACCGGTCGATGAGTGGGTCAAGGAAGACGCGGTGGAACCCGAATTGTTCGAAGAACGCATCGCCGCGCTCGCCGACGCGCATGTCGAGGCCAAGATCGCCGATGTCGAACCCGAAATGTGGCCGCGCATCGAAAAGAGCATCCTGCTGCGCAACCTCGACCACCACTGGAAAGAGCATCTCTCGACGCTCGACGCCCTGCGCCAGGTCGTTGGCCTGCGCGCCTATGCGCAGAAAAAGCCGCTTGATGAGTATAAGCAGGAGGCATTCCAGCTGTTCGAACGCATGCTGACCGCCATCCGCGAGGACGTTACCCGGACGATCGCTACCGCCGAGTTCCAGCAACGCGTCGCGCCGCCGCCGCTCCCCGATCTGCCCGATTTCCTGACGACGCACATCGATCCGCTGACCGGCGAGGACAATTCGGCCGACGCCGATGGCAGCCTGTTCGAGATCGAGCGCGGCAATTCGCCGCCGCGCCAGTCGCCGCAGCCGGGCAGCGGCAATGGCGACGATCCCTATGCTGCGATGGAAATCCCGCGCAACGCGCCGTGCCCGTGCGGTTCGGGCCGCAAGTACAAGCATTGCCACGGCGCCGTATCCTGACCGGTCATGCCGGACGGCGACCGGGCCTCGCCGTCGTTCGCTAGCGGCTTAGGGTGAGCTGGCTCGCCGGCCTGTTCGCCGTCACCGCGCTGCTTTATGCCAGCGTCGGGTTCGGCGGCGGCTCGACCTACAACGCGTTGCTCGTCCTCGCGGGAACCGACTATCGTGTGCTGCCCTCGGTCGCGCTCATCTGCAACATCATCGTCGTCGCCGGCGGCAGCTGGCGTTTCGCGCGCGAAGGGCAGGTGCCCTGGCGCCGGATCTGGCCGATCCTGCTTGTCTCGGCGCCACTGGCCTGGCTCGGCGGGCGCATCGCGATATCGCGCGACGCATTCGTGATCGTGCTCGGGCTGGCGCTGCTGCTCGCCGCCGTCGCGATGCTCATGCAATCGCGCGGGAACCAGTCGCAAGTCGTTGGGACAAGGCGATATCATGCGGCCGTGGCGCCGGCCACCGGCGCCGGTGTCGGGCTCGTCTCGGGGCTCGTCGGCATCGGCGGCGGGATCTTCCTCGCGCCGATCCTGCACCTGATGCGCTGGAACGGCCCGCGCCGCATCGCCGCGACCGCGAGCGTCTTCATCCTGGTCAATTCGATCGCCGGGCTGGCGGGACAGGCGGCCAAGACGAGCAACGATCTGTGGCCGCAAATCTGGGCCTATTGGCCGATGATGCTGGCGGTGTTCGTCGGCGGGCAGGTCGGCAGCCTGCTCGGTGCGCGGATATTGTCGCAACGGGTGATCCGCGCCGCGACCGCGATCCTGATCCTCTACGTCGCGCTCCACCTGTTGTGGCAGGCGGCGATCGGCTGATCGGTCAGGAAAAAATGGCTCCCCGAGTAGCAGTCGTCGTCATGGTAGTAATTCCCTATCTTCAGCGGGTCAGCGGGTGGTGGTGAAGTTGGCGATACCCCCGACGATGCCCCTTGCGGGGCGTCGGCCGAGGGCGTCGATCAGGCGTCGGTGAAAGGGCGTTCGGCGATCCATGCCTCGATCGAGGAGGCGGGCCAGGCGACGGCGCGCTTGCCGATTCGCTTGGGCTTGGGAAAGGTGCCGGCGCTCATGTCGCGGTAGATGGCCGAGCGGCTCATGCCGGTTTTCCGCTCGACCTCGGGACGGCGAAGAAGTTGATCATTCATGCGGCTTGTTTCCCCAGGCGAGCGACGATGCGGGCCCAGAGGAACTGGGCGCGGAAAAAGGACATGCCGAGACGGCTGGCGGCGACGTTGAGCGAGCGGCCTTCGGCGACCTGGTCGGCGAGGCGGTCCATGTCGCGGTCATCGGAGGCGCTCATTTCGCCCCCCCCCCCC
>Ga0210036_1000879_pt1 | contig 34604 bp, 22 predicted proteins | sample CryGeymeta201515_FD_185469 | JGI IMG/M metagenome (GOLD analysis project Ga0210036, IMG submission 185469) | Groundwater microbial communities from Crystal Geyser aquifers in Utah, USA - Crystal Geyser metaG 2015-15 (SPAdes) (version 2) | ecosystem: Environmental > Aquatic > Deep subsurface >...
GGACCTACCAGCAGCACTCAGGCTCCTTCAAGTGGCTCCACTTCAGGACCAACATCTGTTTCTTCATCCATTGGGCCAACCACAGGAGCAACTGCTTCTGCTCCTACAAACAGCCCAACATCTGGATCACCAACTGGATCACCTACATCTGGTCCAACTGTTTCTCCTGGCAGTCCAAGTTCATCACCTGTAAGCCAAGCCCCAACATCTGGACCCACTGTAGGACCTACCAGCAGCACTCAGGCTCCTTCAAGTGGCTCCACTTCTGGACCAACATCTGTTTCTTCATCCATTGGGCCAACCACAGGAGCAACTGCTTCTGCTCCCACAGACAGCCCAACATCTGGAGCACCAACTGGATCGCCTACATCTGGTCCAACTGTTTCTCCTGGCAGTCCAAGTGCATCACCTGTAAGCCAAGCCCCAACATCTGGACCCACTGTAGGACCTACAGGTTTGCCTTCTAGAGGTCCAACTTTGCCTCCTACATTCAACCCCACAGCTGGCCCTACAATTGAGCCAACCGTTTCTCCAGGCAGCCCCAGTGCTTCTCCAGTGAGTTTTGAGCCTTCAACAAGCAGCCCTACATTCACACCTAGTCCTAGCGCGGTACCTACCGTTTTTCTTGATAGCGGAAGTAGTAGTCCAACAACAGAAGCGCCTGCGATAGAGGTTGGTGTTGGAAGAGTCCCGACTATCACACCATCGTCTAATTTAACAAACTCTTCTTCGTTCCCGCAAGATTTGAACATGTCAAATGCGACACTTTTTCCCACCGCAAATGCAACAAATTCAAGCATAGATGATAGCGATTTCGAGGAGCTATTTATCAACACTACTGTCCCAACTGAGTTGGCAACTTCGTCACCGAGTGCTTTCGCTACGTCGGGCCCGACTATCTCGGTCTCAACTGAGACCATCAGTCCAACCATGGAAATCACTCCGGACAGCACTCTGGAAATTACTGTGGAAAGCACTCCGGGAAGTACCTTGGAAAGCACAAACTCAAGTTTTGATTCAACAATAACCGCCACGAGCTCCCCAACTGATAGTGCCACAAGTACTTCGCCAACCAAATCCCCAACGAGTCGAAATCCATCAACTAGCGCACCAACTTTTTTTCAGCGGCAACCTGATGTTGCTCCTCCACCAACAAATGCACCTACGAGAGTGGGAACGGAGACAATCAAAGCTTATAATGCCTGGGAAATTTCAAACTCTTTGGGTTTGACTGCACACATGTTGAATTCCGGAGCAGACCGAGGAGGCTTGAATAAAGCCTATGCGAGTATGGTCGGTGACGTTGTAAGTGAGGTAGCATCCGGGATGGGAAGACGACAACTGTTGACATCGCAACACCGCAAGTTGGCCGCGTCGTATAATCCGAATACTGCCAAAGTGTATAGGTTGGTTGATGTTGAATGCCCTCCATCTGCAGTGGAGCAAGCCACGTGCCAGAGTGTCTTTGGACGATTTGACCTTCATGTTTTCGAACAAGATAAGAAAGCTGCGTATGATTTGTATGTCAATGCAACTCAAACAGCCATAAAGGAAGGTCGGCTGCAGCGAAAGCTTGAGGAGGTCGATCCGGGTTCGGCGTTGTACATTGAGCGTGCTACTGACCCTCAAAAAGCTGCGCAAGCTGCCCAGGTAATACCACAATCACGATTCGAAATGGACAAGGAGACTCAAAATGATGGAGGTGACAACCAGTTAGGTTTGCTCGGAATAATTTTAATTGCTGCTGGTTGCGCTGGTGTTTTGGTTGCAATCATTGCCTATTCTACCATTGTTCCGAACAGAAAGAGAGATGAGTTCCGAGAAAAACTGAAAATTCAGCCCGATGCAAGCGTCACGATCACGGAGGAAGAATCACAAGTTTTTAGCATTTCGAGAAGCCAAGGCAGGGCTCATAGTGAACATCGAGAAGAAGTTGTAAAGCTTGTGAAGAGAAATTGTCCAGATCAAATTGATAATGTCGATGCCTTGCTGACACAATTCAAGGGCCGCGAAGAAATTTTGCTGAAAACACTCAAGGGTATGGGCGACCCAGAGCACGAGGATGACTCCATGTCTCTTGCAAGCGACGATGAATCATCCCAGAGGGACGATGGTACAGTTGAAGGTGCCGCGTCAAATGAATTGGCTACAGCGAACGAAGACGAGAGCCAGGCAGCAGACGCCTCGTCGGTACATGGAAGCGACGAAAGTGACGCTGGGCATATTAACGTAGAAGAAAGTGAAGAAAGCTTGGCCGACGATTCTGGCTTCAGGTTTACTGCCGAAGAGTCAAGCATTGTGGAAAAAGAGAAGTTGCTGCCGGAGACGTTTGTTCCAAATTTAGAAGCTGACGAGAGCATAGACAGCGCTTCTAGTGGACTTGAACAAAAAGATTATGTAGACAGCACCAAAGAAAGCTCGGGTCTTGACATGAATGAAGGTACTGAACCAGCTAAGTCAATGCACCAGGAAGATTTGGTTGTGCAAGAGCAAAGCACATCTCTCCCAGATGATCCCAATTCCAGCCATGTGGAAGAATCTGAATCAGTAGATCAGGGGGAGACAATTGTACAGGACAAACCCTCGGAGGGGGGGCAGGCTTCAGCCCATATCGACAACGTTGCTGCAGAATCCAACGAGCAAGATGCAGAGGTACCTCCAACAGAGGAAAAGGAAAAAGCTCAAGACTCATCTAATAATTCAGCAGCAAGTCAACTATCAGCAGCATGCCCCATAAAGACTTGTCGCGCTGTGGACGATATCTCGGTTGGCTCTGATTCAGAATATGAGAGCGGCGACGATGAGGAGGAGGAAAAGTCAACAACTAATAAAGAAGCAGTGGATGATGGCTCTTCGTCGTCAGAATACGAAAGCAGTGATGAGGAAGACAGCAGTCAGAAGCAAGGCTGGGTCAAGAAAGGAAAAGAATGGGTTCAAGACTTTGTGTCCGAAGATGCGGAGGAGTGCGATAGCTCCGAATACGACAGCGATGGTTCCGGCAGCTCTCAAGGGAAATTGCATTCACAATAATGTTATAACATACATGATAAGTACGTGTAGTCATAATTTATAATCCAAATACTGGACAGTAGTACACTGTTCCAACCAAAAGAGTCGCTCGAGGGGAATAGATTAGCTACTATTATTGTAGAAATTTTAAGATATTGTTGATGTATTTTGGTGGTCTATATAGCTTGTGATCTTGTACCTTTTGTCAAGGAATGAGGGTTGTTCTTTGCTGTTGTTGTACTCCATTTTTTTACCAGCCAGAGATAGCCGGTTCTGACAGGCTTTTTGCAAACTGCTGTACTTTTAAAATAAAGGGAACAATCAAAATAAGCCAAGGTGAACTATGGCAGTTTACTCTGTTTGCTGACTAGCGATATTCATGGGACTCAGGAGTTGGGTCATATCATGACCTGCTTGTTATACTATTACCACTATTACTCCATAATATTGTGATCTAATGCAGTAACATATTCACTTTACCGTTTTATGCGTGACTCAAATGTTTCACCATGAAAGACACTGCCTTCCTTTTCGGTCACGGTCATTCATTTCTTCTGGACACATTGATATTCCATCTCGTATGCAATCTCGTACAGTAGTACACTTGTATCTCGTACTATTGTATCTAATGAACTCTGAACAACATTAGCTGTATCACAAACCAAAGCCAAAGCAATTACAAACGCAACCCAAGAAGCATGACGACAAGGAGGCAAAGGCTCACAACAAGTAAAAATGAGTTCAAGGTCACCATTACTAGTTGTGCTGTGTTTCTATTGAGCCTGCTCGCAACAGGCCGCGAGAATGGTACCCAAACGACAGCGCTGGAGCTAACCAACGATTTTTCTTTGCGTTGCAAATTGGCGCTTCTCTCGGCAGATATTAACAGAGATTTCTATTTGGATCACAATTGGGAGTTCCCTATCTTTTGGGGGCATTTTTCTTCCATTGACGAGGAGAATCCCAAGAAGCGAATCAGCAACCAACCAACGGTACGACTACACATACGACGACCTTCCAGATTCTGTAAAAGACATCTTTCGTATATTCAGTACGAGTAACGACAACCAGATCAGTCTACATGATTTACTGAGCGATGCAGCGTCAGCGAGGCCGTCCTGGGAAGATCTTTGCACTTCCACCAAAAGAGCTATGGAGCAATTCTCAAGACCCCGTCTTTCTTTATCATCGTCATCATCATCATCATCATCATCATCATCATCATCATCATCATCATCATCATCATCATCATCATCATCATCATCATCATCATTAGCATCATCATCACACCAGAGAAGACAACAAGCAAGACCGAGCAGTATCGGAGACGCACAAACTGCTACTCCTCAACTGTTTCGGCCAACTGGGAACGGAGAGACTCGGCCAATCGGAGCCCCAAGTGCCCCATCGCCTCAAGTTGGAGGAGTTTTTCTGCCTTCGGCGCTAACTGCCGACGTGCCCACCGGTACTCCAATCCAAACGAATATTCCTACAGTACTAATGGAACCGACAGTTCCTCCAAGTAGTAGTCCTATTGTTACTGGAGATTCTGCAGGCGAGCCAGACGCTCCTATTCCTGCTCCCACTACTCAAAATCCAACAGCGCTGCCCGCATCCACCACTGCACAACCAGTAATAGCAGCAGCCACGCGCAACCCAACCAGTCTCCCACCGGTGACCAGTGTCGCACCTCGTCCTATTAGCGTCCCCGTCCTTCCGACCAACCAGCCAATTACGTCCTATGTGTTTACCGATCGACCAACGGATGTCACAGGTGCCCCTTCCACCGTGCCGGCAGCAGGAAATATATCCGATCGCGATTGTTACACTTATGTAGAATTTGCCGATGCGAACTTTAATGGTGAACTGACGCCAGCTGAATTTGTAGTACTCGTCAACCTTTTGGCAAATCAAGAAGTTGCTACGTCTTTTGAGAGACTCCCAGATATCCTGCGGGCCAAATTTATCGACTTATCATCGGAGGAAAATGGAGCTTTTATAGTAGTGGACTACGGTCGGACGCGACGATCCAATATTTTTGAGAACGATGCTCTTGTGACAGCGACTCGTTCCACAGCTCCCCTAAGTCTTTGTGGTGACACGAACCAACTCGTTGTTTCCATTCTTGGAGTTGGCTCGGCGGTCAGCCACCGCTCACTAATATTGCCGTCGAACCTACTGAGGACGTCTTACAGGCCTGTCAAAATGCTCTGACCTTTGGCGACTTGGACGCCAATGGAGAACTGAGCGAAAGTGAATTTGTCACCTTTGTCAATGTTTACGCGAATGCTGAAATTGCGTCTACGTTTGATGCTCTGGATAATTCCGTTCAACAAGTCTTTTTGGATGGCAAACTTGATAATGTCAACTTGTTTCTGGACATCCAAGATGAGGCAATACTCTCGGATTTGAAGAACTCCGAAAGTAGTAGTCATCTACAAGATTTCTGCGCTGCCGCCGAGCAGGCCATTGGCGTCTTTGTGGGTCGTGGTAGCGGCAGCCTCGTAATTGACAACAGTGTTCTAATTGTCAGCAATGAGACTGCTGCTGTCAGAGAACCAGATGACACGAGTACTTTCTCTGCTTTCAATAGTACTGGCTTGGACGAAAATGCGGAGACTACGGAAGGTTTGCCGACAGTGGAACCCGAAGTGGTTGCTGCTGGCCAAGATGTATCCATTCCAATTTTGGATGTAATAAACGTGAGTGCAGCGGGGCGGGGATTGGTAAGACTTGGTCACGGCTTGTTCTTGTTTGCGCAAGGTGTTACACTGCTCTGGTTGCTTTGCGCCGACTCGTTTTAGCTAGTCTACTTGGAGTAAAATAACTAGTACTGCACTCTACCATGAAAAGACCCCTGAGCAAGAAAAAGCATTCTGGCCGAAAAAAACGTAAAAAAAAGCATCCTGGCCGAAGAAGAAAAGCATCCTGGCCGAAGAAACGAAAAAAAAAGTATTCTGGCCGAAGAAACCGAAAAAAAAGCATCCTGGCCGAAGAAAAACGAAAAGACACCTGGGCCTGTCTTTAGTTGGCTCCTGTGGCTCTCTAGCTAGCTACTACCTGGTAGCTAGTAGAGTAGTATAAAAAAAACCTTGTACTGTAGTGCTCTTGCTAGCTAGTAGCTATCGTCAAGAACCAGTGATTTTACTACTGCTAGCTACTACTACTACTACTAGCTATAGTAAAATCAGAAGCAACAAAACAAAAAATGTTCCAGCAAGATAGCGAACCAGTTAATACCATGACACAGCAACAGTCCGACCAGCGACTGATTCAGAAGAATTAAACCAAAGGGGAGATCCGCGCAATAGAAATAACGAACCGCAAGAGGAGCTTGAACACGTAATCTCTGACAAATCTCTGTTAGTCTGGTATCTGTCCAGGCAGTAGAACGACGGCAACAGTGATCAAGCCTGGTTCCGAGTCCATCATGATGTCACAGTCACTGTCGGGGGCTCTAGCGAGTGGGTCTCTCCTGCTACTACTGCTACTACTACTACTGCTACTACTGGGAAAGAGTAGCGCTGATTCCTATCCGGTAGTCAATATCAATGTAAATCTAGATAATCCCACAAGATGCCGGCATGCTTTTATTTTGTCCGACAGCAATCATGATCGATTTATGAATCGATATCCAGAGTACGTGACCTATCTTGATTTGCTGGCATCACATGACGACAGCAGCTCGACAACGTACGATCATAGCAGGATACGCGAATTTGGTGATTTGCCACGGAAGTTGCAAGAGAATTACCTAGGATTTGTCCAACCTCCCTCGTCGAATACAACGACAAATAGTACACAAGATATCAGCATCAACGAAGCTCTTTTCAGTACTAACGGCAGTAACGGATTGAGTGTGCTTTGGAACCATCATGAGAAATCTGCTCTTGCCTTTTGTAGTATAACGCTGCAGACCTTGATGGAAGTGAGGCCGAATACTGCCCATCTGGGAATGATTCGCCGCGGTGACAGTACTCATACTCATCTTCTTGTTGTACCGAACAACGATGCACGTGGAACGGCCAGCATTCCGACGACAACAGGGAGTATTGTAGGAAGCGGCGACCGGGACGAAGTGGTGCACAACAAATATTCAGGATCAAATGGCGCGAGAACAGCACTGAAGGAACATCGTGGACTTCAGCACGCTGCAGCAGCGAATAACTGTCAGATGTTTGTCTGGTTTAGTGACTTGGATCATGATGGAATGCTCACAAGAAACGAATATACAATTTTGGTTCATCTTTTGGGGGATGAAGAGAAACCAACCGATCGCTTTCATGATTTGCCAACGGTTGTCCAACAGACATTTGAGAATTTAGCGTCGGGTGGCGCCGTGATTCTGCTCGCAGATAGTAGTACCAACAACGAAATTATCGACACAGCGACCGCAGATTTTCCGTCGAACTTGATTCCAAGAGAACCGAAACGAGACGGAGTTTCTAATGAAAAGCTTTGTCTCGAGACGAGTCATTCTATCGAGGAAGCAAAAACCACCACATTTATGACCAACGAGCAGATTAGTTTACGCCAGGACGAGAATGACACCCCTGCTGCTGGAGGCTGTGAATACCAACTCAACTTTGATATTCAAATTGATTTCGAAGACGATGAGCTTGCTGCCTGTGGCACTTTCAAAGCCGAAGACGAAATTGTGGAAATCATTGCTGGTGCTATCAGTGACAATGCAGGACCTGTCACTGTCGATTTTAGAACAGATACTTTCTGGGACTTTGAACAAGAGGCTGGCTTTTTTGTCCGAGCCCGACATCGGGTTTTACAAGAGTCAACCTGTTCCGCAAGACTTGCATCAGACGTTTGTGACACTACAAGATTTGAACAGTGTCGTTGGGGGTGTCTTGGTGTAATAGTTGAAGCCGAAAACTGTGCCGAGGTTACGGTTGACAGCTTGAACCAACTAGATTCAGATGTTACACAGGCACTCAGAGCTTATGCCGTTGAAAATGATGAGTGGTGTTTGGGCGTCCCTGATAACCTTGCAGTGAAGATTAGGACAGAGGATCTGACTCCTCGACAAGATGGCAACGGTGGACCTGGGCCGCCTCCTGTTGTAGTAGACGATGGGCCTGGCACTGCATGCCTTTTCAACCTGAACGTCGACGTGCAAATTACATACCCAGATGGTGAATTCATTGCTTGCGACACTCAAGAGCAAGATGATGGTATTACTGAAACTATTGCTCAATCCGTCATCGATATTTCAATGGCTACAGGCAATGTTTTAGATCTTGAATACGAACTGACGGCATTTTGGGACGAGACTCAAGAGGTCAACAATCTGGAACCCAATTTTCGTCGACGGTTGCAGGAGTTGACTTGCTCTGTACGGGAGGAAGCAGAACAGTGCACAGAAGAAGTAGCCGACTTTTGTCGATGGGGATGCTTCATGGCAAAACCCGAAAATTGCGAAGAAGTCTCAGTAGAAACGTTTGATCTACTTGAGGAGGCCGTTACGACAAATCTCGCTTCTTGGGCTCTTGAAAACAATGTGGAGTGTTTAGGCATTGCAGAAGCTCTTTTAGTAAAGTTCCGGGCCGAGGAAATACCAGATACAGGTACCAATACTAATGGGCCTACTCCAATCCAAGACAATCCAGGAAACTCAACAGCTGGAGGCACACAAAGTCCAACAACGTTGAATGCCACATTCCTGCCTCTGATTACACCCTCTCCGACCGTTGGTGCATTGGGAAATCTTACACAACCCACCATATCACCCGGAACCACGACGGCTCGGCCAACTACGCCGCCCCAGACAGCACCGCTGACCACGTTGCAGCCCTCGCTCCAACCGACTCCAACGCCGGAACCTACAGAGCAACCAACTACTGCGCGGCCCACGTTCGCGGCAAATGTTACTCGTGAAGTTATCACCGGACACAATTCTTGGATCATGTCCAATACGCTTGGCTTGGACGCAGATGACCTGTCAGAAGGAGTGGATGCTCGCCAGATTCAGCTCGCCTACAATACTTTCACTGCAGAGGCTGTAGCAGGTATGGAAGAATCTCGCCCTGGTAGGAAAATGCTACGCCGACGGAGGCTTGAAGTCGCGCTCCAGTCTGGGAGCTCTAGTGTCTACCTTTATGCCAATTCTGCCTGCCCCGATGGTGTTTCTGTGAATGACAAGTGCGTAACGGCGTTTGGTCGAGTAAGGTTGAGAGTAGTGGACGAAGACCCTGATACTGTGTACAGCGAATACGTCGATACCTCTCAAATTGCCATAGATGTGGGAGCTTTGCAACGAAAACTTGATGACATCGCACCTGGTTCTCTATGGACAATCCAGCAATCATCGACACCTGTGACTCCATCGATAGATGTCAAAGCACCCATCGAAGAAGACGAAGATCGAGGTGGTTACGACTTGACGCTTGGATTAATCGTTTCTAGCGCTGTGGCTGCAATGCTGGTGGTCATTATTTGCCTCTTCATAGTTCTCCCTCAAATGCGAAAGAACAGAGAGTTGGATCAAATGAAAAAAGAGGCATTGGCGGCACTACGAGAAGCAGAAGCCAGGGACCGAGCAGCTGCCGAGGAATTAGCTCGCAACTTTGAAAAGTTGGCAGAGGACGCAAACGAAAGATCTTGTAAACCACCAAAGCACCTGCATAACGAAAAAGATAATCCTTATCGCGAACAAGTGGAAGAATTAATCTTTCAACACTGTCCTGATATGATTCGCGAATTGGACTCTCTTTTGCACCAGTTCCGGGGCCGCGAAGAAGACCTGGTTGCCGTTTTGGAGGAATTTAAAAGTGAGGATATTCTGGACGAAGATTCTGAGTGTGATATTAGTTGGAAAAGTGCCGATTTTTCGGTTTCTGTCGTATCGGAGAGAATTTCACTTCCCGAGGAAATACCAATAGCAGATGTGGCTACGGAGCCCGCGGAAAAACTCGCTGTTTTGACAGATAACGATGACGACAATGATTCGTTTGAAACAGAGGAATCGGAAGTCAACGCGGCCCGCTCTCTCGAACCTCCTGCTGTGTTACCAGATCCCGAAGAACAAATAGAGAAAGATGCTGTTGTATTCGACCCTAAGCCTGAACCATCAGAAATTATCTCAGATCCTGAACCGCCAAAGATAACTCCAGAGCCAGAACCTATAGCTACGCCTGCAGTTGAACCACCGCCGAAGGAAATCGTTAAAGATAGCAGCTCCGACTTGCAGGAGACTGTTGAAAGTGACTTTTACTCTACAAGTAGCGACGAGAGTTCGCAAGGCTACGAAGTGCACTGGACTCAACGCAATGGCTGCTGGATGAAACAAAAAGTTTGGCCGAAACAGCAGTTTGATGATGAGACAGAATACTACAGCAGTGACGACGAAGATGACGACGTGAATTGGGGAAAACGCGAATGGCAACTCGATCACAAGCGGAAAACCTGGGAAAAGGTTGAAAAAGAAAGATTTTTGGTTGAGGAGGAGGACCATTACATTAGTAGCAGTAGTAGCGAGGAAGGGCCACCCACCCGGTGGGTGCAAAGGCACGGCGAATGGATACAAGAGATTATGGACTAATACTGTATCGATATTCACTTTTCCCACGGTGCAGGCCTAGTGCCTAAATGTTTTGATACTAGGGAACTCATCTTCACCTGCACATCCTGCAAACTGTCCAGTAGTAAATTAATCACTCCTTCCTCCCTGCGTCTTCCCTTAGCATGATGACCTTCCAGGACTGCAAGACCCCATAGTCGCTATTGTTGAAATCGGATGATGCATTACTGCTGAAAGTATCTCGAACCCTATATTCCAGTCTTGTAAGCATTCCTGTTCTTTAAAATTTCCTCTCATAATTTGATGCATCAATCATCAATCAACAATCAACAATCACCAACACGAAACAAAGTAGTACTCTAGTTAAAAACAAAAAAACCTGCAGAATATAGATACTATCCAATTTTATCTACCATTGAATTACATAGCAATATTGGCTGTCAATCGTACACGTACAGAGTGCAAGGCAAGCACCAAGGATTGACCATGAAGGTGGCGAGTCTTGTAGCGGTCCTGTTGCCATTTCTAGCAACCGTGGCAACTATTACAGGGACAGCACAGACAGCTGTAGCGAGAAACTTTCGTCACGGAAACATCGTAGAACCAGCTTCACGCCGGACACTGATGGCCGAAAGCAGTGTGCCATCGGTGGCACCAAGTTGGTGGGAGTCAAGTCTTCCCCTTCCCAGCTATCATCCTACCCAGTCGCAGTCGCCGTATCCATCCGGTATTATCACTGCCACTAAAATTGACCCTTCAATAATTCTACCTCCTACTGCAAAACCGAATAACAGCAGTCCTTATGATATGTCAAGTCACACACCTACTGACGCTATGGAGCCCCCCTTCACGGGTCAACCCAGCGCGTATCCCAGCACGTTTCCCAGCGTTTCTCCCAGTAGAACCACAAATAGTCCCTCTCCATCTTCGACAATCCGCACACAGAGTCTAGCACCTAGTAGTGACAATAACCAGTCACCTAGCCAAGAACCTACGCTGGTACCAACATTAGGTCCTACGATACAGCCAAGCAAAAATCCTACTCAAGTCCCAACTCAGGAGCCCAGTCCAGGATCAACAATGCAACCATCGACCAGCACACCAAGTATCGCTCCGAGCATGATTGCAAGCAATAATCCAAGCAGTGCACCTAGTGACGAACCAACTCTTAAACCCAGCTTTCTCCTACAGACCACAAATCCGTCCAATTCCAATCCTACACAGGGCCCCTCTTTCTCAGTGGGCAATCTCGATCCAGAACCAAGTTCTTCATCTAACATCTTCAAAGCGCGAATAAAAACAGTTTCACCAGCTCCCTCTTGGGCTCCTAGGGTTAATCCTTATTTTTCCAGTATCTTGGAGCCGACTTCAATACCATCGAATACTTCGAAAACATTGAAGCCAACTGCATTGACTGGCGAATCTTTTTCCATTCTCCCTTCTGTTACAACCATTCTTGAAGACCACGTTCCGATGAATTCGCCTACTTCCTTACAAATGACGTCTGAAACGTGGAGCGAGACAACAACAATGGATCCGGATAGCACAACTCTGTGGCCTACATTTGACCCCACGCAAGAGCCGACTTTTTCTTCCACGGAAGTTTACATATCCAATGTCCCAGCTGATTCGCTTCCTTTAGCCGGCGACGCTAGCACTTTATCACCCACGTTCGAGCCCACAGAAGACTCGACATTCACTTTCACGCAACTTCCCGTAACCAGCGGCCCAGACGAATCAATTTCGGGTGTCACTGGTGCTGATCACGACAAATCTTTATTACAGCAGTGCCAGGAGTTTATGCAGAATACCTATCAAATCGAGAACATGTCCGATGGAATTGATTTCATCCACAAGTATTGTAGTGATATGTTTCCTTCAAATGATTCGGAAAGACCCTTAAATGATTCGTTACAAATCGATACTCAGAATCCTACTTTTTTCAACTCTGAATTTCCTACGCAAACGCCATCTACCAATCCTACGTATATGGATCTTTCCGACAAGCCAACAATTCACAACAGCGTCGCTCCGACCACAGTACCATCTTTAGAACCGACCAAAACAGCACCATCTTTGGCTCCTACATCGAAGTCATCCTTTGTAAGCACATACGTTATGACCGACAGTACGACAGTATACGGAATGAACGAGAATGAGCGACTGGAATTCTCCAGCAGCCCTTCAATATCATCCACCGAACTGTCCACTATGCAGCCTACAAACGAGTTACGAAATTCAGATAGTCTACGTTTGGTGAGAGTTTATAACACCTGGAATATGTCAAACAGAGCAGGAATGACAGCGTCTGCATTCAAATCCAGTAATCACTTCGACACGTTGGTCAATGGGTATGCCAATTTTGTCAAAAATGTGATCACAGATTTGTCGGAACAAAAGCAAATGGAATCTCAGAGCAGTAAGCTCCGCTTGGAAGTTTCCTTTGATAAAGAGAGAGTCAACATTTACAAATTGGTGAACTCTGACTGTCCAGAGTCTACGTCGGTAGATGATCAATGCATAATAGTATTTGGTCAAGCCGATATTTCAACTGATCTAGGCTCAAGGTTTATGTATACTACTTATGTGAATGCATCTCAGCAGGCAATTGTCCGTGGTGACCTGCAACGAGAGTTCGAACTAATTGACCCAGATACAGTCTTAAGTGTGACACAGACTGTCCCAACGAAGAAGGAAGCAACAGTGAATTTCACTACAAAGCCTTTTGAGTCTCAAAACGAGAGCATGGGGATATCATGGATTTTGATATGGGTCTTGGTAGTGCTGGCGATTATTCTTTTTTCATTGCTTCTGCTGTCTGCTTCATGTGCTAAGCACCACCGTCGAAAGAGGACTAAAAGATCGCTACATGATAGCGATCATGAGGCATCCAGAGAAGATACAAAAGACACCTACGGTTCGAATGATATACAGAATAAAAAAATCATCTCTCAGGAAGCTTCTATCGGATGCTCCTCATCTTCGGGGTTACATTCGGGGTATTCAGAGTCTATTTCTCTTATTGAAGAGGAATTTTTGCCCGTTTGTAACATCCACCCTGAATATGAGAGTAATGTAAAAGATGAAGCTATAGATCTAGAACGTCAAGATAGCGAGTTACACAAGAGCATGAATTTCTTTCCTGAAACATTCTGCGCGGAAACCGAGAAGAATGCCAAGACCCATCGAGCAGAGGGTATGGATAGCGACTTTATGGAACGGCTCGGTCTTGGTACAATTTTTGCACAGTTGAGGATATTCCCTCCGCTTGAAGAGGCGCCACAAACAGTAGACAAGGTAGAAGATGTGAATACATGCGGGAACAAAATTAGCCATGAAGACCTTATGGAACGACTCAGCCTCGGAGCGACCTGTTCACGTGCAGAAGCATCTTCTTTGATCGGAGAGCTGTCATTAAAAGACGAAAAAGATGTAAACTCCATTTCGTCCAGTACTCGAGCTGTAAAAGGGAAAGCGTCGAAGAGTGCCGAGGACTCTGTAAAGAGCAAAGAAATGGGAGAATACTGGAATAGAATGATGATACCAATCATTGCAGAACTGACTGAGAAATTTGCGGCAAGTAATGCCGGCTTGAAGAGCACTGATAGTAGCAACCATCAAAGCCAAAATCCGGGACAATCTCTCCGCTGGTCACATAATGCCATGTTGGAATTCTCTTATTCGGCATCAGAATGCGAGGACGCACATTTTTGCGAGGACTCTCCAGAGAGCGTGTCTGCTAAGCCAACTGAGACAATACCGTCGCGGCGCTACTCGAAAAACCTACACGAGAACATCCAGCTATTCGATAAAATGGCTGCGTTAGCAGCAGAAAACAAGCCGCAGACCACAAGGAATGGCACAAGAAATGGTGTGAAGACCTGGCGCCAACGGGGTTCGCAGTGGATTCAGACTATGATGTCCATGCGTAGCAGCAACGCTTGTAGCTACGAAACAGAATACGAAAGCGATGACAGCGACGAGGAAAGTGTTCATGTCAAGTGGGTTCTTGAGAATGGTGAATGGGTTCGCTACGTTCTTGAAAAAGTACCTTCTTGAAAGCCAATAGCCTACCTAGCTTTTAGTTTTTTTTAATTATGAAATTAGAATTTATACTCTAATCCAAGAATCGCAAAGTAGGATGTCGTGGCATGGTCTACTGCCATTCGCGATGACGCATCCATCTCAAAATACCGTAAAGCCGCTGCAGTTCCATCTGTTACTCTCCAAGACATTCGAGATGGTATCATTTCAAAAGAAAATGCATTGAGGTTGGAATCTCCCATTTCTACTGTTTCCGTTTCTTGATCCATCTGTTCAGTCACACCATCACCAACTCTGGTTGTGTGCAAACTAGACTCCTGCCATGGCTCGTAGGCGAGTAGCACAACTCCAGGAATGTACAGAGGTGTCGGATGGATACGGCGTCGACAGGGTCTGGTATCTTTCAATCCTCCTCCAGCAATAGAGGAATCATCACAGTTGCCATTCTTTCTTTCTTTGGATTCTTCAACATCCTCCCCGTTAATACTCTCTTCTTGAACATTCGTAATTGATAGTTGTTTGGATTGGATCACTTCTCGGGCTTCTCGCATTAATGCGCGAGCAGCAGGGGCCTCCAACAACAAGTCGCCTTCCGTTCCCTGTGCAATTTTTCGAAAGAAGACCGCTGCTGACTTGGCACTGACAGGAGCAAGTTTTTGTTGTAACAATTCTTTCCATATTCCTTTCAGTATCTCGAGAAAGATGAGCAGATTTTCTACACTACAGCGTGGAATCATATCCGCATTGTTGACAATCGATGTGCAATAACTACTTGCAGCCAAGGCCGTTTCTTTGTCCAACACGGGCGGAGGAGCAAAACAATACACATGCATTCGTGGTCGTTCATTATTTGGAGATGTGTGAGTCAACTCGGGCAATCGTGATCGCAACAATATAGCGGCAAGACTAGCACATCCAGCTCCCAACGAGTGTCCGCAAAGCACTAGCTGATATCCCCGCTGAATGCACCAGTGTTCAATTTGATCTTGAATCTTATCTACCAACCGCTTGGCAGACAACATGATGCCTTCGTGACATTTTGGCAGGTGACAATTGTCCTTCTCATCCGTCTGAGTAATATCGCAATGATTGTCATCATGTGGACTTGTATCATCTATTATTGCCCCGTCGGAAGCTGAACTCCTCCTCCTTGTAGTATTCTTTGGCGCAGCCGTAGTAGTGGTTTGATAATTCAACGGTTGTTCGACCCAAATACGTTCATGACCGCTAATAACTTCGACAACATTGTGTTCATCATTATAGAGTTGTTGTTGTCCTTTACTGTCTCCTTCCTTTTCATCCTTACTACTATAGTCAGTGCTGCTGCTGGTTGTGGTGGTTACCACAATTTTGTTAGGACTTGCTGCTTTGACTTCAATGCATGACATTTCGTAATGATTGCTGCTTTTGTTCCATCGTGATCCTTTATCATAGTCGTAATAGTACGGTCGATCATCAAAAACGATTGTCTACCACAACAGTCTGTAACGATATCCTCCAGTGTCGTAGTTCCCCGAACCCCTACGATCAATTGCTTTCGTCGAGTCGATGATACGGCCACAAAGTATGCTACGTGTCCTGGTCTCGATGATTCTTGCGAAGAATGCTCCAACAATTGCAAATCCTGTTCGGCCAGTACGTCTTCCAATATAATACTGTTTTCATAGTAGGCCCAGGTAGCATATTTGAGAGCATCTTGAAGTGTTTCGAGTACTTGAGGTGACGATGATGGATGTTGACAAAATTCGTAATATTGTGGAGGTACGTGTGGCAATGCAGTTTGGCATGGTCGAGCATGTGCATACATCGAATCTCGACACGTCCATGCTTCTTCTGGTTCTTCTTGTTCTTGTACTTGTTGTTGGTTCGTGGAAACTCTAGGTGAAGATGGTTTGTCCTCCTTCTTTTCTTCTTCTTCTTCTTCTTCTCGTGCCATAAATGACTGTGGTGGTTGCTCTGGTGGTTGTTCCGATTGTTGTTGTTTTTGCTCCTGCTTTTTAATTTGGACCGAGAGTTGAACAAAGGCCAACAAGGCAGCATGTTGTTGTAGCATGGTTGGATGATCATCATCCAACTGCACAGAATCTACCAATGCTTGAAGCTTTTCCAAAACCGAAGATAAATTACTCATTTCACGTTCTTCTTTCTGAGACGCCGACAAATCACCGTCACGTTCGCATTCGCCATCAGCAGTTGTGATTGTTGTGGTCGATGGTTTCTTGCGTCGTAATAACAAGTTTCGAAAGGACACGTCTTCTTTGGCCCAATCGGGAACTTTGGTTCTCCAAAAATAACGGACCAGCCAAGCGGCCAATGTCGCCGAAGATAGTGTCGTAACATCAAAGAATGGAGCACAGTGCATAGCCACGTGTTTGGCTCCTACGGCAAAAGCACCGACTGCCGACGGAAGAAGTGGTGCAGCGGCTGGGAGAGGCATTGTGTGTTGTCGCTATGAAAAGAATTTATTTGTTTGTGGTTGTTTTTTACCAGTGTTTATACAGTCATGAACTCCGCTACAATAGTACTAGTAGTATGGATTGCATGAATAATGTATCATGTTGTATGAATGATGCTGTTTGGTTCTCTTTCTTGTAGAGTAGTCTACTACTACCTGATGTACTACTAGAGGAGACTACTAGTCTAGTAGGTCTACTAGTAGAAGTATTATTAATTCGTGTTGTTGGTTTTTTAGCGATTTACTATTCGGAACTATGTTGAACCACCCAGACATTTATTTGTTTCTCCAGCAAAAGTATGGAATCCACAAACATTCGTCATCATCACAGTCACGGATGCAATACCAAAAATAAATAAATCAAACCGCCACTGGTAGACTACTACTGTAGTCTAGTAGACTACGAAAAGTAGTGAAAGAAGAACTGGCTGGAGTACTGGAGTAGACTACTAGTTAATAGTTACAGCAAAGGATTCTAGCTCTACCGCTCTACTAGCTAGTCTAATAGGATTATTTTAATAACTATTTCATAGAGTACACTACCATTCTAATTGAGTCCATCATGAGGACAAGGTTTCAATTGCAGACTGTTGCGTTAGCTCTTTCCGTGCTTTCACTTTGTCATGGATTTTTACCAGTGCAGAACATGATGGTAGCAACAACAACAAGATCACAAAGACCATCAGTAACAATCTTCAGCGCATCATCATCATCATCATCATCATCATCCACAAATACTGTCAATGACGACGACCCAGAATCATTACAACAAGCCTACCAAAAATCATTTCAAATCATAGATGCATGTTCGACCAGTGGTGTTCCGACAGAGGATTTGTACGATGCCGTTCGTGTCATTGACAAGAATGCGTTCAAACTGTATCCCAATTTGTTAGACAAACACGCACTGTGGGATCGTACACACGGATCATGGAAACTCCAATTGGCCACAGGTGGTGGTAAATTTAAAACGTTTAAACCAGTTCCCATTTTTGCTTTTGCTGTCATTGACGAGCAAAATTTTGGTAACGGTATTGGACTCGGGTCGAGTCAAACCATTCTCTTGAGCTTGCGTGGGCCGCACGAATTTAGTGCCCCAAAACGACAAATGATATTGGGCATCGATGACGTCTTTCTCTGGAAGGGACAATTTAAGATGACAGAATCACTGCCTGCATTTGTAAAAGAGAAAATGGGTTTGGGAAAACGAGCCCAAGATTATCGAAACATGAAGCAACGACCACCGGCCTTTACCATCATCGGTGCATCGGAGAAATCCTTAATTGCCCGAGGAGGATCAGGAGGAATTGCCATTTGGACTCGTCTCGATCATGACATTCGACCATTAGCGTACGGAGATGTACAAGACAAGGAATAGTGTCAAATAATCATAGTTGACCTTGCAATAACAGCTACTCGTAGCTAGAAAAGAAGGAGAGAAAAGCAAATGTAACAAACTAAAATATTTATTGACCCATTCTTGTAGCTATCATGAATCAAGGAGAGGGCACGCTATCATTTTTTTACCACTTCTTTGTGCAAATGTCAAATACTCCTTGAATCAAATCACTTCCACGTTTCACAACTGCCTTCTCCATGCTCTCAGCATATGGTACTGGAGCATCATCCATACAAAGTCTCTTCACAGGAGCATCCAAAAGATCAAACAATTCCTCAGATATACGGGCACTGATAGTGGCACCAACTCCTCCAGACTTGGTAGATTCATCCAAGATCACCAACTTATTGGTACGGGACAAACTCTTGGCAATGGTGTCCATATCAAGAGGCTTCAAGGATCGAAGCTCAATCAAATCAATGTCAAACCCTTCCTCCTGGATTGACTCAAGAGCAATTTCAGCTTCCTTCACACCATGCAAGTAAGTCAAGACTGTTGCAGCTCTTCCACTGTCAACACTGTCTTTGGAAGCTTCATTCAATAGAGCAGCCTTGTGCAGGGGCATGCACTTGCCAAGATCAACACTACCCTTGGCTTCCTTCATCATCTTAACAGGAGCAAACAAAAAACAAGGACCATTGTCACGGATCATACTTTTGGTCAATCCATAGGCAGCAGCAGGAGAGGCAGCAGTTCCAATCTTCAGTCCTGGGATTCCCATGACATAGGCATGGAAGGGCTGACTGTGCTCAGCTCCAAGTGCTTGGTTGGGAGCAGTTCCTCCAGCACCAATAATGGTCATTGGCATGTCAAACTGTCCTCCAGTAGTAGCAAAGGTATTTCCAGCAGAACTGATCTCAGCCATACCATAAATCCCAAAGTTGGTGTTCATCAATTCCACAATGGGTCTGTAGCCATTCAATCCTTCGCCAAGTGCTTTTCCAATGAAGTGGCCCTCATCAATGATCTCATCAGCGGCACGCTCCTTTCCATAGGTTTGTTGGGTCAATTTGGGAATATCATATGAGGAACCAGCCTGCAAGTCCTCTGCATGGATGGTGGTGGTGGGATCACGGAGCATCTCCTCATGAATGGCAAGATTGATGGCATCACCAATAGAAATGTCTCCAGCCTTAGCCTTGGCTTGAAGATCATCAATGTGAGCCTGAACAGTGGCCATCTTTTCAGGGCTGATGGTCCTGGCATTCACCTCATCAGCCCAAGCAGGCCCCTCCTTCAGGTTATAGTCAGTATCTATGGGATCAGGGTATTCAAGCTTCTTGGCAAGCTCCATCGGAGGCATGGAAGATTCATCGGCAAACTTGATAGCAGCCTTTACCTCAGCAAGCACTTCCTTCTTTGTTTCCTTTAGCTCATCCTCAGTAAACATGTCATTTGCAGTATACATATCCTCAAAGGCCTTGATGGGGTCTTGCTCCTGGCGGGCCCATGCCTTCTCATCCTTGCGACCACGCTCATGCTCAGGATCAGCAGGAGAATGGCCATTAAAACGGTAAGTGTGCACCTGGAGGATAGCAGGTCCCTTACCACTGCGGATATAATCAATTGCAGCCTTCCCCCCCTTGGCAACATCAACTGGGTTGTTTCCATCAACAAGAAGTCCTGGAACTCCATAGTGCTTTCCCTGCTTGTAAACATCACTGTTCTTTGCAACATCAGGAGTGAATGTGTTGATGGCACGGCCATTGTCAATAACAATGATGAGAAGGGGGAGGTTGTCCTTGGATGCCGAGTTGAGAACTTCAGCCATACGCCCATTCTGAGATCCTCCTTCACCAATAAAAACAACAGATATGCGGTCATCATCAGCAGGTGGAGGAATATTCTGCTTTTCAATGTTGGAATCATCACTGATACCAAGGTGATTGTCTAGCTGAATTGCTTTGGCAAGTCCACATGCGTATGGCAACTGCTCGCAGACGAGCGCCCAGCCTCCTTGAAAGTACTTCTTCTTGTCAAAGATATGCATACTTCCTCCAGCACCACGGCAAGATCCAGTGTCTTTCATGAATAATTCTGCCATGACTTCGCCCATTTCTACTCCAGTCGCGATAGCGTGTGTGTGCTCTCTGTAATAGGAAATTTTTTTGTCGTTTTGCTTCAAAGCGTAGTCTAGAAGGCCCGGAATGCTCTCTTGACCATTATCAAGATGCATGAATCCACGGATTTTCCCCTGCATGTATTGCTGATTGCACGCGTTTTCAAAGGCCCGGGCGGCCTGCATAGCTTTGTAGAGCTTCATGAGTCCCTGCTTATCCGTATCCAAAACTCGGTAAGCGTCTACCTCGGACTCGCTGTAGCCGAATTCCGCTTGCAGCTACGAGTACAAGAAAAATGTTTGCACCAGATGAGAAATAAAATATATTTTGAATGCTAGGGGAGGAATATGGAACGACAAATGGAAATCAATAAATTACCTGAGCAGCGATTTCTTCCCACTTCATATTAATAGGAGGACGCATCATGGATGGATCTGAAGAGGTAGTTACTTCCGGGGCGACCTCGATGGTGGACATAAAAAGAGGGAAGGCAGCAGCAGAACTCTGGACGGAGGCAACATGGCTGCATTGCGGCGTGTAGCCCGGACTGAAAATGCCGAGTGAAAAATAGAAAAATAGAGAAATAGTGAGGTTGACGAAAAGAAAATAATGCTTTGTCATGCATCGTTTTTAATCAAGTATCAAAACTTACGCAAACGCTGCTGCTGTAGCCAAGGATACACCAAGAAGAGCAGCCGAAAATTTCATATTCTTACTATCGATTGTTTAGGAAGGTTGTAGCTCTCCTAAAAAATTTATGGCTGTTCGATCTTACTGTAGCTGTCACGAGGCATTGGTTAAAAAACCAGAGGGCAACGTAGCCGCTTTAAAGGTGATGAGAAACTATCCGATCTATTAGAGTAGGCTAGTCTACTACTAGTCTAGTACTAGTCTAGTAGACTAGTAGAATTGATACATCGCCTCCCAACAAGTGTGACGTCTTTCGAAAACAATACGCACGATGGAGCGAGTCCTGTCTCCCTTCTTTCGTGAATGACTGTAAGTTTCAGTAGGGCTCAGGATACTTATGAGTATGCAAACTATTAGTCTACTCGTTGTAGAGAGTAGACATACTTCTACCTTCTACAAGTAAGCGGCCAATTTATCCAGCTACTCTATTTCGTAACAGTATCGACAATGTATTAGCAATTTAAAAAATTCCCAAGGCAGTTGTCGCAGCAAAGACAAGGAAAAGAGATCCTCCGATGAGACCGATTGCACGTTCAGAGATGGATTTGGCTAGGTAGGCTCCTCCCGTCACAGCAATTCCCGTCGCAACACCGTGGGCGGCAATCGCACCTACTGCAACACTGACAGGATTTTGAGCCGCACTCAAAGCAATGGTGGACAAAAATGACCGATCTCCGAACTCGGCAGCAAAGACAAGAGCGAAAATACTGGCAAATTGGCCCCTGTAGTAGGAATGAAATAATGCGAAATTAACGTATGAATTTGTGAGTGCATCGTTTGGTCACTCGCCAGACTCCACCCTGCTCACCGACCATAGAGAGAAATCCCAAACACAGACATGTAATATTTAATGTGGACTCAACGTACCATGCAGAAGAGTTGAAAATAGAGCTGTTTTCGTCAACAGTTTCTTCGGCTTCGGCAAATTCCTCGTCCATGACAGATTCACCCGCCTCTAAATCCAGGGCGTCCTTGATGGTCTTGACACCGAAAAAGGCAAATGCTAAACATGCGGCAATATCATCCAAGGGGAGACCACCCGACAAACCAGATGGTACGGCATGAAAGATTTGACCGATTAACACAGACAGAATTGTCATGACAGTCAAAGCTCCCATACTGCCGAGGTAGGCTACGAATCTGGATGTTTTCATGGCGAGTAATCCGGCAATGAAAAACGTCTTGTCACCGATTTCACTCAAAAATACCAGGGAAAAAGCTTGGTAAAATCCCGTTTCGACAAAACTGGACATCATCCCGCCTCCCTCGGCTACTAAATCGACGGCGTGACTGAGAGTGGGAAAAGCCGTAGCACCAAGCACCGCAAAAGCGGCAACTGTAGCAGACTTTTTTATGCTTGCAAAATCACGCTGGAATTTGACGTTATGGTTGACGCTGTCGTTATTCGTTCCCATCAAGTTGCTCGTCATGCGTTCATTGTCGTCTTCGCCTTTGTCGTTGTTGGATGAGAGACGTCCCCACAGTCGCAAGGATACCGGATAGGACTGGTGCAGCATGGAAGGAGCATACGGTATCATTTGCACGCGATTCCTCAAATGCAATGGTTGTTTCTGGGTGCTGCAGAATGAATGATTTTGCGTTTGTTGGAGAGAAATTGAACCACCCGGGATCGATAATTATTGTTGCGGTGCGCGTGTGGGATTGACAATTGACAATTGACAATTGACAGTAGTCGTGATGCAGTATTGACACCAGTTTTTGTGTGTGATTGGATTTAGGATAACGAGAAAAAAATGTTAGATCTTCCTTTGCAAACGAATTCGCTTTTTCGAATGTTCGGAACATTAGAATTTCCGCTATTTTGTACGACCAAATGGTAGTCAAGTCAGTCTCGAGTCTAAAGCCACTTGATTCTTCGGGACTTCCACGTGCCAAAACCGCACCTGAACATCAACATACCTGAAAGCCGATGCCGAAGCAGCCATTGTGACTGCAAACATCCACAGAAAATTTAATTTTGACAAGACCATGGTTATTGTGTTCGTAGATTTAATAAAAAATGATAGCGGACACTCTGTTGGGATTTTGGTTGCCGATGCTGATGAGTGTCCATTGATTGATTGGACTGTTGTTGTCTGACTTTCGGTTTGATGAAATCCAAAGATAAAAACTTGAAAAATTAAATAATAAAAATACTACTAGTTAATAATAATGACGTGTCGTCTGTCCATCATACGATACAGACAACGTCGCACACTTGTAAAAGATATTTTCTAATCTTTCGTTTTTCGCACGTTGTGATGTTGTACTGTATGAAAAATTCTTCATTATATTTTTTCAGAATAGAAACACATCACACTTACGCCCACAACATTATTTATTTTTTATTTGGTTCAACATTGAACGTAAGCAATCGCGACAGGCACGAAATTTCAGAACAGAAAACAAAAAAAAAGGTACCACTCTAAAGTATTTCACGAGACATTGATGCGGGCTATCGTTTCGAGGAGAAGCGATCATGTCCACCCGCTCTGAATCATCACCTGCTTGGTTGCTCTGGTTGGTGTTGGTGCTTTCATCTTTGGCAACATCATGTCATTTCGTATCTGCCTTTGTCACGCCCAGCCATCGACTTCCTTCTTTTACTGAAATGATTACGCATAAATATCAATATAGAGTTCATAATCACTTTGATGGCTGTGGTTGGACCTGTCTGCATGCCAAGAAAGCAAAACAATCTCCTTCTACCAGAAACCAAAGTCCTACCAAGAAAAACAGTATAGTAACTGGACCCAATGTAAAACCAGCAGCCTCCAAAGAGGATGATTTGCAATTGACAATTCAAATAATTCGAGAATTTCACGGCCTCGATGTACCCGATGACTATGATGATGAGAATCATGGTGAGATACTAGCTGCGAAAGAAATGTCGGCAGATACCGAACAAGAAACAACCGCCAGCAGCACCACAGAAGAAATCAATTTTGACGACATTCGAGCAAAACTCTCGTTGCCTACCTACATGGGCTCGCTGAAACGAATTGCAACAGCCTTTGCTCCAGCCGTGGGACAAGCAGTTCTCCATCCCAAACAAATTGAAAGTGTTACCGTCCTTTCGTTGGAAGCGACTCGTATGGAACTTGGGGCTCTGGTCTGCGAGGGTGGGGATTGCGTCAACATTTCCATTCCCGTTGTGTTTTCGAAATCATGCCAAGATCCGCGACAACAATCTGCTGCTACGGAAGAATCGATTTTGAACACTATCCATGAACTGGATAAACAAGCCACGGTAGAAATCGAACAAGCTGAAATTGCAGAAGATAATTTCGAACAGATTCAAAGTGACGAACGATTGCACGTCGAACTCCAAGACGAAGGCGTTCGACCCAACTTGCCAACTTGGTGGACGGAAGCGGCAGGAGATCTAGTCATGCAAGACGAATGTAGCAATGTGAAGAATTTACTGAATGACGAGGAGTTTCAGTCGGAAATATTGGCCTTGGCGAAATTGCAGCATAGCCAAACTGGCGTCAGCAAAGACGAAGCAAAAGTGACACAAGCTGCTGTTGCCTTTGTCGGGACATCCGGAGTGCTCTTGCGAGCCAATGTACAATACTCTGACGAGGACGGCGATGTTCAAAACAAAATTGTAAACTTGCCAGTGCCATTTCCATCTGGAGAAGCCATTACGGTATCGGCTCATCGGCTAGCTGTATTAGATTTGGTGGACAACATATGACACGCTATGGAAGGTGAGGAAAAATTTACATATTTTGGTAGAGCAACAATAAAGAGTTTTCCAACTATTTCCCCCATTTATGCCAGCTTGGACCGGCAAGATGGTCTCCGTTCGGCACACAATGTAGATATGTTTTCGCAGGCGCCAAACTCATGTTGCCTGTTGAGACTTGCTTTTGGGAGGACGACCCCGCTTCTTCTTTGGTAATTCTTCCGACATCTTCGTGTCGTCCTTTGCCTTTCGTGGACGACCACGTCCCTTCTTTGGTACATCCTTCTTGATAACCGTGTCAACGCTTTTTTTCCTCGGGCGGCCTCGTTTCTTCTTTGGCCTTTCTTCCGTGTCATCTTCATCGAGCTTCATTTTCTTTCGAGGACTCGAGCGGCCTCGTTTTTTCTCTGGCCTTTCTTTCGTGTCATCTTCATCGACTTTTACTTTTCGAGGACGACCTCGCTTTTTCTTTGTAGCCTCGTTTCCGTCTTCCATCTTGATTTTCCGCGGACGGCCTGCTTTTTTCTTCGGTTTGCAATGGGAAATGACAGCCCCCTGCTCCTCTGCTACTGTTGAATCTGCATCTACCTCATCATTATCATCATCATCATCCATGAGGCTTAAGAATGTGTCAGAATTGGGCGCCGCAATATCAGCAAAAAGTTTATCTTCTTGTTTGCGAATCTTTGCTTCTTCTTCCGGGAGATCATCCCGTTTGCTGCTTCCACGCACAATTCTGAACATTCAATAGAAAGAAACAACACAAGTGAGCGAACTTCTTTCATTTTTGGAAACATGCATACACTATTTGCAGCAATGGCCGGATACGTACTCGTCCAATTCCATTTCCAGTCGATCCTCAAAACCTGGTCCAAAATACAATTGTGCCGCCCCACCGGTGCTTTCGGCAGAATGAATTGCTGTTGGTTTGATATCCGGGTCTTCCATTGCCTTTTCAATATCACTTACTTCCAACTGTTCACCAGGTAATAGTTCTAAGATAATGGTTCGTTCGTCTACTTCGGGATTCTTTTGTCTCGCTTTCTCCAAGTTTTTGAGAAAGATAGACTGAAAATGTACAACGTTCAACCACTGCTGTGAGAAATATCATCGCGTCAAAAAACAATTCCATAGTCCCATACATCGTAATACTTGTTTTTTACCTTTTCTACAATACGTCCGAAAAAGTCGTACCCCAAGAATCCCAAAGCATTGGTCGTTTCATCATTGGGTGGAGGCAGTCCTTTGTTAATATCGAAGCCCACCCAATGCAAAAACCGTGCCGAGTTAGCCGGCATTTTGGACCAGACTCCCGCTTCCTGTCGACCTCTTTGTGGTTTACGCTTCTTTTCCCATTCGCTATCTCCTTCTTGCTTGATCCGACGAGGTAGAAAAGAGCCCTTGCGATGTTCCGAAAATGTCATGTACCCACCCTTGTCCATTTGAGCTGTTCGAATGTCAAATTGAATCGTACGCTGGAGCAGATGTCCACCATGCTTGTCGGCTTCATCTTTTGTATCTTCAGGAAGCTTCGTATTATCCTTCGCAGAATCCGATGCATCGTCATCATCATTATCCACCTCACCAGCTTCGGCTTTAGTACTATTATCTGTAGCTTTTTTGTCATCCGATTGTGCAGCATACGCATCCCGAAGTTGATTCCATCGTCCGTAGGCCCTCATTTCTTCCGGAAACAACGCCTTTAGTTGATCTACATCAAATCCACATTTGGGATCATAGGCTAATTTATCGTGTCCCGACATGGCTCGAAACATCAGTTCCGGATCGGCAACCTCCTGCGGGTACTGCTGCTGCTGCTGCTGCTGCTGCTGCTGCTGTTGTTGTTCGGGTCCTGGTGCCTCCTGGACGGACTCTGCCAGCACTCTAGCTTCGCGGGCTGCTGTTCGACTTTGCTTCGTCGAATAATCCTTGTTGACACCGAATCTGGCTCTTTTAAACTGCTCCTTTTGTTTCCGACGCAACGCCCTTGCATCCTGAATACAAACCTGCAAGAGCCGTCGAGCACCCGACAGTGCCGCTTGAACAGTTTCTGGTAACGGATCATCGGCACCATTTCCGAAAGCTCTCATCATTTTAGCTCCCTGAGATCCCATGGGAATATGATCATAATTGTAATTGCGAGCCGGAGTAGTATCAGTAGTAACAGTTTGACTTGCAATTTGCGGTGGTGGCGACGATTCACTTTTTGTTCCCATCAGTCTGGTGCTGTTGCTGTTGCTGTTGCTGCTGTTACTGTTGTCGTGCTCGTGCTTGCCATCATTATCACTATCGCCGTCATAGTCTTCGGTATCAACCGTAATTTGTTTTTGTCTACTCTTGCTTGTAATTTTCTTCTTCTTCTCATTGCTGCTAGCTTTCTCAGATGGAGGAGGTTTCATTCCAACTGTCGTTAGGACCTGAGATACAGCTCGTTCTACTTCGTCGTTGGAAGCTTCTCCTTGGGTACGTTTCGATAAGAGCTGAAGGACCTGTTGCATCTGTGCATCAACGCTTATTGCGTCAGAGTTTATTGAAGCTACAGTACCTGTTTTCGGTAATGATGGTACCGGAGATGTGCCACTGGCTTTTCTTTTCTTGCCGGACATGATGTACAGAACGTGTGTTTGTGTGTGGCTGATGGCTGATGATTATTTATTCTATTGCTTTTTTCTTTTGTGTGATTATTATTATGTACTCAGTAGTTATTAGTCAGAAATATTCTCGAAGATTTTGACGAGCAGACAAATTTTAGCCAAAGTAACACGTCTTACTGGTTTTTTTGGTTTTTGTGTGTTTCTGGCTGCGTTTGTATTCCGTCGGTTTTATGTAAGGTTAGGCCTACAGGCAATTGGACCCCTAACCCTTGTTGGCTCTTGCTATTGTCAACCAGTGATTTTACTAGCTCGTATTTTGGAGGTGGTTCATGGTGGTTTGGTAAATCCGTATCCAAAGTTCAAACAGTAGAGTTGCCTGTACCATCAAATTTTGCCATGGTACCGTAAAATCCTAGTGTGGAGACTATTAGATATTAGAGTAAATCTCCTTCTTTTCCAGTACAAGTCGTCGCTCTACACACTGGACCATGGTGATAATGTATGGACCTACTTCGGTGCCAGCATGCCTCAGTCTTGTTTATAAATACTCAGTAGTAACAAATACCAATCACAAGACAACAATCAAACGTGGACGATCGATGACACCAGGACTACGATGACTACGATACCGCCGCAGCGATGAGAGGAGGCTTTTGGATGCCGATGGCAGATGGCAGTCTCACCTCTATTCCGTATTGTGATCAATTCCTACAACTGCGTACGACGTTAGGCAGGCAGGCAGACAGGCAAGTCCACGCATAAAGCCATCCTTCACGCGCACTAGTCTACTGCTTTTGCTTTGTTTTGTTTTGCTTCGATTCTTTTTAATTTCTTTTTAAGCCTCTGTAGAGCTTGCGTCTTTCGTAAAAATCAACGAATATTGTCGACGTGGGTACCGTTGTCGGAATGAGGCCAAATCAAAATGATATTATTATTATCATTACTTTTGACGCACTTCACTCGCGATGGATATCATCAAATTTAATATTATATTTTTGAGATACATGACAGAGCGAGTAGCCCAGCAGTCAGCACAATCAATCCTTGAACATTCAATGATGAAGATTGGCTGGTGTTTTGCTTCTTCTGTTTTTTTTTACTGTAATATATATTTGCAACACTATTGTAATCATTCTAACAAACACGGAATACCTCCCCGCAGTAAAAGTATCTTGCATTACCGCACGAATCCCACATCTACTACGTCATCCAGCTGCCGACAAACCAATGTAAGTCAAATCATAAACTCCAAATCACACACGCATACACAAGCCAGCAAACCCATAAATTAAATTAAAAAGCGCGTCAACGTGAGGTGTCTGGGTGAGATACTTCCAGACTATCTGATACTACCGTGCGAGAGTAGCACTACCGAAATTTTCACTCGAGATGGAGTGGTCACCGGGTAAAAGACAATCAGTATCTACCATGGCCGCTATGTTTTCCTCCAAAAGAAACAATACCTTCCTTTCGATTCGAAAGGGGAACAGCAAATTCTAGCCTCGTGTGACTCTGTTCAATTGACAAGCACACGAGATTGGGTCAGATTGGAGACCCGGATCAAAGCCACCATCCAACATAGTATGTTGCTGTGGTATTGAGAACGTTTCTGGAACAGTGGCTGCTATAGCTCCATCTTGAGTGGTTTCGGTGGTCAAAAAGTGTGGGCACTAAGGAGACTTTTTGTGTACAAGATATCAAAGTTTCAACAAAACCCACAGACATTTTTTCCATTTTTTTTTGTTGAGCACCCAATTCGAAGTACTTTCTCATCCTCTCATGTTCTCCTTTTTCAAATTTTCTACTAAATAATACGTAGGTTATAACATTTTGTGTCGAAACAGCTCTGTTATCACCTTAGGTTGTACGACAGCATTCTGTAGACACGTTCAGAAAATAGAGGCGGAATTTATGTAGAACGTGCTTTGTTTCGCTCTCACTGATTAAATAGAGTGACATGTTCGTCATCCATTCGTATTGATGCAAAAGATGTACGTCAAGTACACTGATACAATCAATAATTTTTGCTCGTGCATTTTTATAATTGAGCTGCAAGGAGCTAGAATGGTAGTCCGCTTGTTGGTGTCGTATCCAATAGTGGCACGAAGAGTTCAAAATCTTTGTCTTGTGATCCCTGATCCTATCGGAGCCACTAAAATACCCTCACCAACTAGCTAATATCATGGTAGGGAAATGGTGGATTCGGTCAAGCATTTGTTCACGGATTATCCATGCCAATTTCGAGCAAACAGTTTGTCCAACTAAGTAAGGTATCATTCCTTGACGAAATGCGGCTGGCATTCCTGAGAAAGTCTTTGCTGCAACGAGCTCAATATTTGGCAATCCTCTACCGCATCTCCCGCCCGCATATCTCGATACAGTTTGAGGACATGGCTTTTGGTGAGTCCCTTGGCACTGTTGGCACCTATTGCATCGCAAATTGTTTCGTAGTCTTGTTTTGACAAATCCTTATCGCCACTAGCTTTGGCAAGCCATTTCATTTCATCATAGCAGAGATACCCATCTTGATTTTTGTCGGCCATACCAAAGACCTTCTTGCTTGCCTCGCTCTCCATGGCCTTTCTTAGACCTGATCTATACATGGAGTCTTCCTTAACGTTCACTACTTTCAGTCGACTGGTCTGATATTCAAAAAGGATCATTTGAAGACGGCCAACGATTTGATTCGCAGTGGGACGTTGCGCCGGATCCATCGCACAGCACTGGCCAGCCAACGACACTAATTGATGGACAATTTTTCCGCAATTTTCACCAGCCAACTGGACCAGTTTGCTTGTGTCAATCCCAAATTCTGGAGTGCGAGTCTCGTCCACGATATCTTCAGCCTCGGATCCAGCAATGGCTTCGGAAATAATAATTCCAAAGCTAAAGACATCTGCTGGCGTATTGTAGTTTCCGGATGCCATGACTTCTGGGGCCATGTGAGTATAGGTCCCTGCCCCAGTGGTCAGACCCGTCATATGGAATTGCGGATCTCTACTACCCGCAGGAGGCGTAGGAGGCTTGAGCGGAGCCTCCTTCCACGTGCCAGCTGTGGCAATGGCATCCAGTTTTTTGTTAGCTACCAGTGTGGCAAGACCCAAGTCGGCAATTTTGAGATTCCCACGAGAATCCAACAGTAAATTGACCCCCTTGAGATCCCGATGCATGACTCCACGCGAGTGCAAATACGCCATTCCCCGTGCGGCACCTTGCAACATGCCAGCCAGCGCAACCCAGTGCTCCTGCTGCTTTCTCAGTTCTTTGGTCGCCAAGAGATAATCGATGAATGTATTGCTGGTCCTGTTTCTGGAGTGATATTTTGTATTCTTATCGGAGGAATACGAATGCCCCACATATTCCATCACCAGACAGGGAGGCGATAGTCCTTTGGGCCACTGTTCTGGCACTGGTTCATTGTGCAAGACCACTCCGTATAGACGAACAATATTTGGGTGGTCAATCTGGTCCATAATGCTCACCTCATTTTGAAGTTGCGCTGCGACGGATTTGGAAAGGAATTTGACGGCACAGGTGATTCCTCTCCACTGTCCTCTGTAAACCGCCCCAAACGATCCCTCCCCAACTTTCTTTCCTATGGAAATGGTGTTGGCCCGTAGAAATGAAAATTTTGTTACAGACAGAGTGTTGTTGTGAGATTCCACGGCTTCCAAGGTTCGTATCCGTTCGCGCAGTCTTTCATTCTCCTCTTTCAGGCGTCGAATTTCCTGCTCCTGCTCCACAATCAACTGTTCCGTGTTGATGGATGACTGACATAGACTCCCTGTGAGTAAGCTGTCAAGTATAACCATAGTTGTCTATGATGTATTGATACGTTGATTACTAATGAGACTTGATTCGAATTTGTACGACAGACGGATGCTTCGCAAGTTAAAACATCATGATGACAGGTTGGTGGTTGGTTGATGCATGCATGATGCACGATGAATGGAAAGCAAAAAATGATGCTTATTAAAATTCGTGAATCACTTCTGCAGTCCGGGTGGGTATTCACAGCCAACAGAATAGGGACTTGATTGATGATGACTCATCAAACCACCTGAAGCACAATCATTCATTTCATCTGCGTAGTCTACTCTAATAATTATTGACAGGTGACAGAGTACCGGTAACAAAGACGAAGAATAAAAGATACAATCACCTAACGCTACACAAACTCTTGAGTAGCCAGCACACAATCCTACAATCTATTCTCCCGCTGGACTTGGACAAGTACTATCTCAAGCTGTATCGACTGAATGCGGATCTTGTCGAGTTTGCAATTTTTTGGAATGCTCATATTTCTCTCGCGGTCTCGGCATAATCTGGTTCGTGCCTTATCCACCCTCTCTACGACCTCTACGGTTGCCACTGCGGCCTCTGGTATTGACAGGATCAATTCCTTATTCCATCAACATTCCTACGCGAGAGCATCTACTCATTTAAACCAAGTTACTACAACTACTGATAATTCCATCATGACGGACGCTACCGCTAATGATACTATCGAAGAGGAAATCCCTACAGAAATGACAGAGGATCAGCGCTACTTGTTTGATCTGAACGGATTTATTGTCATTCGCGGTGTCTTGTCATCGGAAGAAGTGGCTCAAGCCAATGCTGCCATTGACAAGCGACAAGACCGAATGGTCCAGCGATCCGAAAACGCGCTGCGAAATGCCAAGGCTGGCACCAAAATGTACGGCACCGGACCCGGTCGCAAAGATTTGGGAGGTGTCATGGAATGGGGCGCCCAAGATTCTCGCGTCTTCCAATCCATCTTGGCCCATCCGAAACTGGTACCTGTCTTTACCGGAATATTGGGAAAGGGATACCGAATGGATCACTTGCCATTTGTCTTGGCACAAGATGAAGGAGCCGAAGGCTTTCAACTGCACGGTGGGACGATTGATTGCTCGTCCGGCGAATACAATCCACATTTGGCATATACTTGCATGCACGGGACCATCCGATCGTCGTTGCTGGGTTGCAATGTCATGCTCACGGATCACAATGCAGGTGACGGTGGATTTTGCGTCGTTCCTGGAAGTCACAAGAGCAATTTTAAAATGCCGCCGGGCATGATCGACGGAATGAAGTACGCTGAATTCATCCAACAGCCAGTCACGAAAGCTGGTGATGTTGTTCTATTTTCCGAAGGAACCGTACACGGAGCTCTACCATGGACCTGTAAAGATAGACAACGACGTGCTTGCCTTTACCGATTTGCTCCTGCCACCATGAGTTACGGGCGATCATATTTCGGCCACGAAGGTGGTGGTTGGCCAGATGCCATGTACGAAGGTCTGACAGAAGCCGAACGGGCTGTCTTGGAACCGCCTTATGCTAATCGCTTAGATCGACCTAACATTAAGGAAGACGGGAGTGTGGAAATGACGACGCGAAGTTCTCGCAAGCGACAGCATGATCAAGATGTTTTCGGAACAAAGTATTTCTAAACATTGACGAATTGTCTATTCTCTTTTGAAAGTACTCACATACACATATAATTCCAGGTTAGATCCTACACAGCCACTACTCACTACTGCTACTCAGCCATCAGGCGTACCTGCTCTCAAGCCAATAGTTGTCAGTTGGATGTTCTTCTAGTGCTACTAAAGTAGTGAAACAAGGATAAATCCAGCTGGCTTCAGGCATCACTGCTATATTTTTCTGAACTTGCTGCCACATCGCCTACTCATAATTTTCTGGAGGCCGTGCCTCTGATGAGACGGCAATTTGAAAACAGGTCCGACATCATACAAGAAGATAGTCGTCGCCATTCATCCACGACGATGACGTGGACGATTTCAGTACCAACAGTAGCCAATCTACGCAGAGCAGCATGATCTGAAAGATACCTTTTTCACTCCTGGGACTCGATTCGGTCATGGAATGCTAATCCACGTCTTCGTTGCAACGAGTGTAGGAACTTCATTATTGTCGTCATCATCAACTCTAAGAAACAAGGATTCATACTCAGTGCTCCCCATCAACGCCGAGTTTACAATTTTAAAGAAGCAACATCTTGAAGGATACACTCCTCTACCTTGGCTCGAAACAAACCAAAACGAACCTGCCAGAATGAAGCTATCCTATACCGCACTTGCCGCCGCTTTGGCAACCACAGCCGCCGCCTTTGCGTGAGTTCATTATTAACTTTCTTTGCAATTCGTGCCAAATTAAAAAGAATTACGTCTTTCATGGTGATATATTCCGTACTAACTTATAGAAATTCTTCTCTTTGCTATTTTTCTTCTCCAGTCCGACTGTCCAGCTTTCTCGCCATATCACCTCGGCTACCAACTTCAGCTCGCGACTCCTTATGTCCACCGTCGTCGACGAGGCTGCTACTGCTGCCGCTGCCGCCACAGAATTCGTTGCCGAGGACGAGGCTTCCGTCATGAGACCTCCCATCAACATGAAGTGGGGCGAGATTGCCGCACAGCTCCAGGAGAATTTTGGATACACCGCCGAGGAAATCGAGGCGTACAACGTCCTCGACTCAGACAAAGAGTCCTTGATGAAATTGTACCGCGCCATGCAAGCGGCTCGTCAGTTTGAAAATGCCTGTAACCAACAGTACATGCAAGGCAAGATCCGAGGATTTATGCATTTGGACAATGGACAGGAGAGCATCCCTGCATTGTTGGATTATGCCATCAAGAAGTTGGATAAGAAGATCTCATACTACCGTGAACACACCCACGCCATTGCCAGTGGTGTTGATATGGGACCTGTCATGGCTGAGCTCATGATGAAAGAGACTGGAACCTGCAAAGGAGCTGGAGGTTCCATGCATATTTTTGATAAGGAAACCTATTTCCAAGGTGGGTGGGCACTTGTGTGTGAACAACTCCCATATGCTTGTGGTCTGGGAAAGGCTATCCAATTGGATCAACATTTGGGGCTTTCTGATGATATTAAAATCAAGGAAAAGATAAATGTTGCCCCACCTGCCAAAGATGACCGCATATCTGTTGTCTTCATTGGAGAAGGAGGATCTCAGAACGGACGTATGGCTGAAGTTCTCAACTCGGCATCCAAGGACAACCTCCCCCTTCTCATCATTGTTATTGACAATGGCCGTGCCATCAACACATTCACTCCTGATGTTGCAAAGAACAGTGA
>Ga0210036_1000892_pt1 | contig 34414 bp, 36 predicted proteins | sample CryGeymeta201515_FD_185469 | JGI IMG/M metagenome (GOLD analysis project Ga0210036, IMG submission 185469) | Groundwater microbial communities from Crystal Geyser aquifers in Utah, USA - Crystal Geyser metaG 2015-15 (SPAdes) (version 2) | ecosystem: Environmental > Aquatic > Deep subsurface >...
ATTAGGTTATGTAAAGTAAACTATTATGAAAAGTGACTTGTCGTTATGTGTTACGAATCAGCAATTTGTATCCTGATTGGCTTATATCCCTTTACATAATATTTCATACACTCAGAAGCTTTTTAACCACGCAAGCAAGTTGTTATTATTCAGCCAAACTGGTGCCACTTCGGGAGATACATTTACAAATACTTTTTCTAACGCTTCTCTCTTTAGGCGAGAATCAGCACGTGCATAGACTTCCGTTGTTGTGACAGAGACATGGCCCAGAATATCGCGAATATAGACCAAATTTACTCCAGCCTGCAAAAGATGCATGGCTTTAGAGTGGCGCAAAGTATGACAGCTCAACTTTTCTGGGATAAGCTCCCGGTTTTTAGCTCTTGCCAGATCGGCATATTTCAACAAAATGTAGGTAACCCCAGGGCGAGTAAGTTTTCCATTGTGACAATTTGTGAACAATGGATATGATCGGGCCTGCGGACTCAGGAGGTTATTCTCTTCCAAATAGCTTTTTAAAATTTTCACTTGCTGCTCTAAAAGTGGTACTATCCGAGTTTTGTTTCCCTTGCCTGTGATTTTTATGGTATTTGGATTATCCAGTCTTATTGATGCCGGAGTCAAGTCTATTATTTCTTGAACTCGTGATCCTGTGTCATACATGAGTGATAAAAGAGCAAGATCACGACGTCCCCTTAGCGACGTAACATCTGGTTGATTAAGGATTAATTTGACCCCTTCAATCGTAAGATAATTCATCGAGCGGTTCGAAGCCTTTATTGACTTAATAGACAGTATGTTCTGGCATTCATGCAGAATTCCAGGATTTTGGTATTGAAGGTACCTGAAAAAAGAATGGAGTGCCGCCAATCTTAAGTTTCTGGTTGTATCGCTGGATTTTCGTTCGGTTCGAAGCCAGTCAAGAAACGACACAACTGTTTTTTTGGTTATTGATTTCAGGTGGAGCCTCTCAGCCTTTATGTTGTGGATTGCTTCCATATAGTTTATAAACAAAACAAAAGTATCCCGGTAGGAACTGATCGTATTGGAGCTGGATCCTCTTTCATGCGACAGATATCTTGTCAGATAATCGCTAAGATTTTTGGCAAAATCAGTTGGGTTCATAGCTCGATATTTCAGGAAATACATTTAGGCAAACCCTGTCAATATCCTTAAGTAAACCCGGATACATTTCTGCTGTCAGTCTTACGTATGCTTCTGTGGCACTGAAAGATTGATGGCCTAGAAAAGTTGACAGGATGGGAAGGGAACAATAAAGATCGCTTCCTGATTCTGCCATTTGGGCAAGAGAGGTCACGGCAAATGTGTGTCGCAAGTCATGCAACCTGGGGCCAAAGTGATTACCTGTAAATGGTATACCTGCAATCTTGAGAATATCACGGAACCGTCGGTAAACAGCATCGCTTGTGCATGATGAGCCATTGAGAGATACAAAGAAGAGTTGTTCTTTAGAACTTAATACAGGAAGTGAGTCACGATGACCAACATAGACTCGGCAAACTTCAGCCAATGAATCTGAGATCGGTATCAGCCGTTGTTTGCCATTTTTGGAGTCTCTAACCACAAGATACTTTTCATTAAGGTTGACATCCTGGTTCCTTAATGCCAGAGCCTCACCAATACGTAGTCCTGTACCATACAGCAATCTTATGATAGCCGGCATGATGAGAATCATGGAATTCATCATTTTTCGCTCAGCTCTGAGTGAATCAGCAGCAGCAAATAGAGATTCCATCTCAATTCTCGAGAAAATATATGGAACAAATGTCGATCTTTGTTTTGGCAGGCGGGGGATATAAGAAGGTATTCCTATCTTACACAGAAAGGACGAAAGTCTGGCAAGACACCCAGTTCTATGGACCCAATAAGATTCTGACTCATTTCTTCTACGCTCACACCACTTGTCTGAGAGTTCTTTGGAAATACCCACTTTCGTTTCGCCCAATTCGATTGTAAACCTATCGAAAATTGAATAAATGACTTCTTCAGAAACATATTTGAATCCTAAACTCCTTTTAAGGTCGATGATCTGCCTGATATATGGTGCATATATGCCCCAGAAAGCACGATTATTCATAAAATAATCCTCCTTTCTGGGAATAGAACCCTTGAGATACATCCGGTACTTCCAATGCACACTGCCTGAGAGAAGTGACATCAATGCGGAGATAGAATCTTGTTGACTCTGTATTCTCGTGCCCCAGCACTTCGGTGATCACAGGCAAAACAGTTTGCTTTTCTAACAAACGAGCGGCCAGGGTGTGGCGAAGGGCATGAGGCCCATGTCGCCTGTTTGTGGTGTTGACAGTGGTTTTAGCAAAAGCATTTTGAACAATTTGGGTAACAACTCCGCTACTAATAGGGTTGAATGGCTGACGCGCACATAGAAAAATGTAAGGCTCGTCAGATTTTGGTCTGCTATACTTCAAATACTCAACCAGTGCATTGCCTACTTCAGGTAATATCGGAAGTTCGACTTTGCCACCAGTTTTAAATTGAAAGAAACGGATTAAACTCTGTTCCCATAATACATTCTCAAATTTGAGATAAGCAATGTCCGAGACTCGAAAACCAAGTCTTGCCGCCAATAAAATGATGACAAAGTTGCGCTTCCCTACAGCATTATTCCGGTCAATGGCTGATATAACCATCTCAACTTCCTCTGCTGTATATGTCGAAGGTAATTTAGGCTGGGACTTATAGTTGTCTTTGGGCATTAGAGATGATAAATCCACATCAATGACTTCTTGAACATACAGATACTTGAAAAAGTCCCGCACGATACGAATAGATATATGAGCCAATGAAACTTTTTGAGGATTAATGCCTTTTATGTATTTAATAATATGTGACTGGTTTACAAGCCTGATCGACAGTACATTATTCTCCTTTAGGTAACGCAAGAATCTGGAAAGGTGCTGCTCATACTCTTCTATCGTATGTTTCGCCAATCTTTGAGAAGCTTTGTAAGCCAGGTAGTTAATCATTTGCTGACCTATTGGCCCAGAAAAATCTGTAATTTCTTTACGGGCCTGAATACTACCTGATTCGATAAACTCGATCAGCGTTGTTACAGCCTTAACGTTGTCCTTTTCTCTTTTGGAAAGAGTTGAGTAATCCCGTTCACCAAATTCTTGCAATAGATAATCATTGCAAATTGCTGAGTCAACCAACTCAACGCCTTGAGATTGCATAAACCGTTTTATTCGACGCCAGTGGCAGTTGTAAAACTTCAACGTTCCGTCAGCCCGTGAGAGTCTGTTTTTCAGGCACTCAGTAGCTTGCTCAGTTACATCTTCAAAAGATTTCTTTTTCATAATTGACTCCATTTTAGTTGATGGCAAAATCGCCATGTCTATAAAATAGCATCAATTATTATAGAAAGCAATACAGAATGCAAGGAGAAATAACACCCTGTTTTACAGTCTAATAAGATGTAGCACTTTTCATAATAATTTACTTTACATAACCTAATTTATGCAAAGCTTTCCATAAATTAGGGCGCAAGAACTATCTGTTTGCCGGATCACATGATGCAGCTCAGCGGGCAGCCATGATCTATTCTTTCTTTGCCACATGCAAAATCAACAATATTGAACCCTTCAACTGGCTTAAAGACACCCTCACAAAAATTGCTGATCATCCCGCTAACAGACTTGAAGAGTTGCTGCCTGGCGCTATTAAACAATAATCTTGAAACGGCAAGATGCCTTTGGCCGAAGGCTTACAGCTCAACCACATTTTAAAAATAGATTTATCAGAAGGGTTCACATTTCTTCTTTCCAATAATTCACACATTACGACCTACATTCGGAAAAAGATAGCATTGCTGCAAATTCTTCTTAAAGATCAACGGTTTCAAAACGAATAGTATTGTATTCAAGTTATCCAAAATATCCCATTACTTAAAGCATAAATTTGTACGGTAGTTCTTATTTGTATAAAATAAACTTTAAATTTTTGTAAAATGAATAAAAAAACATTAATATTCATCACCTTTTTGCTGATGGTGTTATTTTCCAATGCACAATCATGGGAATGGGTTAGAACGGGTGATAGCGAGCATACAGAATATTCTGATAATATCTGTGTTGATAATTCCGGAAATGTTTTTGTAGTGGGACAAAGTGAAACCGAAGTTAGCTTTGGTGCTATAACATTGACTTCTACAAAAGCAAGATTCGGCTATTTAACGAAATACAGCCCAAATGGAGATGCTCTGTGGGCAATAAAAATTATTGATAGTGATGATGCTTATTATGAATTGATGTCACTAACAACAGATCAAAATGGTAATGTTGCTGTTGTAGGTTATTTCGCTGGCACGCAAACAATTTTAGGTGAAGAGATAACCTCTAATAGTGGTTGGCGAAATTCATTTATTGTTAAGTTAAATGCGGCAGGTGAAAAACAATGGATAAGTATCGGTACCGGAGATTTAGATGTAAATGCTTTTGACGTAGTGAGCGACAATGACGGTAATTTTTATATTGTTGCAGATTTTATCAGGGAAGCAACTTTTGGTACAATCACCGTATCAGCAAATGACTTAAACTTAAACAACCAAATTTTAATCGTAAAATATTTAGCAGATGGTTCAGTAGCTTGGGTAACTCAGGCAGGTGGGTTAAGTTTTGATAATCCAACCGGGATAGCCTATGACGGAACCAAAATTTTTATTACCGGATATTTCTCAAGTGTAAATGCTGTTTTTGGAAGTTTTATTGTAGATAGTGAAGAAGTTACAAGCATATTTCTTGCTCAATTAGAACCTACATCCGGCGATTTTGATTGGGTAAAAGTAATTGAATCGGGTCTTACTGTAACCAGCTTAAATAAAGAAGAAAATTGTCATATTGATGTAAACAATAACGCGGTTTACCTTACCGGTTATTATCGTGACCACGCTGCTTTTGATGCTTACACAAGTCTGGATAATGAGGGAGAGCATGGATTTTTGGCAAGTTTTACAAAAACGGGTGAGGTTAATTGGGTACACGAAGTTGTTTCCGATTCGCCCGGAATGCCTTACTCATTATCAGCCTTAGAGGATAAAATCTACATTGCGGGTGATTACATTACAAGCGTAACAATCAACGAAAATGAATTGGTAGGAACACCTCCCGGAGGTTACTTTCCTTACCTTACAAACGCATTTCTCTATTCTTTTTCAAATGCTGGCGAAGTTAATTGGGCAAAGTCAATAGACGCATACTATGCATCATCTTTTGATGCCGGCTCGGCCACAGTAAATGGGGTTGCCGCTTCTGGTAATTATGTTTATACGTCAGGCCATTTTACAAAAACTATTGAATTCCCACCTTTTGAAATAACTTCAAATAATTCGGTTGACGTGTTTCTTGCTAAAATCAACACGCTGGCCAATTCCGTTGAATCGCTAAACGCTGACTTTAAAATTAATATTTATCCAATTCCATGCTCTGACATTATTAATGTGGAATTTGATTCACAGTTAATTCAGAAAATAACTCTTATGGATTTATCCGGCAGAGAATTAGTTACACTCCTAAATGAAAGTAGTGGTAAAGCATTAATTGATTTGAGTTCGTTTAAAGTGGGTATTTACATGCTGACAATTTCATCAGATAAGGAAAATCGTTCCACTCTAATAATTAAAAATTAATGCTACTAACAGCTAACAAAATTTAAATCATGAAAAAATCAATTTTAAAAATCGCAATGCTTCTTAGTGTTTTCAGTTTTATTCTCATCTCGTGTGGTAAAGATGAAGTTGAACCGGAAGCCGAAATACTGCGTAGTTTAAAAATGATTTACGATGGAGTAACCTATACCGGAGTTGAGCAAAATTCAATGGTTCTGGGATTAGGGATAATCGCCGCAGCGGGAACTACCGGAGATAGATTTCTTCTAACAGTTATTGGCATAGGTGCTGATGGGACAACTACCCATATTTGCCCTGACCCACGAACATGTAATAACTTATGTGCATTAACGCTTGACTTTGGGGCTGCTATTGTGAAAGAAGGATTTATCGCAACTTCGTGAACAGTGAAAAGAACTGGAAAGATCATTGAAATTACTGCAACAGGCATTGGAACCACTAATATTACTGAAAAAGGATTAACAGCTACTATAGTTGTATCAAAAGTATTATGAGGAATTTCTGTCTGAAGTTAACTCAACTTCCTGAGTCTTTCTTTGAATCCACTTTATTAGCATTAGTATTGATAAAATGAAATTAACATTAAAATGAAAAAAATATTTTTTTTAGTTATTGCTCTAATCACTTTTACAGGAATGGCAAAAGCCCAGAAATCAAAATTGGTTGGAAGCTGGTTGATGCTGAAAGCCGAAGTTAATGGTAAGGTGCAAAAGCCATACTTCGTTACCAATTTTGATGAAAACGGGAAAATGGTTGTGATGGGAATGGAAGCTGGAACCTGGTCTTTTAACAAGAAAAACAATTCAATAGTATTAAAATCGGAACTCGATAAAGATTTTAATGGTGAAGGTAAAATTCTGAATGTTAACGAAAAAGAACTCATAATTGATAAGGACGGAGTAAAAATGTACTACCTGAAAATTGACATGAATTACATTTCAGAAAGCAACAAAAATTCCGGATTAATTGGAATGTGGGAATTTTCAAATGTACCTTATTCGGAGGCTACTACGGTGCTTACTTTTACAGAGCCTGATGAATTCACTATGGTTCAGAAAGAAGAAGGGATGACCAGTAATTTTAGTGGCACCTGGATTTTCGACAAACAAAATAGTGCGCTTATTTTGATTGGGCTGCGCAGTGAAGATACCTTTAAGGGCGAAAACAAAATGGTTAAAATTGATGAAGAAAATTTAGAGTTGGAACACAACGGAACTGTTTTTAAAGGACATAAAAAAGCGAAAAATTCCACAAAAATTGAACGCCTCACTTTTACCGAAGCCGAATTTTTTACCGAAGATGGAGATTACAAATATTACGATGATGCAGAAAAATTGCCTTGGTTAAACTGGGGTGAAATGAAAACGGGGCTATTAAATATTAACCAGTTGGTTTACAAGTATGCTACCCTTATTAGTGGAACAGATGCCTTTGAAACAAAAACACTTACTGCCGATGTAAAAGCAACTCCCCAAGAAGAAGGATTTGTAATCGACAATGTTTTTAATGGGTACGACCGTTACAACCTATCGGAAGATGAAGCATTTAATGAGAATACAAAATACACCAATCCGCTTTATCCATTAAATGTTGAAATCTTAAGGGTAGTTGGCACTGAAAAAATTACAACTCCTGCCGGCACTTTCGATTGTACTGTTGTAGAAGCTGTAAAAGATTCAGAAGTAATGAAAAAACTATGGATGATTTCAGACCAAATTGGAATTTATGCTAAAATAATAGAAGATGACCCAGATGAAACCTGGGGCCACTATACAGTTTATGAGCTGCAGGAAATAAAATAATTAATAATTAAATATTATTACTGGTGCATTTAATCTGAAATTCTTATAACATTGCTTATTCCAATTTTAAGTCATGACATATCAGATGATTAATTTGACTTGACTTATTTTTCTTGGATAGATCTTGTAGAAAAACCATGACTAAGGAATATTGATAAATATTATAACTATAACTTAAACAATTTCTTGTCGACAGCCATTGCAATATCTCTTACAAGTGTCACAATGTTAACTTATTAAAAGTTTTAAGCAAACCTAATATATTGGATTACAAATCCAAAAAAAAATCATTAGTAGCCAATGATACCAACTAATTCAACGCATGATTTATAAGTTAACGCATCAGCAGTGATTAAATATCAATAAACATAGCTGTTTCTAATCAATTTAATAAACCTTAAAGGGGCATCTTTGGTGATATTTCTTTCTTCAAGGCTTAGTGCATCATCCAGCTGAGCCCTTTAACGCTTTAGCGTCCATCGGGTTTCTTGCCATTGAACAGGAAGACATAAGGTTTTTCAGTGTCAGGTATTTCTTCAATCCCACGGCAATATTATCAGACAGGGGCTCGATAGGGTCTTTCTTGTATTTGCTCTGCCGGATATGAATTGTTTTGCATTCAAAGTTGATAACAGAGATTTTAAGGTTGATTACTTCCTGTCCACAAAGCCCTGTAGAATAGATCAGGCTGAGCACAATGCATTGTTTGAGTAGGGAAGGGTATGCAAAAAGTTCTTTGAGTTCGCTCTGATTGAGGATCACCGGAAGGCGTGTATCTTTCTTAAGCGAGGGGAGGTTAACAGCACGTTTGGTTTGAGCGATATGCCGGTAGCAGCAGCGCAGGCTATAAAGCATATGCTTAAAGCTGCTTAGCGAGGGCGACTTTTTGTTGCTTATCAAAGCGTTAGGATACTCATTAAACTCTTCATCACTGATGTGTTCGGGTAGCCGGGAGAAGTGAAGGCTTAGCAGCGCGATTCGTCTGCTGTAATTACCAAAGGTGCTTTGGCTCTGGCCTTTCAGTATTACCTGCTGCTGAAGGGTTTTGAAAACTTGTCGAATCCTTCAACTGTTAACATAGCTTGCTCAACCTAAGTGGGAGCATTTCTTTTTTTCATGATAAATGATATTAGAATGAATCTCAAAAAAATACAAAAACGCTACCTCTATATCAATAAAGAGATGGCTCGTGGGAGCGGGATATAGATCAATAAAGGCTAAGAAAACATGCTGGGTTACAACATGAAATGAAAATTAGTGTGTAAAAGAAAACTTGGTTCACTTTTGACAGAAAAGTGTCCTAAAAGCCACACGTTTATTAACCAAGCCGTTACCGTTTTGCATAATACGGAAATCTTGCTAAAATTAATCATTTGAACTAAAAAAAAACAGTGCGCAAACAGCACATTTATATTTTTGCCAACACATCAGTCAACAAAAAAAACAAATTAGCTGTTTTTTTTTTGACAACACTCGCATTGACTCTAATTTTTAAAAAAAAAATGAGTTTTGTTTGCAACAAAAAAATAATATAGGGGTTATTAGGTATAGATCTGATTCATGATTAAAATTAAGGAAGCTTAAATAAAAGTAAAAATGAAAAAAATAATTGTGGCATTAATAGTAATGTTTGTAAGCATAAGCGCAGCAATGTCTCAAGAGTGGCAAACAGATATTAACGTTGCAAAAGAAATTGCATCCAAAGAAAGTAAACCCATAATATTAGTGTTTCAAGGTTCCGATTGGTGTGCGCCTTGTATTAAAATTGACAGAGAAATTTGGAGTACAGACGTATTTAAAAATTATGCAAATGAAAATTATGTCTTGTTAAAAGCAGATTTTCCTAAAAGAAAGAAGAATGCATTATCAGAAAAACAAACAAAATCGAATGCATTACTTGCTGAAAAATACAACAAACAAGGATTTTTTCCTTTTGTTGTAGTACTTGATTCTAATGGCAAAGTATTAGGAGAAACTAGTTACAAAAAAACTACACCAGAAAATTATATTAAAGAATTAAACGCTTTTATCAAGTAATTTGAAACATCTAATCACTTTATTATTTTTATGCTCAATGATGAGTTGTTCAGCACAACAACCTTACAAGAGAACACTCAAACTAATGGGTAGTCGATTTGATATTACTGTTGTAGCAAACGATTCTAAAGAAGCTAATAAATTTATTGAGATTGCCGTTGGAGAAATATCAAGAATAGAAAAATTAATTTCATCTTGGGATGATAATTCTCAAACATCTGAAATTAATCGCAATGCAGGAATTAATGCTGTGAAAGTTGACAAAGAATTGTTTGATTTAATTGAAAGAGCAATAAGCATTTCAAAATTAACTGATGGAGCTTTTGACATTAGTTATGCTTCCATGGACAGAATTTGGAAGTTTGATGGCAGTATGACCAAAATGCCTTCAAAGGAGGAGATAATTGCTTCAGTAGAAAAAGTAGGCTATCAAAATATTGTCTTAGATAAAAATAATAGTACTGTATTTCTTAAATTAGCAGGAATGAAAATTGGATTTGGTGCCATTGGAAAAGGATATGCAGCTGATAAGGCGAAAACGCTTCTGATTTCAAAAGGCGTAAGTTCTGGAATTATTAATGCTTCTGGAGATATGAATACTTGGGGAAAACAACCTAATGGAAATGAATGGAAAGTTGCTATTACAAACCCTATGGATAAAAATAAAGTGTTTGCATTGTTTCCTATTTCAAACGGAGCAGTTGTTACTTCTGGTAATTATGAAAAGTATGTAAACTTTAATGGTGTGCGATACACACATATTATTGACCCAAGAACCGGATATCCTTCTACTGGAATTATAAGTGTAACCGTTTTTGCACCAAAAGCAGAATTGGCAGATGCGATAGCAACTTCAGTATTTGTTATGGGAAAAGAAGCTGGTTTAGACCGCATTAATCAATTACCTAAAATAGAATGTATTATCATAGATGATAAAGGAAATATTACGACATCAAAGAATATAGAAATAGATAAATTATGATTAAAAAAATTATATACGCTGCATTAATTACTGCTTGCTTTAGTAGTTGCGTTGTGGTGCAAGAATACGAAAAAGTAAATATAAATGATCCAGATATGGCATTGGCAGATAAGAAAGCTGACCGAAATGTTTCCACAATGCATTCTTATCGAGAAGCTGCTGTAGGAGCAAATGGCGGAAAAACTGGTGGAGGCTGCGGCTGTAACTAACAAAACAAGAAATTTGAAAAAAATAATTTTAATATTCTGTGTGTTTGCTTTTGTAAAATCATATTCGCAAACAACACAAGACTCAACCAGAGTGTATAAAAAACGTGTATTAGAATCTATTGAAGTAGATTTTTTAACAAGTTATTATGCTCAAGATGGAGACAATGCTGCGGTAAGCGGTGGAATAGGCACGGAAGAATTAACAGATGTCACAGGAACTTTTGTGGTTTCAATTCCACTAAATGATGATGATGTATTAACCATTGATGCAGGAGTTTCTGCATATACATCAGCATCTTCAAGTAATATTGGACCTTTTGATGATGGATCAGCAGACCCATTTCAAGCATCTTCCGGTGCTTCAAGTAGCGACATTTGGGCAAATTTAACTGGAAGTTATAGTCATAGCACTGACAGCAGAAATAATATATGGTCTGCAAAAATAGCTATTTCATCAGAATACGATTACTTTTCAGCTGGTATCGGGGGCAGCTATACAAAATTATTTAACGAAAAGAACACAGAATTAAGTATAAATGCAAATGTTTACATCGATACTTGGAATGCCATTTACCCAACCGAACTAAGACCGTTTGGAGAGAACGGTAATGGCTTAAATACTAGTTTGTTTGCGCAAAACACAATCACAGGCAACACAAATTACAAACCTCTTTTTAGTGAATTTAAAGATGTAGGACGTAATTCTTACTCTTTAGGCTTCGGGTTTTCTCAAATTCTTCATAAGAATGTGCAAGGCTCGTTAGCATTAGATTTTGTGCACCAAAAGGGTTTATTATCTACACCATTTCAAAGAGTGTATTTTAGTGATGTAGCTGATTCATATATAGATAATTTTCATCTTGCAGATGCAGTTGAGCGTTTACCAGATTCGAGATTTAAACTGGCAGTTGGTGGACGTTTAAATTGGTATTTAAATGAAATATTAACAGTAAGAACATTTTATCGCTATTATGCTGATGATTGGGGAATTTCTTCTCATACTGCAAGTATTGAAGTGCCAGTTAAAATTACTGATAAGTTTACTCTGTATCCATCTTATAGATTTTATAACCAATCAGCAGCAGATTATTTTAGACCCTACGAAAGTGCTTTATCTACCGATGAATTTTATACGTCTGATTATGATCTTTCTGAATATTCTGCTAACCAATTTGGTTTCGGAGTTTCGTACACAGATATTTTCGCAAAGGCACATATTTGGAAACTTGGTTTAAAAAGTATTGACCTAAAATTTTATCAGTACGATAGAGATATATCTTTTAGTTCTCGTATTTTAACAGCAGGATTTAAGTTTGTAATGGACTAATCGAATAATGAAAATTTGTTTGTTTAAGGTAACCCTCTGGCCAATGGCATTTTGTGAGTATAGTATAGACCTTCAATTTTGCGTTCAAAATCCAACAAGACCTATGACTATACAACAACGTTTTTCTCCACAAAATGCTGTTGGAAACTTTAGCTTAAATACAACATAATCAAAAGCTTGATTGTGTAAATTAGCCACATGTCAAGCACAGAAACAGTAACTATTTCCACGGCAGAATACCTCAAATTTATCGAGGCCAAACAAACTGTTTTGATCTTACAACATGAGCCTGCCCAATTCAAAAGAATGGTCTTCGGCTCCAAAATCGAGCCGCATCTCCCTTCTGATGTCAATCAGCTAACGCTGTGCGATCTGCCGGCATCAGATTAGCCTACTCACATTGCACACATTGGCAAAGCTCCACAATCCAACGCTCAATTCAAAGCTTTGCTAAAGCTTGCATTTGCCTAACGCACAAAAATATTAGTACAATAATTTGGTCAATTGAAAAACATTTCATTATTTTGCGAAATAGTGAAATGTAAATTTATTAAATAATGATTAAAAAAATTGAATTTACACCAGATATTACAGAAGTTGCCTCATTTGCGAAAGCAATGAGCCACCCTGTAAGAGTTTATATCCTAAAAAAGTTATCGGAAATGGATGCCTGTTGCTACAGTGGCGATTTGGTAAATGAAATACCTGTTGGAAGGTCTGCATTATCAATGCATTTGAAAGAATTAAAAAATGCCGGTTTAATACAAGGAGAAGTAGAACTGCCCTATATAAAATATTGCTTAAATCGCGAGAAATGGGAAAAAGCAAAGGAAATGTGTAATGAACTTTTTAATAATAAATAGCCATGCTCGAAATACAAACAAACGCACATAGAGTTGCACAACGCCTGGGACTTACAACTTTTTTAGTTGGTGTTAAATTTATCTTTTCAGAGAATGAAATACCCCAAAAAGTTGAAAAGTTACACGGACACCGCTATTGCCAGGCGTTAATGAAAGCCCGCCATGGTAAACATGTTTTGCTCGATGCCGAAGGAATTGCTTGCCCGGCTGCAGCAGCTGCATTTGGTTTTAAACCATTACCCGAGGGATTGAAAACAGGCAAAGGTTTAGTTGGGTTTGGCATTGTAAACCAAGAAAGTACAGGCAAAACTATGTTTGAAGGAATGACAGCTATACCACATGGAGAACTAAAAGTATTGTATCTCTTTCCTTTGGAAACTGCCGAAATTGAACCTGATATTGTGGTAGTAGAAGATGAAACTGAAAAATTAATGTGGTTTGCCCTTGCCAACCTGAATGTTAATGGCGGAAAACGAGTTGAAAGCAGCACTGCAATTTTACAGGCAACTTGTGTTGATGCAACTACAATTCCTTTTATTCAGCAAAAATTCAATATGAGTATGGGATGCTATGGATGCCGTGATGCTACAGATATTTGTCCAAACGAAACGGTTTTAGGTTTTCCTTTTAAAGATTTTAAACCTATTGCTGAAAGTTTAGAATTTTTAAGCCAAAAAGCAATTCCAAACTCACGTGGTAAAAATGCTTTGGCAATGCTTAAACGCAAAGAAGCTGAATTAATAAGTAAAACAGACCCATTTCAAAATAAATAATTCAAAAAGTATGAACTTTACAGAAAATGCATTAAACCAATTTAAGAAACTGATTAATGAAAGCGAAAACCCTGCTTCTGGAATACGTTTTTATACCTTTCAGGGATGTTGCAGCCCATCTTTGCAAATGGATATTGCAAAAAATCCGAGCCCAGGTGATAAGGTATTGCAGTTTGAAGGGCTCGATATTTATATTGCTCCCGAAGCAGAGAAAATCCTTTCAGAAATAACCATTGATTATTCTGACGAAGGATTTCGTTCAGTAAAAACATCAAATGAATCGTCCGCAGGTAAATGTTGCTAATTTTAATTATCTCATTATGAAGGAATTTATACATCTTGATAATAAAACTATTGAAATTGCTGGAATTTCCGCATCCATAGCCGGTGGTTGCCACCCTTGTCTTGATTACCACTTTAAGAAGGCCTTGGAGCTTGGTTGCGCTATCGACCAAATAAAAGAAGCTGTTAAGCTCGGCAAGATGATTAAACAGCGACCCATAAATGATATTTATAAGCATGCTGAGAAATTGCTGGAACATAACAACAAGGATAATAATTTGGACATAAAGATATACTTGTAAATAAAAGCCTACAATATGCTTAGCTATAAAATAACAGCACATGTTTTACCTCCGGGTATTGCCGAAGTTGAAGCAAACCAATCGGAAATACAGTTTGATGCTACTTCAGGGCGTGACAATTTACTACCTAACCCGGCAGAACTTTTACTCACATCACTGGCAGCCTGTATGCTCAAAAATGTGCAACGGTATTCGGAAATATTGAAATTTCCCTATAAAAAAGCAAAGATTACCATTACAGGGAGCAGAAATGATAATCCGCCCTACATGAAAGAGATTAATTACAAACTTGCAGTGGATACCGATGTTGATGAACGAAAAATAGATAACTGGCACAAAAACATTCTAAAATTCGGAACAATAACCAACACACTAAATCGGGCATGTGAAATCAATGGTGAAATGATAAAATCGAAAGAATTATGAGTACTCAAGAGTTAAATATGATGATTGTCTCCTGTTCAGGAGCCTCAAATACCGGTTGCTATGCCGACAGGGTAGCTAGGGTTTTGTCAGAAAACGGACAGGCTAATATGATTTGTTTGCCCAAAATCGCCATTAACGATGAAAAGCTTATTGAAAATGTGAAGCACACATCAAAAAAAGTAGTAGTAATCGATGGATGCCCAATTAATTGTGCGGAGAAAATCCTTAACGAGAAAGGAATCAACCATTTTACGCACATCAATACCACCGATTTTGGGATAATCAAAGGAAAAACTCCTTATACAGAAGAAAAACTAGCAGAAATAATTCATTATTTAGAAAATATTTAAAAATTTCTACAAAAATTATTTGGAAATAATAATTAAGGTTTATCTTTGCAAGCAAATACTTACATACATGGAAAAGCAAAGTACAGAAATACGGCAGGAACAAATCAAACAGGCCGTGCTTCATATCATTTACACCGATGGACTCAAAAGCCTGTCAACCCGTAATCTGGCCAAACGTATCGGGTTGAGTGAAGGAACCATTTTCAGGCACTTTTCATCAAAACAGGATATTATCCTGGCAATTATAAAAGATGTGCAGAATGATTTTATTGGCTCGTTGCGTACCATTGCCAATTCGGATACCGCACCAAAAGAACGCTTATTCAGTTTTCTTTGCCAGACAGTTAGATATCTTACCCAAAACAAGGGGATTACCATGCTCCTGTTTTCAGAAGCTTCACACAATAATGATGATGATTTGAAGAACAACCTCTTGCAAATATTCAACAACCAAAAGAAACTGGTCAGTAAAATAATACTGGATGGAATCGCTCTTGACATCTGGGACGAACGTATTCCGGTAGAAAACGTGGCTATGCTTTACATGGGCATTCCGGTTTCGCTGAATATTGAATTGGTATTGAGCGGCGGCGAATTTCATATTGATAACTTTTGTGCCCGCATGATGCAGTTATTGCTGAAAATGCTGGAGAAGTAATTTTTTTACCTATTATGTAAGTAAACACTTGCTTGTACAAAATAGCAATACAATTAAAAGATGATAAGATGAATGTTATAAACAGACTTTTAGGATTTCTGATGATGCTTTTACCAGTTCTGACACATGCACAGGAAAAAATAAGCATCGTCCAGTTGTTCGATTCATTGAAGGTTAATCCGGTTAGCGTATCCTCGCAAATTGCAGCCGATAAAACCCTTCAGTATAAAAAAATAGCAACAGGCACACTCTGGCCCGATGTTTATGCTTTTGGAAAATACGATTATTCCGATTCTCCCAATGGCATGTTGCCGGTTCCTCCCAACGAATTGATAATGATGGTGCAAAACCCTTTGGTGGCACAGCCTTTTAGCGAAAACATCTTAAGAGGTGGCGTACATGTATCCATGCCTTTGTTTGTAAAATCGATTTACTCCATGGTTGCCAAAGCGCAAATAATGTACGAAGCAGCCACCTTAAAAGCCGAAATTGATTTGCAAAAAAACGAGGCCATCATTGTTGGCGCAAATGCAAACTTCGTGTATATACAAAATCTTGAAAAAGCCATCCAAAGTAAACGGAAATCGCTCGAAAAAATGCAAGAATTGGTTCAGGTAAAAGTAAACAACGGGCGTGCACCGGAATCAGCTTTACTATTGCTGAATACAAACATCAATGAACTTGAACTGAACCTGGCACAACTTCAAATGAACAAAGAGAAAGTACGTGCCACCATTTATACTTTAACGAATGTGCAATTGGATAGCGCGGTAAGCCTGACAAAAAATGCCGAATTTCAAAACGGCGATTTTGTGGTGCTGAAACCCATGGAAAAAATGATTGATGCACAACGGTTAAACGCAAGAGCCGAGCAGGAAAAACTGTACCCTGCGCTGTTTGCACAGGCAAACTATGTTCACAACAATGGGAAATCGTACAACAACAATCAAACGGTAAACAACGATTTTACCACTGCCGGGCTAACGCTGAAAATTCCAATCTTCCAAAAATCACAGTATTCAAAAATAAAACTTGGAAATATTGAGGTAAAAGAAAAAGAAAACGAACTCGAAAAAATGCGGATGGAAATAACTGCCGAGGCCGGTCAACTCTCAAAAAGTTTGACAATCCTTAATCATTCAATCGATTTAAACAGGAGTAGTATCCAGTCGAAACAGCAATTGCTCGACATTGCCAAAAAATCGTATTCGATGGACAGGCTAACCATCGAAGATTACCTGAAATACGAAGATGATTTACTCTTTGAAAAGGCCAAACTTTACCAGACGCAGGCTGAGAAGTGGCAAACACTGATGAAACTGGCAGTGATATATGGAAATAACATTGAAAACTTAGTAAAATAAATTCAACATAACATGAAAAATAAAATTATTTGGACAATCGTAGTTCTTGTTATCATCGTGGCTGGAATAGCCCTCATTAAAGCAAGAAAAAGCGCCGAAAATAAACTTCCTGTGGCAAATTCGTATGCCATGGTCGTTTCAACCGTCACTCCCGAATTCAGGAAAACGCAACTCACACTGCCTTACATTGCATTGGTGCAGAACGATGCAGACGTGAAGCTGTCGACAAAAATAGCCGGAAGGGTTGACTTTATAAAACCAAGCGGCTCTAAGGTTAAAAAGGGCGAAGTGATTGTAAAGCTCGATAATACCGATATCAGGAGTAATATAAATAGTGTTAGTTCGCAAATTGATGCTACCGAAACCACCCTGAAAAACCTGAAAGCTACCCACCAGCGAACCCTGGAATTACTGGCAGTTAAAGGCGCCAGTATCGAGCAATCGCAAAATGAAGAAAGCCATATTGCCGGGCTCGAAGCTCAACTGGAATCGCTCAAACAAAAACGCAACGAGGCAAACAACATGTTGAGTTACGCCGAAATTAAAGCGCCGGTTAACGGAACCCTGTCGAATACCATGGTTAATACCGGCGATGTGGCCATGCCCGGGCACACCGTTGGAACCATCAGCGCAACCAATGGCTTTTATTTACAGATAAGGGTACCTGGCAGCCTGCAGGTTAGCGGGGTAAACTACAAGGGACAGTATTATGAGGCTATGCAGCTCAACAGCACGTTCAACGGGCTGGATGAGTACAAGGTTTACACTGAAAAACTGCCGCTAACTTCTGGTTCACGTGAACAAGTTGATGTGGTTGTTTTTGATGGCGAAGCTATAAAACTGCCCATGGATGCCATTTTAAACCGCGACGGGAAAAGCTATGCCATGGTTGTGGATGGTAATAAAGCAAAAACACACGAAGTAAATATTCTCCAAACCGGGGAAGAAGGCCTTGTCGTTGATAACAAAGATTTGCTAAACACCCAACTGGTTGTTGCCAAACAAGATGTTTTGTTAAAACTGGCTAGCGGTACTTCATTAAAAATTAAAAACTAAGAGCCATGTTTAAATATTTTTATAACCGTCCATACCTGCTTTATTCGCTGATAGGAGCATTCTTTATCATGGGAATCGTGGGTTTGATAAGCCTGCCTAAAAACCTTTTCCCCGATGCTAACCCGCCCCAGGTAATTGTGATTACCCAGGTTCCGGGAGCAACGGCACAGGTGGCAGCCAACACCGTATCAAAACCCATTGAGCAGGAAATTTCAAGGTTGGGCCTGGTAACCGATGTGAGTTCAATCAATGTAGCCAACTTCTCCATCGTAAAAGCCGACTTTGATTACAAGAAAAGCCTGAATGAAGCGGCAGTTGACGTGGCCAATGCTTTGTCGATAGCAAAAAGTAATCTCCCGCAGAATGTAAACCCTTCCATTTACACGGCAGGCGACTTTACACTTCCGGTTGATATCATCGCCATTTCACCTAAAAATGAAGATATGAACCTGGGCGACCTTCGCAAAGTGGCCGATAATTTTATCAAACCCTATTTATTAAGCAACCCGGAAATCGGCAATGTCGAAGTTTTTGGGGGATACCAGGGGGCCATCAATATTGAACTCGACCCTTTTAAAGCCAAGAAATACGGTATCGATTTCGATAAGGTGGCCATGGCACTTCAGGTATTAAACCGCGATATACCCATTGGGTTTGTAAAAAGTGAAAACAGTTTTTACACCATTACTTATTATGGCGAAAAGGACGATGTGGAGCATATAAAACATATCAACCTGATGCCCAACGTGAAACTGGGCGATGTGGCCGATGTAAAATGGGGATACCAAAAACGCACCAGCGGATATATCGGAAATGCAAAACCGGCTATTGCACTGGCCATTCAACGCGCCCCCAAGGGAAGTGTGCTGGATGTGAGCAAGGCAGCCCGCGCCGAAATGAAAAAACTGGAACAACAGTACCCCAATATTAATTTTGAAATTTCGGACACCCAGCGCAACCTCATCGAACTGGCCAACTCAAATATGTTGGAAGCCTTGCGCGATGCCATTATTTTTACCCTTTTAGTGATTTTGCTCTTTTTGGGCGATTTTAAAGCCATTGGCGCCGCAGCTATTACCATCCCGATGGTTTTCTTTTCAACCATTGCCATTATTTGGTTAATGGGCGGCGAACTCAATATTGTTATTTACACTGCCATTATTTTGGCTCTGGGGCTGCTGACCGATAATGCAGTGGTGGTACTCGAAAACATCGAGCGGCATGTAAATAAACTGAAAGAAGACCTTAATACCGCAGTGGTAGAAGGTACTAAAGAGGTTATAGCCCCGGTATGGGCAGGTACGCTGGCTACAATCCTGGTAGTTTTCCCGTTGATGTTTATCGGTGGGTTTCCCGAAAAAATATTCAAACCACTCATCTACACCTTAATTATTGCCCTCCTCGTTTCGTTCTTCTTGTCCATCACCCTGATTCCGCTGGTTCTGAAGCGGATGTTGAAAAATGGAACAAAGAAAAACAAAGTAGAAAAATGGTTCGACAAGGTATATGACAACTCTTTTGGGAGATTACTTATACCTTACATCAGCGTATTAAAATTCTCAAACGGAAAACACAAAATCTGGCGCAGGATATTATTATCGGCAGGAGTTGTGCTATTGCTGGTTATCAGCATGAAAACGGTTATGCCTACTATTGGAAAGGATGCTATGCCCCCGATGGATACCGGTATTATTAAGGCACAAATTGCCTTTAGCTCTAACGAAACGGTAAACAGTGCTGAAAAGAAAATCGAACCGCTACTTGAATGGTTGCACAACCAACCCTGGGCCGAAAAAAGTTCGGTTGCTTTTGGTAGCGAACCCGGTGTGCTGAGTTTGGGCAGTGGCAACCTGCCCGCCGAAGCCACTATAACCATTAACTGTGTGGATCGTTATAGCCGGAAACAGTCGATGTGGACACTCGAAGATACTATACGTAACCGGATTGCCCAGCTCGAAGGCGTGAAACGCAACGATGTTTTTGATTTTGGTGCCACAGCCTTATCATCTATTAAAGCATCGGTTGATGTCCGATTAAAATCGTCCGTAGTCGACGGTCTGAGTGAAAAGGAGCACCAGGTGGAAGAGGCCGTTAAATCCATAAAAGGGCTTACTTCGGTTTCTACCAGTTGGGACAAGGATTTTAGCGAAATCGTACTGGATATGGATGAAAACAAGGCGCTAAGTTATGGACTGAATCCTTACCAGATTGCCATGCAAATTCCGGTAAAAGGACAGGTGGTAGGACTTGTTTCTGATTTGCAATCGATGAATACGCAGCCGATGCGCTTGTACCTAAAAGGCAAATACAGCGAAAACGAACAAACCCTTCGTTTGCTGCCCATTAAAACTCAATTTGGGGACATACCACTCGAACAGGTCGCCAAAATTTCGAAAGGCCTCACGTATGCTAAAATCGAACGCAATAAAATGCTATACAGTATCGACATAAACGGTTACCGGGCACAACGTCCCATCACCCACCTGACAGATGACGCAGAGGCTGCCCTGGTAAATATCAAAAGCGACAATGATGTCATTATTACACAGGAAGGTGATATTGCGCAGATTAACGATAGTTTTGAGCGTATGATGAAAGCCATCGCACTTGGAATCCTGCTGCTTACCATCGGGTTAATCGCCATTTACCGCTCGGTACGTATGTCATTGATAATGATTCTGGTTCTTCCGTTATCGCTCATTGGTGCAGCCTGGGGAATGCTGATTTTTAACAAACCAAGCTGTATGCCAAGTATGCTGGGCATCCTGCTGCTTTTTGGAATTATTATCAAGAATGCTGTCCTGCTGATTGATTTTTACCAAAAGCACCGCGAATCAGGCGAATCGCCATTCGAAAGTGCATTAGAGAGTGTGAAAATGCGTTATCGCCCGGTTATGATGACAGCTTTTGCTACCATTGCCGGTATGATTCCAATTGCTGCCGAGATGGCTGTTGGTTTGGAAAGGCTCAGCCCGTTGGCCGATGTGGCTATTGGCGGCCTGTTTATCGGTACACTGCTCACACTCATTTTTGTACCCATGTATGCCTATATGGCTGACACCAAAAAAGTCAAACAAATTAATAATCAATAAATTTTTATAAGATGAAAAAGATGATTTCAGTTTTCACAGTTCTTACTTTATTTGTTTCAATGCAAACAAATGCACAAAACAATTTCGAAACTGCCATGCGCGACTTGCACTTGAAAGCCGTAAACACTTGTGGCATGGTGAAAAGCCAAAACGGGCACGACAAAGACAAAATTATCGCCTCGTTCAACGAACTAAAGGCAATGGCTTCAGAGATTCAAAAAAACTATGTTAACAACCGACCGAACGGCTATACTACTGACCCCCTTTTCGCCAGTTACTTTGTGCAATTGAACGACATAGCCGACCATCAGATTGCTTTGGTGGAAAAAGAAAACTACCCGGTGGCAACCATGAACTGTTCACAGTTCTGTATGACGTTTAAAAAAATGCATGCCATAAACGGGACAACCGATCTAACCGACTTGATGTTCGACTGGAACATGCAGATTAACATGACCATGTTTATGATAAATGCCGACAATTTGAAAGGCGCTCAAATGAGTTTTACAAAAATTCCGGAAGCTTATCAGAAAGTAATTGCATTTAAAACTAAAAAAGCAGATGCTGAATTTGGTAAGTCGTTTGAGAAAGTTGACTCCCTTTACAACGAATGGAATAAAGCTATGGTAGCCAAAGATTATGCAAAAGCGAAAAAAGTTTTTGGAGACTTTAAGGCCGCTTTCCCAATGGTTTTTAAACAATCGATTTAAACAAAGGATGAAAAAGGAGCAGCCTTGAAGGAAGGTTTGCTTCATACTATATTCAAGTAAAAAGTTCAAAATGTTACACAATTAAAATTAAATATACTATGAGTACACAAAAATTTCAAATTCCGGATTGGGCTTATGAATTTCACGGACATAAATGCCCTTTTATGCCTATCGGTTTCCGCATGGGGACACTGGCATTGCAAAAATTAGGCGTTGAACGCTGTAAAGACCACGAATTACATGTATTGTCGGAAATGGGCGTTGGCCACCCGCAGGGATGTATGCAGGACGGTATCATGTCTGCTACTTCTGCCACCTTTGGCAAGGGCATGATGGAAAAACTGCACTACGGCAAAGTAGCTGCTACCTTTTGGTACCCTGGAAAAGGTGGTGTAAGGGTTTTCCTAAAAAACGAGTTCCAGGATAAACTGGCACCCCACGAGTTTTTTAAATACCGCAAAAAAGGTATTGAACCTTCCGAAATCCCGGCAGAAGTAAGCGAGGATATTATTGACATTGTTCTAAATGCCACCGACGACGAACTTTTCACGGTTACCATGCTGCCCGGTTTTGTTTACACACCGGTAAAAGGCTCTTTTGCCAAAGCCAAATGCGAAGTTTGTGGCGAATATGTTTTTGAGCGCTACCTGCGTGTAAAAAATGGTAAAAAAGTTTGTATTGCCTGTTCCGGACAGGAACCCGCAGAGCATGTATTTTATCACCCAATTTCAGAAAATAAGTAAGTATTCATTGAAAGAGTTTGCCATCTATAGAAATGGATGGAATCGCTTTCCAAAAATAGATTTATTATGAGCGAGAATAAAAGAGAAGTAAGCGTAAGCGTTCACGCAATAAGCGAAAGCCCGGCACGCATGAAAGTAAAATCGGGCAAATTTGAAATGATAATTGATGAGCCCGAAAATATGGGTGGAACTAATTTAGGACCCAGTCCTATTCAGGTTTTGCTGATGTCGCTGGCCGGTTGCATAAATGTTACCGGACACGAAGTGGCAAGGCAACGCGGCATGAAACTAAACGGGATGAATTTGAAAATAGATGGTGTAATGAACCCTTGTACTTTTATTGGCTGTTCGTTTGAAGAACGTGCAGGATTTCAGACTATTAACTTAAAAGTAGATGCCGATTTTGAAAATGCTACCAAAGAAGAAATCGACAGTTGGCTGAAAGAAACCGAATCCAGGTGTCCGGTAACCGACAATATCCGGCAATCGACAACTATAAATGTGCTAAACAAATAATAAAAAATTATGAACTGGCTAATTTTCTTTTTTGGCCTTTTGTTTGGGTTTATTTTGGAATATGCCCGCTTAAACAAGTTTAACACCATCAGCGGTTTAGCTATGTTCAAGGACTTTACGGTGGCTAAAGCAATAATAGCAGCTATTGGGGTTGGCGCAATTCTGTTTGGAATCGAACTCACAACCGGCGGCGCATCATTGCACGTAAAACCCTTGATTTTAGGTGGCGTCATTTTGGGAGGAATTGTCTTTGGCACAGGTATGGCCATTTTAGGATATTGCCCGGGAACTTTGCCGGTTTCAGCGGGTCAGGGTTCGCTGGACGCATTCATCGGAATTGCCGGCGGCCTGACTGCCGGATTCGTCTATTCGATTTTACTTCCTTTCATTCAGCCCATACTGGGAAAAAGTTTAGGTGAAATTTCCTTAATGTCAATCATTGGAGATGCCCCTGCCTTATATCTAATTTTGGTAATAGCATTTGGTGCCGGGCTTGTTTGGTTTTCGTTTTGGATACATAAAAAAGAAAAGGCTGCAAATTACAAATGGCTTACATCCGGTATTGCTTTGGCGGTTCTGGCGGCTGTAACTTTTTCAAAATACGTATTTGACCGGCCCATAGGTGCCTCAACATCGTATCCCTATACCGCCGATTCAATCGTTGGATTGACAGATAATGATTATTTCCTGACTACAATGGTTTCCGGGCATTGGGAATTGATATTCCTGGTCGGTGCTTTTACTTCCGGTTTTATTGGCGCTTTATTAACTAAGTCTTTTAAGTTCAGGCTTATTCACGAGAATTGGAAAGAGCGAAAAGGGCAAAATGCCTGGAAACGGATAGTTTATGCCTTCGCAGGAGGTTTCTTAATCATCTTTGGGGCAAGAATGTCAGGAGGGTGTACAAGCGGACATATTATTTCCGGCGGAATGCAAATGGCTGTCAGTAGTTATCTGTTTGCCGTTTTTGTATTTGCAAGCTTGCTTATCAACGGCAAGCTGTTTTATAAAAAATAATCATTCTTCAAATTGATTTAAAATGCTTTACACAATCGTTTTTTTCATTATAGCCATTGCTTCGTTTGTTTTTGCCATGCTCGGACTTGGGGGCGGAATGGTGTATGTACCGGTTTTAAACTGGGCCGGGTACGATATGGTTTCGGTGGCAATCCCGCTTGGACTGTTGCTGAACGGATTGAACACTGCCCTGGTACTCATTCCCTTCGCCCGAAAAAAAATGGTCGATTGGAAAGGTGGTGCCGTGATGGCGGGTACAGCACTGATTGCCTCGCCATTAGGCGCCATGACCAGCGAACATGTGCCGGTGCAAACCTTAAAAATACTGTTTGCCGCCATGGTAGTTGCTGCTGCCCTGCGAACTTTATGGGCATCAAAACAAGCCGAACCGGAGGAAATGATGTCGTTGAAAAAGCGCAGCATCATTGGGTTTTTCGTAGGCAGTTTTGCAGGTTTTATGGGTGGAATGCTGGGTTTGGGCGGTGGGTTCATTATTGCCCCTATCCTGATGATGATGGGCTACAAAACCAAGGAAGCTGCTGCAACCACAGCGTTTGTAGTAACTTTCTCTTCTTTTTCGGGTTACCTGGGACACCTTTCGCAAGGACAGATGAATTGGTGGCTTACAGCTATCGTGGTGGTTGCTGTTATCATTGGTTCTCAACTTGGAGGACGCTATATGACTCAAAGAGCGAAATCGAAACAGGTAAAGGTGATTTACGCTGTAGTGCTGTTATTGATAGCCGCTAAAATGGTTTACGATGTTATTATTAAAACATAAAATTGAACAAATGGAAACTCAAAAAAATAAAGTTCAACATCACCACCACGAAGTAAGCGGCAAAAACTTAGGCTGGTCTATTTTATTAAATGTTGTAATTACAGTTGCTGAAGCTGTTGGTGGGATTATCTCGGGAAGTATGGCGCTTTTGAGCGATGCCACGCACAATTTTAGCGATGTGCTTTCATTAATTATCAGTTACATTGCCAATAAATTAACAAAAAGAAATGCTACCAATAGTCAAACTTTTGGCTATAAACGTTCCGAAATTTTGGCCGCATTTATTAATTCAGCAACCTTAATTGTTCTGGCCTTTTTTATTCTGATTGAAGGCATTCAGCGTTTTTTCAACCCGGTAAGCATTGCCGCAAACTGGGTGATTTGGCTGGCAATAGCGAGTATTGTTGTTAATGGCTTAAGCGTACTTTTTATCCGTAACGATGCCCACGATAACATGAATATCAAATCGGCCTATCTGCATTTGTTTAGCGATATGCTCACTTCTGTAGCCGTTTTAATTGGCGGGTTAGCCATGAAATTGCTGCATTGGTACTGGGTTGATGCTGTATTTTCCATCGCCATTGCCATTTACCTGCTCTATACCAGTTGGACAATTTTTAAATCTTCGCTCCGCATTATCATGCAGTTTACCCCCGAAAACATAGATATTGACGAGATCGTTTTCCAACTCGAACAACTGCAAGGTGTGAAAAACATTCACCATGTACATGTTTGGCAAATCAACGAACACGATATCATGTTCGAGGCTCATGTTGACATGGAGGATAATGTGAAAATTACAGAATTTGAATTGATGTTAGAAAAGATAAAAGCTACACTACTACAATTAAAAATTGAACATTGTACACTTCAACCGGAATATTCGGTTGCCGATAATAAACAAATCATTCATTAACAATTAAAATTTAGTAAAATGGTAAATCCACAAGAATGGCTCGAATTCGGGCAAAAATTTCACGGACACAAATGTCCTGCAATGCCAATGGGCTTGCGAGTTGGCGCAGCAGCAATGAACGCATTGGGCGTTGAGCGTGCAAAAGACGGTCAATTAATCGCATTTGTTGACTTGGGCGACGACCATTGTGCCACTTGCTTCGGCGATGGTTTACAGGTAATTATGGGAACAACTTTAGGCAAAGGCAATTTAAAGAAAACCCACAAAGGAAAATGGGCTGTAACCGTTGTGGAAAGAGCAACAGGCAGGGCAGTAAGGGTTAGCCCAAAAGCAGAGGCTATGCTTAATAATAAAAAGACCAAATTTTTTACCGATTACCGCATGTTGGGAAAACCGGCAAGCGTGGTTCCTTCCGAAATTGTTGACCCACTCGTTAATGGTGTAATGAATGCACCTGATGAAATGCTTTTGTCGGTTTCTCCAATTTTTGAATACAAACTTGAACCCAAAAAAGACAGTTTTGAAGGTTTTGTTTGCGAAGAATGCGGCGAAATGACGGTTATGGAATACGGCCGCATCAAAGGCGAAAAAAAGGTTTGCATGGATTGTGCTGCGAAATAGGAATGTTTAATAAAAGCTTACCGGAGATATGAAATATATCTCGGTAAGTTTTTTTATAATAGTAATGTTTCGTTATTTTGCGAAATACTAAAATATAAATTTTTTAGCACATGAAAAGATTCAAACAGTTTTCAATCATCCTGTTATTATTATCTGCTTTTACTTTTGCAGCATATGCGCAAAACTTCAATCAGGATAAAAAAGAAAAACAAAAAATCAGTCAAAAAACCGAAACTTTACAAAAACAAGTTGATGAAAAATACAAAGCAACTTTCATTGAACTGGGGTCGGTACGTTGCATCCTTTGCCAAAAAATGCAACCCATCATGAAATCCATTGAAGAAAAATTTGCAGGCCAGGTAAAAGAGGTATTTCATGATGCATGTACACCGCATATAATTACGACATCAAGCTTATACCAATTCAGGTTTTTCTGGACGAAAATGGTAAAGGCTATTTTCGACACCAAGGATTCTTTTCCAAAGACGAACTTATTAAAGTACTGAAACAGAAAGTAGTGAAATAAAATATAATAAGGTATTACATCCTTTTAAAAATAAAGCATATGATAAAATCAGGCAGATATTCTCTTTTGATAGTATTTTTACTAATTATGGGCAACCTTTATGCTCAGGAAAATACTGTTGAATTTACCCTAAATCAATTGCTTGACAGTGCCTTGCAAAATAATTTTACGCTTAAATCAGCCGAAAAGAACAAACTGATTAAAAATTCAGAAATTGAGGTACTACAAACCAATTATTTGCCAAGGGTAAGTGCTTCGGCAAGTTTTTCTTATTGGAAGTTTCTTTTGCCTAACAAACAAAAACTATTGGGAGATGCACTTACCGATATGTACACCGATGTAACGTTTTACCAACCGCTATATGATTTTGGACAAACCAAAGTAAAGAAAAGCATGGTTGAAGACGAAATTCTACTGAATGATGAGATAATCAGGCAAATGAAACAGACCATAATTTGGGGTGTATCAAATGCATATTTCGAGGTATTACGTGCTGAATCGGAAATACAAGTACATGTAAGTTCGTTACAGCAGTTACAAGAACAATTAAAGTACTCCGGGCAGTTATACAATATTGGTAAAGTATCTTCGGTCGATATCCTGAAGATTAAAGTGCAAATATCTGTTGAGGAAAATAAACTACAGCAAAGCAAGAATTCTCTTTTAAGCAATAAAATAATATTGTACCAACTTTGTAATCTTGAAAACACAGGTAATATTACCATCGAAAACATTTCAGAAAAATGGTATAATCAGTTTAAAAACAGTCAATTCGAAAAAAGTATAGCTATAAACAATTTAAGCAGCAACCATCCTTTACTAAAACCTTTCGACATTAAATCAGGCATTGAAGCCAAGCAAAAAGATTTGTTAATGCTCCAAAATCGCCCCGAGTTATTCTCTTATGGCATCGGCAGCTGGGAACATGGATATATCCCTTTTGGGAATAACTTTAACTATAATATTGGTGTAGGAATCAGATACACCCTGCCATACTGGGGAAATAGCAGCTATAAACACAGAATACACCAAAGTGAATTTGTTGTAGCGCAATATAACGACCAAAAGCAACAAGCATTTCTGGAAGTAAAAAAGGAAATTGACCTATGCCTTAACACTTTGGATGAAATCCAAAAAACGATAAGCAGCAATCTGAAAATTATTGAATTGGCCAATGAAACTATTAACAATGCTTCTATAAAATATCAGGCAGGCCAAGGTAATATTATTGACATTCTCGATGCACAGCAAATATTGACAGAGGCTCAAATTGCATATCAAAAATCGATGAATGAATTCTTGCAAACATTGGCAAAACTTAACTATTTGAACGGTAACGACAATTATCCTTTTTAATTATAAAATGATTATAAAAAACGATATATATTATGAAGAAGCTACAAAATAATAACAATAAAAACTCTCAAGATCAGGCAATGATAATTTTCAAATTTGAAAATTTTCAAATTCTACTGCTAATATTAATCACCCTAATGTTTGGGCTCTCGTCCTGTGGTTCTGAAAAGGAAGAAGCTCCTCAAAAGCCAAAAAAAATACCTCTGGTTAAGGTACAGGACGTTTCAGTCTCAAAACTGGTTTCTGCGATAGACATTACCGGAACGGTACAAGCCAATACGGTAACCGAGGTTAAATCGCCTGCTGATGGCATTATTGAAAACTTATTGGCACGTGAGAATCAATATGTAGAGCAGGATAAATTGATAGCCGTAATCAATCCAACCGACAGGGTTTCTTTGATTTCATCAAATATTGAGAAAATCGAAAACTTAGAACGTAAACTAAAAACAACAGATAAAAATTCGGATGGCTATCAAAATTTGTTATCCGATATTGAAAAGTCTAAGTCTGATTTAGAATATGCTAAAAATATGTATAAAACCATTCCTGTGGTTTGCCCCATGAACGGTTTAGTTACGCAACGTTGGTTAGACAAAGGCAGTCAGGTTTCAACAAAAGAGAACATCATTACAATAACCGATATGAGTTCTTTGGTAATTAAAGCTGAAGTAAATGAACGCTATTTTGAAGCTATTAAACAAGGTAAAAGATTGCCGGTTATCCTCAATGCTTATCCCAACGACACATTACAGGGTGCAATTAGCCTTGTTTATCCGCAAATTGACCCTGTTTCTCGTAGTGTTAAATTCGATATTAAACTTCAAAATTTTAATAAATCACTTTTACCCGGTATGATGGCAACGATTAAAATTCCGGTTGCTGTAATTGACGAAGCACTTACAATTCCAGAATATGCAGTACTCACTTCACCCGACAACAAGCATTTTGTTTTCACTGTAGATTCCGACAGCATTGCCCACAGAAAAATAATTAAAACAGGTATTACTTCGGGCAACAAAATTCAAATAATCCATGGTTTAAATAAAACCGATAGCATTGTTATTTCAGGTCAGGATATGTTGAAAGATAGTATTAGCGTAAAGATTATGGGCTCACCCAAAGGAGGTAAAAAATGAATTTAACGATACAATCCATAAAGCGTCCTGCCGGAACCATAATGCTAATGATAGTTATTATGGCTGTTGGTGTAGCAGGTTTTTTTCGTCTACCCACTAATATGCTTCCCGACATAACATACCCAATGGTAAAGGTGTATGTGTATTGGACAGGAGCAACCCCCGAACAAATTGAAAACGAAGTAGCAACGGTTATTGAGCGTAAAATGGCAACCGTTGACAATCTGGATTATATTGAATCAACTTGCGAAGAAGGAGTTTATACATTATTAGTAAACTTCGACTTTAGTGTTGATAGAGATGTGGCATATCAAGATGTGCTTGCCAAAATGGGATTGGTTAAAAAGGAATTGCCACAAGGGATTTTAGAACCCGTAGTTTTCAAAGCCGACCCCTCACAGCTCCCAGTAGTGGAAATATTGGTTTCAAACGGTAATATGAGTTTAACCCAGCTTCGTACATGGGTCGATAACGAATTTCAGGAAGAGTTTGCATCGGTTAAAGGCTCAGCAGGCACAGCCTTGTCGGGTGGTATGATGCGTGAAATACGTGTTCATATTGACCCTTTAAAAATGCAAGGGTACAACATAAGCATTGATGAAATTTCCTCACGGCTTAAAAAAGAGAATATTGATATGGTTGGGGGTAGAATGGTAACACAAAACCGCGATTATATTATCCGTACTTACGGAGAGTTTGCCTCATTATCAGAGATAGAGAACCTTATCATACGCAAACAAGGAAACGATGCCCAGGTTTTATTAAAAGATGTAGCCAAGATTCAGGACCATCATGGCTTGCAACGAATTCGTACAAAATATAATGGTAAGGAAGGGGTGCGTATATCCATATTCAAGCAAGCCGATGCCAATGCAGTAATCGTTTCGGATGACATTGCCCAACGCATGGCTGAATTGCGTGAACAACTTCCCCCTTCAACACAGATTGATATGATTTACGACCAGGCAGAGTATGTTCGACTTGCCACAAATGGTGTGCGTGATGCTATGCTTATGGCGGCTCTTTTGGTTACATTGGTTACGGCTTTTTTTCTTTCGGGTTGGCGAAGGGTTTTATCGCTTATCTTAAGTCTTCCTGCAACCCTACTTGGCACATTCTTTCTTATGGAACTTTTCGGCTTTTCCATTAATATTTTCACCTTGGGAGGTTTGGTTGTTGCGATGACTGTGGTGCTTGACAACAGCGTGGTGATGCTCGAAAATATAACCCGGATTCAGGAAACCGAACCCGATACAAAAGATAAGGTTACCAAGGGTGCGGTGCAAATAAGTGGGGCAATTGTAACAGCAACCCTTACATTCCTTTCGTTGTTTGTTCCATTCTTATTGGTTCCCGGTATGGTATCGTTACTTTTCCGTGAATTGGTTATAACCGTGGCAATTATCATTTTCTTATCTATGATAGTATCGCTCACGGTTACCCCAATGCTTATGAATCTACTTTACCCCGATAAAAAGCCCATAAAAAAGAAACACTCATTTATTGCCGGAATATCTGATTTATTTATCAATGGTTTGATTTATTTATATAAACCTGTTTTGCATTGGTCATTGAAACTGCGTTGGCTTGTTCTTTTGGGTTTCCTGCTATTGTTAATTCCAGGGTATCAATACCTTCAAAAAACAGGTTCAGAGTTTTTACCTAAAGCTGATGATGGTTTAATTACCGTGAAAGTAATGATGCCAACAGGTACATCTATGGAAGAAACGGACAAAGTGCTTAATCAAATTGAAAAAGTTATTGCGGAACAGGATTTTATACACGGATATGCAACTTTGGCAGGGGGCAAGGTGTGGGGGTTGGTTACTACTGAAAAAAGTTTTGAAGGAGAGTTAAACATGCAATTGGTTCCTGCGGCACAGCGACCAATGAATACTGATGAATACGTAGAAAAACTTCGCCCCGTTGTTATGAAAGCCGTTAAAGCACCTGGTGCAATCATTAAGGTTTTTCATGCCAAAATGAAAGGTATCAGGCAAACAGGACAATTTGATATTGAACTTGAAATTTTGGCATCACGCAACGAAAGTATGCAGGATATTTTCGGGCAAGCATCTCTCATTCGTAATGAGCTAAAAGAACTTGATTACCTTACCGGACTTGATATTTCGCTTCGTCTTACCAAACCCGAATTTCAAGTAAAAGTGGACAGGCAAAAAGCATTTGTTTTGGGCATAAGTTATGAAGATATTGGGAATACAATAAAAACCATGGTAGGTGGTACAATCCCGACTAGATATAAGGATGGTGCCTATTACTATCCTATACGCATAATTATTGATGAACGTGAAATAAATTCTTCAACCGATTTAGGCAATATTTACCTATTAAATAACAATGGGACGAAAATTCCTCTTCAGACAATCGCTACAGTAGAAAAGGCGACCGGCCCGGTTCAAATTGACCGCAAAAATCAGGACAGGGTGATTAAAGTTACGGCAAATGTTTCAGGCAAAAGTGTTGGTGAAGCTACAAATGAACTTAAAAGCGTTTTAAAATCATATAATCTGCCCCGTGGCTATAAAATGAATTATGGCGGACAGTCACAAATGCTTGCCGAAAATATGAGCCAAATGGTATACATTTTACTTTTTGCCCTTTTTCTTGGATATGCTGTTATGGTAATGTACTTCGAAAGTTTTCTGAAACCACTTATTATCATAATCCGCATTCCCCTTTCACTGGCAGGTATTTCGTATGCATTGTACATTACAGGGACACCTTTAAGCGTTACAGCTCTCATTGGAATAATTATGCTTACAGGAATGGAAATAAACAATGGGGTTTTGCTGCTCACGTTTATTGATGAACTACGAGAGCAGGGCCTTGGCATTGTTGATGCCATAAAACAGGCCGCAATAGTAAGGTTACGTCCAATTTTAATTACCGATATCAATAGTTTATTTGGCTTGATACCACTCGCTTTTGCATTTGGAGATGGTACCGAAATGTTAAAACCCATGGCTGTTGTAGTAATTGGAGGATTACTCTTTGGGTTACTGCTGGTATTTATTTTTATTCCGGTAATCTATATGATGCTGTATGGAAAGAAGTCAGCTAAAATTGCCAACGCACAGCCGTAAGCAAATCCCGTAAACCGCTCAAGGCCACTCTGTATATAAAGTTTGCGGGAAGAGCTTCCGCCTCTCCATCCCGAGTAACCAACTTTCAGGATGGTTTTAGGATTACTCACCAATTGTATATTTTTTCTTGTGTTCGTGAATCGCTTCGCTTATTTGCCCACGCTCAAAAAAAACCTGTCTGCCGACAGGCAGGCAAAATAAATTTGTGTTTCGTGGATAGGTTGGTGCAGGTTGATAAAGCTTAGTAAAATTAAGCATAATAAATGACATACAGATAGATATGGATGAACACCAGTTACCAAAACGCAACAAGCTGAGCAATATACTATCGAGAATGAATCTAAACTTCTAAAAAAATAGATAATTATTTGCAAGATTCTTATAAATAATTCAACTTTGCACCCAACGAATCCTATAAGATTACTTGGGAATTGAAAATTAACACAAATATCAGATACGGTTTAAGGGCTATTGTTGAAATTGCGAAAAGTTCCGATTCGGTTTTGCAAAAAGAAATAGCTGAACGACAGGAAATCTCTGTGCATTATCTTGACGCCATTATTGCTGGTTTAAAAAATGCGGGATTAATTGTTAATTATGGTGGAAAAGGCAGTGGGTATATCCTTGCAAAGCAAGCAGGTGAAATTACTGTTTATGACATTTATAGGGCATTTAACCCTGACCTTCAACTCGTAAACTGTGCATGTGATACAAATGAATGTAAACGAACCAGTATCTGTCCGGCTAAGGACTATTGGTTTGAATTAAATTCGAAAATTAAAGGCATCATGATGAATAAAACAATTAAAGATATCATTGATGAAAATTTATCAGCGTAAAAAACTATTTTAATAATTAAATTTTTAGGTTATGAAACAATTACAATGGATTTTAGCAACACTTATTTTAGGTTTAGTAACTTTTTCAAGTTGCAACAAAGATGATGATCCGAAACCGGATCCCAATCAGGAAGCATACGAAAATGCCGATTTTAAAAATGGTGGTATCATGTATGATAAATTCTGGGCATCAGAATCTAATTTTGATCAGAACAATCAGTATCTCTCTACTTTGAGTGCAAGCGGTAATTTTTTCAGATGTAAGCAATGTCATGGCTGGGATGGTTTAGGTAGTGCCGGAGCTTATATTAGCCGGGGTCCGAAAACTACACGACCCAACGTAAGTGCATTAAATCTTTATCAGCTGGCACAAACCAAAACAGCAACCGAGTTATACGAAGGCATGAAAAAAACTAACGGTCGCAGAGATATTTCTTATGATTTATCAACCTATGATCCTGAAACAAACAACACAGAAGGTGACAAAATGCCGGATTACACCCAGTTGTTAACCGATGCCCAGTTGTGGGATATGGTCAAATTCATGAAAGAAGACATGTTTGATGTTGACAAATTGTATCAGGGAACATATACAGGAACCTATCCAACCGGAAGTTTTTCAATTTCAGATGTTGGTAGAGATGGAAATGAAGCCAATGGTAATGCTTTTTATGCCAGTAATTGTGCTTCATGCCATGGTGCAGATGGCACTACTATTGTGCTAGAAGGAAGAAGTGCAGGCCAATTTGTTCGTGAAAAAGCTAACGAAGTTCAACACAAAGTGAAATACGGTCAGTTGGGTTCGAATATGGCAGGTGATTTTGAAATGACTTTAGCCGAAATGAAAGACTTGTATAAAGCATTGGCAAACACAACAAATTATCCGGATCTGTAATTATCCGTTTTTTTAAAAGAAAAGAACAGCCTCAAATTAAATGTGGCTGTTTTTTTTGCATTA